>Ga0335071_10000179_pt1 | contig 75581 bp, 62 predicted proteins | sample Lox_Sample_15_FD_206724 | JGI IMG/M metagenome (GOLD analysis project Ga0335071, IMG submission 206724) | Soil microbial communities from Loxahatchee National Wildlife Refuge, Florida, United States - Lox_Sample_1.5 | ecosystem: Environmental > Terrestrial > Soil > Wetlands | place: USA... | reverse complement strand
AATGGCATAAGGGTCGGCGATATTCTGAAGGATAACTTCAGGGATTTATATGGCAGGGCTCTTGAACAGCATCTTAAGATTGTGAAACTCTACAATTACGAATTCAACCTTGCGGACTTTGAAATAGGGTGGTTCGAAGGTATTGAAATGCTCCGCAGCTTTTCGCTTGTCAACAGCGAATACCTTGTACACGGGCTTATCGGCGCGAATAAGAAGATTCTGGCAGAGGGCGCCCAGGGGACAATGCTTGACCTCGATTTCGGCTCCTACCCTTTCGTCACATCTTCCAACACTGTCAGTGCCGGAGCCTGCACTGGCCTGGGAATATCGCCGGGCCAGGTTGGCGAGGTTTACGGTATATTCAAGGCATATTGCACGCGCGTCGGAAGCGGGCCTTTCCCCACAGAGTTAAATAACGAAACCGGGGAGATGCTCAGGAAGAAAGGCGCTGAATTCGGTGCCACAACAGGCAGGCCAAGACGTTGCGGATGGCTTGACCTGCCGGCGCTGAGATACTCAATAATGATCAACGGAGTGACCAGGCTTCTGATGACAAAGGCAGACGTTCTTTCGGGATTCGGAAAAATAAAGATCTGCACTTCCTACAGGGTGAACGGCGAGCTTACCACAGAACTTCCTTTCGAACACGATGCCCTTATCGAACCCGTCTTTACGGAAATGGAGGGCTGGTCGGAAAACATTGCAGATACAAGGTCATTCGGGGATCTCCCCGGTTCGCTAAAACGGTTCGTGCAATTTATTGAGATCGAAACCGGTGTACCGGTTACAATGGTATCGGTAGGTCCCGACAGGAATGAGTCTATCGTGAGATAGTCTTACCTCCAGTTACTGGCTTTCACCTTTAAGAACATAAATCCAGGCGTCAATTACCACATTATCCTGGAATTCCTTCAGGCGGTTAACTGCTGTCCTGAAGCTTTCATGCGCCTCTGCAGAAACCATCTGGAATTTCGTCCCTTCTAACGGCATAATCCTTGTTTTGTAACCTTTGGCGGCAAAATCAGCTGCATACTTCGTTGCATATTCAGGCGTGATGAAGCTTCCTATGATAATATTGAACTTGTTCTTCAGGTTCCATTCATCCTGTGCCTTCTTCAACGAATCCTTCCGTGCATTCTCGATTGCAAGAAGCCGTTTCTGGGCCTTTCTAACCGAATCAATAACCCTGATACTGTCCTGGCGTGCTTTCCAGGCTATCATTGTATCAGCTTTGTGCCCGAAAATACCCTTCGACTTAAGCCATTTGCATGAAGGTGACAGGACCAGAAGGATTACCACGATAAAGCCAGCTACATACTTCATATTTAATGATTTAGTTTCAGAATTGAATTACCTCGAAAATTACCTCTGAATCAAATATACGATTTTTTGAATAGTACTGCAAATGATATATATAACCTCTGACGTTCATTCATTTTCACCGGAATTTGTATCTTGTGTCTGTATTAAATAAACCAAACCCCCGAATACCTGACATGAAATCATTAATTCAGCTTTTTGAAGAGTGCACTGAGAAGTTCAGTAATAATATTTACATGTGGGAAAAACCGCAGGATAAATATGAAGGGACCACGTACAGCGAAGCAAGGAAGCAGGTACACGAATTTGCAGCAGGCCTATACACGATGGGAATTAAGAAAGGCGATAAGCTGTGCCTGATTGCAGAAGGAAGGAATAACTGGGTAATTGGCGAACTGGGAATACTCTACATTGGTGCGGTAAATGTTCCTCTGTCGACGAAGCTCAACGGCGAGGAGATCAAATTCAGGATCAAACATTCTGAATCGAGAATGGTTCTCACAAGTTCTGCACAGTCGCCAAAAATCAAAGAGATAATCAAAGATTGTCCCCTCCTTGAAAAGATCATACATTTCGATACCCAGGAGGAATACCAGTCGAACGAGATTCACTTCAACGAGATCAGGAAGCTTGGCAAGGAATGGCTTGAAAACCCTTCAAATTCTTCCGCATTCGAAACACTGTATAAAAGCATTACACCTTCCGATTTTGCCAATATCTGTTACACATCAGGCACGACTGCTGATCCAAAGGGAATTATCCTGACTCACGGCAATTATGTATCAAATGTTTACCAGGCATACAGCCTTATCGACATTCCACCATTTTACAAAACACTTCTGTATCTTCCCTGGGATCACTCATTTGCACATACCTGCGGGCTATATGCCTTCATGGGCAAAGGTGCAAGCATAGCATCGGTAAAGATTGGCAGGACACCTATAGAGAGCCTCAGGAACCTGCCTGTCTGCCTTAAGGAGATAAAACCCAACATGCTTATGAGCGTTCCCGCTATTGCAAAAAATTTCAGAAAAAACATTGAAAAGGGAATCAAGGAAAAAGGCAGGTTTACCGAAATCCTTTTTAACCATGCCCTTAAAATGGCATATTCTTACAACAAGGAAGGCTGGAACAAGGGGAAGGGTCTGCAGAAGCTGAAAAAGCCGCTGATAAGGCTTTATGATAAAATTTTATTCAGTAAGATCAGGGAGTTTTTCGGAGGAGAACTTGATTATTTCATCGGAGGCGGCGCTCTCCTTGAAATTGAGCTGCAGCGATTCTTTTATGCAATAGGCATCCCGATGTACCAGGGGTATGGACTCACGGAGGCTTCCCCGGTAATCTCATCCAATTCAATGAACAGGCACAGGCTCGGATCATCGGGCCAGATTGTAAACAATATGGACCTCAGGATATGTGATGATGACGGCAAGGAGCTGCCTCCCGGAGAGAAGGGCGAGATCGTTATCAGGGGTGGTAATGTAATGCATGGCTACTGGAAGAACGATAAGGCAACAGCAGAAACTATAAAGGACGGGTGGCTGTATACGGGTGACATGGGATATGTTTCTGAAGATGGTTTCCTGTATGTGCTGGGAAGGTTTAAAAGCCTTCTCATTGCCGATGATGGAGAAAAATTCAGTCCTGAAGGCATCGAAGAAGCCATCACTGAACAATCGAAATATATCGATCAGTGCATGCTTTACAATAACCAGAAACCATATACTGTCGCACTCGTGGTACCGAACCAGCATTCACTGAAGCTTTACCTTGAAGAGAACGGGCTGACCGCAGATTCGGAGGATGGCAAGAGGGCTATGCTCATGCTTCTCGAATCGGAGGTCAATGAGTACAGGACAGGCGGCAGGTTCGGGCACATGTTCCCACAGAGGTGGCTGCCTGTGGCAATTGCAGCTCTCGAGCAGGGCTGGAACGAGGACAATGGCCTTATGAACTCGATGCTTAAGCTTGTGAGGGGAAAGATCATAGACAAATACCAGGAGCTGATAGATTACCTTTACACTCCTGAAGCCAAGATAATCACTAATGAAAGAAACCTCGAAGAGGTTGAAAAGATGAAACTTGGATAATAGGATAGCTGCAGTGCATTGAGAATTCATTGCAGTTATACCGGTTTCGTTCTAAATAATCAGCCGGCTCTTGAACGGCAGGAATGTCATAAAATCGGCATGATGAACAATATACGCCTCAGTCGTTCTTTTTACGAGGTCACCCTCGTGGGCATGTACAGCTATTATATGACATACCTCAGGGGGTACTCCGCATTCCTCAGCAAGTGAAACGCCTGAAAAGGGATGACGAAGATATTGCCCGTATTTACCCTGCACGGCCCTGCCGTTTGCGTCAAGCTCATACTCGAGCAGCTTGCCGACATCAGCAAGGATAGCACCGGATATCACAACATCCATGTTAACGGGAAGATCAGTTCCAAAAAAATGGTTCATCTTCCCGCCGCACTCTTTTGCAAGGTGAACAACGCATCTTTTATGAGCCATGAAGCTCACCTTCAGATCAGGCCCGCATAGCAGTGTAAAAGGAATTTTTTCAAGATCCTCAGGCTTTAGCACTGAGCGTGAGAGACCGAGCTCCCATGTCATTGCCGTTTTTTCCCTCAGTTCCGGGTCCTTTATCCACTCCAGCTCCGGCCAGAGCTTCCTGATCATGTCAGTCATGGTTCGAAGTTTTAAAGTTTTGCAATAATGGCATCGGTCATCTTCACTGTCGAAGCAGCTCCGTTCTTAATAACATCCGGGCTGCCTGTCATCTTCATCATATCATATGTTCTTACCCTGCCCTCCTCGATAACACCGGCAATGGCCTTTCTTATCCTTGATGAAATTGCAGTTTCACCAATGTAATCAAGCATCATGCAGGCCGATTCAATCATGGCAATCGGGTTAACGATTGGAACTTCGTATCCTGCATACTTTGGTGCCGACCCGTGAGTTGGTTCGAATACGGCGATCCCGTCGGCTGAAAACTGAGCACTGCAGGCAAAACCAAGCCCTCCGATCAGCCCTGCAAAAGCGTCAGAAGCGATATCCCCAAACATGTTGCCGGCCACAATCACTCCATAGTCTTCCGGGTTTTTTGTGAGCCACATCATCTGCGCGTCAATATTGGTGTTCCACAGCTCTATCCCGGAATATGATTGTTTCTGAATTTCTCTTGCAAGCTTCCACATCAGACCCGAGGTCTCCCGGATCACGTTTGGCTTTTCACAAACTGTAACAGATTTATAGCCATATTTCTTTGCATGCTCAAAGGCGGCAATGATAATTCTCTCTGTTGCTTTCCTGGTGAAGATCCTTGTCGAGACTGAAAGTTCCTCCTTCGGAACATTTCCAAAGTTCTCGACAAATTTCTTATGTGTCCTGAGTGCCTGGTAAACCGGTTCGGGAGGATTTGTCCATTCAACGCCGGAATAAAGTCCTTCTGTATTTTGCCTGAATATCACGACATCTACCAAAGGTTCTTCGATGCTGTTTCCCTTTCCCCTGCGAACAAAATTCAGGGGGTTTCCCTTGTAGGATTTGCAGGGTCGTACGCAGATGTCGAGGTCAAAATGCTGGCGAAGCCCGACAATAGGACTTGAATAGGTAAATCCCTTCCCCTGGAGTGCAGGATCCAGTTCGGCTTTTGCCTCCTCATTGGGCTTTGAGGTTATGGCGCCGAATAGACCGATTTTATGTTTGACTATCAGATCGAGGGTCCTTGAGGGAAGCGGGTTACCTTCTTTTTTCCAGAACTCCCAGCCTATGTCCCCGTATGCGTATTCCGCCTCAAAACCGGCTGCATCAAGAACTCTCACAGCCTGTTCCAGAACGATTTTTCCTATACCGTCACCCGGCAGGGCGACAATGGTCCGTTTTGACATAACTTTTACCTTTTTAATTACCGTTACGGGTAAATTTAAACATTTTTTAACAGCCTGTTTGTGAGAAATATTATTTTCCGACACTTTCCTGAGATCGTTTTATTTGTACTTTTACGGCCTAATTATTGAGTGATCATATTAGGATGAACAGTTTATATAATCTAGGACCTGAACCGATCTGGAGATATTTTGAGGAGATTTGCGAAATCCCGCGATTATCTAAGAATGAAGACAAAATAAGGAAATATCTTATTGAATTTGCTGCGAGGCACAGGCTTGAATCAAAAGAAGATGAGGTTGGTAACATACTGATAATAAAACCTGCCAGCAGGGGTTTTGAGAATAAGAAACCCATTGTCCTCCAGAGCCATATGGATATGGTAGGCGAGAAAAATGCCGATAACCCCCACAACTGGCTGGAGGACCCTATTGTTCCATATATCAGGGAAGAATGGGTGGCCGCAAGGGGTACCACCCTGGGTGCCGATGATGGCATTGGTATTGCTGTACAGCTTGCACTTCTGTCGGACAGTGAAATCAGGACAGGAAGGATCGAATGCCTTTTTACCGTTGATGAGGAGTCAGGGATGACAGGAGCCATAAACCTTAAACCGGATTTTTTCACGGGTAGGATACTGATCAACCTCGATTCAGAGGACGAGGGCATTTTATTTATTGGTTGTGCAGGAGGCATGGATACCCTGATAACTATGGATTATCTTCCCGTAAAGGTTCCCGAAGGTTTTGAAGCCTTCGACATTTCGGTGACAGGCCTGCATGGTGGTCATTCGGGTGATGAGATTCATAAGGGATACGCAAATTCTGTCAAGATAATGACTAGGCTGCTTTCGAGCCTGTCGACCCAGTACGAAGCATTGGTTTCAAGGTTCGACGGTGGCAACCTCAGGAATGCAATACCACGGGAGGCCTTTGCAACAATTTACGCGAATCCTTTCTTTTCAATCGAGATTCAAAAGTCAGTTTCGGAATTCTCCAGGACCATGAAGGATGAATACGGAACACTTGAACCCGAAATGAAAATAAGTATAAGACAGGGGACCCTTCATGGGAATGCAATGGACAAAGAGAGCCAGAACAGGCTTCTCAGCGCCCTTACAGCCTGCCCACACGGTGTTGTCAGCTGGTCGAAGGAAATGGAGAACCTTGTAGAGACATCTTCAAATCTCGCATCGGTTAAGTTCATTGAGGATAATAAGATCAGGATCATCACCACCCAGAGGAGCTCAATCGAATCGTCAAAGCATGACATTTCATCTACAGTCGAAGCATGCTTCAGGCTGGCTGGTGCAGAGGTTCAGATGACCGACGGGTACCCAGGATGGAAACCTAATATCACCTCTGAGATTCTCAGGGTTACCAGGGAATCATACAAGAGGCTGTTCGGCAAGGAGCCACTTGTAAGGGCGATACACGCGGGACTTGAATGCGGTCTCATTTACGAGAAGGACAGGAATATGGATATGATCTCTTTCGGCCCAACAATAAGAGGTGCACATACTCCCGAGGAGATGATCAGCATCGAAACGGTAAGAATGTTCTGGGATCTCCTCCTTGATGTAATTGCCAATATTCCAGAGGAGAAGGCAAATCAGAACTGATCGCTACTCGTAAGGAAGAAATTCTTCCTTACCTGCTCCGCAGACCGGGCAGATGTAATCTTCAGGGAGATCCGTAAACCGAACTCCGGGGTCTATTCCCCCGGCAGGATCACCTTCTTCCGGATCGTAAATAAAGCCGCAGATAACACACCTGTATTTTTCCATCTGTCTACTTTTGTTTCAGTTTTCTGACACTGTCAATTACTGTCCCGTCAACCCATTTTATTGCAGCAACAATCTTGTCCTCGAATTCAGCTTTCCTCGGCTTGCCACATATTCTCTCAGCCTCATCCTTCAGCTCCCTGATGCTCTTCAAGGGCAGCCCTTTACCTTTAACGCTGTCGATCAGGTCCTGCCTCCCCGGATTTATCGCAATGCCCCTTTCGGTTATTATCACATCGATAAGCTCGCCGGGCCCGCACAATGTTGTTACTTCATCAACGATAACAGGTATCCTGTCGCGGAACAAGGGAACGGGAAGAATAACATTCCGTGCATGAAGGCAGTTTTGCCAGCCGCCTATCCCGTGCAAAAGATATCCGTCCGAGTGAGTAACAACGTTCCCGTTGAAATTCAGGTCGATCTCCGTTGCACCAAGAATCATTATATCCATCATGCTCGTGAGGTTGCCCTTCGAATGGTAATTATAAGCATTGAAAACGGGGTAAGGAATATGCCGGGGGTTCTTTACAATCGAATTGACCGAATCGAGATCAAATGCCTGTGCATCCAGAATGTATCCCATCTGCCCTTCCTCGAGCATCTTTACCATATATTTTGTACTTCCCCCGAAACCAAATCTCGATTTCCATCCCTTCTTCCTGAATATTTCATGTATAAAAACTGCGATGGCCAGCGATGTTCCTCCTGCACCGGCCTGCATAGCCACACCGTCCCTCAAAATTCCCGATTTTTCGAGGAATGATGCAGTCAGTTCAGCTATCAGGAGCCTGTCGGGACTCTTTGTGATCTGGGTGGTTCCTGAAACTATTTTTTCAGGTATTCCAATTTTGTCAACCACAACAACATAGTCGACATAGTTTCCTTCTATTTCCATCGGGAAGCAGGGAAGATCGACAAGGTTATCGGTAACCACTATGACCTTGTCGGCGTACATGCAGTCGGCTTTTGCATATCCAAGGACGCCACATGCTGAGCTGCCTCCAGTTCCTTTTGCATTTCCAAAACAGTCAGCCGAAGGAGCTACCATTACCGCGATATCAATCTTTACCTCCCCGTCGAGGATGGCCTGAACCCGGCCGCCATGCGACCGCAGAACCGCCGTGCCTTTCATCCTACCTTCGGAAACATATCTTCCAAGCGGGCCGTTCATGCTGCCTTCAATCCTGTTGATCGTTCCATCATCCAGGAATTTTATTATCGGGTCGTTGCACGGGAACGATGCTGAGGGAAACCAGACCAGGTCCTTAACACCCCGTGCCGAAGCTATTTCAAAAATCCTGTTGCTGATAAGATCCCCGTCGCGGAGGTGGTGATGGGTCGAGATTACCATCCCGTCGCTGAGACCGCACCTGGTGAGAGCCTCTTCGAGCGAGGAAACCAGCTTATTGCCATCGGCAGGGTAGTCCGCACAGGTTGGAACAGGAGGTGCATGCCTCTGACCGGCAGGTCTGTGTGCACCAACTCCCTGGAAGGGAACGGCTGCTTTTCCGTTTATCTCCACCGGTACGCTTCTTCCGGCTGCATTTATCACGGTCTTTTCCGACATATCACGCGGTTTTATGATTTAATGATCTTCACCGGCAGCTTCAGCACGCCAGTTATCACCCAGCATGCCCAGCTTAACTGCAAGGTTTATTGTCCTTAGTGCCCTGTTAACAACAGGCTGGTCAATCATCTTGCTGCCAAGTGCAACGACTCCCAGTCCTTTTCCTGAAGCCTCCTCGAAGGCCAGGACAATTTTTGAAGCTTTTCCGATCTCTTCCTGTGAGGGGCTGAATCCTTCCCTGATGACTGCAATCTGCCTTGGATGGATACAACCCATACCTTCAAATCCAAGGGCTTTTGACTCCTGGACATTCCTTCTCAAACCATCGTTATCCGCAACATCCGAGTAAACTGAATCGATAGGCTGGATCCTGGCTGCTTTGGCCGCGTTTACGATCCTGGTCCTCGCGTATAATGATTCGCGCCCTTCGGAGGTTCTCTGAACGCCGATGTCCGAAGTGTAATCCTCAAGACCGATGGCAACAGCAACGACATCATGGCTGCTTGTTATTATTTCATAGCAGCTTTCAACACCTTTTGCACTTTCAATTATTGGCATAAGCCAGACAGGATTCTTCTGTTTTGATGATTTCCGCAGAGAACTTATCTCCTCCACAACAGCCTTGATCTCCTCTCCGCTTTCACACTTGGGCACCAGGATAAGGTTTACATTGTGAGGGATAACATACTTCAGGTCTTCAATTCCTTTTATCCCCTGGTTGATCCTCACCATCCTTTCGGCACCGCAAAAATCTACCTGGCGAAGGGCGTTCCTTACAAGGATCCTCGCTTCATCCTTCCTTTCAGGAGCGACCGAATCTTCAAGATCAAGGATGATTCCGTCAGCAGAATGAAGACCTGCATTTATCATGAGGCTTGGATTATTCCCGGGAAGATAGAGCCGGGAAAACCTGAACCTCTCTTTTTCGGTGCCATAATCAGGTAATTGTTTTTCGGGCAGGTACTGAATCTCTGACCCTGTGAGCCGGGCTATTGCGGCCTCAAGCCTGGCTGCAATGACAAATGGCAATGCGCCTGAGTCACTGACCTGCAACGTGGCGTTCTTTATTTTAAAATGCTCAAGAATTTCAAGGCATTCCGAGGTAATTGAATCGCAGTACAGGGCCTTAACCTTTGATTTAAGGTCTATTGAAATCCCGCCCGAGCTCTTTATTTCAAGCGTGATTTCACAGTCTGACCTCACCTTGGGCCCTGCATTACCGGTAGTTGTGATTTTATCCATCTGGTTTCAGGTTATCATCAGGATCGGACCTCAATGCTATCCTCGCAAAACTCTGTCAGCACACCGAATGTTGATTTCGGGTGCAGAAAAGCAATTTTTTTCCCGTCAGCTCCTTTTCTCGGAGCATTGTCTATAAGGTTGATCCCTTTTTCATTTACTTCATGCAACGCATCACCGACAGAGTCGACCGCGAAGGCGATATGGTGGACACCCTCTCCCCTCTTCTCAATGAATTTGGCAACAGGACTGGCAGCGTCGGTTGCCTCTAACAGTTCAATCTTGGTTTGCCCAATCATAAGAAAAGCAGTCTTTACTTTTTGGTCCGGAACCTCTTCAGTCTTGTAGCACTTCAATCCGAGTATCTCTTCGTAATACCTTATCGATTCAGAAAGATTGCTTACAGCTATTCCAATATGTTCAATATGCGTCGTTTTCATAATCTAAATTTCTGAAAAATAATCGGATTAAAATATGATTTTGTGCAGAGTCTCAGAAAGGAAAGTCGTCAGGCTTTTTAAGATCGGTCCGGGTATTTACTGGTTTTTTAGCAGCCTTGTGCACAGGATTGCCATTAATAAAGATTGCCTTATAAGGTGTTGTGGGGCATGCATTTTCGCAATGGCCGCATCCGATACATATCTCGTCGTTTGTTTCGGGGATGACCAGGTGCCCCATGAATGGGATCATGTGAACTGCTTTAGTCGGGCAGGCTTCCGAACAGGCGCCGCAGGCAGTATGCTCGGTATTGACAATACAGTTGTCCTTAATGAATACGGCCTTCCCTATCTGCGTAAGCTTTTTGGCCTCAAGAGCCAGGGGCATCAGCGCTCCCGTGGGGCAGATCTCCAGGCATCTTACACATTCATATGCGCAGAACCCTTTATGAAAATCCATATGCGGCTGCATCACAGACGATAGTCCATATTCCCTGAAAGAAGGTACAAGAACATTGTTCGGGCAGGCACTTACACAAAGCGAGCAGGCAGTGCAGTTTCTAACGAATTTCTCAATACTGCCTGACCCGGGCGGGCAGATTGACGAGGTCTTTTTTTCTTTTACTGTTGATGCCTTCTTCGGAACAGGAGCGGCTTTATTTTGTCCCGATATTATCCTGGTCCCGGAAAGGAACAGAATAACTGCCAGGAGGCTTTTTCTTTTTGACCTATCGGCCGGAGTTTCAGGACTTTTTGCCTTTCTAAGCGACAGTGGCCCGTATAATAAAGCTTTGTCGGGGCAGCTCTTAATGCAGTTAAAACAGTCAACGCATCTCGACAGATCGACTTCCTTGTTCATGAAATCAATGCACGAGGATTTGCATGCAACAGCACATCTTCCGCACTTTGAACACTTGTCGTTATCAAACCTGATGCGAAGAAAAGATACCTTGGAGAGCAGGCCAAGGAATGTACCAACAGGGCAGACAGTGTTGCAATACAGCCTGCCGTGCCTGAACGACATGTACCCAACCAGAGCCAGGAAAATCAATGGAATTATATATACAACAGTTCCGAACCATGGAAGCGGGGAATGTACAAATGTGTATATGTGAAATTTACCGAATACTCCTGCAAGAAGGTTGTTAAGCAGCATCACGATGGGCTTGCCGAAATATGTCATCATCCTTCCGAAAATGCTGTAAGGATCAAGCACCATCAGCAGGGCAATTCCCCAGGTAAGTGAAACAATCAGGGTAAGTGCAAGAATTGAATACCTGAGAATTGTATGGGCCCTCCTGAAACCGTATTTCCTGAATTTCTTCCTGAACATTCCTCCGACTCTGCTGAATATGTCCTGGACTATTCCGAGCGGGCAGAGGAAAGAACAATACAGCCGTCCTGATAATATGGTCAGTGCTGTCACAATAATAAAACCTGCCGCCGCTGCCCCGGCTCCAACCACCTTGTTAGCCGAAGGTATGAACTGGAGGAAGAGAATCCCCCCGGTAACTTTCTCAGGGATAAGATGGCTGATATCGAGAAACAGGGCTGCTGTAACCAGGATCACCAAAACAGAAAGCCAGGCTCGTATTTTACTGAGCAGATGTGACCTCATGAGGATTACATTTTTATCCTCTTGATATTCAGGGAATCAAGGTTCATGTTACCAATTCCCATTTTTGCCGCGATAGGAATATAATCGATCGAATTGGGGTCGAGCTTCATCATTTTTGCCGCAGCAGCATCACCGGCTACCCAGTCGGTAGTGATAATCTGGCTCTGAAGGAATGCGACATCTTCCTTTGAAACGCCCTGCGGGCCGTTCTTGGTCATCACATTATAGCAGTCTATGACGTTCAGTGCAGGTTTTCTTGAATACAGGGCATAATCGGCTATACACTGGTGAAGATCGTTCCTGTGCCAGTACCCGCGATCCCATACGACCCCCATCATCCCCTTCATGCAACCGGTCATCCTGGTGGAGTTATGGTCCTTAACGACAGGTACATTTATGAAGACATCTGTCTCGAGCAGCAGCTCGTGAATCTTGGTGGTCTTAAGAACTTTCGCTCCCTGTATTGACACCTCCTGGTAATAGCTCTCCGAGTTCCCGGGAACAATTTTTGCACCGGCATCTTTTGAGGCTTTTTCAATACCCGAACTTCTGTAACAGTTTGTCCAGTTGTCGCATGTATGGTCAAAAACATATACCTCCTTTGCACCTGCCCTGAAACAATGTTCGATGACCCTTTTTACAAGTGCCGGATTTGTATTGGCAGCATATTCCGGGGTCCTGTCCCATCCGATATTCGGTTTTACCAGTACCTTCTGGCCTTTCCTGACGAATGCTCCCATTCCTCCGAGCTCCTGGATGCCAAGGTCGAACATGGCATCGGGCTTCCCTCCCATTATTGCCACCATATCATAACCCGCTGCGGATCCGGATACATGCCAAAGCCTGTCATATCCGCCCATTCTCAGTGCAGCACCGGCAGCCAGTCCTGCACCAACAGAGTTTCTCAGAAAATCCCTTCTTTTCATTCCAGGTAATTTTAAACAGGTTAAACTTCATCGAAAAATACTCTTTTTCCTGTTACTTCACAATTTCTTCAAATAGTATCTTCACTCACTTTTTATTCTTTAACATATTTTAATTTTGCCACAAATAACTTTATCACTCAATATTTGTTTGTTTGTTGAGGAAAAGATTGGATCACTTTTTTACACCACAAAATGAAAGTACTTTATTACGACTGTTTTTCCGGCATCAGCGGTGATATGAATCTTGGTGCCATGATTGATCTGGGTATAGAGATCTCATTCCTCGAAAGTCAGCTTGAGAAGCTGAATGTAAAGGGCTGGAAGCTTGAAGTTACACGATCACAGAGGCACGGCATTGAAGGTACTCTGGTAGATGTCCGGCAGACTCATCACGATCATCATCACCGGCATCTTTCCGATATTGAGAAAATTATCAATGGCTCCTCACTCGATAAAAAAACGAAGCAATTAAGCCTCGGAATCTTCATGAAAGTTGCGGAAGCTGAGGCTCAGGTCCATGGCATACCTGTCGGCGAGGTTCATTTTCATGAAGTCGGTGCAATAGATTCAATCGTGGATATCGTCGGTGCGGCAATATGCTTCAATGCTCTGGACGTTGATGATGTGTATGTCTCCGTAGTCGAGCTGGGCGGTGGTACCGTGAAATGTGATCACGGACGGCTTCCTGTACCCGCACCCGCGACAGCTGAAATAATCAAGGGAATTCCTTCTAGAACAAACGGGGTAGGCTTTGAGGCAACCACACCTACTGGAGCCGCAATCATAGCTACTCTCGGGAAAAGATTCGACCAGCCTGCCCCGATGAAAATTCTGAGAACCGGCTATGGAATAGGGCATAAAGAAAATCCCGAAGTTCCTAATATCCTGAGGGTGTTCCTGGCCGAATCAACAGGCACAGGAGAGACCGGACATGATGCATTGCTGCTCGAATGCAACATCGATGACATGAACCCGGAAATGTACGAGTATGTCTCTGACAAGCTTTTTGCTGCAGGGGCCTCGGATGTGTTTCTTTCGAATATAATTATGAAAAAAGGGAGGCCGGGCATTGTATTGAGTATTATCTGTGAGACAGGAAAAGAGAACAGGCTCAAGGAGATAGTTTTCACTGAAACAACCACGCTGGGAATAAGAACATTGCCCTTTAAGAAAGATACTCTTGTCCGTGTCGCCGAATCGGTCGATACCGAATATGGAAAGGTTAGAATAAAAAGGTCCTTGCTCGAGGGCAAAGAGGTATCATGCAAACCTGAATCAGACGATTGTCAGAGGATAGCCAGGGAAACGGGGCTGCCCCTTAAACAAGTTTATAATACAATTACGGAAGCAATAAACAGACAGAAAAAAGTCAATGATGCATAAGAAATTAAAAAAACTCGACAATATACTTCACGGGATGGAATCCTTTGTGATTGCCTTCTCAGGGGGTGTTGACAGCACCTTCCTTGTTCACAGGGCCTCCATGCTGAAGAAAATAAAGTTCTCTGCTATAACGATCGTCACGCCCTATGTACCAAAAAAGGAAATAGAGGAAGCCATTGAATTCTGTACCGCGGCCGGGGTATCCCATTCGGTTATTGAGGTCGGCTTTCCTGAAGCGGTAAGGCATAACCCCGTTGAGAGATGTTATCTCTGCAAAAAGGAACTGTTCCAGTCAGTCAGAGATTATTCTGTTGCAAATGGATTCAAATATATCGCCGATGGTACTAACCATGACGACAGTCTGGATTTCCGTCCCGGGATAAAGGCACTCCGTGAGATGGAGGTAAGAAGCCCCCTGCAGGAGGCTGGTATGACCAAGCAGGATGTAAGGGATGCATCATCCGAAGCCGGACTTTCGACATGGGACAAGCCCTCAAATGCGTGCCTGCTCACAAGGATACCTTACAATACCCTTATCACGGATGAGGATCTTAAAAAGGTTGAGATGGCCGAGCAATACCTTTTTGAAAAAGGTTTCGTGGGAACAAGGGTCAGGATACATGGCGATGCTGCCAGGATTGAATGCATGCCGGGCTACCTGAGCAAGTTAGTCAATAACCCGGAGAGAGAACTTATCGTCGGAAACCTTAAGAAAATAGGCTTCAGATTCATATCTTTGGACCTGGAAGGTTACAGGACCGGGAGTATGAATCCTGAAAATTAATCAGACATGACGAGAAAAGAGCTTGAAAAAATTCTTGAGGATGTCAGATCGGGACAAAAAAGTGTCGAAGCAGCAGCCGATGATCTAAAATATTTTCCTTACAGCGACCTGGGGTTTGCCAAAATAGACACACAGCGCGAAATCAGAACAGGGTTTCCCGAGATAATTTACTGTGCGGGCAAAAGCGTGGAGCATGTTGAGAAGATTTTTCTTGCTATGGCTGAGAAGCAGAATAATATTTTCGGTACAAGGGCCACTGAGGAAATGTACAGAGGGGTATTAAAGATCATCCCCGATGCCGTATGGTACCCCGAGGCAAGGATAATAAGCGTCAGAAGAAAGGAAACTGAAATGCCTGAAACTTATATAGGCATTATTACTGCAGGAACATCAGACATACCTGTTGCAGAGGAGGCTGCTGTAACCGCGGAACTCCTCGGGAACCATGTTGCAAGAATATTTGATGTTGGTGTTGCCGGTATTCACAGGCTTGTTGACCGGCTCCCGGAGATAAGGAACTTCAGGGTGGTAATCGTTATTGCCGGTATGGAAGGTGCGCTGGCAAGCGTCGTAGGCGGGCTCGTTGATAAACCTGTAATTGCCGTACCCACAAGCGTTGGATACGGTGCCAATTTCGGGGGCATTTCGGCCCTGCTGGCCATGCTCACGAGCTGTTCTTCAGGAGTGACTGTTGTCAATATTGATAACGGGTTCGGTGCCGGCTTCTCAGCGAGCATGATAAACCATATGAAATGATTGTTCCTGTATGCTTCTCTCCTATGCATACTTTCCGCCTGTCAGCTATGTATCGCTCATCCTGAAGGCAGGTTCGGTCACGATTGAAGACAAGGAAACTTTTGTCAAGCAGACCTACAGGAACCGGTTCAGAATCTATTCTGCAAACGGACCACTTTCACTCTCCGTTCCTGTGCATGAAGGATCTTTCAGGAAAGTACCGGTTAACCGGGTCAGGATTGATTACACGAAGAGGTGGCAGCCAGTTCATCTTGGCGCGATTGAATCATCATACCGTTCGGCACCCTACTTTGAATATTACATCGACACGGTAAGAAGCATTTACGATCAGAAAACGGAGTTTTTGGCCAGTCTCGACCTTGCAACGCTGCAAATTGTCATGGACGCACTGAAAATCAACGTCCCCGTAAACCTTACAGGTGAATATGTCCCTGAGGGTCCGGATGAAGATTTCAGGTATCTGATCTCACCAAAAAAAACAGGTATCAGTGAAAATTCAATCTTTGAACCTTATCCCCAGCCATTCAGCGGGAGATATGGTTTTATAGCCGATCTGAGCATCCTGGACCTTATGTTCTGCATGGGACCCGGCTCATTGGGCATCCTGGAAAAGACTGTGGTCAGGACATAAAAAGAATGCCGCAAAACAACCTCTTTCCCGGCCCTGTCCGACCATGAATCTCCTTCCAGGGAGATGGGTGGAAAAAAGGGTATTGCGACACTCTCTATAGTAAACGAAGTCAGAATTTCATACCAATTGTCAGGGTAAATGTATTTTTTGTTGTTGAGAGAGTTGCAACTGCCCCTGCTCCATCGTACAGGTAATAATTGTCCTTCGAGGAGAAAAGAGTGCAATATGCGGCATCGATATAATAATTGTTCTTGTGGTAACCTATTCCACCTGAAAGTGAATTATAGCTGTATTTCTGTGAACTGAGGTCGCTGCTTACCGTATTTCCATAGAGCCCGTACCCGCCTCTCAGGTAGAGAGAACCCAGCCTGAATTCAGCACCTAACCGAAGGTTATTAGCTGCCTTCAGAAAGGTTTTAATATCGGTATTTTCAGCGGCAAAATCATACCCGTCCGAACCATCCCTGAATCTTGCCTTGGTGTAATCGACACGTTCATAATCGACACTTACAATAGCCAGCTTGCCGACCTGAACGGATGCACCGACAAGGAGCCTGGACGGTGTGGTAAGGGTATAATCATACTTCATTGTTTCATTTGAGGATGAGTATTTTAACAGGTCATCAAATGTTGAGGAGATATTGTCATAGAAGGTATAATGCATCCTGTATATGGTTGGGGTATGGTATGCAATTCCTATCCTGAGCATATCGATCGGCCTTATGATTGCACCTATTTTAAGCGAATATCCGGTTCCATACTCATCAAAGTGATTAGTGTATGAAAAATTCTTGAAATCGTCAATTACATTATTTATATCGCTTTCGGAATGTTCATAATGCCCCGTGTACCTGATATTTGTAATTCCAAGCGTTGCGCCAAGGAACAGCTTGTTCCCGAAATTGGCACCGACCGATATTGCATGCTCTCCCTTGTACCCGTCATTTGCAACAACCCTGCTTATCTGCTGGCCATAAACCGATTTCGTCGAATCGCCGTAATGTGAAAAGACAGTACCATAGCTTGCTCCCGCACTGTTCCTGAGAGTATCGATAAGCCAGGTATCAAAGGCGATCCCTGCTGCTCCTGTCAGGTCGGTATAGTAGGTATCCTTTGATTTGCGTGCCCAGTAATCAGCCATTGAACTGCTGTCGCTAATCCCCCTTACGGTCATATTCTCGTTATAGAGATTCATCTGGTTGTAGGAATAAGCAATATTAAGGTTAACTAAACCGGATGAACCCTCGTGGGATATCAGCGATCCCACAATTCCAATCTGTGGCAGGTTAAAAGTGTACCTGTAATCGTTCTCCTTGTTTCCGTTGAAAGCAGTTGAGGTATTATTGAAGTTAAGCTGAGGGCTGAAGGATATTTCCAGCGATCTGAACATTCCTGTTCCAGCCGGATTTATGCTTATTGCCGAAAGGTCGGCTCCCAGTGAGGTGAAAGCATTTCCCATTGAAATGGACCTGGCCGTTCCACCATAGAAATTCTGTGAATACCTGAGAGCGTCGATATAGTTTTGTGAATAAGCCCCTGCTGTCGCAACCAGGACCGTAATCGTTATTAAAATTAGCCTTTTCATATTTAGCATTTTTGTAAAGTACACCCTGTCATTCCTTGCGAAATGTAAATTAGTCAATGAAATATCTGTCTGTTTTACCTTCTCGATCCGCCTGACCTTCCGCTACCTGATGAGCCGCCTCCGGAGTAGCTACGCGATGAAGAACCGCCGCTGAAAGAAGATCCTCCGCCCGATCTGGAACTGCTCCCGGAGTAACTTCCTGACCTGCTGTTTGAACTGCCGGACCTTCCTTCAAAGCTGCTTCGTGACGGAACTGAATATGATCCTGAGCGTGAAGGGGTGGTGGCACGGTAACGCGACTGACCGGAAGAATATGAGTTGCCGCTCCTGTAGTTCTGTGTCGATGGGTTGGTATAATTGCTGCCCGAACGGTTCACTCCCTGGGTATTGGGAGATGAAGTCCTGCTGTTATTGTATGATGGTCTTTCGCTCATCCTTGGATTTGAATAGCTAGGCGTATAAGTTCTGTTTGCCGACCTGTATCCCGGCCTTGATGTATTCGAATTACCCATGGTAGAATTATCTCTCCTGGTTCCCATGGTGGAACCTGAACTCCTTGAAGCTGATCCGTATGGCTGGTTCGAATAAACTGTACCGCTTCTCCTGTTATTTACAGGTGAATTTGATAATGAGCCTGACGTCGTGCGCCTTGAGCTGTTTATCTGGTTGTAATTGCCAGCAAGGGACGATTTATGCGAAGGATCAGATGCCCTGCGGTTAGTGGTGAGAGAGGAATAACCGTCGCGCCTTCCGGTCCTAAGACTGTAGTCATTGCCGTACCTGTAGTAGCTGTTGTAAGGATAATAACTGTACATTCCGTAGTAAGGCCAGTACCCACCATATCCGAAACCAAAACCGAGGTTCATGCCGAACGACCACATGCCCCCGTAATACCCGCCGTAGAAGCCGCTGTAGAACGGATCGTACATGCCTCCCCAATAGTATGGATTATATGAATAATAAGGATAACCGGAACCGTAATAATAGTCTCTCCAGTAAGGATAGAAATAATTGTCATTAAACCTGTAAAGCCTGTTTGCATAAGACTCGTCTGCGTATTCAAACGGGCTGTTATCCTTACTGAAGTACTGTGCATTGTCAATATCTACTTCATTATTGTAGTTATCTGCAAAGAGAGTATCAGCAGAGTATTTATTGTCAAAATTCTGGTTCGTTTTCACCTGCTGGTCGCTGTTGAAGGTTGCACTGGGTTCAACCTGGTTGGCAACAGGCTTATCAGATGAAGAATAATAAAGATCATCATATTCGCTGTTCATATGGAACCCTGTTGTAGCACAGGATGCTGTCAGGAACACGATGCCTGCCGATATGTAACTAAGTGTTTTCATTTTTTAACCTCCCCTTGGTTTTTTAATGAAGAACAAATATTATACCAAAAATCCACAATTCGTGATAAACTTATCATTTGTAAACAAATTTAACATTATTGCCTCCTGGTCTTGTCCGTGGCACTTTCAGTACTTTTCGATTTTTCAGATTTGGATTTGTTCACCGAAGTCGCAGGTTTACTTGTTGTTCCATTGTTCCTCTGGGTCCCGGTCCTGAGACCTGAAGGCCTTGTGGTGGTCGTCTGTCTTTCTGAACCCTGTGAGTTTCGGGTTGCATTACTCCTGTTCCCTGTATTCCCGCTTCTTATACCGCTAAAGTTGAATATTCCTCTCCTCCCTGAATTCTGGCTGTTCTGATTGTCTGGTGTTCCGTATGTTGTTTTCAGTCTCTGTCGTTCCTGGTTATTGCCACCGGAAATATTCTGGTTCCGTGAATTTCCATTTCTCCCCTGTGAATTATTATCATTGGTATTACTGATGTTATTGCCATTATTGACATTACCCTGGTTTCCCTGGTTTCCCTGGTTTCCCTGGTTTCCCTGGTTTCCCTGGTTTCCCTGGTTTCCCTGGTTTCCCTGGTTCCCCTGGTTTCCCTGGTTTCCCTGGTTTCCCTGGTTCCCCTGGTTTCCCTGGTTCCCCTGGTTCCCCTGGTTCCCCTGGTTCTCATGGTTCTCATGGTTTCCCTGGTTTCCCTGATTCTCATGATTTCCCTGGTTGCCCTGGTTCTCATGATTTCCCTGGTTGCCCTGGTTCTCATGATTTCCCAGGTTCCCCAGGTTGTTTCTCCTGTTGCTGTTGTCGGAGCTTCCCGGATCTGCATTAATCTGATTGCCCCTGCTGCCCGGGTTTGTTGATGATCCTCCGTTTGAAGGGTTATCATTCCTGCGGGTTTCACCAAGATGAAGCCCGTTATCTGACTTATCCCTGTTATTTACGTTTCCATTGTTTCCCTGGCCCGGGACACCCTGGTTTCCGCCCCTCCTGTTAATGTTGTTTCCACCCTGGTTGTTGTTATTTCCCGGGTTCCCATTATTGTTATAATTGTTGTTGTAATTATTTACCGTATTGTTATTATTGTAGTAGTTATTAACGTTGATATTTCCCTGTTCCCTTGGGGGATTTCTCCTGAACGAGTTGAAGTTATCGTGACCGTTAAAGTAATTATACCTGTTATATACATTTTCGTAGTAGTGTCCTCCGGCCGGTCTGGTCCAGCCTCCCCCCGACCACCATCTTCCGACATTTATATTTATGATCAAGGGTGAGTAGCTCCCATAGTAGTATGTGCTGTTTCCCCAGTAATATGAACCAGAAAAATATGGATCAGCGGACCAGTAATAACTTCTGAGTATCGGGTAGTTATTCCCATAATTCACGCCAAATCCACCTCCTGTTCCATAGATGCTTGTTCCCCAGGTATATGGCTGATAGCTGTACCAGTAGGTATCAGTAAACACCGGAGAATAATAGGCAAATGATGAATAGGACCTGTGGAACCTGTTGATTCTCGAGGAATAGAAAAAATCGTAATGGCTGTCGAACCTGTTCTCCCCGGGTCCGTTCCGGAAGTCCCTTGCACCTTCAACCTGAGCCTTTGCTGAAAGTCCCGATAGCAACGCCGCGCTTATCAGAATGATATTTAGTTTTGCTTTCATGACTCACCTCCGGGTTTTTTAAATTATAGTTTTTGTCTATTTTTGCGCATCTAAGTTAATCATTACAAATAAAACAAATACTATACCAAACGAAATGGCGAAGTTTTTGACAAACAGGGACGAAAATTATGCACAATGGTACAACGACCTGGTAATCAAGGCTGATATGGCTGAGAACTCAGCTGTCAGGGGGTGCATGGTTATTAAGCCTCACGGCTATGCCCTATGGGAGAAAATCCAGTCAGGTCTTGACAGGTTATTCAAGGAAACAGGACATGTGAACGCATATTTTCCACTCTTCATTCCGAAGTCATTTTTCAGCCGTGAAGCTGCTCATGTTGAAGGCTTTGCAAAGGAATGTGCTGTTGTAACCCATTACAGGCTAAAGAATGACCCCGACGGCAAGGGCATTATTGTAGACGAAGATGCAAAGCTGGAGGAAGAGCTGATCATCAGGCCCACATCAGAAACCATTATCTGGAATTCATACAAGAACTGGATCCAGTCTTACCGCGATCTCCCGCTGCTGATAAACCAGTGGGCCAATGTCGTGAGGTGGGAAATGAGAACCCGTCTGTTTATCAGGACTGCCGAGTTTCTGTGGCAGGAGGGTCACACGGCACATGCCACGGCTGAAGAAGCCATCGAGGAGACAAACAGGATATTGAACCTTTATGCGGGTTTTGTCGAGGATTATATGGCTATTCCTGTAATTAAGGGTTACAAGACTGAAAATGAAAGGTTCGCCGGTGCGATAGATACCTATACCATAGAAGCACTAATGCAGGATGGGAAAGCCCTTCAGGCCGGGACAAGCCATTTCCTGGGACAAAATTTCGCGAAGGCGTTTGATGTCACATTCACCGATAAAACAGGAAAGCTGGATTATGTCTGGGCAACATCATGGGGTGTTACCACGCGTCTGATCGGTGCGCTGATAATGGTTCATTCTGATAATAGCGGTCTTGTCCTTCCACCAAGGCTCGCACCTCTGCAGGTTGTTATAGTACCTATTTATAAAAGTGAAGATCAGCTAAATACCATATCGGCGGAAGCAAAAAAGATTAAAGCTTCACTTGAATCGGAAGGAATAACGGTTAAGTACGACGACAGGGATACGCATAAACCCGGCTGGAAATTCGCCGACTATGAACTCAAGGGCGTTCCGGTAAGGCTCGTGCTTGGCCCACGCGACATTGAGAACAAGACAGTCGAGATTTGCAGGAGGGACACTCTTGAGAAGTCGACAAGGAGCACAGAAGGTCTGACCGGTCACATCGTTTCGCTTCTCGGGGATATACAGTCGAACATGCTTGTCAGGGCCCGCCGTTTCAGGGATGAGAATACTTTTAAAGTTGACAGCTGGAACGACTTCAAGGCAGTGCTTGACGACCAGGGAGGCTTTATCCTGGCCCACTGGGATGGTACGGTCGAGACTGAGAACAGGATAAAGGAGGAGACTAAAGCCACCATAAGGTGTATTCCTCTTGATGCACCTGAAGAGGAAGGTAAATGTGTTTATTCAGGAAAACCTTCAAGGAGAAGAGTTTTGTTTGCACGGTCATACTAAAAGAGGGTATCGGCAGTTTATGTAAATAATGCCGGCGCGGGGTCCGGTTTTATTTGTCAGTAATAATTATTACATTAGATGCCCTAACCAATCCTGCTGAAAGATGACTGATGCTGAGGATAAAAAGCAAAATATCACCACCACCCTCAAGGATAAATCCCTCCTGAAACAAAAGGTTTATGACAACACCCTTCATTCCTTTGGAATTGTAAAGGAGATTCTGAAAAACCTGTCGAAGGATCTTAACCTGAATATAACAGGGGCCGATCCCAGGATCAAGCTTGAATATACCGACAGGAGCAGTTTTGATGCACAGATAAAAGTTGCAGGTGATATTCTACTCTTCAGCATGCACTCGAACATCTTCCAGTTCGACCGCGAGCACCCGGCATGGAAGACACCATATATCCAGAAAAATAAGTACAATGCCTATTCTGGGATCATCAACATCTACAACTTTCTTGCCGATTCTTTCAAGTATTCCAGGCTTGATGATCTGGGCTACCTGATTGCAAGGATATTCATTAACCACGAAAACCAGTACTTTGTTGAAGGAAAGAGACAGATGGGAATGCTTTTCACGAACTACGGAAGCGAGGAGATTGGCAGGGATTCACTACAGAACATAATCCTCACCGCGATCCAGTACGCGCTGGAATTTGATCTGCTCGTCCCCCCGTATGACACGGTTAAGATAGCCACTGTGGGCCAGGCTGAAGCTAAGATTCAGCATTCTAAGGGTATTACCGGCAAAAGACTTGGCTTCCAGTTTAACTCCGATGATGTGCTCATTTCCAATTCGAATAACACCTGATGATATCATGCGGTGATATGAATAGAAAGATGATCAGGTTCTCTATTTTCCTGGTCATTTCTGTTTATTCACAGAGCCTTCTCTCTCAGCAACAGGTTCACCACGACAGGGCAGCAACGGGTTCTCCGGGATCATTCACCAGGGTTTCATACAAGGAATTTTTCACACCTGTCGATACGGTCATCAATATTCCCTTATCTCTCCTGAGAAAGCATATCCTGCCCGATCTGAAAGCAGGAACTTTTTACGACTCCATCAAATCAAGGGCATCAAAAAAATTCTTTACCAGGGCACTCCTGGACCTTGTAATAGTGAATCCCGATTCTCTGACTCTTAAAAGATTCACATTAAGAAGCGAGGAGAGATACAATGCCTTCAGGGGCATAAAAATCAGGAAGATAACTATCGAAAGGCTGAATGTATTCGGTACTGATGTGTACAACCCTTCCGCATCCTACAAGCCGGCAAAGCTTGAGAAATTCCTGAACGACACTCATGTCAACACGAACGAAAAGATCATCAGGAAAAACCTGATCTTCAACGAAGGGGATACAATTTCCCCGCTCAAGCTCTCTGACAATGAAAGGATTCTGAGGCAGTTGCCTTTTATTGATGATGCAAGGATATTAGTTGTTCCTGTTTCCCCCGAAGAGGCCGACATTGTTGTAATCACAAGGGATGTTTATTCTATCGGCGCCCAGTATCACCTGAAAAACAAGTCGAAAGGTACATTTTACTTTTTCGATGACAACATCCTCGGAAGCGGGCATGAGCTTGAACTGCAGGTTCCGTACTCAAACAAAAATCCGGAATCTCCCGGACTGGGACTTACCTACTATCTTAACAACATCAGGAAATCATTCGTAAACCTCACATTCTCCTACTTTACCGGCCTTGGAAAGACATCTGTCGGAGTTTCTGCTATCAGGACACTGGTCAGCTCGGAAACAAAATATGCAGGCGGGATAATTATAAACCAGGTATATACCGACGAAAACCTTGATACACTTCCAATTCCTGCCCCTCTGCATTATAATTACCAGGATTACTGGTTACTCAGGTCGTTCATGGTTAACCGCGAAAAGGTCCAGCGCATAATCGGAGGAATAAGGTTTATTAACGACAATATATTCGAAAGACCCGATATCGGACCCGACTCCTACTATGCACTCCAGAAAAAGGCACTCCTTCTCGGATCGCTTACATTTTCGCAGCAGAAATTCTTCAAGACAAATCTAATATACAGCTACGGGAGGGCGGAAGATCTGCCATACGGGGGTATGTTCAGGCTCACGGGAGGAATAGAAAGAAACGAATTCAAGAACAGGGCCTACCTCTCGGCCGATGGTGCCATCGGCGGTTCTGTCCCGAGTCTTGGCTATTTTCAGTACTCAGCAGCACTTGGTGGTTTCCTGAGGGACGGCAAACCCGAACAGGGTGTACTTGTCTCAAATTTGCTTTATGTTTCAAACCTGTACCTCGCCGGAAGCTGCCGGATAAGGAATTTTGCCAGGGTAAGCTTCACCAGGGGTTTCGCCCGTTATACCGATGAAAGGATCGGGATACTACATCAAAACGGGTTCTCAGGTTATTACAACGATTCGTTGCGCCTGGGCCAGAGAATGATGCTGAGCCTCGAATCGGCAATCTTCACCCCCTGGAATTACATGGGTTTCAGGTTCGCCGTATTCGGGTTCACCGACATTGCTTTCATGGCAGGGACCAGCCAGGTTATCAGCAGCGGGGTTTTCCTCTCGGCCCTTGGTGTGGGCCTGAGAATAAGAAATGACAACCTTGTTTTTAACACTTTCCAGTTCAGAATCGGTTTCTTTCCTTTTGCCCCGGAATATTCAAGGGAGAACCACTTCCTTGTTTCGGGGGAACAGCTGCTCAGGCCACCCACTTTTGTACCCGGTCCGCCGGCAACAATACCTTACAGGTAATGAACAAAACGTTCCGTTAAGTGTTTCACAGGTAACACAGATATAACAGGTAATCATAATAATTTTTAAAAATCAGAATCATGGCAGTATTAGTAGGAAAAAAAGCACCCTCATTTTCAGCACCCGCAGTGATTAATGGCGGAGAGATCACCGAAAACTTCAGCCTTGACCGGTACATCGGGAAAAAATATGTTGTTTTCTTCTTCTACCCCGCTGACTTCACTTTCGTATGCCCGACCGAACTTATCGCCTTCCAGGATAAGATCAGGGAGTTTGATTCGAGAGGAGTGGCAGTGGTAGGATGCTCGGTTGACTCCCATTTCTCGCATTGGAAATGGCTGCAGACAGAACCAAGGGATGGTGGTATCAAAGGAGTCAGGTATCCTGTTGTTTCTGATCTGGCTAAAACTATATCAGAAAATTATGATGTTCTTGCAGGAAGCTATGAATACTCAGAATCAGGCGAAGTTCAGTTCAATGGCTCTCCCATGGCATACAGGGGACTTTTCCTGATAGACAAGGAAGGCATTGTGAGGCACCAGACAGTCAACGACATGCCTCTGGGGCGCAGCATTGCTGAAACGCTCAGGATGGTTGACGCACTGCAGTTCTTCGAGCAGAATGGTGAAGTTTGTCCCGCCGACTGGCACAAGGGAGATAAAGCAATGAAAGCTACCCAGGAAGGTGTTTCGGAATACCTTTCCGGGAAATAATAAACTTCTTAATACCTTGAAAAGGTATCCGCGGGTCGGATACCTTTTTTATTTTTGCAGTGAATAAGAGATGAAAGAGGAGTTTACACGATACCTGGAGGATAATTGTTTGGCCGGTCCATCCTCGAGAATACTGCTTGCAGTAAGCGGCGGGATCGACTCTATGGTAATGGCGCATCTCTTCCTGGAATCAGGTTTTAAAGCGGGAATTGCCCATTGCAATTTTAACCTCAGGGGAGAGGAATCGGACGGGGATGAAGAATTTGTAAAAACGTTTGCTGAAAAAATGAACGTCCCATTCTTCAAAATAAGGTTCGACACCCAGGGTTTTGCAGCGGAAAAAGGCATTTCAATCCAGATGGCAGCCAGGGATCTCCGTTACAGGTGGTTCGAGGAAGTGAGGGTTGAAAACAACTATGATTTTATTTCACTTGCCCATAACCAGAACGACAATACGGAGACATTTTTGATCAATCTCACAAGGGGAACCGGCATTGCGGGCCTTACCGGCATGAGGCCTGCACACAAACATCTTATCAGGCCCCTGCTCTTTGCCACAAGAAACGCGATTGCAGCCTATGCCTCTGAAAACTCCGTTCCCTTTCGTGAGGACCGTACAAATGCTGATACAAAATATACGAGGAATAAGATCAGGCACAGGATTTTACCTGTCTTCAGGGAGATAAACCCTTCTTTCGACAACACTGTTGCCGAAACAGCGGAAAGGCTGGCTCAGGTAAATGAGATAATTTCAGCATTCCTGGAACCCCTTAAGGAAAGGATAGTTACCAGGAAAGATGGTCTGACAGCCTTCAGGACTACGGATATTCCCCGGGGTCCTTATGCCAGAACTATCCTCTTCGAGCTTTTCAGGCCTTACGGTCTGAGTGCCGGACAGGCAGGGGAACTCGAAAAGCTGGCCATGGGAAGGAGCGGCGGACAGCTGTTTACCGGTGACTGGAGGTTGGTAAAAAACAGGAATGAAATCATTGTTGTCCCGAGGCAGGAGTCATCCGCGAGCTATTATGAGGTACAATCGGCAGAGGATCTGAAGAACATAGGTTGGGTAACCGGCGCGAAAATTTTCAGAAAGGATCATGACTTTACTATTCCCTCATCAGAAAAAATTGCTTCACTCGACAGCGATAAGATAGTATGGCCTGTTATTATCAGGTCACCTCACGCTGGGGACAGCTTTTTCCCTCTCGGAATGAAATCGAAAAAGAAACTCAGCGACTATTTCATCGACAGGAAGTATTCCATTCCCGAGAAGGAAAAAAAGCTTGTACTCGAATCAGCTGGTAAAATCGCCTGGATTATCGGCGACAGGATAGACAACAGGTTTAAGATTTCGGGCAGTACCCGGAATGTCCTGAGAATTGAGGTAAAGGATTAATCTTAATGAAGCACCATAAGGAGCTATCTTCTCCGCTTTTCGTTTTTGACTTTTAATTGTTCACCCGCCTATTTAATCCCCTGTCAATCAGTGCAAGGTCGGCAAGCGCAACAGAAACTGCAGCCTCTATTATGACCGGGATTCTCAGGGCGATGCAGGTATCATGCCGTCCCTCCACATTTAGGGTCGTCATCTCCCTCTTTTCAAAATCAAATGTCCTTTGTTCCCTGCCGATAGACGATGTGGGTTTTACGGCAACCCTTAAGATAAGCTCATTACCGTTGGTTATACCTCCGTTTATCCCTCCTGAATTGTTGGTAAGTGTTCGCCCCTCTCCATCGCCGAAGGGATCATTATGATCCGAACCGCGCATCGAAGATGCCCTGAAGCCGGCTCCGAATTCGATCCCTTTTATTGCCGGGACTGAAAAGACAGCCTGGCTGATTGCAGATTCGGCTGAATAAAAGAACGGCTCTCCCAGCCCCTTCGAAGGGTCAGAAACACGGCATTCAATTATGCCACCTATGCTGTCGCCGGCTTCCATAGCCTGGCTGACTGCCTTTTCAATATCGGCCGATCCTCCCGCTTCAACCAGGGATGCATTTACAGATGATGGGGAAAGTATCTTCTTGGCAATAACCCCTGCCGCAACAAGTCCCCACGTAATCCTCCCTGAGAAATGCCCACCGCCTCTGAGGTCGGTGTATCCCGAATACTTGAACAATGCTGTATAATCTGCGTGTCCGGGGCGCGGTACATACCTGTTACGTTCGTAGGATGCGGAATCGACATTTGTATTCCTCGCGATTATGGTAACCGGGGCACCTGTTGTTTTACCATAGTAAATTCCGCTCAGGATTTCGGGTATATCACCTTCCTTCCTTGGTGTTGTGCCTTTCCGCCCGCTTCTCCTCCGTTCAAGATCGGCTAAAAAATCTTCGGGAGAAACATCGATGCCCGGGGGACATCCGTCTATCACGACACCGATAGCTTCCCCGTGTGACTCACCGAAAAGTGATATCCTGAATATTCTACCGAATGTATTCATAATGTGTTAATTAGAAATTACTACTTTCCCTCCAAGCTTCCTGAAATCATCGACAAAGCCCGGGTATGACTTGTTAATGCATTCCATTCCCTCAACTATTACCTCCGAATCGCATAGCACCGCAGATGATGCAAGAGCCATGGCAATCCTGTGATCATTATGAGAACAGGCTTTTCCTCCTTTCAGCCTTTCTACACCCTCAATTTCTATCCTGTTTCCAAAGTTCCTGATTTTTCCTCCGATCCTTCCAAGGCTTTCTTCAAGTGTCCTGCCCCTGTCGCTTTCTTTGGCCAGTAATCGTTCAGTTCCGGTGAGAACGGACCTGCCTTTACACCCCATTGCCAGTACTGCAAGAGGTGGTGCAAGGTCGGGGCAATCTGAAAGATTGAATTCAAATGCCCTCAAGCTGCTTTTTTCCACAATTATTGATTCTTCCAGGAGGTGAACATTTGCTCCCGCCAGTTCAAGTGCATTCAACACAGCCCTGTCGGCCTGGGTTGAACCGGTAAGAAGCCCGCTTACTTCTGCCTTTCCTCCGATCGCACCCGTAACCAGCAGGAATGCACCTCCCGACCAGTCGCCTTCCACGCTGAACCTCCCCGCCTTATATTCCTGGTTACCACCAATTATAAAGCTGGAATAATTGTCATTGACAACTTTTATACCGAATTCCTCAAGAATACCCAGGGTCAGGTCAATATAAGGTTTACTGGCCAGGTTGATTACCGAAAGAACGCTGTCTCGCTCCGCGCAGGGCAGGGCCATCAGGAGACCGGTAATAAACTGCGAGCTCACAGATCCGTCGGCGGTAATCTTACCACCCCTTACCGGCCCCGTGACTGATACCGGAAGATAGCCCTTATTTGTAACTACGCTGACGCCAAGATCTGCCAGGGGCTTTTCTATCATGCCCAACGGGCGTTTTAATACTGATCCCCTGCCATTAATTACCACAGTGCCGTTATGCAATGCTGCAATCGGTGTGAACATCCGTGCCGACAATCCCGATTCACCGCATGAAACTTCCCCTGAAATTGGATTGAACCCGCCTTTTATGGTAACGTTTGTCCCCCGTATGTTTATGCCCGCACCGAGGGACCGTGCAATTGACAATGCTGCCATGATGTCATCACAGAACGATGATACGGAGATCACCGATTCACCCCTGGCCAGAAGTGCTGCAGCAACATATCTCTGCATCGCGCTCTTTGAAGCCGGTGCAACGACCTTCCCGTCAATCTCCCCTGCTGAAACCTTTGCAGTCATCTATGCAACATATTGTTTATAATAATCCACAAGCTGCTTCACGTCTATCTCCCTGATCTCAGAACTACCAGGTTTGCTGACGAGTACGAACGAAACATTTCTTCCTTTTCTCTTTTTATCGCTCACGAGGTATTTCTCAACCATCCCCGGCGGGATAAAATTACCAGTAAGCAACCGGTAACTTTTCAGAATATCATAAATGAAGTTATATCCTGCATCATCCAAAATTCCCTCCTTCCTTGAAATATCAAGTGCAACAGCCATTCCTGAGGCTACGGCGATGCCATGCTTTTCTCCGGATACTGCCTCTATGACATGGCCGAATGTGTGACCGAAATTCAGGATCTTGCGCTCGCCGGCTTCCCTCTCGTCCCTTGAAACAACCTCTGCCTTGAGTCTTACCGATTCATAAACCAGGTTCTCGAGAATCCACGGCATCCGATCCAGGACGGCATCATGCTCAGTTATCAGAAGTTCCAGTAAAGGCCGGCTGAGAATGGCTCCCATCTTGATAACTTCAGCAAGACCCGACAGGAACTCATCCTCCGGAAGGGTCCTTAGCATCGACGGATCGCATATGACGAATTCAGGCTGGCTGAAAACACCTAAAATATTCTTCACCCCTCTAAGGTTGACCCCGTTCTTTCCGCCTATGCTTGCATCTACCTGTGAAAGCAGTGAAGATGAAACAAATCCCGACCTTATGCCCCTCATATAAATTGATGCGAGGAATCCAGCTATGTCACATACGACTCCGCCTCCTATTGCCAGGATAAATCCGTCGCGGCCAAGTCCGGTCTCAAGAAGCCTTGAGGCAAGTTCCTCAACCGTTGCAAAATTTTTTCCTTTTTCTCCCGGTGCGACCGTTATAACGGGAAATGGTCCGAAATCCTTTCCATATATACCAGCGACATTCTCATCGGCAATTATGATCGTCTTGCCGCGGGGGGCGCGTAGAAAAGCATCTGTCCATTTACCCCCGATAAGTATTTCGGAATTCTGTTTTCCGGTATTGATTGTTATTCTCTTCAAGCTTAATGAATAAGGTCTTAAAGATAGAAAATCTGATGCCTTTACGTTAGCCTGGCAATGAAAATTAAACGAAGGAAGCCTTTTTACTTGTGTTTCATAAACACACGGAGTGATAAAAATATTACCTTTCATCCCTAAACGAACCTGATGCAGCTCAAGGAGAGATATAAAAAGGTAATTGATTACTTCCTGAAAAATGTACCGGAACCTGAGACGGAGCTTGAGTACACCGATCCTTTTGAGCTGGTGGTTGCCGTGATACTTTCAGCACAGTGCACCGATAAACGGGTGAACATGATAACTCCTGGCCTGCTCAGGGCATTTCCAGATGTGTATGCGATGTCGAAAGCGGGACCGGATGATATTTTCCCTTATATCAGTTCGTGCACCTATCCAAACAATAAGGCCAGGCACCTGGCAGGTATGGCCAGAATGCTTGTTGAAAGGTTCAACGGGAAAGTCCCGGATGAACCCGGTAAGCTTATGCAGCTGCCCGGCGTTGGCAGAAAGACAGCGAATGTGGTGGCTTCGGTTATCTATCGTAAACCGGTAATGGCAGTCGACACGCATGTTTTCAGGGTTTCAAAAAGGATCGGCCTTGCACCGGGGGCAAAAACACCTTACGATGCAGAAAAAATGCTGTCGGCAGGAATACCGCTTAATCTCATGCATAACGCTCACCACTGGCTGATACTTCACGGAAGGTACATCTGCAAGGCCCGCAGACCGCTGTGTGAAGAATGTGGTATTAAGGATTATTGTGCCTGGTATAAAAAAGAAAAGAATAAAAATATATAAAATTTATCCGGGAAATTTTGAAACATACCAGGCAGTATTAAAGTATAACCTGCAATTATTAAATTTGTTAAAGCTGAAATATCCAGATCTATGGCTGGCATCGGGGAAAAATCAGAACTGTTCAGGTTTTTGAAGAAAGGGAAAAAAGAGGAGCCTCATGGCACGCATAAAATGGGCGATGATGACTTCTTCTCTATGGAAATGGCGAGCATAGCCTTTCACAAGGCTCCTCAGCTGATGGCAATAACACACAGGCACTCGGGGGAATATCTCGATGTGAATGAATCTTTCCTTTCCACCCTGGGATACAGCAAGAAGGAGATCATTGGACTGACGCCCAACGACATACAGGTCTTCGCTGATATAGATGACTCTAACAAGTACATAAGACTTCTTTCAAAATTCAGCAAGGTATCTGATTTCCCGGTTAACCTCCGGATGAAAAACGGAGAGAAGCGTCCTTTTCTTTTTTCAGCCGAGACCATCATGCAGGGTGATGAGCTTTTCCTGCTTACGATTTATAATGCCATAGATTCGCTGACGGAAAAAAACATAAAGACCCGTACAGAAACAATCCTTAATGAGATATTCGAAACAATAAGCAGCTATCTGATTCTTATAACAATCTCAGCCGACAAAAAATACCTCATTCGCGATATTAACAGCAAAGCGGAAGATATTGAATCACTTACCAGGCTGGATGTGATTGAAAGGTCAATTGAAGAAACACCTCTTGGGAAAAAAACAAAGCTGAAGGAGTTGCTGAATCATATCAGGATAACAGGGGAACCTCACAAACTTGCAGCATCGGAAACAGGCGATGATTCTGAGGGATATTACATGGGTTTCCTTCTTTCAAACCGTGATATAATTATCACCTGGGAACAGGGAAAGTCAGTTAATGCGAACACCGGGTACTCCCAGGCAGGCTCATCAGTTTCCAGGAAGAACAGGTCACTTATCCCTGAAATGATGTTCGAGATAAATCTTGAGGGAAAGGTTTTAAATGCAAACTCAGAAGGCCTTAAATATTTCGGTTTCAGCGAATCGGACCTGAAAAAAGGATTGAACATTGCAGAGATTTTCCCGCCTGAAGAGCTGAGAAAGGCCTACGATAACATGAAATCCATCAACTATTCGAGGCAGAATATAAACAATGAATATATAGCTAAGAGAAAGGATGGGGCCCTTATCCCTATAATGACTCACACATTTGGCATCTTCAGCGGAGATAAGGTTACAGGCTTCAGGGGCATTGTCACCGAAATTTCAGAACTGAAAAGGGATGAAGAGCAGATAATACGGGAAAAAGCATTCCTTGAGCATCTCGTCGACTCCACCCCTCAGGCAATTGTCATAACGGATATCCCTGGCAAGATAACTTTGATTAACAAGGAGTTCTCTAATCTTTTCGGTTATTCCTACGAGGAAGCGATAGGCAAATATATCGACGACCTTATTGTTCCCGAAGAGTTATGGGAGGAATCACAGGCAATTGACGAGAAGGCAACAAGGGAGGGAAAAGTCACGGTCCAGTGTCTGCGGAAAAACAAGCAGGGACAAAAATTTCACGTCTCGTATATATCATCCTCTGTTGTGATCAACGACGTCACTGTTGCACGGCTTGGAATTTACAGGGATATTACCGCAGAAAGGAAAACCCAGCTTATCCAGGAGATTCTGTACAACATTTCGACCACGGCTCTCAAAGAGCTGGATATAAAAGATATTTACCCGACTATCGTTGAGGAGCTTAACAAGATATGGGACACAAATAACTTTTATATCGTGCTGTACGATAAGGAAACTAAAGTCCTGTCTCTTCCCTTCTTTTCCGACGAGAAAGACGATTTCAATGAAATACCTGTAAAAGGCACGATTACCGGCTGGGTCATAACGCATAACAAGTCAGTGCTTCTCAACGAAGAGGATATGAAAAACCTCGAGGATTCAGGGGAGATAGACCTTGTTGGAACACCTTGCAAGGTGTGGCTTGGTGTACCCCTGAGAACCGATAATGATATCATTGGCGTGATGTGCCTGCAGGACTACAACAGTGCGGAAAAGTTTACCTATGATGATCTTTACATGCTGGAGTTCATCTCAAACCAGATCGCCGTTGCCATCCAGAAGAGAAACATGCTCGACAGTATAATCGTAGCGAGGAGGAAAGCTGAGGAGGCAGCTCTTGCAAAACAGCAGTTCATGTCGACCATGAGTCATGAAATCCGGACCCCTCTTAACGAAGTGATAGGGATATCCAACCTGCTGATGCAGACAAACCCCAACGACGATCAGCTCGACCTTATCAAAACGCTTCGATTCTCGGCGAATCACCTGATGACGCTGGTAAACGATGTGCTCGACTTCAACAAGATGGAATCAGGAAAGATTGTGTTCGAACAGACACAGTTCAACCTATCAGACTTCCTCGATGAGATTAAACGTTCTTACTCGTTCAGGGCAAATGAGAAAAAGCTTGAATTTCACATTGTAAGGAACAATAATGTTCCTGTCGAGGTAACAGGTGACCAGATCCGTCTCAACCAGATACTTTCCAATCTCCTTTCAAATGCTTTAAAATTCACCCTCAGGGGCAGTATCTCGGTAATCGTTGATGAGATAGAAAGAAAAAACCACCAGTCGCGGCTGCAGTTTATTGTCAGGGATACCGGGATAGGCATCCCAAAGGAAAAGCATTCCGAAATTTTCGAAAGCTTCACCCAGGCATCAGCCGATACCACAAGACGGTTCGGAGGAACGGGCCTGGGACTCGCAATCTGCAAGAAGCTTGTTGAGCTGCAGGGGGGGACCATACACGTCGAGAGTGCAGCTGACAAGGGATCCTCCTTTATTTTCAGCCTGCCATTTGGCATATCCGCTCACCAGAAGTCGGAAAGGGGTTCCGGAACTACCGAAACGTTTAAGGCGCTGGAAGGAAAGAAAATACTTGTTGCAGAAGACAATAAGATCAATTTCTTTGTTGCCAGCCGGTTCCTGACCGGATGGGGAGTCAGGGTTTCGCACGCCGAAAACGGCCAGGCAGCTCTTGACATGATAGTGAAGGAAGACTTCGACCTGGTTCTCATGGACCTCCATATGCCAATACTCGACGGGATAGAAGCCAGCAGGATAATACGTAATTCTGATAATCCCAGGATCAGCAACCTTCCGATTATTGCCCTTACTGCAGCTATAATGTCGGAGAGCCACGACAGGATCGAAGATCTCAATATAAATGATTATGTATTGAAGCCGTTCAAGCCGCAGGATCTTTACGACAGGATACTTAAGCATATAAGATAAGAAGGCGGCGGGCGGCAAATTATTGTACAGATAAACCGGGAAGGAACTTTATTCTGTGGGGAAAGTTTCCGATGTTTACTTTATACAGTTCGTATTAATATAGGAAGCTGCTTTTTTGTTTCCCAGTGAGAGAGCTCTCCTGAAATCATGACACGCATCCTGTGTTTTGCCAATGTTAAGCAGCGATATACCCTTGTTCAGCCAAACATCTGCATTGTCGGGCTTTATGTCGAGCGACATGCTATAGTCGCTGACTGCATAATCCCACGACCTGCTGCTGAAATATGAATTTGCCCTGTCAATATAGCATTGGGGGTCATTCGGATGAAGCTTCAGGTTCACAGAGAAGTAATCGAGTGCCTTCAGATTTTCGCCCGACGACTGTGCAAGCCTGCCGGCCAGGCTCAACGCCTCATTGTTTTCAGGATACAGCGAGATATATTTTCCCAGGTCAGCTTCTGCCTTCGAAGTCTCGCCTGTTCGCCTGTAACACTCGGCCCTCTTAAGATAGAGCAAAGGGTCAGTCACTCCCGATGAAAGCAAGGAGGAATATGTGTCGGTTGCCCCTGCCCAGTTGCCAGAAGCTGACTGTGCAGTGGCAAGCAGCCTCAGGTATTTTTCATTTTTCCCATCACCCGCAATCAGCGTGGTAATCACAGCCATGACATCACCATATTTCTGAAGCTTGCAATCCGTCAGTGCCCTGGCGTACAAGGTTGCATTTTCCCCGGGGTACTGCGATTTCAAATCATTCAGAAGCTGCATGGCTTCATCAATCTTGCCCGAGCCAATACAATATTCAAGTTCCGACACCTTTCTTTCGGTAAAGGAATACCTTTCAGTCTTCCAGAAATTCCTCCAATCGGCAGTGTTTTCGATAACGCTGAAAACCGGGTCGAGCATTATCTCTTTTTCGGCCTTCCTGTATCCCGAATTAATATTCAGCTCAAGATGAGCAAGGGAGTTCCTGGCCTCTCCTTTAATCGCACTTACCCTTGCGAGCCCATATTCACCAGAAGCCGGAGAAAGGGTATTGGCCCTGTTATATGCTGAAACAGCTTCGGCATAGTTACCTGAATTCATCCTGGCGTCACCGAGAGCCACGAGTATCCTGGCATCGGTGGTAACCGCCGCACTTTCTGATAACAGACTGATCGCTTCCTGCAGTTTTCCACGGTCCGATAATGCTCTTGCCCTCATAAGGAGATCGTTGTTATCCTGGCCTGATGAGCGGATGCAGATCCCAATGAGAAACAGGATTAAATAGGTCTTTTTCATCTTCTTAGCTTTCAGTTACTTTTTAGTAGTCTGTGGCGTTATTGTCGCTCCTTTCTCCGTTATGACATGAATAAAGCCTGAAAGGTGAAAGAGTTCTGAACCGGATATCCTTCTTTCGGTCACATCGCATTGATAAAAATAAACTCCCGGAGAGACAATCTTTCCTTTATATGTTCCATCCCAGTTAAGCCTGGGCTCTGAAGTCCTGAAGAGCTGCTGCCCGTTTCGGTTAAAGAGCCTGAAGTCAACTTTTTCTACCAGTCCGGATGTCTTTGCAATCAGGTAGTCATTGAACCCATCTCCGTTTGGAGTAAAGACATTCGGTATCTCATAGAAATTGCAGGAATCGACACAGATCATTACCGATTTCACGCTTTCATTCCCGGCATTGTCAAAAGCCGATACGGCATAGCATCCGGCGATAATCTCACCCGGGTTGTGCCTGTACTTTCTCACGGTGTTGTCGCTGATTGTCGTAAGCAGTTCAAGGTCGGCAGATGTTGTCATTTTATAATAGACCCTGAACCCGGCGATATCCTTGTTGCAGGCAGAATCCGACACGACCCACCTCAGTGTATTATAAAGGCTGTCGCATTGTGTCGAGACATAAAGAACCGGCTGGCAGGGAGGCTCGTTATCCACAGGAACGACCTGGGCAATCTGGGAAAGATTAATCAGGCCGGCGGGCCATCCCGATTGCTGGTAAGCTCCCACGGACCTGACGTAATACTTATATGTCTGCCCGTTGACAAGACCGGTATCGGCAAAATCGAGGAGCGGTGATGAACCGACAGAATCGAACGCCGATGTAATTTCGTTGTACCTGAAAATGTCATACCTGGAATTTATCCATGGCACATTCCTGCGGACGATAAATTTTGCCTTCCTGTCGCCCGGCGAAAGCTGGATAAAGACAGATGAGGCAAACGAAGGATCGCCAATCCTGAAGGTATCACCTGCGGTAACATTATAAAGCTCAAGCTTGTATATATAAGCGCTGGTTGATGTATTCAGAAGTGAATCTACATAGGTCGTATCATTAAGATCAACTACCGGCAGCTTAGCGACAGGCTGGTAAACTGTCCCGTCAGTTCCCGCGGCTCTCGATATATTAACCTGGAAGGGTCCTGCAGAGGGAATAGTATCTGTCCTGAGTTTTTTCCAGCAGAGAAAGACCGAGCCGTTCACAGGATCCGTATTGCGGATGCTGACATTCCTGATCACGGGAACTCCCGAAACAAGTGTCGAATAGACCTCGTTCGATGCCTTGCTCTCAGTACCGTTTGAAAAGACGGCAACAATCCTGTAGGTGTACTCTTTACCGAACTGGAGTCCCTGTCCGTTATCGGTATCGACATAGGAAACGGCAGTGCTGTCGCCGATGTACCCGACTTTCACGAAACCCGAAGAGAGCGGGATACCGGCGGTGCAAGAATCGGGTTTGAAATTAGAAGCGTCTTCCCTCCTGTATATGCTGAACCCGGATATCTGTTGTGTCGGGTATTTCTGCCATGTAAGCTTCATGAATTTTCCTTCGGGATTGACAGTTTTAAGGACGGGTGAAGGGCCAAGCACCTTTATCCTGAAATAATCTATATCAAAAAGCTTCAGATCGGGGTTGTCATCCTCAGATTTGACAATTACGTCGTATGGCTGGTTCCTGACACTCTCCCAGCAGGGTTTCCACTTGAAATGAGATGAAGCGAAGCCCCTTACCGAATCCACCTTTGTAAACGAAGCACCGCATGTACCAGAGAAGAGAAAAACTCCCGACTGAACTTTCAGGGCGATATGGTCATTGTCCTTGTCGGTAGCAGTGACCAGGAAATCCACGCTGTCTCCAACCTCCACGCAATAGTTCCTGAGGGGTCCGTTTACCGGTGGGTTGTTTTTAGTACGGTACACCTCTATCTGCATATCACGTTCAACAACGCCAATTTTCTTTTTATTCCTCCATTCCTGTATTTCCATCGCTACATTGAACTTACCGGTATCAACAGGCGTATCCCAAACTAGATCACCGCTTATTGAATCGACATAGAACTTGTTCGATGCCGGTGGATAGGTATAATTCTCAATAGGCCTTCCATCTTCGCGCGAACAGACAGTTAATTTATATGAAAGGCTGTCACCGTCGGGATCATATGCAGCCGGATTATGTATAAACAGGTGACCCACTGCAGCCTTATCATAAGGAGGATTAAGCAGCACCGGGGTGCGGTCCCTTCCCATCGCGGGATTAACAATGAGGGTCGTGTGAATTGAAAATACGACATTTACCGAGTTTGGAATGTTCTGAACACCATAGTTCCTGTTCGGGTCCTGGACAACTATTATATATACGCCGGGACCGGGGTATGTATGAGTTGAATGATATACGTTCTTTCGATAATAGTTAGGTAAATATTCCTCCTCATCCCTTGGTGCAACCGTTGTGGTATTGTCGCCCCATTCCACGTTCAGGGTCTGTCGGTCAGCATAGCTGAGAGTATATGTAAATGTTGTAACGGTAACCCTGTATGTCAGCGGCCCGATCTGTTCATATGTAATCTCCCCTGCCCTGTTGTGAGTCGCATTTAATCTCAGGAAGATCAGTAAAAAAATTATGAGCAATAAACTCTTTTTCATGATACCGGTTCTTTTCCTCCTATTTAACGTTAAAAACATGTTCCATATTTTCCGCGGTAAGCTTGACTCCCTCTTCAAAATTACCGCATTTAAAAATAAGCAGGTTCGACTGGTCCTTATAAATATCTGTCAGGATCCTGTTCCGGACAGAATAACTCGAAGCCCTGGTCTTTAGCGTGTACCTGAGATTCATTCTCAGCTCGTTCTCTGAAAGGCTTAAATCAGCAATCTCCGCTTCCAGTCTTTTTTTACCCGCCATGAAAATTATTCTTTCATTCAGGTAACCCGATATCTTTCTTTTCGCTTCTTCAGGCATTCCAACCGGATCGGGCTTGTCCTGGCTTCCTGTGCATAGTTTATAATCGAGTAAAAAATCATCAAAATACACCTTTAAGAAAGCATTAAATGAATGATCCTCTGCCGAATAGTCAACGCTCAGAAGTGTCACATGCACCGGATGTGAAGCAAACAGTAAAAGAGAAAATAATATTCTAAGCATCTGCAAGAGGTGAAACTACAAAAATCAGACCATAGCAGGGATCAGCCTGAAATATTAACACGATCGCGCAGGTAATTAACAGATCCGACTTCAATAAATGAAAATCCCGTACCTCCTGCAAAGTTACCCGCGAGAACGACAATAATGTCATCGTCCCTCAGCTCATGTTCAAGTGTAAGGGTTTTCAGTGCAATATGAATGAACTCATCTACTGACTTTTTCCTGTCCTGATAGCTTGCATAAATACCATATGATAGTGCGAGTTCACGCATGGCACGCCTGGTATAGCACTGGGCAAGGATAAGGTTCTTGCCCCTGTAGGATGCCATTGCCCTGATTGATCTCCCGTTTGTGGTATCTGCAATAATTCCCCTTGCTCCTATCCTGATAGAGGTCTTGACCGCAACTTTCGACAAGTATGAAGAAATATCCCCGCTTATGTCCCCGGTTGGAAGCTCGAGGTACATCTCCTTGTTATTTTCAACCTCCAGTGCCACCCTTGTCATTGTCTTCACTGCTTCCACGGGATACTTGCCATTGGCCGTTTCCCCGCTCAGCATGATCGCATCAGTCTGCGAATAAATTGCACTTGCGATATCACTTACCTCGGCACGTGTGGGCCGCGGGTTATTTATCATGGTATGGAGCATCTGCGTGGCAACGATAACAGGTTTTCTCCTGTTGATGCATTTCCCTATTATCATCCGCTGAACAACGGGTATCCTCTCGAAGGGTATCTCAATCGCGAGGTCACCCCTTGCAACCATTATTCCATATACAGAATCAAGAATCTCATCAATATTATCCACGCCTTCCTGGTTCTCGATCTTGGCGATGATCTTTATTTCACTGCCTGCCCCCGACAGGACCTCCTGCACATCAAGCACATCCTGCCTGCTTCTCACAAACGAATGCGCAATGAAATCGATATCCTGCTCCGCCGCCATTTTCAGGAATGCCCTGTCCTTGTCGGTGAGCGAAGGCAGGGTGATCCTGGCGCCAGGAACATTAACACTTTTTCTCGATCCCAGCAATGCATCATTTTCCACGCGGCACTCCAGTGAGTTTCCGTCCCTCCCGATAACCTTCAGCTCGATCTCCCCGTCATCAATGAGTATCTGAGATCCTGCCTGCACGTTCGCGGCAAAATCTGGATAGGTAACATTTATTGATCCCGGTTCACATTTTTTGCCAGGCTCGCCCGTTACGCGAATGACTGAACCCTTGCCCAGAGCAATGGGTGTATCGCAGACTGTTGTCCTGATCTCGGGACCCTTGGTATCTATAAGAATTGCAATCCTGTCCGAAACGGCCCTAACATTGCCTATAATCTTTTTTGCCTCCTCGATTCCGCAGTGGGCCGAGTTGATCCGTATCACATCCATCCCGGCGTTATAAAGCTCCCTGATAAAACCCGGATCACATCTCTTATCCGAGATTGTGGCTACAATTTTTGTCCTTTTTCTATTCATTTTCCCTTACTGACTCATTAGCTGCCTGAATTGTTGCTTCGATTGCGAGCTTGTACCCGAACAGTCCCAGCCCAATGATGCTGCCCCTGCAATACCTTCCCACGATGCTGTTATGCCTGAATCCTTCCCGAGCGGATATGTTTGTGATGTGTACCTCAATAACCGGGGCATTAACAGCAGCAACGGCATCGGCGATAGATACAGAAGTATGTGTGTACCCGCCTGCATTGAGAATAATACCGTCATATTCAAATCCTGTTTCATGGATCTTATTGATTATTTCACCTTCAACATTCGACTGATAATAATCAATTTTCACACCTGGAAAGAGCATCCTGAGGGAATTGAGGTAATCTTCGAAGGAGACATTACCGTATTTCTCGGGTTCTCTCTTTCCCAGGAGGTTAAGATTGGGCCCGTTTATAATCTGTATTTTCATTTTTCCTGATTTTTGCCTTAAAGGATGCCTGTAAATATCAGCAAAAAAAACCAGAATCTTGCCACTTTTAATACCTTTGAGATATCATGATTAAGTTATGAATCCATCGTGGAAAGAAGCTGTAACAGATTTTGAAGTTTTCCTCAGGCTGGAGAAATCACTGTCGCCGAACAGCATTGAGGCTTACATTGATGATGTAACAAAACTCCATAGTTTTATTGAGTCTGAGAAACCCGGGAAACTGCCCGCTGCAGTCACCTATCACGACCTCAAGGATTTCCTGGCCTGGTTCAACAAGTCATCCGCCAACGCACGAACACAGGCCAGGGTACTTTCCGGGATCAGGGCCTTCTTCAGGTACCTGCTTATAGAGGGGGCCATTTCAGAAAACCCGTCAGCACTTATTGAATCACCCAAGATAGGGTTAAAGCTCCCGGTTGTGCTATCGGTTGAGGAGATCGACAGGATTATTGCCGCAATCGATCTCAGCAAACAGGAAGGTCACCGGAACAAGGCCATAATCGAGACCCTTTATGGTGCGGGACTGAGGGTCTCCGAACTGGTGAACCTCAGGATCACAGATATCAATTTTGGTGAGGGCTATGTTGTGGTGACGGGAAAAGGAAATAAGCAGCGGCTGGTCCCTATCGGGAGCAAGGCATTGAAGGAGATCGGCCTCTACAGGCAGGAAAGGAACCAGATGAAGACGATTACCGATACCAACATACTGTTCCTTAACCGGATGGGAAGAAGACTCTCGAGGGTGACGGTTTTCAATATATTAAAGGAACTGGCAGCAAAGGCCGGTGTCAGGAAGAAGATAAGCCCGCACACCTTCAGGCATTCATTTGCCACTCATCTTGTAGAGGCAGGTGCCGACCTGAGGGCAGTGCAGGAGATGCTTGGCCATGAGTCAATTCTCACCACCGAAATTTATACTCACATCGACAGGAGCTTCCTTAAAGACACTTTAATGCTTTTTCACCCGAGATCATAATTGCAATGTCATGAACAACGGATCAAATTGGATGTTATATTTGCATGATTTTTATTTGGTCTAAATTAAGATTAGTTTGAACTATTTAAGCAATTTCGGATCCGAGCTCATCAGCATTCTCACTGAGATGGCACCTTACCTGCTCCTGGGATTTTTCTTTGCAGGCTTGCTGCATCTCCTGTTCCCCAAGGATAAGGTCAGGCAATACATGGGAGGCAGCAATGCAGGCTCAATTGTAAATGCAGCACTTTTCGGGGTACCGCTCCCATTGTGTTCATGCGGGGTAATACCTACCTCGGTGGCATTTTACAGGCACGGGGCTTCAAAACCATCCACGGTATCCTTCCTCATTTCGACGCCACAAACGGGCGTGGATTCGATTCTTGTCACCTATTCCCTTCTGGGTCTTCCTTTCGCAATTGTCAGGCCCATTGTTGCACTTATAACAGGAATATTTGGCGGACTTATAACCGCCAGGGTTGATAAAAACAGTCCGGCAGACGCGGGAACAGGGAATGACGACACTGATAAAATCCCGTCCGGATTTCTTCCTAAGATCAGGGAGATGTTCAGGTACTCATTTGTCGAGTTTCTCCAGGATATTTCAAACTGGCTGCTTCTCGGCCTGCTGCTTGCTGCAATAATATCGGTCTTTGTTCCCGACAATTATTTTGCCGATAAGATACCGAACAACTTTGTCGGGATGCTGATTGCACTTTTAATCGCGGGCCCTATTTATGTTTGTGCAACCGCTTCGGTACCCGTTGCTGCCGCACTTATGCTTAAAGGACTATCGCCGGGTGCAGCTCTTGTTCTCCTGATGGCCGGACCCGCGACAAATATCGCAACCATGACCATGGTTGGAAAGGTTCTAGGGAAAAAATCACTCATCTCATACTTAGGCACCATCATTGGAGGAGCTATGCTTTTCGGGCTCTTCATCGACACTTTTCTTCCAAGGGAATGGTTCGCATTATCAGAGCACTACGGACACATGCACCATGCACATGAATGGATGCCGGATTGGCTTAAGATTGGTTCTGCCGTGCTGCTTCTCCTGCTGATCCTGAACGGGTACATAAAAAAATATTTAATCAGGAATAAGATGACACAATCTGACGAAAAGGCATTTAATGCTTCAGAGATAAAGGTGATACATGTCGGCGGTATGAGCTGCAATCATTGCAAGGCCAATGTTGAAAACAGTATCAGGTCGGTAAAAGGTGTCGAAAATGTCATCGTCGATCTGGCCAGCGGCCAGGTAAGCATTTCCGGTAAATCGGTCGATCTTGCAGTCGTCAAATCTGGTATTGAGAGTATAGGATATACTTATTCGGAGGAGAAACCGTAGGACCGGATTATTCACTTTTCACTTTTCACTATCCACTATTAACTATTCACTTTTCACTATCCACTATTAACTGTTCTCCTGCTGGACATTTCAACTTTTTCCTTAACTTTGCGCCTGTTTTTGCAAAAAAGAAGTTAAGTCAAATATCTAATTAATTGAATTATGTCAAAAGTAAAAAGAGTTTACTCCTTTGGTAATAAGAAGGCTGAAGGCAAGGCTGACATGAAGAACCTGCTTGGTGGCAAGGGTGCCAACCTGGCGGAGATGTGTCATCTTGAGCTGCCTGTTCCGGCCGGTTTTACCATTACAACGGAAGCCTGTACCGAGTACTATGCAAATGATTGCAAGCTTCACCCCGACCTTATGCCGGAGGTTTGGAATGCAATGAAAGAGACTGAAAAAATCATGGGTATGAAGTATGGCGACCCCGAAAATGCTCTTCTGGTTTCTTGCCGTTCAGGTGCACGCAAATCAATGCCGGGCATGATGGATACAGTCCTGAATATCGGTCTGTGTACCGCAACCATTCCTGGGTTCCTTAAAAAGACAAACAACCCGCGTTTCGTATGGGATTCCTATCGTCGTCTTATAATGATGTATGCCGACGTTGTAATGGAAAAAGCTGAAGGTCTTGAGCCTGCAGACGGTAAGGGTATCCGCAAGCAGCTCGATGAGATGCTCGATGAATTCAAAAAACAGAAAGGTTATAAATCAGATACTGAAATTACGGCAGACGAACTCAAGTTCCTTGCTGAAGAGTTTAAGAAGAAGATCAGGGATGCCCTTGGCAAACCATTCCCCGATGATGCTAAAGCCCAGCTTGAAGGCGGTATTATGGCAGTTTTCAAGAGCTGGAACGGGAAGAAAGCAGTTTCGTACAGGAGGATTGAAGGTATTCCTGATGACTGGGGAACGGCTGTCAACGTTCAGGCCATGGTATTCGGTAACATGGGCGATACCTCGGCAACAGGTGTTGCTTTCACACGTAACCCTGCAACAGGCGAAAACCTCTTTTACGGCGAATGGCTTGTAAATGCACAGGGTGAAGATGTTGTTGCCGGTATCCGTACCCCGAGTCCTCTCAACGATGAGACAAAGAACGATCAGAACAAGCACCTTCACAGCATGCAGGAAGCTATGCCCGCTACCTACAGGGAGCTCTGCAACATCCGCGAGATACTTGAGAAATCATTCCACGATATGCTCGACATCGAGTTTACCATACAGGAAGGAAAACTTTATATGCTCCAGTGCCGCGCAGGCAAGAGAACCGGGACCGCAGCACTCAATATGGCAATGGATATGCTGAAAGAAGGTCTCATCGACGAAAAAACCGTAGTCATGCGAGTTGAACCTGCCCAGCTTGATGAGCTTCTCCACCCTATCTGCGACCCTGCAGTTGAAAGCAAGGTTTCATCAGTGGTGAGGGGACTTCCTGCTGGACCAGGTGCCGCAGTCGGCAAAGCTGTTTTTACCGCTGAAGATGCAGTTGCATGGGCACGTAAAGGTGAAAAGGTTATCCTTGTAAGGGAAGAAACAAATCCGGAAGACGTTGAAGGTATGCGCGCAGCTGAAGGTATCCTTACTGCCCGCGGAGGTATGACTTCACATGCTGCCCTTGTTGCACGAGGATGGGGCAAATGCTGTATCGTAGGTGCAGGCGGACTTCATGTTGATTCTGCAGCTAAAATTGCAAAGATCCCCGGCAGCAATGTTGTCATCAGGGAAGGTGACCTTCTTACACTGAATGGAACAAAAGGCAATGTATATACAGGAGCGCTTAAGCTCATGGATGCTTCTGAGAATCCAAGGTTCCAGGATTTCATGAAGATTGTCGACAGCCACAGGAAAATGGGTGTCCGCACAAATGCTGAAACCCCCGAAGATGCAACCATAGCACGTAATTTTGGTGCAGAGGGCATCGGTCTTTTCCGTACCGAACACATGTTCTATGGCAAGGGTTCGGAACAGCCTCTCTTCCTCCTCAGGAAAATGATCCTCAGTGCAAATGAAACAGAGCGCCGTAAGGCACTTGATGAACTTTATTCTTTTGTGAAAAGGGATATGAAGGAAACTATGGCTGCCATGGATGGCCTTCCTGTTACCTTCAGGCTTCTCGACCCGCCTCTTCATGAGTTTGTTCCACAGGGTGCTGAAAAGCAGGCAGAACTGGCCAAAGCACTTGGAATCAAGCCCGAAGATGTTGCAAAGAGAGGTGAAGCTCTCCATGAATCGAACCCGATGATGGGGCACCGTGGAGTAAGGCTTGGCATCACATATCCCGAGATAACAGAGATGCAGATCAGGGCAATGTTCGAATCTGCAGCTGAGCTTACCAAAGAGGGCAGGAAACCTTTTCCTGAACTGATGGTTCCAGTTACCTGCGAGGTTGCAGAACTTGATACCACCAGGAAAGTTTACGACAAGGTATATGAAGAAGTTTGCAGGAAACTCGGAGTTAAGGAGATAAAATGCAAATATGGCACCATGATCGAAATTCCGCGTGCATGTCTACTTGCTGACCGCATGGCCAAGACAGCTGAATTTTTCTCATTCGGAACAAATGACCTTACACAGATGACATTCGGTTTCAGCCGTGATGATACTGGTGGCTTCCTTCACGATTACCTCGACAAGAAGATACTGGGTGCGGACCCGTTCCAGACAATTGACCAGGATGGAGTCGGCCAGCTTATCAAAATGGCAGTTGAGAAAGGACGCGCAACAAGGCCCGATCTCAAGGTTGGCATCTGCGGCGAACAGGGTGGCGACCCGGCATCTGTTGAATTCTGCTTCAAGGCAGGTCTTACATATGTCAGCTGCTCACCGTTCAGGGTTCCAATAGCCCGGCTCGCTGCAGCTCAGGCTTCTGTAAAGTATGGTAAATAATACCGGCTGGCTTATATAAAAAGAGTGCACGCGGTTACGTGCACTCTTTTTTTCATGGCTGCCCCTGACCTGGCAGGTATATACTTGACTGACTTTACATACTTAAGACCGTTGGAAACACTGTCACCCTATCACGTTTATGATTTTTATTATACTCCCTTCTTTTGAGCGGACAAATTAGATGAGTAAATTTATACCTTTGATTTCCCTGCATCAACCTAACACAGGAGAAAATGATTAAACACAACGACCTGGCCCGCTACGGCATATCAGATGTCAAGGAACTTGTTTACAACCCCGATTTTGAAAGGCTCTTTAACGAGGAGACAGACCCGGCACTTGATGGTTTTGAAAAAGGTATAGTGACAAAATCCGGTGCAGTATCGGTCGACACGGGTATCTTTCACGGCAGGTCTCCAAAGGACAAATATGTGGTCCTCGATGATGATACACGCGACACGGTATGGTGGAAATCAGAAAGGGCGCTTTCCTCAGATAATAAGCCGCTCAGCCAGGATGTATGGGAATATGGAGCGGGCCTCGCTTCAAGGCAGCTGTCGGGGAAAAAACTTTATGTAATTGACTGTTTCTGCGGTGCCAATGAAAATACCAGGTTGAAAGTCAGGTTCATAATGGAGGTTGCATGGCAGGCCCACTATGTAAAGAACATGTTCATAAGACCTGAACCCGCACAGCTTGAAAACTTCGAACCCGATTTTGTGGTTCTAAACGCCTCAAAGACAAGGAACCCCATCTGGAAGATACAGGGCTTGAATTCAGAGAATTTCATCTTTTTTAACCTTAACGAACGTAAAGCCGTAATCGGGGGTACGTGGTACGGAGGTGAAATGAAAAAAGGCATATTTTCCGTAATGAATTACTATTTGCCTCTCAGGGGCATTGCTTCGATGCACTGTTCTGCCAATGTTGGCAAAAATGGCGATGTTGCAATTTTTTTCGGCCTGTCCGGCACAGGGAAAACTACCCTCTCGACAGATCCTGACAGGGCCCTTATAGGCGATGATGAACATGGCTGGGACGATGAAGGTGTTTTCAATTTCGAGGGCGGATGCTATGCCAAATGCATAAACCTCAGCAAGGAAAACGAACCTGATATCTACAGGGCAATAAGGCGCGATGCATTGCTCGAAAACCTCGTTGTGCTTCCCGACGGTGAAATCGATTTTAATGACTCTTCCAAAACTGAAAACACAAGGGTGTCGTACCCGATCTACCATATCGACAATATCGTCAAGCCTGTCTCAAGGGCCGGGCATGCCTCCAAAGTCATCTTTCTCACAGCCGATGCATTCGGAGTTTTGCCACCGGTATCAAGGCTGTCGGAGGAGCAGACAATGTACTATTTTCTCAGCGGGTACACTGCAAAAGTTGCCGGCACCGAGAGAGGTATAAAAGAACCTGTTCCCTCCTTTTCAGCCTGCTTCGGTGCAGCTTTCCTGATGCTCAACCCGCAGACATATGCTAAAGAGCTCACCAGGAAAATGAAAGCTCACAAGGCCGAGGCCTGGCTTGTAAATACAGGCTGGATGGGTGGTCCTTACGGGACCGGAAAAAGAATCAGCCTTCCTGCTACAAGGAAGATCATCAACGCAATCCTCGATGGTAGCCTTGGAAAGGAGAAATTCTCTGAAATTGCTGTCTTCAACCTTTCAGTCCCAGGCAAAATACCGGGACTGGATGTAAATATCACCGACCCGGCACGGTCGTGGGATACGAGGGAGAACTGGGAAAATGCCGCCCGTGACCTGGCAAGGAAGTTCAACTCCAACTTCTGCAAGTTCACTTCAGACCCCGAAACATCCCGACTAGTCAGTGCCGGTCCGGGAATCTGAAAATCTCAAGGTCATAAAATACATATTTCACTCACTATGAATATCCCATTTGTTATTGTTTCTGTACTTGCAGGTTACCTGCTTGGTTCAATCTCAACTGCCGTATGGGCAGGAAAGCTGTTCCATGGCATCGACGTCAGGGAACATGGCAGCGGCAATGCGGGGGCCACAAATGTAATAAGGGTCCTTGGATGGTGGACTGGTATACCGGTGATGCTTATTGATGTTTGCAAGGGATTCCTGGCAGCGTTCCTGCCTGTGATCCTGCACCTTGCTGATGCCGGCAGTAACACCATGATTATAATCCAGATTATTTGCGGAGCGGCTGCTATTCTAGGGCATCTTTTTCCTGTCTATACCGGTTTCAGGGGCGGTAAAGGAGTTGCCACCACAGTGGGTACACTCCTGGCACTGCACCCGCTTCTCACCCTATCCTGTCTGGGGGTATTCCTGGTAGTCTTTATTCTTTTCGGAATTGTATCGGTATCTTCAATGAGCTTCGGGGTGGCATTCCCAGTCTTCCTGTTCACTGTTTTTCATACCGACTCCATTGTTTTCAAAGTTTTCTCAGTTCTTATCGCGATAGCATTGATTGTGACACACAGGGAAAACATCGGCAGGCTGCTCAGGGGTGAAGAAAAGAAGCTTATCAGGGGAAAAGGAAAGTAACGGCAACCGGCCACTGGCCACCGGCAGCCGGCAACCGGAAGCCGGTCATTGTAACCAGTAATCCTGAATATTATGGAAAAGAGCATCAAGGGAACACGCACTGAAAAAAACCTGCTGAAAGCATTTGCTGGCGAATCACAGGCAAAGAACAGGTATGAATTTGCAGCCAAGGTTGCAAAGGACGAAGGCTATGAGCAGGTTGCTGCCATTTTCTCTGAGACGGCACTTCAGGAACAGAGCCATGCAAAGCAATTCTTCCGCTTCCTCGAAGGAGGAATGGTAGAAATAACGGCCTCCTTTCCGGCAGGGAAAAGCTCTTCAACCGTTGAAAACCTTGAAGCCGCTGCAGGTGGCGAGCATGAGGAATGGAGTGAATTGTACCCCGAATTTGCAAGGGTGGCCGAAGAGGAAGGTTTCCTGGCAGTTGCAGCTAAGTTCAAGGCAATATGCATAGCCGAAAAAGGTCACGAGGAAAGATACAGGAAGCTGCTTGCCAACCTGATGGGTAACAAAGTCTTCGAACGTGATGAAAAAGTATTCTGGTACTGCAGGAAATGCGGATACATCCATTTTGGAACAAGGGCGCTGAAAAACTGTCCTGCCTGCGGGCATCCCGAAGCCTATTTCGAAATACTCGCGGATAACTATTAATTTTTGCTTTCTGCCCTGAACTTTAAATGTGAATTCCCCGCGCCACCTGGGGCTGCATTATCATTGCTTCATGATGAACTTTACTTTAGTCTGCCCAGTGCTGATCCTATTCTCCTGACAGCTTCCTTAATGTTCTCATCTGATGCTGCATAGGAAATCCTTACGCAGTCCGGTGCCCCGAAAGCAATACCCCCGACAAGGGCTACCTGTGCCTTATCGAGCAAATACAGGGCGAGTGCATCTGAATCGGTGATAGTTGTCTCCCCGTCAGATTTGCCAATGAACCAGGAAATGTCGGGCATAACATAAAATGCTCCCTGAGGAACTCTCACCCTGAGCCCTTTTATTTCGCCAAGGAGCGAACATATCAGGTCCCTTCTCCTGAGGAACGCCTGCCGCATTTTCTCGCGCGAATCGCTCCTGCTGTTAATTGCTGCCAGGGCGGCTCTCTGTGCTATAGAACAGACACCTGAAGTAAACTGGCCCTGGAGCTTGTTGCAGGCTTTCGCGATCCACAACGGCGCACCGATATAACCTATCCTCCAGCCGGTCATGGCATATGCTTTTGAGACCCCGTTTACGGTGATGACCCTGTCGTAAATAAAACTGAAAGAGGCCATGCTTACATGCTTGCCGCTGAAAGTTATGTGTTCATAGATCTCATCTGAAATAATAAAGAGACCTTCATGTTTTTCGACAATCCTTGCAATCTTCTCCATCTCATCCCTGCTGTAGACCATCCCCGTCGGATTGGAAGGAGAGTTGAAAATAATCAGCCTTGATTTCTTTGTGATCGCACCCTCCAGCTGTTCAGGAGTGATTTTGAAATCATTTTCAAGTGTTGCCGTTACAACAACGGGCTTCCCTCCTGCAATTATTACCTGGTCATAATAACTGACCCAGTAGGGAGCAAGGATAATAACCTCGTCGCACGGATTGACAATTGAAAGAATAACATTTATCAGGGAATGCTTACCGCCTGCCGATACTATTACCTGATCGGGTGTATATTCCAGCCCATTCTCCTCCCTGAATTTTTTAGAAATTGCCTCCCTTAGGTCGGCATAGCCCTGCACCGGTGGATATGTTGTATAATTATCGTCGATGGCTTTTTTAGCTGCCTCCTTAATATCTTCGGGTGTATTAAAATCAGGTTCACCCAGGCTCAGGCTGATAACGTCAATGCCCCTTGCTTTCAGGTCCCTGGTCTTCTGGGCCATTGCCAGCGTCTGCGATACAGACAGCGATTTTACAAGATCGGACAGGTATTCCATATAAATCAGAATTGAATCGTGCGCTTCAAATGTAGGAAGTTAAAGGCAAAACAAAAACTATTATAAATCATAAATAAACAATCGCGGGTACCGCTAAGACCGGTTGAACTTTGCCAGTTAACTGAAATGGTTTAATTTTATGATAAATTTGAATGACATGCAAACACTATTGGATATTGTCCAGATTACGGTCCCAGCACTGATGGTCTTTCTTGCCACATTTTTCGTGATGCGGGGCATGATGAAGAACAGCCAGGAAAAAAGACGGCAGGAAATAATTCTTCAGAACAGCAAAACAGTCACTCCGATCAGGCTCCAGGCTTACGAAAGGATCGTCCTGTTCCTTGAAAGAATCTCCCTTGAATCGCTGCTCGTCAGGACCAACAGCCCGGGTATGAGCGCGGCCCAGCTCCACTCGGCACTGCTAAACAATATCAGGAGCGAGTTCGAGCACAATCTCTCGCAGCAGATTTACATGACCCAGCAGGCATGGGAGGTCGTCAAGAACGCCAGGTCCAACACCATCAGGCTAATTAACTCCAGCTTTGAAAAGATGGATGAAAAGTCGACGGCCCTTGATTTCAGCCGTCATCTTCTGGAACAGGTAATGGAGCTCGATAAGGAGCCGACAAAAACTGCAATTGAATATATTAAAAATGAAGTTGCCAGGTTGATTTAACCCGGCAATTTCTCATTTAAGCAGGTCAACACTCCTCGTGACAAACCTGCTCAGCTCCTCTCCTTTCAGCATATTGTTAGCAAGGAGTGCAAGATCAATCACCTGCTTAACAAGATTATTCCCGCTGCTGAACTCCTCAAGTATCTCCCTCCTCCTGCTCTCGGCAGTATCGAGGTCCCTTCTCATTTTTTCGAGGTCATCCTTTTCCTTCTGTTCGATCTCTTCGGGTTTCTTCCCTTTATGCTCCTTCTCAAGAAACTCTATTTCTTCCTTTATTCTTGTTCTTTCCCCGTCATTTTCAGCCAGCTTTCCGCCTGCGGTTTTATACACCGATGCGGAAATGGCTTCAATAAGAGGATGGCACCCGTTAATGACAAGGTTATAGCTATCAGGGAGTTCCCCGTAAAAGCTCATTCCTCCGCCCATCTGCGACATGTCCTTCATCCTTCTCATGAATTCAGACCGAGTAATCACGACAGGGGCATCCTTCACATCCAGCGGTTCGACCATTACTATAAAATGATCCCTGCCTTTAACATGGCTCTCGAATACCGACCTGATGTCTTCCTGCTGGCTTCCGGAAAGGTTTAGCTGCCTTTTTTCATCCTTTTCTATCAGTTTATCTATTACATCAGAATCGACCCTGACAAACCGTGTATCTGTAAGTTTTGTTTCAAGATGATTTACCAGGTGGATGTCGAGCTGTCCATCCAGTAAAAGAATGTCATATCCCTTCGACTTTGCTTTTTCGATGTAAGTGTACTGGTCAGTCTTATTTGTTGAGTAGAGGTAAATCACCTTTTTATTCCTGTCGGTCTGGTTCTCCTTTACCAGTTTCTCATACTCCTCGTAGGTGAAATACTTATTTTCGGTATTCTTCAAAAGGGCGAATTTTGATGCTTTATCGTAAAACTTCTCCTCGGTGATCATTCCGAAGTTTATGAAAAGCTTAAGGTCGTCCCATTTCTTCTCAAACTCTTCCCTGTTCTTTTTAAATATATCATTCAGCCTGTCGGCCACCTTTTTTGTAATGTGACCGGAAATCTTTTTGACACTTGCGTCACTCTGCAGGTAACTTCGCGATACATTCAGTGGAATATCGGGGGAGTCGATCACACCATGCAGCAATGTCAGGAACTCCGGCACGATTCCTTCAACCGAATCAGTAACAAAAACCTGGTTGCAGTAAAGCTGTATCTTGTTCTTCTGTATCTCGAAGTTGCTTTTGATCTTGGGAAAATAGAGAATACCCGTTAGCTTGAATGGATAATCCACATTCAGGTGTATGTTGAAAAGAGGTTCATCACCCGAGGGATACAGCTCCCTGTAGAATTTAAGATAGTCTTCATCCTTCAGGTCAGCCGGCTTCAGTGTCCATGCCGGTTTTGTATTGTTGATAATCCGGTCCTTGCCGGTATCTTCATATTTTCCGTTTTTCCATTCCTTCTCCCTGCCAAAGGCAATCTCCACGGGAAGAAATTTGCAGTATTTCTTTAAAAGGGATTCTATCCTGCCCTCCTCAAGAAACTCCTTTGACTCCTTGTCAATGTGGAGAATGACATCAGTTCCTACTGTTTCTTTTTCAGCTTCCGAGATTGTATATTCAGGACTTCCGTCACAGCTCCATCTGACTGCTTTTGAATCCTTCTGCCACGACCTTGTGACAACCTCCACTTTTTCCGAAACCATAAAAGTGGAATAGAAGCCAAGACCAAAATGTCCTATAATATTATTTATCTGATCCTTGTATTTCTCAAGGAATTCATTTGCACTTGAGAAAGCAATCTGGTTGAGGTATTTATCCAGTTCCTCCTCAGTCATCCCTATGCCTCTGTCGGAAACTGTTATTGTCTTTTTCTTTTTATCAAGACTAACCCTGATGGTCTGGTCGCCCGGATCTGACTTGTAATCCCCGGCAACGTATAAGGCCTTCAGCTTGCTGGTCGCATCAACGGCGTTGGAGATGAGCTCACGAAGGAATATCTCGTGATCGGAATAAAGGAATTTTTTAATAATCGGAAAGATGTTGTCCGTAGTAACACCGATTTTTCCCTGTTGCATATCAGTTCATTTTAGGTTAGACATATTTGATACTGCCACTCTTCAAAGAATATGCCGCATGAATATTCCTGACAAATAGTCATTGCCGGGCAGGCAGGAGGTGTCATAAATTTCAGAAGTACATTGGAAGCCTGAACTTTGCAATAATTGCAAAGAGAATTGAAATGACAATGAAAGCACCGAGAACGTAAAAGGAGAAAGTTCTCTTTCGCCTGTAGATTTGCAGGCTGTGTTCGCTGACGTGTTTTTTTACCGTATTATGAATCCTCAGCAGTGTATTTGAGTTTCTCGGGACATAAGAATCCACATTTGACCTGGCGATTTTCTTCAGGTCATCCAATTTGTCGGGAGGAGCCAGGAGGATTATTCCCGTGGAGCTGTCGATTTTCTTTATTTCAGCTATTAGCCTGTCGGCCATTTCAAAATTTTCTTTCGATTCATGAAGCCCGATAACTGCAACCTTGCAATAGCTTCTGTCCTCTTTTTCAACAAGGTTCCTTAGGAATTCCTCCCTGTTATGTGCAACACTCACAATATACTTTGATGTATCGGCAAACCTCTTCTTCACATCCTCGGAAAAGCCTTTATGGTCGTCGAGGCAGATTATGTATGTTTGAATAATCTCCGGCATCGGTCTTCGTGTTGGATGGGCAAGTTACACTATTTATTTCTGATGTCAATATCAGCCTTGTATTTCCAGAGGCCCCCGTCGAATATGAAACTGTCGAATGAAAAATCCGGGCCATAATACTGGCGGTTATCCTGGTATTTAGGCATTATCGGCGACAGGTGATCGAAAACTATCTGCCTGCCAGATTCAAATTTCAGTGACATGACTGCTGTTGAAGCATATTCAAATACCACCCTGCTTTTAATTGTCTTTCCATCAGAAAAGCATTTGCAGCCAAAGCTAATGCTGTCGGGGCTGAATGTGATCACATCAATGACTTTTCTTGTCAGCTGCGGATTGCCGTAATCGATTCCCAGCAGCAGGTACCTTGTTGCTCCCAGGTGTTCGAAAGGCCTGGCTTCATAATAAAGAGCACCGTACCAGTTCTTTTGAGTATAGATGGAGTCATTGCTGATGATTGGTTCCCGGTATGGTGTCTTCAGCCTGAAGATGGCGGGTTTTTCGTCCTTTCTGTTCCTGTGAAGAATGTAGCTGAAATAATAATTATGCTCCTGTGGCAAAACCAGGTTCCATTCAATGATTTTCACAAGGCTGTCGGGAGAGGTAACCTGACCCATGAACTTCAGGCTGAGCTGGTGCCTGAATACCTCATCTGAAGTCACATACCTGTCGACAAGATTCACTATTGAATCGTTGGTCCTAAGCTTTTCATAATTGCTTATTCCCGACCTTATCCTGCTGAACAGTTTTTCGAGTATCGGCTGGAAAGCGGGCGAGTCCGACTGTCCCGGTAAATTGTGAGTTAAAAGGCAGAGCAATAATAGAGCGGTATATCTGGTCATTCGCTTGTTCATTTTCCCGATACCAGTTCAAGCAGGTTATTTATCCTTTCACAGGCTAAACGTATCTCATCTTCATTTATTACCAGGGGCGGTGCAATTCTGAACGCGCTGTCGCAAAAAAGGAAGTAATCAAGAATTATGCCGGATCGTGGTGCATTTTTTACGGCTTTTGCAGCAAGGTAAGGGTCATTCAGTTCTGCTGCCATTAGAAGTCCGTCGCCTCGGATCTCTTTGATTGCGGGGTGAACAAGGAGCTGCCTGAACAGGTCAGATTTTGTTTTGGCCTTTCCGGCAAGATCTTCCTCAAGTATAACCTCAAGGGCGGCAAGTCCGGCAGCACAACATAAAGGATGGCCGCCAAATGTCGTGATATGTCCTAGCACAGGATGATGGCTCAGAGTACTCATTATCCCGTACGAACTGATGAATGCCCCGAGGGGCAGGCCACCGCCAAGAGCCTTTGCCAGAACGATAATATCTGGTGTCACGCCGAACTTTTCACAGGCAAAGATTGAACCTGTTCGTCCAAAGCCGGTCTGCACCTCGTCGAAGACCAGCAGAGCGCCTGAAGCAGTGCATTTTCTCCTTAGTTCCCGGAGGAAACCGGGTACAGGATAAATTACTCCGGCTTCTGCCTGAACAGGTTCCACTATGACGCAGGCAGTGGCGGAGTCGATCGTACCGAGTGACGAAAAATCATTAAACCCGATCTGCCAGACATCAGGCAAAAGGGGCCTGAACGCGTTTTTATACTGTTCGCTGCCCTGGATGCTGAGGGCACCGTGGGTGCTGCCGTGGTAGGCATTATTAAATGATACTATTTTTGTCCGGCCCGTGAACCGTTTTGCCAGTTTCATGGCTCCTTCAACTGCTTCACTTCCTGAATTGACAAAAAAACAGGTGTCCAGACCTGGTGGCAGCAACGAGCAGATTTTTTCGGCGTACCTGACCTGCGGCGATTCAATGAATTCACCGTAAACCATCAGGTGAAGGTAATCATCTGCCTGGTCCTTTATGGCCCTGACCACCCTAGGATGCCGATGGCCGGTATTGCTAACCGAAACGCCTGAAATCAGGTCGATATATTTTTCTCCCGCCGGGCCATGCAGGAAAACACCCTCGGCCCCGGTGATATCGAGCATCATTGGTTCGGGTGAAGTCTGCCCGATATATTTAAGGAATATCTGGCGGTAATCTTGCATCGGAAGATCAGGAGATTATCTTGCCATCACGTTGATATCATTCAGCAGGGTGTCGCGGTAAGACTTTCCCACCGGAATGTTCTTAAGAGAACTTCCTACGACAAGGTCAAGGGAGTTTTCCCTTATTGCCTGGATCATGCTTTTATTTATTATGAATGACCTGTGCACCCTTATGAAGACATTTGAAGGGAGCTGGCTTTCAATGGCCTTCATCGTAAAATGAATTGTAAATCTTTCTTCCCTTGTATTGAGTGTTATGTAATTTTCAAGTGCTTCAACATAAACTATCTCTTTTATTTTCAGCTTGACGAGGGAGGATCCTTTCTTTATAAATATCTCCTCGTCTCCTGTACTGGACATTTCCTTTTTTGAAAAGTATCTCAGGGTCTTGTCGACAGCTTTCACGAATCGTGCATAAGAGACAGGCTTGAGAAGGTAATCCACAACGTTGAAATCAAAAGCCTTAAGTGCGTACTCTTCATTTGAAGATACAACTATTATATTAGGTGGGTTCTCAAGGCTCCCGATAAAATCGAATCCGTCCATTTCAGGCATCTGTATGTCGAGAAATACAAGTTCGATATCGCGGCGGCGAAGCAGTTCGTTTCGTGCCGATACAGAATCGCTGAATGTTCCAAGGAGGTTGAGAGAAGGTGATTTGCTCACAAAACCTTCGAGGAGCTTGCAGCTCAGCTTGTCATCATCTACTATGATACAGTTCATTACCGGAAACTCTGCGATTGAGATTCAAAATCAAATTTAGCAAAAAATCGATATGGAGAAAAAACTATCACTTTAATCGTACAATAGTTTTAAAAATTGTAAGAGTTAACACCATTATATTATAACACGGAAAATTTAGATTTGGTTGCATAAAAAAAATCCCGACATGAAATGCCGGGACTTAAATCAAAGTCAGATTTGATTAAAGACCTTTGTTGAGTGCAGGAGCTGCTTTGAATTTAACAACTTTCTTTGCAGGAACGTTCAGTTTAGCACCTGTACGTGGGTTACGAACAACTCTTGCGCTTCTTTTGGTTACTGAGAATGTCCCCATACCCGGGAGCTGAATTCTGTGACCTTTTTTCATTGCTTTTCCAAAAGCTGTAACAAATGAATTGAGAGCTTTGCCAGCATCTTTAATTGAAAGACCTGCATCACCTGCAATTGCATTTACTAATTCTTTTTTTGTCATAGTGAAAGATTTTTAGAGTTAGACGTAAATGTCATTATTGAATACAAAATTATTCCAATTATATTCATACGCAAATTTATTTTTTCCTTTTTCCGCAAATAGTGCCACTTTTAGGTTGAATCGGCCTATTTTTTTGACAAAATCATCTTTTTTTATAAAAATGCGCTTGGCCGCATCCAGTATGGATTTGAGACGTTCAGCACAAAAAAAATTGTTGAAATCTTGTTGATATATTTGCATATACCTGGATATCTGTAGATTACATAGATTTATTTCAAATATTTTCAAAAATCAAAAAAATATTATCTTTGCGGCGGAGAAATGGCAGAGTGGTCGATTGCGGCGGTCTTGAAAACCGTTGTCCGCCTATCGGCGGACCGGGGGTTCGAATCCCTCTTTCTCCGCAGAGCCTGGGAAAACCGTGCAAAGCACGGTTTTTTGTTTTATGGAGAACACGTTGAAAGCCCGCTTTCATAAGTGTTTGAAATAAAACAAATAAACCTGCACCCGCCTGGTGCAGGTTTCCCAGGCTCTGCCAGGATCTCCTCAACGGGATCACCGAAGGTAATCCCTCCCACTTCTCAAGCGAAAAGCAATAGGATAATACTTTAAGGGCGCTTCCTTTTTCAGATTTATGTTACTTTCTTTTGCTCCTATAAAAGAAAGTAGCCCTAGAAAAGTAGGCCAGAAAAGACAACTGCCTCTGTTTTTCGCCATTTGCGCATAGCCATTTACCGCTCCAAAAAACAGAGCGCAGTTCGCGCCTTTTCCGGTTTTTCCATCGCTCAGTATAATTTTTAATCCTTTGTTAAAATAAAACGAACAAGTAATGGCGTAGACTATTCAAAAATCATCATAGGCGTGAGGGCAAACCCGAAAACGGTGCGAACCGGGGCCTGGAGCGGCGTGATTGCACAGAGCGCTGGAAGACGAAGCAGTACCGAACGTTAAGTTCCGACATGTTATGTCGGAATAGTGAGGTGCCGGTTTGAAGGGAGGCTGGACGCGTTAAGCGGCCAAGACCCTGGTTGTCGTTTTCGGCGCCCTTTCTTTGGTTCTTTCTTTGGACGAACAAAGAAAGAACAATTAAGCTCTTTGTTTAAAAATTAATGAACCGGTACTCCAGTTAAAGGAGAGCTCGACGAAGTCAAAGTATTTTACTGATGTTATTTACTTATATTAATTCTAAATGTTAAAGTTTGTTTATTTCCTGTTCTTTTTTCTGATTACTAAGCCTCTGCCAAGCATTTGTCGCTTTTTCTTGACAATCTCGAATTTCTTTATCCAGTCTTTTATTTTTCATATCCATAGTAAAGAAACAATCCATAGAACCACCATTCTTATAATCATAATATTTTTGTGAAATTGCTTTTACAGATTCATTCTCCCAGATATATCTTTCATCAATTTTCAATACGTCAGTCTTTTTCAGGATTGCTGCATTTTCCGGTCGCTTATTAGTTATACCAAAAGGAGTTTTATATTCATTATGTTCATAATATATACCATTACCATATTTTACTTTAAATCCTGATTCAATTCCATCATTTTGACTACATGAGATATGATACAGAGTATCTTGATAAAATTTGAGTTCAAATTTCATTAATTCAATATCGCCAATATAGTATTGAAATACATTTATTGCTTTGGTTTTAGGACATCCGAAATTATCGTCTTCAAGTAGACCTCCTTTGAAATTGTTTTTGGTAGTGTCGAATTTTATTTCCTTGATAATAAAACCAAAATCTTCCCTATAAAAACTACTTGCAATGTTTCCATCTTTATCAAAAGTAAAGTCCATATATTTTGGGTCATAACCGTGGTATTTTGGCATCTCTTTAAAACCAGTTTCTTCAGAACGTTTGCTGTCTTTTCTTATTTCGTCTTTAATAATACTAAGAGCCTGTTTGTATGTAGTCATACCAAGCTTGAATGAAGCCAGTCCTTTCATATTCCTGGCAGCAAAATATCCAGCAGTATCAGGCAAATTGTTTATTGCAATTTTATTTTGAGTATTAGGATTATTACAAGAACAAAATCCTATACAAACAATCAATAAAATATTATCTAAGTATTTCATAACAGTAGATTTACTGATAAAGTTAAGTAATTTATTAACCTATTCATTTTCAAATATCTCAGTATCTTAAGTAACACTAAATAAATTTTAAAATCTTACTTTATGGGTTTCCTTCAAAACAGAGGAACAAATACAGCAAATTACTGTATATGTTGATTGAATTTGGCTTTTGTTTATAATTATGAATTACTAACGACCTGAAATCATCTTTATCAATCTTTCTTTAACAATACTTTCGGGACAAGGTTTACCAGGAAATCTTTCTGTTCTGTTTTTCGAAATTCTCATTGGATAACCAGGAAATCTTTTAACATCCGCTATCCATCAAGGTTGAATTACTGGACTGCCATATAACCGTTTATACTCGATTGCAATTTCTTTATATGTCATAACCAAGGAATATTTTGTAAATAAATATTTACAGTCTTTTTAGAATGACTTTCAGAACTTTGCTGCAATAACCATTAAATTTTACAACTATGAAAATCATAGATTTTATTAACTCTGAATGTCAGAAAATTAAAGAGTTGAAGTAAATAGAGAAGGAATCTTTAATCCAATTACGGACGTAACAACAATGTTTAAACCATTAAATCAAGAAGAGTTTTACATCAGAGAACTGCTCAAATTCTATATCGATACTAATACGTTCCTTGTTAGTATAATTAGGGAAAATGAGAACGGTATAAGGATGTTTGAGGAAATTAAAGAACATCTAAGAAAACACTTCACAGAACAAGAACATATTCATTAACGCTACCCTGTTGTTTCTTAAAAATTCTATCAAGTAGTAATTTGACAAAATAACCTCATACTGCACCGACTTATTGTGCTAATAACTGCTTCTGCAGTCGGTAAAAGTGCCCGGTTCAGTTTCCGGGCACTTTTTTTTTGACCGTACCCCTGGTTTATCACCTGTATGAATATTTTACACCCGCCGTATGATTCCTTTACATAATGGAACTTCATTATTTTTTTATTTTACTGGTATTCATCTGTTTGCAATAATGGCATGCATCTTGGCATGATACTGATAAAAACAAAAATGAAAGAACTCATCCTGATAATAATATTCCTGCTCACCTTCTCAGGAAGAATGCTGTTTTCACAAAAAAAATGGACCATCGAGGATTGTATCAATTACGCCGTACAGAACAACATACAGCTTAAAAGGCAGAAGCTTCAGACCGAAACATACAGGGCGAACCTTACAAGGTCGCGTCTGAATTTGCTCCCTGACCTTAATATTGAAACCGACGGCAATCTTGGATTCGGGCGATCTGTCAACCCGGTCAACAACTCAATTACATTCCAGGAAAACATCAGCAATAGCTATTCTATAAAGTCAAGCATCACACTCTTCAGCGGATTCACAAACCTGAATACTCTTGCGTCAAATAAGTTCATGTTCGACGCGGGTGTCGAAAATGAAAAGATACTGCTAAACAACCTGGTGATGAAAATCATGGGGGCGTTTTACCAGGTTGTATATTCCAGGGGGCTTGAGGCAGCAGCCGCCAAACAGCTTGAGTCGTCGCAAAAGGAGTTGAACCGCATAAAGAAGAACGTGGAGGTTGAAAAGGAATCTGTGGCTGTACAATATGAGATGGAAAGTACTGTCTCGTACAACAAACTCCTTTATACAGAAGCCGTAAATACATCCAGGGAGACAGTCACTACTCTTAAACAGCTTCTGCAGCTTGAACCTGGTACCGAATTTGAGGTCACACTTCCCGACCTGGAAAAAGTAATGATAGAGGAAAGGAGCTACAGGGCCGACAGCCTTTACAGGATAGCCGCTGAAAACCTGCCCAGGCTGAGAGAAATAAATTATGAACTGATGGCATCCAAAAAGGCTGTGGCTGCAGCAATGGGTGCTCTTTCACCGCGAGTGATCTTCGGAGGCGGAATATTTACCGGCTACTACGAGATAATTGCTGCAGGTGTTCCAAGCCAGGGTCCGTTCAGCGACCAGTTCAAAGGCAACAAGAGCCAGGCTGTTTACGCATCGCTGATGATACCTATCTTCAACAATTACTCAACTCTTAAGGGCATTAAGCTGGCTAAGATTAACAGGAATGATACTGAACTTAGACTTGAATTGGAGAAAAGCAACCTTTACGCGGATGTTGAGAACGCATGCCTGAACTACAATAGCGGAAAGGATGAGTTCGTTTCGGCACTGTCGAATTTCCAGTATGCTTCAAAGTCGTACGACGTGGTACAGAAAAAATTTGAGGCAGGCCTTGTCGATGTCACTGTCTATACAGCTGCAGAAACAAAACTATTCAGGGCTGATACCGAAAAGGTCAGGACCAAGCTTCAGCTTCTCATCAGGGACCTGATTATCAAATTTTATGCTACAGGCGATTATAAAACAATAAGTATAAACTAACTATCAAAATAATATAAAATGGAGACCCGTCTTGAATCAATGGATAAACTGATAGAAAAGAAAAAAGGACTGAAGCCAAAGCATCTCTGGTATATTGCCGGTGCTTTGCTTATGGCCCTTCTTGTTTACATGGCTTTTTTCAGAAACCCCCAGTCGACCTACAGGGTTGAAAAAGACAAGCTGATAATCGAGGATGTTACCCAGGGGCAGTTCAATGATTATATTACCGTAACCGGGAATGTAGAACCCATAAGCACAATTTTTCTTGATGCCCAGGAAGGGGGACGCGTTGAGGAGAAACTGGTTGAGGAAGGATCAATGGTAAAAAAGGGAGAGGTTATCCTCAAGCTGTCAAACCCCGACCTGTACATGAACATCCTCACAAGCGAGGCCCAGCTTGCAGAGAAGGAAGATTTTCTCAGGAATACCCAGATTACAATGGAGCAGGAAAGACTATCAATCAAGAGGGAACTGCTTAACCTGAAATATGATATTGAAAGGAAATCCAGAACTTTCAGGCAGAACCAAGTGCTTATAAAAGACAGCCTTATTTCGAAGGAGGAATTCACCCGTTCAAAAGAAGATCTTGAAATGGCGATCCAGTCAGAGAGTCTTTTCCGCGAGCGCCAGAAGCAGGATTCTCTTTTCAGGTCGGCGAATGTTGAGACGATTAAAAACGACCTTGTAAACATGAGAAAAAACCTTGCACTTGTCAGGGACAGGATCAAGAACCTGAACGTCACTTCTCCGGTCGAGGGCGAACTGGGAATACTTATCCCGCAGATCGGTCAGTCGATAGCAAGAGGAGAAAACATGGGGCAGATAAATGTTCTCACGTCATATAAGGTAACCGCGCAGATAGATGAACACTATATCGACAGGGTAAGAACCCAGCTCACCGCAAGGCTTGAAAGGCAGGGCGGTCAGTTCGACCTTGTTGTCCACAGGGTATATCCTGAGGTAAGGAACGGCAATTTCAAGATCGACATGACCTTCTCGGGTAAAATGCCCGATAACATCAGGACCGGTCAGACATATTACATCAGCCTGCAGCTGGGCCAGCCCAAGGATGCAATTATGATACCAGTCGGGGGATTCTTCCAGGAGACAGGAGGCCAGTGGATTTTTGTACTTGACCCGTCAGGGAAATTTGCAACACGCAGGAATATTTCTGTCGGCAGGAAAAATCCAAAATACTATGAGGTACTCGACGGTCTGCATGCAGGTGAAAAGGTAATAATATCGGGGTATGAGACTTTTGGAAAAAATGAACGACTTATTTTGAAATAAACATGATAATCACAATAAAATAAAAACCATGATCAAAACAAATGAATTAACAAAGATCTTCCGTACGGAAGAGGTTGAAACAACAGCACTGAACAAAGTCAGTCTTGATGTCAAAGAGGGAGAATATGTGGCAGTTATGGGGCCATCGGGCTGCGGGAAATCAACGCTCCTGAACATTCTCGGGCTGCTTGATAACCCTACATCAGGAAGTTATATTTTCAACGGCACCGAGGTGGCAAAGCTTAAAGAAAGGGACCGTACTGTTTTCAGGAAAGGAAACATAGGTTTTGTTTTCCAGAGCTTTAACCTCATTGACGAACTCTCAGTATATGAGAATGTCGAGCTTCCGCTGATTTACCTCAAGCTTACTGCAGCAGAAAGGAAGAAACACGTGGAAACCGTTCTCGAAAGAATGAAGATTTCTCACAGGGCAAAGCATTTTCCACAGCAACTATCGGGAGGACAGCAGCAGAGAGTAGCCATTGCCAGGGCAGTGGTTGCCAACCCGAAGCTAATTCTGGCTGATGAGCCGACCGGTAACCTTGATTCAAAGAATGGCATAGAAGTAATCTCCCTGATGAGCGAACTCAACAAGGAAGGCACGACGATTATTATGGTGACACACTCGGAAAGAGATGCTGGCTATGCACACAGGGTAATTAATCTTTTCGATGGCCATATTGTTGCCGAAAACAGGTAATAATCGCTCTTCTGAAATTTAAAAGAGGTACACAGGACAGAAAAAAGTTAAAACTTCAAAAAATGCAGATATGTTAAAGCATCTTTTACTTCATAGCTTCAGGTCTTATAAAAGACAGAGAGCATATATTTTTATAAACATCCTCGGCCTTTCAATCGGCATCGCCTGCAGTCTTGTAATCGCTCTCTATGTTATCAATGAATCGGGCTACGAGAAATTCAATGTAAAGAGAGACAGGATCTTCAGGCTTATCCTGAACGGGAAGCTTGGAGGACAGGAACTGATAGGGGCCTTTACTCCCGCACCGATGGCGGAGACAATGGGCCGTGAATTTCCGGAGGTTGAATCGACCCTGAGAATCAACGGCTGGGGTCCCACAGTTGTGGAATACAACAACCAGAAATTCAAGGAGGACCATGTAATGGAAGCCGATTCCACATTCTTCGATTTCTTCTCGATACCAGTACTGAAAGGTGATGTCAGAAACCTTCTTAATGCCCCCTATAAAGTTGTTGTAACGGAATCGACTGCCAGGAAAATGTTCGGATCCGAGAACCCAATCGACAAAACCATTAGGCTCGGAGACGATACGGTCAAATACGTGGTATCGGGTGTAATGTCCGATTTCCCTTCGAACACTCATTTTGAGGCCAATTACCTTATCTCCTTCATGACAAACCCATACTCGCGTAATAAGATTTGGCTCAACAATAACCTCGAGACTTACCTGCTTCTCAAGCCTAATACAAATTACAGGAGCGTCGATGCCAAGATACCTGAGCTTCTTAAGAAATATGTCGGACCTGAGGTAGAGAAATACATGGGGATTAACCTCGAGGAATATCTTGCCAAGGGTAACACCTATAACTATTATCTGCAGAAGCTGGGGAAAATGCATCTCGATCCCGTTGTACAGCAGCAGTTCAAGCCTGCCACGGACCCAAAATACCTGATTATTTTCGGTACCATAGCCGTACTTATCGTGATAATAGCATCAATTAACTTCATGAACCTTTCGACCGCCCAGGCTGCAAGAAGGGCAAAAGAAGTTGGAATCAAAAAGGTAGGGGGGTCCTCAAGGGGCATACTTGTAACTCAGTTTCTTTCCGAATCAGTCATGCTTGCATTCGCTGCACTCATCATTGCAGTAATAATTGCCGTATTATGCCTGCCCTATGTAAATACGCTTCTCGGTACGCATCTTGCCATGACGCAGATGAAGATATATTACCTCGTACCTGCGCTATTGCTGTTTGCAGTGATTGTAGGAATCCTTTCAGGCCTCTACCCTGCCATCTTCCTCTCCTCGTTCTCACCATACGAGGTGCTAAAGGGTGATCTGAAGAACAGTATGTCGAGCGGAAGACTGAGGAAAATACTTGTCGTATTCCAGTTTTTCATCTCGATCCTTCTTATTGTAGGTACACTTGTAATGTACAACCAGATCAGGTACATGCTCAACAAGGACGTCGGCTTCAACAAGCAAAACCTGATAATAATAGAAAGAATGAGCGAGCTTGGGGGAAAGGCAAAAGCATTTAAAGAGGCGATAAAGCAGATCCCCGGTGTGATAAACGCCAGCCTCTCAACCGCGGCCCCGAACAGGGTAAACAATAATAACGGGTATGGCATGGAAGGAAGAAAAGATGATTCCTTCCTGATGGTGACAAACTATGTTGACTACGATTACATTGCCACCTACGAAATGAAAGTCCAGGCGGGAAGATCATTTAACGAATCATTTTCAACAGATAAGGAAGCATGCCTGGTAAATGAGAGCGTTATGAGTAAATTCAATATCTCAGATATAGAAAAAACCAGGTTCATCCTTCCGTCACTCAATGGCAATGCGAAGTACCTGCAGGTTATCGGGGTAATCAGGAATTTCAACTTTGAATCCCTGAGAAATCCGATCAGGCCATATATCTACCTCATGAGACCTGATGATTACAGGTTCGGTTATGTAACTGTGAGGCTGCCTTCCACTAATTATTCGGGTGTAATAAAAGAGATTGAGGCAAAATGGAAGGAATATGCTGCCAATGCCCCCCTCCAGTATTATTTCCTCGACCGTGACATGGAAACAATGTATACCCAGGAAAAACAGAATGCCCACATGGCCGTCATATTCGCAATACTGGCAATCTTCATTGCCGCTCTGGGTCTTTTCGGGCTCACGTCCTTCACCGTTGAACAGAAGACAAAGGAGATTGGTGTAAGAAAGGCAATGGGATCTTCGGTTCTTGGCATCTATACGGTTATTTCCAGGGAGGTTTTCATACTCGTATCCGTGGCTGCCATTATAGCCTGGCCCGTCATTTACTATCTTGCCGGGAAATGGCTGGAGAACTTCTATTACAGGATAAGCCTGAGCGTCCTGACATTTATCCTGGGGCTGCTGATCTCCCTGGGGATAGCGGTAATAACAATTACCTGGAAAATTATGAGGGCGGCCCTTGTCAATCCGGCACAGTCGCTCAAGTATGAATAGGCCGGAAGATGAATAAAAAAAGTCACCCGCCTGCCGGCAATCTGAGGATTAGCGTACATGACAGGCGGGTATAAAAAAAAGACAAAAAAAAAGAGGGCTCACACCCTCTTCCATTTACTCCTAACCTAAAATCCAACTCATATCTAGTACATGCTGTTAATCAATCTTCCGATCTCATCTCTCTTTTTAAGGAAAAAGCTGTAACTTCTGCCATCGCGTGTAACGACATTGAGACCCTTGATCGCGAACAATAAGCCTTTGCTGTAGTAAATGACCTCAAGAATATTTTCAAACATTATTTCAAGATTTGAGCCATCAAGATGCGAATCGAGAGTCTTGAAGTACACCCTCTGGTTTGTCACTATCAGTTTCCCTTCAAGAGTCTTCCCGTCTACAACCCGGCTGGTATCACCAGCATTGAGAACTATTTCGTTCGGGTTAAGCTTGACTGTCATGGCTTATCTGCTTATTGCTGTTTTATTAATTTCATATTAAAGACGCACAGAAGTTCAAAATGATGCATCTTTTATGAAATATATTATATACGCCTGCATGAAATCAAAACTGTCTAATTTTTTTACATATATTTGACTTTATCAGGAAAATGGAACGACAATGATCAACGGGACAGTTTTGATAATCGATGACAATAAAAGCGTGATCGACTCGCTCGAGATGATGCTGGGTTATGAGGTCCAGAAAGTGCTATCTATCCGGGATCCGGGGAGAGTCTACGATGTGCTTCGCAGAAACGCTGTAGACATCGTCCTTCTCGACATGAACTTTCGTGCCGGTATCAGTTCAGGCAACGAGGGATTGTTCTGGCTGAAAGAAATAATGAAGCACGATCGCGACATCAGTGTGATTATGATAACTGCCTATGGCGACATCGAGCTTGCTGTAAAAGCTATCAGGGAAGGTGCATTCGATTTTGTCCTGAAACCCTGGGACAACAACAAGCTTATTGCAACAATAAATGCGGCATGGAAGCTCAGGACCACAAAGCTTAAAGCCACCCTTCTTGAAGATGACAACAGGGCACTGAAGAAAGAGATAAACAGGGCCTCCGGGACGCTGATTACGGGCCCCTCCCCCTCCATGAAGAGTGTCATGGGTATGGTAAAGAAAGTTTCTGTTACGGATGCCAATGTATTGATCTGCGGGGAAAATGGAACGGGCAAGGAACTGATTGCGCGCGAGATACATAACCTCTCACTGAGAAACATTGAACTTATCGTGCCGGTTGATCTGGGAGCAATTCCCGAAACACTCTTCGAAAGTGAGATGTTCGGACATACTAAAGGTGCTTTCACCGATGCCAGGGAAGACAGGCCAGGTAAAATCGAAATGGCCAATAGGGGAACCCTCTTTCTTGACGAGATTGGCAACCTTTCTCTTTCCTCGCAATCGAAGCTCCTTAATGCCCTGCAGAGCAGGTGCATAACACGTGTAGGCTCAAACCGACCCATACAGGTGGACCTACGCCTTATCTCGGCAACAAATTGCGACCTTGCCTCCATGGTATCGAAAGGACTCTTCAGGGAAGATCTTCTTTACAGGATCAATACCATACTTATCAAAATTCCGCCGCTCAGGGAAAGAATCGGGGATCTTCCCGACCTGGTAAAGCACTTCCTCACCTCATACAGCGAAAAGTATCATAAAGAACTCCCGAAGATAACGCAGCAGGCAATCGATAAGCTTTCGGCATATAGCTGGCCGGGGAACATCCGGGAGCTTCAGCACACCATTGAAAAGACTGTCATACTTTCCGATTCCCCTGTTCTGAAGCCTTCAGATTTCGAGTTCAGCAATGTGGCCAGAATCGGTGAAACGGGAAGCAATATATCGCTTTCGGAAATGGAAATGAGAATGATAACCGACTCGATGCACAAAAACAATAATAACCTCAGTGCGGTTGCTGCCCAGCTTGGTATAACACGCCAGACCCTGTACAACAAAATAAAGAAATATGATTTATAGACGTTTCTGGATAGTTTCTATAGGTTATGTCGTGGCCATCACGCTGCTGGCGCTGGGTTTTGCTTTCTTCGTCAGGTTTGATCCCGTTTATTCCCTTGTATTTCTTTTCCTGCTGATAATAATCGCCGCGGCGCTGGTCAGGTGGATTAACCTTACTAACGACAAGCTGGCGTTCTTCTTCAATGCAATCAGGAATGACGAAACATCTTTCAGGTTCCCAGACGAATACGGGTTCCTGAAAGAAAAAGAGTTTCACAGGAGCCTGAACCAGCTGAATGAGAAGCTCAGGAATGCCAGGATAAGCATCGAGGTACAGGAAAGGTTCTATAAAAGCATCATGGAGAATGTCAGGACAGGGATAATCTCCTTTTCAGAAAACGGGGTTGTCGAATTCGCCAACCCGGCAGTACTGAGAATGTTCGGGATCGAGCATATTTCACATATTTCAAGATTTGAAAGATTCGACCGGAAATTGCCGGAGATTCTCATTGGTCTCACTCCAGGGGAAAGCCGTCGGATAAATGTGAGAGCTGGTCAAAACCTGCTCAGCCTGGCAATACAGGCCCAGTCTATTGTGCTGCAACAACACAGGTTAAAACTTGTGACAATGCAGGATATCAGGAGCGAACTCGACAAACAGGAAATGGACTCGTGGCAGAAACTGATCAGTATTCTTAACCATGAGATAATGAATTCGGTTACCCCCATTACATCTCTCAGCTCGACAATTTCGGGATTCTACAAAAAGGACGGGAAGGAGATAGATCCGGCATCAGTTACCCCGAGGATAATTTCCGACACAGTTAAAGGGTTAAATATCATTGAAGAACACGGCAGCGGGCTTATTAAATTCGTTGAATCGTACAGGAGCCTTACCAGGCTTCCAAAGCCAGAATTTGCTGAAATCAACCTGAAGGAATTCCTCGAAAGGGTACTTATTCTTGCCAACAGCTTTTTTACATCGGAGCTGGAAGGTGAGCGTCCTGAAATAGTAATTGAAGTGGATCCGGATGAACTGTCGATGCTGGCTGATGAAAAACTTCTTGCCCGCGTATTGCTGAACCTCATAAAGAATTCCACCGAGGCATTCACAAAGCCTTCCGGTAACCTGATATCGATCAGGGCCACCTGCAATATTGACGGACGACCCGTTATTATGCTTAAGGATAACGGGCCCGGCATGGAACCTGAGATACTTGAGAAGATTTTTGTTCCCTTCTATACCACCAAGGATACTGGATCCGGAATTGGTCTTAGCCTTTCGCGGCAGATACTAAGGATGCACAATGCCTCAATATCGTGTGACTCAAAGCCCGGCGAAGGCGCCTCATTTATAATGAATTTCTGAAGCTATTCCGTCTTCCTGAAAAAAATGTCCCCGCTCACGGTCTCAACCCTGAAAAGGTGACCTCCGTCGTTTATCCTCTTTGCAACTTTCACAGGAAGGCTGGTCCCGTTTTTATTTCCTGTACTAAGATCCCAGTTTGAATAAACTGTTCCGGTTACAGTCGAAAAGTCCACATCGGCGTTGCTCACCATTGGGAGTGAAAGATCGACAAATCCGCTTACGGTCTTTATTCTTGCCGAGGTGGTTTTCCCCGACAAGGTTATGTTGCCGTCGATTGTTTCCAGCTCAAGGTTCAGGTTCTCCGGCATTATAATCTTCCAGGATATTGAACTGCTGTCACAGCAACATTTTCTTCCTTTGAAATATTTCTCAGAAAATCCTGCATCAATTGACAGCACTCCCTCTTCCTCCTTGTAGGTAATGGTATAGGCGTCATTATCTTTTCCACTGTTTACCAGCACTGATGAAAGTATGTACACCTCACTCCTTTTCCAGGTTTCCAGCTGAATAGAATCGGCAATGCTGATGTTCAGTCTTAAATTCTTTTTACCTTCAAAATTTATATGTTTCTCGGTTACTTTCTGGGCATTGGCCAGCGACAGTTCTGCCAGAGCCAATGCAATGACAATTAGTCTTTTCATGGGCTGAATATTGAAAGAATTAAATGTAAAATAAAAAAGGAAGGGAATTAATTTCCCTTCCTCAGAAAGACATTACCGCTGACGGTCGATATGGTAAACTTGAAACCTCCTCCGTTGAGTGCCTGGTCGAGTTCATTACCCCCTACCCTTTTCAGGTCCTTTTTTGAATCGCTGAAGTCGAAATCGGTATAGAAATTACCATTGATTGTCCGCATCTCCAGAGTGGTAGCAGTCCTGGCAGGTAATGTAATATCGATATCACCGCTTACCGAGTTTACTGAAAATGGCTTATCGGTATTAACAGCCGTAAAGGTTACATCTATATTACCGCTGATTGTTGAAAGGATCAGCGGACCGCATACGCTCTTAAGGGTGATGTCGTTGCAATTCTTTACATCAATCTCATTCTTCACCCCGGTAATTTCGATGTCGTTCGATCTTTCGCAGCCGCTTTCTATTTCCAGCGCAATATTCTCAGGGACCATTATTTTGTACTCCTCGTCTCTTCCGAGGGGAAGAAGACAGGTAACGGTAATCAGGTTTCCATTCTTTTCCACGTCCAGCCCCATGCCTGTGTTGTCAGTTCCGCCGGGGTATATGGCCTTCAGCCCCTTGGCTTTTGCAGGCGGCTCGAAATTCCCCGAATCGGATGATATTATTATTTCATTGCCGCTATACCCTGTCACCGGCAGCGTGCCTATGAAATTTTTAAGTACCAGCCTGCTCTCCTTAGGGTTCTGAACCTGAACTTTGTATTGCTGTGCCTGTCCTGCAGCAGCAATCAGCAAAAGAGCAGCTGTAATCAACGTGATTTTCATTGTTTTCATCTTTTTTTTGTTTTGAAATTCTACTTCACGGCTCCTTTCCGGAATCGGGGCCTTTTATATAATTGAATCCAATTTTCCATTTGTTCAGAGCAGTACCTTAAGTCCGCTCTCAGCCACTGCTTTAACCTCCCTGAGTGTTGACGGACTGCTTATAAGGCTGCGTATAGACGCAGTGGCATCCCTTTCCTTTTTCTCAACCAGAATATTTATCAGAGTAACCTGAATTATCGGATCTGTCTGGTGCGGAAGCGACTTGACCAGCGAATCCCTTACCGATTTGCGATCGCAAAACCTGGCGAGTGCATATGCAGCTGCCAGTCTGACATTCACATTCTTATCGCTGTTAAGGGTGGTAAAAAGCACAGCAGTAACATTATCATCGCCGGCAGGAAGATCGGCTGCATAACTTACAGCCTGTATCCGGCCGCTCGAAGACTCATCCCTGAGCATACTAAACATAGCCGTTCGCTTGAGACTCTCCACCTCCGACTGCAACCTGACCAGCTTCTCTCCTTCCGAAGAATTCCTGACGGAGATTGTGATGAAGGTGCCTGCAAGTGCGCCTGTTATAAGGATAGCCACAGAAGCGGCTGCCCTCAGCAGCAATTGCCTGTTTGAGAAGAGCTTCGGGTGGGTCCGTGTGTGGTGCATCTCCGCGTCAAGCATACTGTAAAACCCCGATCTCAGCGAATCATCCGGCTTCTCCATCGGCGACAGTGCTATCGTGTCAAGTATTTTCCTGCTCTCCCTTACCATTTCCAGGCATTGTTCACACGATTGAATATGCTCATCAACCTTATCCATCATCTGGCTATCCAGTTTCCTGTCGAGGTAATCAGCCAGCAGTTCTTCAACTTCGATGCATTTCATATTATCTGTATTATAATTGTCTGAAATAAATCTTTCGCAGCTCCTTAAGCGCCCTGTGAATTGTAACCTTTATAGCCGGGACACTCAAAGTTGTGATATCCGATATCTCAGAGTATTTCATCCCGAGGTAACGGCTCATTACAAGAACCTCCCTCTGTTGGCTGCCAAGAAGTTCCAGCGACTTTTCGAGCCTTACATAATCGTTCTCGCCGAATGAAAAGTTTTCCTCCTCCCTGTCGTTGATCAGTATGTCGCCTGCGGTGAACATTTCTTTCTCTCTCTTTTCCTTGTTAAAGTGATCGGTAACAATATTCCTTGCAATACTGAACATCCATGTCCTGAAACTATGCTCCTGCCTGTACGATCCCCGGTACTTTATCATCCTGTAAAACAGGGTCTGTGTAAGGTCACTGCTCACATCCCTGTTGAGAGTCATTTTCAAGTAATAATTGAATATCAACACATTGTACCTCTCAAAAAGTACTGACATCTCCGAAAGATCACCATCCTTCACTCTCTGCATCAATATTTCGTCGTGTAGCTTCAAAGTCAGCTTTCTGATAAGAATCTGCTATTAATACCTGTAAAATTAAATATGGTTACAGAATAATAGGAAAAAAACAATGCCATGGCAAAGCAAACAACTTCCTGACTCCCTTTTCTGCTCCGGCTTCTTTATAGGGGAAATAGTCATGTTACCTCAGTAACGGACAGGAGGAAGTTGACCGGTAAAACAAACAATTGTCACCTGTTTTGTTCCCACAGTCAGAATATTGTGCCGATTCAGCTGGAAAACCGTCTTCAGTTTCAGCGTGTTATGCAACTGGATACATAATAACATCCTGATCCGAAGAAATCTGGAAGGAGCCAGGAGTGAGATAAAATAAGCATCTGAAAAAATTTATAACCGTTAAAAGCTACAAATAACCTTAAGGTACCGTCTTTTCTAAATCTTAAGGTATTTTGCTACCATGCCAAATAATTCTGCTTTACTGAATGGCTTGTTTAGTATATCCTTACAACCGCAGTTCAGTGCTTTTTCACGGTCGGTAATGAAAGCCGTCTGTGCTATTACAGGTATCTGAGGATACAACTTCGTGATGATCTCAGTTGCCTCATATCCATCCATTTCAGGCATCTTAAGATCCATGAGGACCAGGTCAATATTCTTTTCACTTTTGCAGATATTCACTGCCTCCTCTCCATTTTTTGCGTGTAAGGTTTCGATTGATGTTTTCTTAAAAAGAAGCTTTATAAGGTTGAAATTATTTATATTATCTTCAGCGATCAATATTTTAACGGTACGGGAGAAATTCAATTCGGTATCGGTTTGAGTCCTGCCGGGTATTATATCAGGCAGCCGTTCAATGGGTAGAATAAGATGGAACTCAGACCCTTTTCCGATCTCGGAGATTACCTTTATTCTTCCACCCAGTAATTCTGCATAGGCTTTTGAAATGGAGAGACCCAGGCCCGTGCCTTCAAAATGTCTTGTCTCAAGGTGTTCAACCTGGTAGAACCTGTCAAATATCCTTTCCAACTGATCGTGAGCAATCCCGATACCTGTATCGGTAACGAAAAACTGAAGTTCATTTTCAGTCTTTCTGCATCCCATACGGATTTTACCATTTTGGGTAAATTTGAAGGCATTGCTCAACAGGTTCGATAGTATCTGAATCAGTTTAGTATTATCCGTGAAGACAATAAAATCTCTTTCGGGGCAGAATGTCATATCAAACTCAATGTTATTTCTGGAAGCTAGAGGTTTAAACTGGTCGTAAAGGTTATGCATTAAAAGGTCCACCTCAACATTCTGTTTTTTTAACTTGATGATGCCGGCTTCAATATTAGAAATCTCAATTATCTCCGTAATAATTGACAGGAGATGATTGCTGCTGTTAATTATTGTCTCTATGAAAGAGGCCCGGGTCGCCTCGTCGATGCTTGGATCTTCAAGAAGAGCTGAAAAACCCACGATTGCGTTCATCGGTGTCCTAATTTCATGCGAAATGTTATGGAGGAAGGCTGTCTTCAGCCTGTCACTCTCCTCAGCTTTGTTTTTTTCCCTGATAAGATCCGCTTCTGCTTTATGCTGCTCTGTAAGGTCCCTGACGGTCATGCTGGTTTTAAGGTTGCCATGCCGGTCGCGGAATGAAACTGACGAAACTTCAGCCTGAAACGTTGATCCGTCATTCTTAATGAAAGTCAGTTCACCGCTTGCTTTCCCTGTCTTTCGGCGCTGTTCGAGCAGAGCATCTAGTCTTTTGTCCGATAAATCAACAAGAGAATTCCTTCCCAGACTGCAAATCTCTTCCTCGGTTCTGCCAAACAGCCTGCATGCACAATCATTGACAGAAAGAATAGTACCATCAGGAATGGTCAGTAGAATTGCAATATTCGAGTTATCATATATGGAACGGTACATTTCCTCACTTTCCCTCAGAGCGTTTAGCGCTTCCTTTCTCAGTGTTATGTCCCGTAGGCTTCCTACAATTTTTTCCGGATCTCCGTTCTTATCGTACACAAGCTTGGAAGAAATGGAGCATGGCACTATGATCCCTTCAGAAACAGCCAAAGAAACTTCAAAATCCATCACATAGCCTTTATCACTGATCATCGATATAAAGGAATTGCGTTCGTCGGGGTAAGAATAATAATCAGACATCTGCTTGCCTATCAGGTCTTCACGGCCAACAGCTCCCCTCGATAAGGTAACGATAGAAGGACTGACCTCCAAAATTATTCCATCTACTGTTGTTTCATAATAAACGTCCTGAACATTCTCAAAAATCCTTCTGTACTTTTCTTCGCTTCCCCTCAGGGCTTCTTCCGACTTTTTACGTCCGGTTATATCTGTTATTGTCCCGATATATCCTACTACCTTATCGCCAATTATTTCGGGTACTGCCCGTCCGATGACCCAGACAGTATCTCCATTTTCGTGCAAAAACCGGTACTCTGCATTTGATTCACCTTCAAATCTGATATCTTTTTCCCAGTTCCGAATCACGTTTACCTTGTCGAATGGGTGCAAAGCTTTGATCCAGCCATTACCAAGAGCTTCTTCCGGTTTCAATCCTGACAGCTCACACCATTTTGGATTAACATATGTGGTTTCCCCTTTAGGATTAGTCCTGAATATTCCGACAGGTGTGACCTCGGTCAGGGTTTTAAACAGTTGCTGGCTTTCAAAAAGAGACATTTCACTTTTTTTATGCTCTATAATCTCTTTTTCAAGCTTTTCCGAATATTGACGGAGTTCCTTTTCTGATCTCTCCGACTGAAGCATTTTTTCTTCAATCTTACGAATCAGAACCTCATTATATTCTTTCAGGACCACTGCTTCATCCTGTTTGTTGTCTCCAGGTTTTTTACCAGGTTTAGCTTTTTTCTTTCGCAGAGATTCTGTTATGATTTTAAGGAAATCATCGGGTTCCTGCGGTTTGATAATATACTTTTCAGCACCCAGTTTTAAAGCAAATTCTTCATCTTTCGGGTCAGTATAGGTGGCAGTATAAAATAAGAATG
>Ga0335071_10000178_pt1 | contig 75686 bp, 74 predicted proteins | sample Lox_Sample_15_FD_206724 | JGI IMG/M metagenome (GOLD analysis project Ga0335071, IMG submission 206724) | Soil microbial communities from Loxahatchee National Wildlife Refuge, Florida, United States - Lox_Sample_1.5 | ecosystem: Environmental > Terrestrial > Soil > Wetlands | place: USA... | reverse complement strand
GCGTCGCGCCGATTCTGTCAGGAGGCCCGTTGGATAGACTGACCTGCGCATTGCCTCCGTAGCTCAGGTGGATAGAGCAAGGGCCTTCTAATCCCTAGGTCGCACGTTCGAGTCGTGCCGGGGGCACTGGTATTTCCGCAGTTCATTAGGCGTTCCCAGTCACTGCCCTAGGTCTCTGCGCTCCTTTGTGGTCGGTGCTTGGTCGGTGCTTCACTAGTGTCAGATGGCGTCGGCTGGTTAGCGATGGTTTGACGGGCCGCGGCGTCGAGTCGGCGAGCGACGTCGTCGAGGTCTGTCGGGAATAAACCGGCGTAGTGGTTGAGGGTTGTCGCGGCGGATTCGTGGCCGAGCAGGCGCGCGACGGCAACGACCGAGGCTCCGGCTTGGATGGCCAAGGATGCCGCGGTGTCGCGCAGATTATGTGGGGTGATCTTCAGCCCCAGGGCCTCAACAGCTGGATCGAAGACGTCGCGGCGAAAGTTTCGGTTCCGAAGTGGTGTGGCCTGCGAGGACGGAAAAACCAGTCCATCGGTATCAACGTCCGCTCTGTATTTTGCAAGTTCCTCCGACACGACGCCCGGAATGGGGACTGTCCGCGATTGGTGGTCCTTAACTGGCGACATCTCCCCCCGCGGCGCCTCCTCCGAAAACGCGCGGACGACGCGCAGGGTCCCTTTGTCTAGGTTGATGTCAGACCACCGCAGGGCCGCCAGTTCGCCCCACCTAAGACCGCAATAGCCCGCAATGAGAACCACGAGACGGTCTCTTGGCCGATCGAACCGGTCGGTGAGCTGCCATAGCTCGTGATGTGTCAACGGCCGCGGGTCATTGCCTTGGACCTTGGGCAGGCGAATGCCAGCGGCTGGGTTCCGGTGGATCACTCCGTCACGAACCGCATAGTCAAACACGCGGCGCAACACACCAAGTGACTGCCGGGCCGTCGAGCCAGATTGGGTGCGTGACAGCTCGGCCGCCCAGGCGTGCACTTCGGAGGGCCTGACTGAAACAAGTGGACGCCGCCCGAATGTCCCGGCGATCTGCTTGTCGATCAGACCCCGGGTTTTACGTTCAGTCGCGGGTTGCCGCGCCGGCTGAGCGGCCAACCAGGTCTCGCACCACTCGCGTACGGTCCGATCGCCTGCCGCAGGGTCCGACCAGATCCCTGATCGCAAGCTCTCGACTTGCCGACGTTCCCACTCCTGAGCATCACGCTTTCGCGAGAACGTCCGTGATGCCACGTATCGACCGCGGTAATAAACCCGGGCTCGATACACGCGAGCGCCGCCAGGACCCTTTCGGGCTTCAATCATCTCGCGCCTGTCGTGGGTCAGGTCGCCGCAACGGCACCGCCGCCCGATTCCCTTCGGGAATCTAGCCAGGCGTCGACTTCGCGTTCGTCCCAACGCAACGCCGAGCCAATCCGGATCGCGGGTGGCCCGTCGCCGCGGATCCGCCAGGCCCGCAAGCACCCAACGCTTACCGTCAAACGTTCGGCGACCTGCTTAATCGTCAAGAGCCGAGGCGGATTCTCAGTCGAATATGATTGTCCCATAGGCTTTTTCATCACATCTCCAGTTGTGATGTTCTTTCCAATACTGACTCGCCAGCGAAACGGTCCCTTCCACCGCATGTTCTAATCCTCATTGCGGCGTCCAGCTGAGTCCGAGTCCACTCCCCTAGTCACTCGATGTGCTTCGCGTGCCATGACGTGATCATTGACCACCGCCGGCGTGCTCCGCCACCACAGCGCCATGTTTTATGCAAAACTTCGTCAACTGCAAACACCATGTCGTGCAATAGATGCGTGACGTTTCCGCCGGCGCGCTCGACTTCTGCCCGGGTCAGGGCGGGCGTGCTCGCATACGCGGCCGGAGACGCGCTGGGTGTGCCGTGGGAAGGGCAGCCGCCTTCCGCGATCAGCTGGGAGGCGATCGATCGACTGCCCACACGTGCAGACTGGCCAGCGGGTGCAACCTCCGACGACACCGAACAGCTCGTGCTCATGGCCGGCTACCTCACCGAGCTAGGTGCGGTCGTGGACGAGCGCAGGTTCCTCACCCGGCTTGCCGCGGCGCTTCCTGGCATGCGGGGAGCCGGGCCGAGCACCCGGGCGGCCGTGGAACGGTTCACTGCGACTGGCGCGCTGCGGGCTGCCGGAGGCGACACGAACGGCGCGGCAATGCGGGCCCTACCGATCGGCTGGGCGGTCCCGGCCGCGGCGGCGCAGCGGCGGCGCGAGCTCAGCATTGGGCTGTCGCGCACGACGCACGGCGCGGTCGGCGCGATCGGCAGCGCCTGCGCGGTTTCGGCGATGGCATCGCGTGCGATCGAAGCCAGCCCCCTGCGCGGCATCATCGACGCTGCCATCGACGAAATCACCTGGCTGGAAACGGAATTCCCCAACAGCCGCACCATTTTCCAGCCCGTACGCCGCGCCGGCTCCGGCGACTGGTCCCCGAACCCAGCCGGGGTGTCGATGAACGCGGTGGAAACACTCGCGGCCGTGGTCCACGTCCTTGGGCACGCGGAACGGAAGAGCTTCGCATTGGCCGATGCGCTGCGCTACGCGGTCTCACTCGGCGGCGACACCGACACCGTCGCGGCGATCGTCGGCGGCATCCTCGGCAGCCGACTCGAGGACGTCGCAGGGATTCCCTGGCTCTCCCGGGTAGCGCTGCCGGACAGCGTCGAGTTGGATGCGCTAAGCATGGCGCTGTCATCGCTACGACAGTCACTCGGACCGTAACGCGCGTGGACTTTAGGGAGTCGCTCACTTGATCTACGACTCGACAAAGCGCCGAAGGTTTTTGAGGCTCTCTTCGAGCGAGCGACCAACCCAGCGGGCCGCGACCCGGTCGGCGATCAGGCCGAGCAGCCGCCGTCTGATCCGTAGTCAGAAACAACCTGCCTTCAGCCTGTCTCAGGGTATCCCGCCATGTCTAGACAAGCCCATTTCACCTGCGCAAACCGTCTCGCGATGTCCCATCGTGACGCGGGATGTGTCACGCGAGTTGTGACAACGTTGTGATGACAATTTTCGGGTCTGGCGGTCGGTGTCAACGGTCAGTTTGTTTCCCCCGTTGGTGGCCAGTTGTTCTCCCCGGTGGCGGCCAGTTGGGAATCCCAACGGCGGCCAGATAATTCCCCAGTCGGGTCGGCTGGGTAGTTAGCGTTCGCACGTCTCGCCGCGCCAGGAATGAATGCCTTCCCAGACTGCTCCGGCGGCGATGCCGATGCCGATGACTGGGTCGAGCCACCAGCTGCTGGGCCAGCTGGCGGTGACTGCCAGGCCCCCCAGAACGGCGGCCGCCTGGGCGGCACAGAGGTAGTTTTGGGTTCCCTCACCTGCGGTGGCCGCCGAGCCCAGCTGTAAGCCGAGCCTGTGTTTGGCGCGGCCGAGGATCGGCATGGCCAGCAGCGCGACGGCGGTGAGCACGATGCCTATCACGGTGGTTTCCGGGCGGCGCCCGCCGAGCAGGTGATGGATGGATTCGGCGGCGATGTAGGGGCCCAGCAGCCAAAACGACACCGCGACACCGCGGTGGGCACGCCGTTCGGCGGTCTGGGATAGGGTGCGCGCGCCGGTGAACCGCCAGATCACAATGACGCTGGCCAAGCCCTCGACAGCGCTCCCCAGCGCCCACCCGGTCAGGGCGATCGAGCCGACGATCAACCCCTGCCAGAGCCCGACGACACCTTCGGTGATCATCCAGGCGAGGCTGACCCAGGACAGCCACCGCGCCGACCGAGCTGCGCGTCTGGCACGAGCGGCCCCAACAGCCCGGACCGGCCGGCATCGCAGCAGGTGTGATCGTCGACCCTGGCCGGGTTTGTCGGAGCTGGTTCGGCGGCGGTCAACACTCTGGCGCGCCGCTGCCGACGCCGTAGTTTGGGCATAGCGCCACGGCTTGACCGGTGGCCTCCAACACCGCCTCAGCCGAGGTCAGCACATCGATCAGCGCGGGCTGAGTCAGCCGGAACAGCGAGGCGCGCCCCATCGGGTCTGAGGCCACTAGGCCGCAATCGCGAAGGCAGGCAAGGTGTTTGGACACCGTGGACTGCGCCAACCCGACCGCCTCGACAAGGTCGACTACCCGCGCTGGGCCCGCCGCGAGCTGCCGCACGATGGCCAACCGGGTCGGATCACCCAGCGAACGAAACAATGCCGCGGCGGGCGCCAACTCCACCCGCGCCACTTCACCGGAGGCGACGATCATCGCCATGTAGCGATGTTATCGTCGGTGTCTCCTGTCCCGCCAGTGATCGGGGAGCTATCGCTAGGTTATGAGCTAGCCGGTCGCCGTCTCTCCCGTTGCGATCGGTCTCATAGATGCAGGTTAATTGCCGTCCTTTCGTCCCGCCTGTTTCACCCTGTCGCGCTTGTTCGGATCGTTTTCACCACGTTCTGTGGCCAAATCCGTGGCCACCACACCGAGAATTGATGACGACCCGGGCAAATCCCAGGGGATGTGTAGAAGCGACCGTTCGACTCTCCATCGACCTGCTCGCCGAGTGCCGTCGCGAATTCCCGGCCACTGGCAAACCTTTCTCAAACGAGATGCTTCGCCAACGCCTTCGACAGCACCTTGTCGAGTCGAGCCAGATCCGGTCGCCGATGGCTTAGCCGAGGTGCCGCGGCGCTCGAATGTTGACTGATGACCGCGACCAGGTGTTGGCCGGCAGTCAAGATGAGCACGATGGCGGCATTGACGGTGAGAATGTGGGGGCACGAAATGACCCCGTCGGGCGATGTCCGACGGGGTTCGGTGGTGCTCAAGGTGTCGCGCCGCGGAATTCGCCCTCGGAGGTTTCGTGGTGGCGGGCCAGTAAGAGCGGTGCATGGCCTTGTGGTTCGAACCATTGGCAGCCCAGGCACACGGCGTGGCCGATGGAGGGCACCGCGCCAGAGTCTACTCCGGGATGCCGTGAGGGCCACGCCGCGGGATCATTGCCGTGCACGGACTCATAAGTGCGGCGCAGGTACTCGCGTTGCTCCCAGAATCGGCTGGCGATGTTCACCCCGGTCGAACCGAGTTTCCAGTTGATCCAGCTCGTTACCGTTGCAGGAGGGAACAGCGTGTCGCAGTAGGGTTCCCCAGGTATTCGATGCGCCCGCCGACCAGAATGTCGATGGTTTCTGTGGCCCGCCGTCGGAGTTGCGGCTAATCGCAGAGCCCTCCGATCTGTGTCGGGGGTCGGGTAGAGCCGGTGCAGGGCCGCCCGGAAGTCGGGGACGGGTTGGCATCCGGCAGGACCGCGGACACGTCCTCGAGCGCCTTATCGATGTCGATGCGCCGCTGTCCTTCTCGCAGTGGCCGATCTGTCCGGTGCCGTCGGTGGTTGTCAGGGCGCGGCCGTTGGGCCGACCGCGTAGCGGCGTGGCCTTGACAGCCACCACCGCACCGCTAACCAGAATCGCGGGCAGGAAAGGGCAGTCCGGGTCCGGCGGTGTTTCCTTAGAGTCGAGCCCCCGCACTGCCAGGACCAGGCGGAATGCATGACCAGGCACGATAGGAACATTTTCGGGTAGTAGTGGCCGTCGTTGGGCATGCAACTGTCGTCAGCGTTGTCGTCAGAATTGTCGTCGGCGCTTACGCGGCGTTCGCGGATTACCGACCGTATAGCCCGGCGATGACGATGGAACGTGGCCGGACCAAGAAGCGGTACGGGTGTGAGACTTGGGGCGTGGTTCACGGGGGCGGGTACTGCTCCATCGTGGAGACCGTCGCCAGCTGGTCTGGCCTGCTCTCGCCTGACGGCGGTGGCCACGTTGTCGGTGTCAACAACAACACCGACTTTCTTCGCGCAATAGGCGACGGCACACTGCATGCCGAAGCGACGCCGGTCTTTCGGGGCCGACGCCAGCAACTGTGGCGCGTAGTGATCACTGACACCGGCGGACGCGAATGCGCGGTCCGCCAGGTTCGGTTGCGGAACGTTTTCCACGACGCCGCCTGATGTGGGCACTTGAAAAGGACGACAGCGGGCTACAGCATGCGGTTAGGAGATGCCGATGCTGAGCGGCTGACCCTGCTCGGCCGGTTTTACGATCCCAGCTCCGCGGCGTTTATCGACTCACTCGGCGTCGAAGCAGGTGATGCTGTGGTGGACCTGGGGTGCGGTCATGGTGCTGTTACCGACACGATCGCTGCGCGCGTCGGTGATACCGGCACCGTTTCGTGGTGGATGCATCGGCGGATCAGTTGCGGATTGCCCGGTCGCGATGAACGCCTTGGCCGGGGTGGGCAATGAAGATCCCGGCAAGGACCGCGCGGTAGTCAGCCTGAGAGGCTTCCAGCGCCGCCACGCGCCTCCAGCTCTTCCAGCGTGGCCATTGCACGATCCTCTCCGGAAGTCGCGGGCAGGGATGCCGGCCGGGCGCTATTTGCTCATAGCGGCCAAATGAACATGTTTGTGCACGTCGCAGCTGACCAGCCGAACGCGCAGCAACACTAGTGAAACCGTGGTGACCGTTGTGGCAACAATATTCGGGACGAAATTACCATTGAGTGCAGCGCGGCGGGGCCCAGTTCTCTACTCACGGCGTCGTGCACCAGGCCGCTGCGGCGGTGGCTGACGTGATCCATTCGCGGTTCACCGCGCGACCATGGCGACCAGCGGCGCGTTATATGACGCCACTTCGGTACCGCAATCACCTCCCACCGATACAGAGGCCGCGGGCCTGGAAAACTCATTGGCTGGCTGCGTCGAGCCGTTGAGGAGTTTGCAGCGACGGCTACAACGGACCGGAGCTCAAGCGGATGCGCTGGCCGCAGTTGGGTCCGCACGTGCAGGGTGAACAGCTACAGTCCCGGTTGTCGCACCCCCTGCGGGCTGGCCGCAGGCGCAGTTGGGTCCGCACGTGCAGGGCGAACAGCTACAGTCCGGGTTGTCCACAGTTCGTAGACGGCGTTGTCGATTTACCACTCATGCGTGCCATTTTAAAGACGGCATCGTCAATTTAAGCAGCAGTGAAAAAGTTCCCAGCCAGTGGTCCTTTTTTTCGATGACTTGTGCCTCTTTCGGGCTACTTCCAGCCGTCAATACTGTCGTTGCCATCCCAGGGCGGTTTGGGGAGAGCTTCTCGGGCAACGGGGCCGGAAAGGTACTTAGACCCTTGGCTGCTCGGTCCCTTTCCGTGAGCGGGATTCCTTACTGAGGAAGGGGTTTCCGATGAAGAGCATTCGACCACATCATCGCCGGATTCAGGGCAAGCATCTCGCTGCAGCGCTCGGACTTGCCGCACTGGCCGTCGCAGGCATCACGTCGGCCATCGTCACCCCTGCTGATTCACCACCGGCGGGCACTCCAGGCCGCCCGGAGGCCAACATGGCTTCGATGCCTGGGACAGGGAACATGAATCACAACAGCAATATGGGCAACATGGGTCAGATGCCCGCCATGAATCAGACCAACATGCCACTGCAGGCCCTGATGTTCCTGGGCCAGACAGCAGATGAGCCGACGACGACGACCACCACCACCACCACCATGTCAATGGCTCCCGGGATGCACATGCCGGGCATGTGAGAGCCCCCTTGACACTTCACTTCAGGGCAGTGTTTGTTCGTGGAAAATACCCCTCCATCGATGGGGGGCCCCCGATAGTCGCTCCACCTGGTTGTAGAGCCAGGTTGTTTTCGATAACCAGTGTCAGTTGATTTCGCAGGCCATCGGGTGATGGGTGTGCCTGCGCTGGGCAGGTGTAATCGGCGGGAGTCAGGTAGCCCAGGGCGGAATGGCGATGCCGCTGATTGTGCTCGTGCTTGTAGTCGCCGATCACGACGGGGGCTTTCAGCACACTGGTCCAGTGGTTGCGGTTGAGGCACTCCCGTCTCATTCGGCTGTTGAACGACTCGATGTAGCCGTTATTCCACGGTTATCCGGTGGGATATAGGTGAGCCCGATTTTGCCGTGGCAGAACCTTTGCAGCGCTTGCGATATCATCTCAGGACCATTGTCTAGGCGCAGCACCTTCGGTGGCCAACCCGTCGCGGCGAATGCGTTCTTCAGCTGTGTGATGAGCCGTTCGCTGGTGATCGACCGCTCGACCATGTTCAGCAACGACTCGCGGGTGTGCTCGGTCGACCATTGACGCGATCTTGATCGCCTTACCGTCGATCGTGGAGTCGAACTGGAAATCCAACGCCCACACCACCTTCGGGGCGTCCGCTTCGATCTGCGGGACCGAGGAGACCCCGCTTCGTTTACGGGAGTGGTGCACTCGCCGCTGCAGCCCCTCGTCGGTCCATAGCCGGTGGACCTTCTTCTTGTTCACCTGTCGGCCCTCGTCGTGCCGCAACGCCGCCCACGCACGCCGGAACCCGCGGCAGGGGTGTTTCGTGGCGTAAGAGCGCAACCAGGCCCGCAATTCAGCGTCCGGGTCGGCCGAGGTCTGTGCGAGCGGGGTGCGCCGGTAGGTGGACCGAGACAGCCCGACAGCCTCGCACGCCAACCGTTCTGACATCCTCAACGTCTGTTTGAGCATGTCCACGGCGCGGCGCTTGGCGGCCGGGCTCAGAATTTTCCCTTCGCGACCTCCCGCAGCGCGTCCTTCTCCAGCTCGGCCTCGGCTAGCAGCCGTTTCAACCGTGCGTTTTGCTCGCGGAGGCCCGTGAGCTCCCTGGCCGCATCGGCGCCCATTCCGCCGTAGCGGCGACGCCAGTTGTACAGTGTCGCCGCCGACACCTCCAACTCCACGGCAGCCTGTTCACCCGTCTTGCCCTCCGCCGCCAGCTCGTCGGCGCGACGCAGCTTGCGCACGATCTCCTCGGCCGAGTGGTGCTTGCGACCAGCCATGATTCCATCGTCCCTTTCCGCCCCACAACGGAGCTACAGGACGCTAAAGCGATGCGGACCGATCTACGGGGACCCGTCGAGGCATGACAGTCATCGGGCTGACAGGATTTGAACCTGCGACCACTTGACCCCCAGTAAATAGCGATAACGCATTTCCGCAGGTGATTGATGGTAAGCGCTCGGAAAGTCGCCGTGCATGTCGTGCACAGATGCGCAGGTCGTTCACCAGCGCGCGTAACGAGTGGTCCCCAAATGGTCCCCAGGGACCATCGACCTCAAACGCGCGCGGAGCCGCCAAGCGACGTGGCTGGAACAACATGGCAGGCATACGCGACTATTGATACGTGGACTGTGACGTCGCCCGCGAGGCGTTGTCGGCCAGGATCGATGGGGAGCGGGAACCCGTTCCCGCACTCCGGGTCGACGAGCATCTCGCTTCGTGCGCCGACTGCCGTGAGTGGTATTCGCGAGCCGTCGAGCAGACGCAGCAGTTGCGCCGGCTCGTCGGCCGTTCACAAGTCTCGGCTGTCCCGGAGCCGCGGCACCGATCCCCAGCCCGGACCCCCCTTCCGGCGTGGGCAGCTGCGACGTGGCAGCGGTGGGCACTCGGCGTGGTCGGCGTGATTCAGATGGGCTTGGCCGCCGCGCAGGGATTCGGCACTGAAATGGGAATGCCGACCCGCGGGCACGACCCGATGATGGGAGGGCACCTGCTCAGCGAGTCGACTGCATGGTCGGCCGCGCTGGGCGTGGTGATGGTCATCGCGGCACTGCGGCCAGCGGCCGCGTCCGGGTTGGCCGCGGTCTTGTTGGTATTCAGCCTCATTCTCGCGGGATTCGTCATCAGTGACGCCGCTTCGGGAGCGGTGACCGTCGCGCGGCTGCTGAGCCACCTACCGGTGCTGGCCGGCACCATACTGGCACTGCTCGTCTGGCGCGCAGCACGTCCAACCGAGCCCGACCCGCGATCGGACGCCCCCACGGCATCCGACGACATCGTGTTGCCTAAGAACGCAACCCGAGGGCGCCGCCGCGGGCATCTCCACCCGACCGATGGCTCGGCGGCCTGAGCGCCGACACCTAGAGCATCAAACCGAACATGATCGCCATTCCGGCAGCCATCATCGCTTGGCAAACGACGCCCAGGCGATGGTCTTCGCATTCTGCCGAATCACGACGTTGCCGCCCTGCGAAGTATCGGTAGATCCAGAACACCGTCGCAAGTGCGAACCCGATCGTGATGACCCAGTTGATGGCGGTGATCCACGCTGGGTAACCATTGTCGACCGTGGAGCCGTGCATGTCGGACCTGCCCTTTCCGGACATTTCCATGCCGGGCATCTCCATTCCTGGCATGTTCATTTCCGGCATCGGGCTGGGGTGATGCAAGGAGGACTGTCCTGGGAGCAGTTGACCGTTCATCACCGCATACATCCAAGCCATCGCCAGCATCATCAGGCTGTGGTAGCTATTGCTCACCCGGTGGCCGACCTCCGCACGGGTCAGGGCGATGACGGCGAACCAGGCGGCCGCGAACAGGAAGAACACCATCGGCCCAGTGGTAGGTAGCTTCGCGCCCTCGGGCCAGGCCATCACGGCCATCGCCACCGCCATCACGACGTGCAGCACATGCCCGACCATGCTGGTCCACCAGAGGTGACCGCTGGCTATCACAAACACAAGGCCCGCGGCGCTGAGCCCGAACAGTAGGGTAACGACCCAGCGCAGGGCCAAATCCTGGATCACTGCTGCACCCTCGCCCGGGGGCAATGTCGTCGAGGAGAACGATCGACGGTTTCTTCCAACGGCGGCTTCTTCACAGGCAACGACTTCCGTTCAAGGCTCCAACCCGGATCGGGTCCGTGTGCATAGGTCGATCGAGGCTGACCGAAAGTTCCCGCCGCCGCAACTTGGGTACGACGAGCAGTCGTAGACTGGGCCCTGAAGTTCGCTGGGGCTGGAAGGCGACAACGAAAATGGGCTCGAGCCAAGCAGGCGCGCGGTTCGCGGGGGGACTCGTGTTGCTCGCCGGCTATCTCGCCATGGTGGGTGCAATCGCCGGCTACGCAGTGGTCTCAGGAGACCGACGCTTCGTCGCGACGGGCGACTCGTTCCCGGGAACGGTGACCAGCGTCGCAGAGGTGGTCGGCTATTTCACCGCCACATTGTCCGGGGCGTTGGTCATCGGCGCGCTCGTCTACATCGTGACGACGGCAAGCCCCGATGACCGCGGTGTCCTCGACGCCAACTCATTCCGGCTCCACTGCTTTGCCGAACGGGTGTCATGGGCGTGGCTGGCCTCTGCAGCAGCGATGATCCCAATCCAGGCGGCCAACAACTCTGGCCTCGCAGTTTCCCGGGTGATCAGCTCCACAGTGCTGGGCGACGCCCTCGGTGCGTCGCAGATGGCACGGGGATGGATCGCGGTCACCATCTTTTCCGGTGTTGTCGCGCTGGCACTGCGGCTCACCGTCCGTTGGGTTTGGCATTGCGTGCTGCTGATTCCGTCGCTGATAGGCGTGATCGCCCTCCCCGTCACCGGTAACGCTGGGCAAGGGCCCAACCACGACTACGCGACCAGTTCGGTGATCGTCTTCGCGCTTGCCGTCACTGTGCTCACCGGGGTGAAGGCATGCGCCACGCTGGAGCCGCCCAGCGAGCAACTGCGGCGGCGAGTGTTGGTGATCGAGCTGACCAGTGGTGCCATAGCACTGCTCTACGGTGCGCTGCTGCTCTGTCTGATGCTGCCCCCGACTTCACTCACCGGCTCCGACTACGGACGACTGGCCGTGGTCGGTGCGGCTGCACTGGCCCTCGTCTGGCTTAGCGACCTCGTCATTCTCCTCAGATCACGAACCGGCCCCATCCACTGGGGCAACGCAAGCGCAACGGCAAGTGCACTGGCGACATTTATTGCAGTGGCAGCGATCTCGGCCATGGCGATCCAGACCGCGCCAGCGCTTCTGGCGCACCAGTTCACCGCGTGGGATGTCTTCCTGGGCTATGAGGTTCCCCGTCCGCCGAGTGTGTTGCGGTTGTTGACGTTCTGGCGGTTCGACACGTTTGTCGGCATGGGAGCGCTCGTGCTGGCCGTGCTCTACGTCGCCGGGATGATCCGCTTGAGACGGCGCGGCGACGACTGGCCGCCGGGACGCACGGCGGCCTGGCTGATCGGCTGTTTGGCGCTGGTGTTCGTCACGGGATCGGGTGTCAGGGCTTACGGCTCAGCGATGTTCAGCGTTCACATGATCGAGCACATGGCGCTCAACATGTTCATTCCGGTGTTCCTCGTGCTGGGGGCACCGGTCACCCTCGCATTGCGGGCACTGCCGGTCGCGCGCCCCGATCATCCGCTGGGGCCGCGAGGATGGCTGGTGAGGCTGGTGCACTCACCGGTGACGAGATTCCTCTCACACCCAGTGACAGCGTTCGTACTGTTCGTCGGGTCTCTATACGCCGTCTATTTCACACCACTGTTCAACACATTGGTCCGGTATCACTGGGGCCACGAGTTCATGGGTGTTCACTTCCTGATCACCGGATACCTCTTCTTTTGGGGCATCATCGGTGTCGATCCGGGTCCACGCCGGTTGCCGTTTATCGGCCGTCTGGGCTTGCTGTTCGCGGTGATGCCATTTCACGCGTTCTTCGGCATCGCCACGATGACGATGACGTCGGCCATCGGCGGCACCTTCTACCAATATGTAAACCTGCCGTGGCTATCCAGCATCATCAGTGACCAACACCTGGGTGGGGCAATCGCTTGGGGGTCAAGCGAATTGCCTATTCTCATAGCTGTCATCGCACTGGTGGCGCAGTGGGCGCAGCAGGATCGCCGCGCCGCGACGCGCAGCGATCGCCACGCCGAGGCTTCTTACGCCGACGAACTCGATGCGTACAACGCAATGCTCAAAGAGCTGTCGCGGTCCCGCCGCTGATCACCCTCGGATTGCTTTAGGCGTTCACTTTCGTCATGGCCTTGCCGCAGCAGACTTCGGCGTGGTCGTCGGCTGACTTGCAACACGGGCAAGCCTTCTCGTAGACGAGCACCGCCCCGCATGCACCACACTGATAGCGGTCTCCGGCTGCTCGGGACATGTTTCTCTCCTTCAATTCGGTGGTGATACCGGCGCACTCCGGACCATGGACCCTCGCTCAGGAAGCCTATGCAGTCACTTTCCCCATGTCCGCTGTTTCGCACGGATTCCGAACGACATGAGGACAACCGCACTCGTCGCCCGTCAATCTGCGGGGTTAAATGATCACACCGATTGCCAGCGCTCTTCAGCTCCTGTGTGGCGCCACTACGTGATTGCGCAGGCCCACGTGACGACGAACAGGCCGACGATGATGAAATCAATGTTGGTGTTGACGGCGCCAGGTCTGAGAGAACTAGCGCACGACAGAGTAGTCACCCTCTTCGTCGAGGGCCGCCTGAATCTGCTCGGCGCTGAGCTCGGTGTCGGCGTCGACACGAACGGTCGACGGGCCATCGGGGGCCAGATCGATGTCGACGGCGCTGACGGCCGGCAACGCGGTCAGTGCCTCGCTGACGGTTCTGACGCAACTCTGGCAGTGCAGCCCATCGACGGCGAAAGTCTGGAGTGACATGGTGGTTGCGCCTTTCACGTGGCCGACATGGCAGTCGACGGGTCGTCGGGTGCGCTGTGGTCGCCTCGGAGGCCGACGTTGCGCAGCCGTAGGCTATTGGACACCACGAAGAACGATGAGAACGCCATCGCCGCACCCGCGATGAGCGGATTGAGCAAGCCTGCCGCGGCGATCGGGATCGCGGCAACGTTATAGCCGAACGCCCAGACCATGTTGATCCTGATGGTGCGCAGCGTGGCACGGGCGAGATCGAGCGCCTGCGGCACGACGTCGAGGTTGTCGCGCACGAGGATGATGTCAGCTGCCCCGATCGCCACGTCGGTACCGCGTCCGATCGCCAGCCCCAGATCCGCAGACGCCAGGGCCGGCCCGTCGTTGATCCCGTCACCGACCATCGCGACAACCCGGCCGCGGTCACGTAGCTGCTCGATGACATCCACCTTGCCCTCGGGGAGCACCTCGGCGATCACCTCGTCGATGCCGACCCGTGCCGCCACCGCTCCCGCGGTGGCGGGGTTGTCGCCCGTGAGCAGCACCGTGCGCAGCCCGCGCCGGTGCAGCGCCGCCACCGCGTCGGGCGCGGAATCCCTGACGGCGTCGGCAACCGCGATAGCGCCACAGACAACCTCGTCGACAGAGACGAAAACCACAGTCTCGCCACGGCTTTCGCCCTCCCGGCGCGCTCTTTCGATAGCGATGGGAACCGGTGAGCGGCGCGACACCCAGGACGGGCGGCCAACCGCTACACGGTGCTCACCCACCGTTCCGGTGACTCCTCTTCCCGCGATCGCCGAGAAGTCGACGACCGGCCGGCGACCGTCGGTGGCCGTCACGATCGCCGTCGCCACGGCGTGCTCGGAGGCGGCCTCGACGGCGGCGCCCAGCCCGAGCACTTCGCCGGGCTCCCACCCCTCCGCGGCGACGACCGCGGTCACCGCGAGGTGTCCGGTGGTCAGGGTTCCGGTCTTGTCGAACACCACGGTGTCGACGGCGCGGATCGTCTCCAGCGCCCGGTAGCCCTTCAGGAATATGCCCAACTGGGCACCGCGACCCGAGGCCACCATCATGGCGGTCGGCGTGGCCAGTCCCAGGGCGCAAGGGCAGGCGATCACCAGCACTGCCAGCGCAGCAGAGAACGCACGGTCAGCCCCGGCGCCGCTCAGCACCCAACCCCCCGCTGCCAGAAGCGCGATGGCGAAGACCACCGGGACGAACACCCCGGCGATGCGATCGGCCAGCCGTTGCGCGTCGGCTTTCTGCGTCTGCGCCTGCTCCACCAAGCGGACCATTCCCGCGAACTGTGTGTCGGCCCCGACCGCAGCGGCCTCGACGATGAGCCGACCGTCGCACACGACCGTGCCGCCGATCACGCTCGCACCCGGGCGCGCCCGTACCGGTTTGGCCTCGCCGGTCATCGCACTCATGTCGATCGCCGCTGTGCCGTCCATCACCAGACCGTCAGCGGCGATGGTCTCCCCGGGCCGGACCACGAAGCGCTGCTGCTCTTTGAGTTCATCGGCGGGGATCACCATCTCGCCGCCGCCGGGCAGCAAGATGGTGACGTTCTTGGCGCTCAACGCCGCGAGCGCGCGTAATGCACTGCCTGCCCTCGATTTCGCGCGTGCTTCGAAATAGCGTCCGGCGAGAACGAACACCGTGACCCCGGCGGCCACTTCGAGATAGATCGCGTCACTGGCCATCAGCGCTTGCCAGACCCCGTGGGTCTCGTGGGGCCGGCTCCCCGCGAAAATCGTATTGAGCGACCAGAGTGTAGCGGCGGTGATCCCCACGGAGATGAGCGTTTCCATCGATGCGGTGCCGTGCCGGGCGTTGCGCAGCGCGATGTGGTGGAACGGCCAGGCCGCCCATGTCACGATCGGGCCAGCCAGCGCGATCAACACCCATTGCCATCCGATGAACCGAGTGCTGGGCACGACGGCGAACATCACCGACAAATCGGCCAGTGGCACGAACAGGACCGCCGCGACCAGTAGTCGCCGCAACAGGCTGCGTGCCTTCACGTCATCGGGATCGGCCTGATCAACTGGCAGGTGCGCCCGGGGTGCCGCCTGGTATCCAGCCCGGCGCACCACCTCGCACAGGTCATCGGTACCGACCGCGTCGGGGGCGTCGATGGTGGCGACCCGGGTCGCGAAGTTCACCGACGCGTGCACGCCGTCAACCTTGTTGAGCTTGGTCTCCACCCGAGCGGCGCACGCGGCGCACGACATCCCCGACACATCCAGCTCGACCCGGCGAAGCTGCGGTGCGTCGGGGCTAGACGCGACGGTTACCGTCATCGTCCTCCTCGTGTTGGGCTACTTCAGCTAGTCGGATCACCGCGTTCATCGGTTCCCGGTAGGCAGTAGTCACCGCTCTCACTCGACCAAGTTACCCGGCTGACCTCGCCGATCCTGCGGCGGCGTCACCGGAACCCGCGCTCCACGACATACGACCATTGTCCTTGTGACTACCGCCTCAGCGTCCCTGGCGGTTTGGTTACCACACCGATCTCCCAGTGAGGCCAGCCTCGGACCGCCGAGGTGGGCGGTCAGGTTGGGTGGGTTCGTTGCGGTTGGCTGCTGGCTGAGAAGCGGTCCGAGCCTGCCCTCATGCTCCCGGCACCGCCGCCAGGCTGGGCGCTGGTCAGGATCAGTTTGGCCGAGCAGGCTGGGGGTCATGGCTGCGGTAGTGACGGTCAACGATGTCCTTGATGGGCATGTGGGCCTCGATGTGGAGTGCATGGATCGGATCTATCTCAACGGCTATGTGCCCAATCTGCAGGTGGGCGGGCAGGTGGTGTCGTTTATGACCGCGCACCTGGGTTATCCGATCCCATCGCCGGCGATCATCGAGAAGATAGGCACCACATTTCGCAAGGCGGTGCAGCGTTTTGCTGCCGACAACACGATCCCGATGGTGCGGTTCGGCAAGGACGACCGCAAGATCGAGGTGATGCGCCGGTATCTGGCTGGGCAGGCGCGCACCGGCCGCTCCGGGGTGGCCGCGATCGGGATCGCCCAGGAGTTTCAGAACGTGTTCGCCTCGGCAAAACACATCGGCAACAACGGGGTTTCGTGGTTTTCGTTTTACAAGGCCGACCGGCGGGTGGCGTGTTTTTATTTCTATATCTGAGATGTCGATTTCGGGCCGGCCTTCATCAAGATCTGCACCTACTTCCCCTACCCGATCAAGGTGTGGCTCAACGGCCACGAATACGCTAAACGCCAGGCCGCCCAGGCCGGGATCGGGTTTAGCGAGCTGTCCAACGGGTTTGCCAGCTGTGCGGATCCGGCCGCGCTGCAAGACATTTGCGACCGGCTGAGCCCGGGGGCAATCACGGTGTTCTTCCAACGCTGGATGAGCCGGCTGCCGGTGCCGCTGACCGAGGCCGACCGCGCCGCTGGCTACTGGTGGGAACTGTCAATGCGCCAGGTTGAGGTGTCGCGCACCCTGGTGTTCGACGCGCCGCGACACGCGCGCGGATTTTTCGAGGCGTTGGTCGCTGACAACCTCGCCATCGGCCGCCCCGACAATGTGGAACTGATCTTCCACGGGCCCCGACGCATGGGCAGACCCCCGAAACTCGACTGTGTGGCGAAGACGAAAGTCGTCACTCGCGGCACCGAAGTCACCGTCAACGCGTTCTACAAAAGCTCCCGGATCAAACAGTATTTGAAGGACGCGCGCGCTGCGGATCCAGACCGTGATCAACTGCCCCGACGACCTGCGCTGCCAGCGCCGCCTGGTCCATCTCGACGAGCTGCAGGCCCGCGCGCGTGCAATCAATCGGCGCCTGCTCGATACTGAACGTGTCGGCCAGGGCTGCGTCCTTGCGAGTCCAGCCTTTGAGCGGATCGCGCGGCCCACCCTCACCGAGGATGGCAGGAAGACCCCGGCCTTACGGTTCGGCGATCTTCGGGTCCAGGCCCTGGCCGGCGCCTTATGTACGATGCTCGCCGTCACCGGCATCACCAACAAGAGCCTGCGCGCCTTGATGACCGGTCTGCTCGACGGCACCGCTTACACCATGAACCAGGCCAGCTACGACCTGACCCGCCTGCGCGTCAACGGCCTGATCACCCGAGTCCCGGGCCGCAACCTCTACCGGCTCACCAGCGACGGGCTGCGGTTTGCGATCTTCTACGTCAAACTGCACAACCGACTGCTGGGTCCCCTGCTGGCCGCTGACCAGCCGCCAGCGCCGCCATCATTGCGAAATGCATTGCGTACCATCGATACTCACATCGACACATACATCGACAACGCCCGCATGCTGCCCAAAGCAGCATAAAGACTCAAGACAACTCTCAAAGTCCTAGTGACCAAGGGTCTCTAGTGACCAAGGGTCTCTAGTGTGACTCCTCGTGAGGGCCCCAGCAGGGTCGGCGCCTCGTCGTGGATCACCGCGACCGGGCAGTGGGCATGATGGACCAGCCCCATGCTGACCGAGGTCCGCTGCAGCGCGTCATGTCCGTGGCAGCCGACCACCATCATGTGCGCCTCTTTCGACAGGATAGTTGCCTCGCGTGCGGCCCACCGCACGGCCATTGTCGATGACGGAGACCCGTCGACACCGACCACGACTCCCGGATGCGTGCTGTGACCAGTCATTTCGCAGTCCTTCCCTGCGTGGATGCCGCCGACGCTAGATGATCGGCGATGACTGACCGTCGTACACGTCTCCAAGGCTACTGCAACTTCGCCCAGACCTCCGATGATGAAGTGGTCGCGCTGCTCGATCGCGCCCGGGAGGGTTTTCGCGAGCCCGAGGCCGCCGGCACGCCTGGCGACCCGCCAGTGCGAAAAAGAACTCAGGCGTTTGCCGGTCAGGAGGCATTGGTCCCCACGGGAGTGGTCCTAAGGCCCTTCGGCGCGGCGACCCGTCGCGCCACACTCGGGGGATGACGCAGTTCGAGGAGCGCGGTGGCGACGACAAGGTCACCCGCCTGGCGCTGGCGGCCGGGCGCGGCGACCCCGCCGCACTCGAACAGTTCATCAAGGCAACCCAGCGGGACGTCTGGCGGACCATCGCATTCCTGGCCGACCCCGGCACTGCGGATGACCTCACCCAGGAGACCTTCCAACGCGCGCTGGGATCGCTGCCGAGGTTCACCGGCCGATCCTCGGCACGGACCTGGTTGCTGTCCATTGCCCGTCGCGTCGTCGTCGACCAGATCCGGCGCAACCAGAGCCGGCCTCGCGTCGGCTATACCGTCGACCTGGAACGTGTGCTTGACGCCCCCCGCGGCGCAGCCCGATTCGAAGACATCGTCGAGATTAGGATGCTGCTCGACGGCTTGGACACCGATCGTCGTCACGCTTTGCTCTTGACCCAGGTGCTCGGACTGTCCTACGCAGAGGCAGCTGAAGTCTGCGGATGTCCGGTTGGCACCATCCGCTCTCGTGTCGCGCGAGCCCGCGACGACCTGCTCAACGCTGCGAACCGCGACGACCAGGTGGGCTGAACGCATCCCGGAGCGGTCGGGAACCTTCCCGCACCGTGCTGCGACCACTGAGCGTGTCCACCGGTAGCAAGACCCACCTCGAGGCGGTGCTCAGCAAGATCGGCCAACGTGTGCTCGACGATGTCTAGATATGCAGATGTGCTGACAGATCGGCTCACCAGCGACCAGCGAAGTTCGTTGATTGCCGCGTTCTTGGGTTGGACGATGGACGCTTTTGATTACTACATCGTGGCGCTGGTCTATGCCGAGATCGCAAAAACCTTTCACCACAGCAAGACCGAAGTTGCGTTCCTGACGGCGGCCACCCTGGTCATGCGTCCGCTGGGCGCATTGCTGTTCGGGCTGGGAGCCGATCGGATCGGCCGGCGACTCCCGCTGATTGTGGACGTAAGGTTCTACTCAGTGGTCGGATTCCTGTGCGCGTTCGCGCCCAATTTCTCCGTGCTGGTGATCCTGCGCCTGCTGTACGGCATTGGCATGGGTGGAGAAGGGGCTGGGCGCCGCGCTGGCCATGGAAAAGCTTCCCGTCCAGCGTCGGCTTTTTCTCCGGGCTGCTGCAGGAGGACTACGCATTTGGCTATCTGCTGGCAACCCTGGCGTCGCTGGTGGTGATGAACTGGCTGGGATTGTCGTGGCGCTGGCTGTTCGGCCTGAGCATCATCCCGGCCTTCATCAGCCTGATCATCAGGTACCGGGTGACGGAATCCGAGGTGTGGGTAGCCACGCAGGATCGGATGCGCCTGACCCACACCGGAATCCGTGACGTGCTGCGCCACGCCGCGATCATCCGTCGGTTTTTCTACCTGGTGCTGCTGATGACCGCCTTCAGCTGGATGAGCCATGGTACCCAGGATGTCTACCCGACCTTTTTGACGGCTACCCTCAACGACAGCGCCGGCTTGACGAGCGCGACCGCCAGGTGGATCGTGGTGGTCTACAACGTTGGCGCCATCTCCGGTGGGCTGACATTCGGCACGTTGTCACAGCAGTTCAGCCGCCGCAACACCATTGTTTTCTGTGCGGTATTAGCACTGCCGATCGTGCCGCTGTTCGCTTACTCGCGCACCGCAGCCATGCTGTGCCTCGGCTCCTTTTGATGCAGGTCTGCGTGCATGGGGCTGCGGGGGTGATCCCGGCGCATCTGACGGAGATGTCGCCGGACGCTATTCGTGCCTTCTACCCCGGTGTGACCTGCCAGCTCGGTAACCTTCTGGCGGCTTTCAACCTGCCCATCCAAGAACACCTGGCCGCTTCCCATGGCTATCCCTTCGCACTGGCCGCGACGATCTTCCCGACGCTGACCGTCGCGTTACTGACGGCGATCGGCAAGGACGCCACCGGAATCCGCTTCGGCACGGAGCAAAGCGCTTATCCCGCAAGCAAACCCAGGTAACCTGAAGATCTTATGGGCCGCGTCCCACGCAGCACGGCTTCCCCATTCGGTTACCCGGGCGGCGGAGGAGGAGGCTGTCTCACAATTACCGTGAGCCCTCGACGGCCTTGGGGCGCAGTAGTACCGCCGCCGACGGCGCGTCCTGCCATACCGCCAACTGCGGCGCGATCTGCCACGCTAGCCAGCGCCATTTCGCCGAGAGGCTTCCAGGGAACCCGCCACGACCGTGGGAGCGGCGCTGACGCTGGCGCTCGGCAACGCCGCGGCGGCAAGCCTGACAGCCTCGAACACCGCAGGACGCGGGAGTACACCGTGCTGTAGATGCGTTGCGGCGCCTGAGGTTGTTTCTAGGCCCAGCTAGAGCCGACGGCGCTGTCGGTGCTCGCCATATTGCTGCCGGCGGTTTGCACCTTGGAGCCGTGTGCGTTGGCTTGTTCGTAGATGACCTGGAAGTTGCGGCCCAGTTGGGTGATGAACTCCTGGCACGCTACCGAACCGGCGCCGCCCCAAAAGTCCCCAGCCGCCAGCACATCACGGATGATCGCCTGGTGCTCGGCCTCCAACGCCGCCGCCTGCGCCCGAATCGTGGCACCGTGGGCGTCGACATCGCCGAACTGGTAATTAATGGTCATGTCGATGTTCTCCTAACCTGGTAACCGTGCCGCTAGGCGCGCTAGTTGCTCAGGATCTGCTGAGAGGCCTGCTCTTGCTGCTCGTAGTTGTTGGCGTCCCGGATCAACCCGTCCCGCACTCCATGCAGCATGTTCACGATGTTGCGGAACGCCTGATTCACCTGACCCATGGTGTCGTACGAGGTCGCCTGGGCCTGCCCGCTCCAGCCAGCGCCGGCGATGTTCATCGAGGAAGCCCACATCTTGCGGGCCTCGTCCTCTACCGTCTGGGCGTGTACCTCAAACCGGCCTGCCATGGCGCGCATCTCATGCGGATCAGTCATAAAACGAGCAGTCATCTTCTCTCCTTTACTGTTTGGCGGTTCACTGTGGGCAGCGGTCGGTTTTGCGCCGACCACGCTGAAGCCCGAAAACCACGGCCTGGCTTACTTTACTTTCGTGTCGTTCGTGGCCGGTGATGATTTCTCCCCGTCGGCCGACCCCGGTATCGCCTCGCCCGGCATGTGCGACCGGATCACGACGACAGTCGGCTTGGCCCGCTCCTGGGTGGCCGAGTTTGCGCGAGTGTGGCCAGCCATGCTCGTGCCCGCCATGGCCCGTCCGGCCATGCTGGCCAGTGCCATCTCACCGAACAGGCTCTCCGTACCGGTCGCCGCCGCTGCCGGAGCGGCTGCCGCGGCCAGACTGCCAGCCCGCAATGAGGTGGCGGCGAGCTGGATCTCCGGCGCAGCCGCGACCCAGCCGTTGGGCACCGACAACTCACCGATCGACGCCGCCTGGCCCACACTCGCCGACATCGTGCCACCAAAGCCCGCCGACCCCAGCGCGCCCGTCGATACCGACGGCATGCCCATGGATACCATGGAGGCACCCGCCGGACCCGATAGGGCACCCATCGGCATAGCGCCCATTGGACCCGTCATAGCGCCCATCTGACCCGCCATGATGAACATCTGGGCGATCATCGGCGGCATCACGGCGTCCATCGCCGCCATCGACCCCACGTTCGCCGGATTCATCATGTCGTTCATTGTGGTTAGTATCGTCATCAGCGGCGACATCCCCATACTTGACGACATCCCCGAACCGGACGACATCCCCGAGCCGGACGACATCCCCGAAGAAGACATCGGTGATGCAATCTCCTGCAGGCTCTGGGACACCGTAGACATCAGGGTCTGCCCGTGGGTGCCGACCGCTGCGCCGGCGGCTTGGCTGACCGCGGCGGACTGCCCGGCCAGCCCGGCTGAGTTGGTGGTGGGCGGCGGCGACGCGAATGGCGTCAACGCCGAGGCTGTCGACGAGGAGGCCGCATACCCGTACATCGCCGCGGCGTCCTGAGCCCACATCTCGGCGTACTGGGCCTCGGTGGCGGCGATCGCGGCGGTGTTCTGACCCAACACGTTGGTCGCGACCAGCATCATCAGCGTCGCCCGATTCGCCGCGATCATCGGCGGGGGCACCGTCATCGCGAACGCCGCCTCGTAGGCGGCTGCCGCGGCCCTGGCCTGGCTCGCTGCTTGTTCGGCCTGAGCTGCACTGGTGCTCAACCACGCCACATACGGGGCGGCTGCGGCCGCCATCGCCATCGACGATGGGCCCATCCACCCCGAACTGGCCAGTTCGGAGACGGCTGTGTGGTAGCCGCTGGCCGTCGAGCCCAACTGGGCGGCCAGACCGTCCCAGGCCGACGCGGCTGCCATCATGGGCCCCGCGCCGGGCCCGGCGTACATCCGCGCCGAGTTGACCTCCGGCGGCAACATCCCGAAATCCGGAAACACCCCGAGATTAATCATGCCGGGCCATCGTCAACTGGCCGCGATCGCATTGGCGGTCTCGGTGGCCGCATACGAACCCGCACTGATCCCCAATGTGTTCACGAACATCTCGTGAATCGCGGCGGCCTGTGCGCTCGCTGCCTGGTACATCTGCGCATGCGTGACGAACTGTGCTGCGGTGAGCGCCGACACCTCATCAGCGGCGGCAGGAACAATCCCGGTGGTCGGCCCTGCCGATGCCGCGTTCTGGGCGGCTAGCGCCGAACCAAGGCTCTCCAAATCGGCGGCAGTGGCCGCCAACATTTCCGGCTGCGCGGTCACAAAAGACATTGTGGTTACCTCCTCAACTCAACCCCAAAGGTGCTTCGCGTCCGAAATGCCGGACGACGGATCCGGTTCACGCTGCATAACTAGTCGCGCGCGCCCGCGCGAAAGTTCCCTCAATCCGCTGGAATCAGCGGCGGCGACCGGCAGCCACCGACACAATGGTGGGCGGCACCAGGTGAGCGGTGCCCGAGCCTTCGCCGAATGCGATGACTAAAGTGAGCCACCCACAGAATCACTGAGCAAGGACAGGCGTCGCGGTCATAAAGATTACTGATGGGGGTGGCCGTAGGCGTGACCCCGCGGCAACGGCTGTGTTAGTTGATTGCAGACGGGCGCGGTAATCTTCACACCGCAGCTGGTTTGCCGAGGGCCTGTGTGTCGGAGGCATCGAGCGGTGTGCGCTAATTACAGGCGCATCGTGAGAGGGAACCCGGTGGAAATCCGGGACTGTCCCGCAGCGGTATGCAGGAACGACCACCGTCATCGGCACTGGTTCGCCGCAAGTCGGCAACTGGGAAGCGACGGCCAGTAGGTGCACCTTGGAGTGCGAGCCTGTGAGTCCGAAGACCTGCCAGTTGTACCGGGCGCGCCGCGTCCGGTGCGCGTCGCCTCGTGGACTGGGCGGATGGCTGCGCGACGGTGGACGTGCTTACGGGCGCGGTCGGTTCCACTCGTTCGGCCGACATCCTCAACGGCGACGAGCATCCCGCCGCATTGGAGGACGTCATCACCATGACACCGCTACCCTTTTCCGCCACTATTCTCGGTGCTCCTCGCATCGGCCCGAACCGTGAGCTCAAACGCGCGACCGAGAAGTATTGGGCGGGCAACATCACCCGCGCGGAGTTGGAGTCGGTTGCCGCGGATCTTCGCCGCGAGTCATGTGCCGCGCTGGCGGCCGGAGGCCTGGATTCGATTCCGGTCAATACCTTCTCTTATTACGACCAGGTGCTAGATACCGCCGTCCTGCTGGGCGCGCTGCCACCTCGCGTCGCCGTGATCGAGGATGATCTCGACCGTTATTTTGCGGCGGCCCGTGGTACGGCCGCCGTCGCTCCTCTGGAGATGACGAAGTGGTTTGACACCAACTACCACTACATCGTGCCCGAGATCGGGCCGGATACCACATTCTCGTTGCACCCGGAGAAGGTGCTCAATGAGCTCAAAGAGGCTCATGATCAAGGTATTCCGGCCCGGCCGGTACTGGTTGGTCCGATCACGTTCCTTGCGTTGAGCAAGGCGGTGGACGGTGCCGGATCGCCGATTGGACGCCTCGACGAGTTGGTGGCGCTATATGGCGATCTGTTGGCACGGTTGGCCGAGGCCGGCGCCGAGTGGGTGCAGCTCGACGAGCCGATCCTGGTGACCGACCAACTCGATCATGCGGCCGAACTTGCCGAGCGCGTCTACACGACGTTGGCGAGCGCTGCACGTCGCCCCGCGATTTTTGTCGCGACGTATTTCGGTGCGCTAGACGGTGCGCTGCCGGCCCTGTCGCACACTCCGGTGGAGGCGATCGGGGTCGATCTGGTGGCTGGCGGTGTCCAGGCGGTCGCCGCGGTTCCCGAGTTGGCTCACAAACTGTTGGTGGCCGGTGTTGTCGACGGCCGCAATATCTGGCGCACCCATCTCGAGACTGCACTGGGCACTCTGGCGTCCCTGTTGGGTTCGGTGGGTTCACTTGCAGTCTCCACGTCGTGCTCGACGTTGCACGTCCCCTACTCGCTGGACCCAGAGGACGGCTTGGACGACGCGCTGCGTAGTTGGTTGGCTTTCGGTGCCGAGAAGGTCTTCGAGGTCGCCACGCTGGCGGTGGGGTTGCGTGATGGCCGCGAGGCGATCGCCGCGGAGATCGAGGCGTCCAACTCTGCAGCGCTTTCCCGCGCGCGCGACCCGCGGTTGCACGTGGGCCAGATTCGGGCACGTCTGGACTCTGTGCTGGCCGCCGGCGTGCACCGCGGCCCCGCTGCCCAGCGGCGCGAAGCCCAACAGGCGCGGTTGCACCTCCCGGCGCTGCCGACGACGACCATCGGGTCCTTTCCGCAGACCCCGGCAATTCGCAAGGCCCGGGCTGCGCTGCGGGCCTCAGAGATCGATCAGGTCGAGTACGAGCGGCGGATGAAATCCGACATCATCGACGTCATCGCGCTGCAGGAGGAGCTTGGTCTGGATGTGCTGGTGCACGGCGAGCCTGAGCGCAATGACATGGTGCAGTACTTCGCCGAACAACTCGACGGCTTTTTCGCCACGCAGAACGGGTGGGTGCAGTCTTACGGCACCCGGTGCGTGCGGCCTCCGATCCTCTATGGCGATGTCGTACGGCCGAAACCGATGACGGTCGACTGGATCAGCTACGCCCAGGCGCTGACCGACAAGCCGGTCAAGGGCATGCTGACGGGCCCGGTCACCATCCTGGCGTGGTCGTTCGTGCGCGACGACCAGCCGCTGGCCGACAGCGCCAATCAGGTCGCGCTGGCTATCCGTGATGAGACCGTGGATTTGCAATCGGCGGGCATCGCGATCATCCAGGTCGACGAGCCGGCGTTGCGCGAACTGCTCCCGTTGCGCGCAAAGGACAAACAGGCCTACCTGTTCTGGGCGGTGCGAGCGTTCCGGCTGGCAACCTCCGGGGTCAGCGACGCCACGCAAATCCACACCCATCTGTGCTATTCGGAGTTCGGCGAGGTGATTGGCGCGATTGCCGATCTGGACGCTGATGTCACCTCGATCGAGGCTGCTCGCTCGCACATGGAGGTGCTCGACGACCTCAACGCCATCGGCTTCGCCAACAGCGTCGGGCCGGGCGTCTACGACATCCACTCCCCACGAGTGCCGACCAAAGACGAGATGGTCACCGCGTTGCGCAACGCACTTGATGCCGTTCCCGCCGAGCGGCTTTGGGTGAACCCGGACTGCGGCCTGAAGACCCGCAGGACGGAGGAGGTCACCGCGTCGTTGCGCAATATGGTCACCGCCGCGAAAGAGGTACGCAGCTAACACATTTGGTGTTTGGCCGGCTTCACCGAGCCGGCCCCACACCGACACCGGTTAGGTGAGGACTAGCAACAGGTCGCCACCTTCAACTTGCGCGGTGTCACAAACCGCCATACGCGCCACGGTGCCGGCTTTGGGCGCGGTGATGGCGGCTTCCATCTTCATCGCTTCGATCGTGGCGATGGTCTGCCCGGCCTCAACGGTGTCGCCGGTGACCACGTTGACGCTGACGACACCGGAGAACGGAGCGGCGACATGATCGGGATTGGAACGGTCGGCCTTCTCCGCTGCAGGAACAGACGGCGCGATGCTGCGGTCTTTCACCACTACGGGGCGCAGTTGCCCGTTGAAAATGCACATCACGGTGCGCATTCCACGCTCGTCGGGATCGGAGATGGCTTCCAGGCCGATCAGTAGCTCGACACCGGCTTCCAGTTTCACGCGGTGTTCCTCGCCATGGCGCAGCCCGTAGAAGAACTGATTGGCGCTCAGCCGGGACGTGTCGCCGTATTCCTCGCGGTGCGCTTCGAACTCTGCCGTCGGCCCAGGAAACAGCAGCCGGTTCAGCGCTGCCTGGCGGGTCGCTCCTGGTGCTGCCAGCGACGTCTCATCATCGGCAGAAAGGGAATGTTCGAGCTTGGCAGGACCACGACCGGATAAAGCCTTGGTACGCAAGGGTTCCGACCAGCCCCCAGGTGGATCGCCGAGCTCGCCGCGTAGGAAGCCAATGACCGATTCGGGTATGTCATAACGCTCCGGGTCAGCGGCAAACTCTTCGGCGGTGATCCCCGCACCGACCAGAGCCAGCGCCAAGTCCCCGACCACCTTGCTCGACGGGGTGACTTTGACCAGGTGCCCGAGGATGGCATCGGCGCCGGCATAAGCATTTTCGATGTCTTCGAATCGGTCACCAAGTCCCAGCGCCATGGCCTGCTGACGCAGGTTGGACAACTGACCGCCCGGGATCTCGTGGGTGTACACCCGCCCGGTCGGGGCCGGCAGCCCCGATTCGAACGGCGCGTACACCTTGCGCAGCGACTCCCAATACGGCTCCAGATCGCACACGGCAGCCAGCGACAGCCCGGTGTCGTAGGCGGTGTGGGCCGCGGCGGCCACGATCGAGGACAGCGCCGGCTGACTCGTGGTCCCCGCAAGTGGGGCCGCCGCCCCATCGACCGCGTCGGCCCCGGCGTGCCACGCAGCAGCGTAGGTCGCCAATTGCCCGCCCGGGGTGTCGTGGGTATGCACGTGCACCGGCAGGTCGAACCGCGACTTGAGCGCCGACACCAGCGTGGCGGCAGCCGGTGCCCGCAGCAGCCCGGCCATGTCCTTGACCGCCAGCACGTGCGCGCCCGCGGTGACGATCTGCTCGGCCAGCTTCAGGTAGTAGTCCAGGGTGTAGAGGGTTTCGGCCGGATCGCTAAGATCGCCGGTGTAGGAGATCGCGACTTCGGCCACCCCAGTACCGGTTTCCCGGACGGCGTCGATGGCCGGTCGCATGGAGTCGACGTTGTTCAGTGCGTCGAAGATCCGGAAGATGTCGATCCCGGTGCTCGCGGCCTCTTCGATAAATGCTTTCGTCACGATCTCCGGATACGGTGTGTAGCCCACGGTGTTGCGGCCGCGCAGCAGCATCTGCAAACAGATGTTGGGCATCGCCTCACGCAGCGCGGCCAGGCGCTGCCAGGGATCTTCTTTCAGAAACCGCAGCGCCACATCGTAGGTCGCCCCGCCCCAGCACTCCACCGACAACAGCTGCGGCATCATCCGGGCGATGTAGGGGGCGACCTTGAGCAATCCGGTGGTGCGAACCCGGGTAGCCAGCAGCGACTGGTGCCCGTCGCGGAACGTTGTGTCGGTGACACCAAGGTTTTTGGATTCGCGCAACCACGTCGCGAATCCCTCCGGTCCCAGCTCTGTTAGTCGCTGTTTGGACCCCGATACCGGCGGCGCCGAGAGATCGACTTGCGGCAACTTGTTGTGGGGGTACACCGCCGAGGGCCGCGGACCGTGCGGCTGGTTGACCGTCACATCAGCCAGGTAGTTGAGGATCTTGGTGCCTCGATCAGCGCTGGCATGCGCCGTCAGCAACTGTGGGCGCTCGTCGATGAACGATGTTGTTGCGCGGCCTGCCACAAAGTCGGGGTCGTCGAGCACCGCCTGCAGGAAAGGCGTGTTGGTTGTTACTCCGCGGATGCGGAACTCGGCGACCGCCCGGCGGGCTCGGCGAACTGCGGTCGCGAAATCCGGGCCCCGGCAGGTCAGTTTGACCAACATCGAATCGAAATGTGCCGATACTTCCCCACCCAGGTGGGCACCGTCGTCCAATCGGATGCCTGCTCCACCGGGCGTGCGGTAGGCGGTGATGCGTCCGGTGTCGGGCCGAAACCCGTTGGAGGGGTCCTCGGTGGTGATCCGGCACTGCAAGGCTGCCCCGTGCGAGGTGATTGACTGCTGAGTCAATCCGAGATCGGTGAGGCTGTCGCCGGCGGCGATGCGCAGCTGCGCCGAGACCAGGTCGACGTCGGTGATCTCTTCGGTCACCGTGTGTTCGACTTGGATACGCGGGTTCATCTCAATGAACACGTAGTTGCCGCGCTCATCGAGCAGGAATTCGACTGTGCCGGCGCAGGTGTAGTCGATACGCCGCGCGAACACCACCGCGTCGGCGCAGATCCTTTCGCGCAGTTGCGGATCCAGTTTTGGGGCTGGCGCTATTTCGATGACCTTCTGGTGGCGCCGCTGTAGGCTGCAGTCTCTCTCGTAGAGGTGGATGACGGTGCCGTGGGTGTCGGCCAGGATCTGCACCTCGATATGACGCGGATTGATCACCGCCTGTTCGAGGAAGACGGTCGGATCACCGAAGGCGGATTCAGCTTCGCGCGACGCGACCTCGATCGCCTCGGCCAACTCCCCAGGATCGCTCACCCGGCGCATGCCCCGGCCGCCACCTCCGGCGACCGCCTTCACGAACACGGGGAACTGCATCGAGGAAGCGGCCGCCAGCAATTCCTTGGTCGACGACGAAGGCGCCGAGGACGCCAGCACCGGCAGCCCTGCCGCCCGCGCCTCGGCGACTGCCCGAGACTTGTTCCCGGTGAGTTCAAGCACCTGCACCGAAGGACCCACAAAGGTGATCCCGGCCGACGCGCAGGCCGCCGCCAGTTGTGGGTTCTCCGAAAGGAAGCCGTAGCCCGGGTAGATCGCATCGGCACCGCATGCCTGAGCCGTCGCCACAATCTCGTCGACGGAAAGATACGCCCGAACCGGATGCCCCTGCCGGCCAATTTGATACGACTCGTCGGCCTTCAACCGATGTAGCGAGTTGCGGTCTTCGTAAGCGTAGACGGCCACGGTGGCCACGCCGAGTTCATGGGCGGCGCGGAATGCCCGGATCGCGATCTCGCCGCGATTGGCGACGAGAAGCTTGGTGAACACGAGGGGGGTTACCCGAGCGCGCGCTGCGGCGGGCCCGAGTACTCACTGAGCGGCCGGATCAACGCGTTGGAGGCGGCCTGCTCCATGATGTGAGCGGTCCATCCGGTGATTCGGCTCATCACGAAGATCGGCGTGAACGTGGGGATATCGAAGCCCATCAGGTAGTAGGCGGGGCCGGTCGGAAAGTCCAGGTTCGGCTTGATTCCGTTGGCTTCTGCCATCGCCTTTTCCAGGACTTCGTAGATGTCCAGCCACCGCTGACCGCCGCGAACCGCTGCCACACGCTCCAGGGCCCGCTTCATGGTCGGCACCCGAGAGTCACCGTTCTTGTAGACCCGGTGGCCGAAACCCATCACCTTCTCTTTGCGCGATAGCTTGCCGCGCAGCCATTCGTCGGCCTTGTCGGCACTGCCGATTTCCAGCATGTCGCGCATGACGGCTTCGTTGGCGCCACCGTGCAGCGATCCCTTGAGCGCGCCGATCGCCGCGGTGACCGCGCTGTAGATGTCGGACTGGGTGGAGGTGACCACCCGGGCCGCGAACGTGGAGGCGTTGAAGCTGTGCTCGGCGTAGAGGATCATCGACTGCTCGAATGCCTGCACGATCACCGGCTCGGGAACCTCGCCGAAGCACATGTGCAGGAAATTCTCGGCGTAACCCATGTGACTATGCGGCGCGATCGGCTCCAAGCCCCGACGGCGACGCATGTCAGCAGCAACGATCGTCGGCAAGATGGCAAACATCCGAAGCGATTTCGCATAATTTGCGCTCTCGCTGGGGTCATCCTCCTCGGGGTCCTCGGCACCCAGGTAGCTGATCGCGGTACGAACCACGTCCATCGGATGGCAGGTGTCGGGCAGCTTCGCCAACAACGACTGCATGGATCGGTCGATGCGACGGCTGGCGCGCTCGCGCTGGCAAAACAGGGCCAGCTGCTGGTCGGTCGGAAGCTCGCCATGCCACAGCAGATAGGCAACCTGTTCAAAGCTGCAGTGGGCGGCCAGATCCTGGACCGCGTATCCACGGTAGGTCAGGGAATTCGTCTCCGGTACCACCTTGGAGATCGCGGTGGTGTCGACGACCACCCCGGCCAGACCCTTGTGAATGTGTGGTTTGTCGTCGGTGATGCTCATCGTTGTGCTCCTTGCAGCGCGAAGTTGTAGATGTCGGAGTCGAATTGGTTGTAGTCGGCGTAGCGCAGTAGCTCGTAGAGCCGGCTGCGGTGTTGCATGCGGTCCAGGAGGCCTGATTGCGTCCCGGTATCGGCGATCTCACGCAGGCCGGCCTCGACGGCACACATGGCCAGCCGCAGTGTGGTGACCGGGTAAATCACCACGTTGTAGCCGATGTCAGAGAGCTGCTGGGCGGTCAACAGTTGCGACTTGCCGAACTCGGTCATGTTGGCCAGCAAGGGCACATCGACCGCGGCTCGAAACTGGTCGAATTTGGCGGGCGTGTGCAGGGCTTCGGTGAAGACCAAGTCGGCTCCCGCGTCGGCGTAGGCCTTGGCCCGATCAATCGCCGCGGAAATCCCTTCGATGCCTGCGGCGTCGGTGCGCGCGCAGATGATGAAATTAGGGTCCCGGCGGGCAGATATGGCGGCCTGCAGCCGTTTGACCATGTCGCTCGCGGGTACCACTGCTTTGCCGTCGAGGTGCCCGCATCGCTTCGGGTTTTCCTGGTCCTCGAGATGGCAGCCGGCCAGCCCGGCGTCCTCGAGCACCGTCACGGTGCGCGCGGCACTCATCGGTTCCCCGAAACCGGTGTCGGCGTCGATCAACGTGGGCAGGTCTGTCACGCCGGCGATCTGGGCGCCCCGCGCGCTGACCTCGGTCAGGGTGGTCAGCCCAATGTCGGGCAGGCCCAGGTCCGCCGACAGCACCGCCCCGGACACGTACACCCCGTCGAACCCGAGCTCGGCGACCAGCTTGGCGACCAGCGGCGAGAAGGCCCCCGGAAAGCGTTGCAGCCGACCGCTTTCCAGTGCGGCACGGAACCGGGCCCGCTTCTCGGCCGCCGGCACGGCACTGCCGATGAGCCCGCTCATCAGAAGATCCCCGGGGGAATCGTCGGCGCCTTATCGAGCACCAGCGGACCAACCGTGATGTTGAGCGCACCCAGCGCGCCGGCCTGCAGATCCGAAAGGGCTTCAGCCGCCGACAGGAACCGCTGCTGCTCGGCGTCCGCGACGACACCCTCGGCCAGCTCGGTGAACTTCCCGATGTACTGCTTACGCTCAAATGGCCGGGCACCCAACGGGTGCGCGTCTGCGACTGCGATCTCGTCGACGATCACCTCACTGCTCTTCAGCGTCACCTCGGCGCGTGCCCCGAACGCCTTCTCTGCCGGATCGCTCGAGTGATAGCGCCGGGTCCACTCGGGATCTTCGCGCGTGGAGATCTTGTGCCACAGCTCGACGGTGTCGGGCCGGTGCGCCCGCTCCGGCGCGTAGGACCGCTCGTGATGCCAGGTGCCGTCCTGCAACGCGACCGCGAAGATGTACATCACCGAGTGGTCCAGCGTTTCGCGGGAGGCGTCCGGGTCCGTCTTCTGCGGATCGTTGGACCCGGTGCCGATCACGTAGTGGGTGTGATGGCTGGTGTGCAGCACGATCGTCGCGATCTGGTCCAGGTCACCGATTCGCTCGCGCAGCCGGCGGGCGAGGTCGATCAGGGCCTGGCTCTGGTATTCCGCCGAGTGCTCCTTGGTGTAGCTGTCCAGGATGGCCCGTTTCGGCTCGCCGGGCTCTGGCAGCGGGACGTGATAGGTGTGTTCGGGGCCGGAAAGCAGCCAGGCGATCACGCCGTCCTCGCCTTCCCAGATCGGCGCGGGTGAGCCTTCCCCGCGCATGGCGCGGTCGACGGCTTCGATTGCGACCTTGCCGGCCCACGCGGGCGCGAACGCCTTCCAGCTGGAGATCAGACCCTTGCGTGACTGCCTGGTGGATGTCGTCAGGTGCAGCGCCTGTCCGATGGCCTGGTAAATGGTCTCCTTGTCGAGACGAAGCATGGTACCGAGGCCGGCGGCCACGGACGGGCCGAGGTGCGCGACGTGGTCGATCTTGTGCTCGTGCAAGCAGATTCCTTTGACCAGGTCGATCTGGATCTCGTAGCCGGTCGCGATGCCGCGGATCAGATCGGCTCCGCCGATCCCGAGGTGCTGGGCAACGGCGACCAGGGCGGGGATGTTGTCGCCCGGGTGGGAGTACTCCGCGGCCAGGAAGGTGTCGTGGAAGTCGAGTTCGCGTACGGCAACGCCGTTGGCCCAAGCCGCCCATTCCGGTGAGTAGTCGCCGCCGACACCGAAGACCTTCGCGCCCTTGAATGAGTTGGGGTGCGCTTGCGCCTGGGCCCGCGCTACGGCGACCGGACGGCGAATGACCGAGGCAGCGGAAACCGCGGCGTTGTCGATGATGCGGTTGATCACCATCGCCTCGGTGTCAGCCGGCACGGCGACCGGGTCCGCAGCGACCTCGGCGACCTTCCATGCGAGGTGTTCACTACGGGGAAAGTCCTCGGCGCTGCGCCGGGTTCGAACGTCATGGATCCGCATGAGCCGCACAGTACGCAGCCTCAGATAAGGCGTAAATGACCTGTAAAAGCGTAATTTTGTGTCCTTATCCGTATGATTTTGCGAACTTTGTGAAAGAGGGTGCGTGTACCGTAGGACGGGTGGCGAAGACGTTCGCCGGTGCGCGGCTACGGCGATTGCGCGAGGAGCAAGGGTTGACGCAGGTGGCGCTGGCGCGCGTCCTGGGATTGTCGACCAGCTACGTCAATCAGCTCGAAAATGACCAGCGACCCATCACGGTTCCGGTGCTGCTCACTCTTACCGAACGTTTCGGCTTACCGGCGCAGTATTTTGCGCCGGATTCCGATGCCCGCTTGATCTCGGACCTGCGGGAGGTGCTGGCCGAGAGTTCCGCGACCGCAGCGCAAATCGAAGAGCTCGTCGCCCGCATGCCAGAGGTCGGTCAAACACTGGTCAACCTGCACCGGCGGTTACACGACGCCACTACTGACCTCGAGGCGCTCCACAGCCGTGCCAACGTCGAACCATCGGCAATATCCCAGCAGCCGATGCCCTTCGAGGAAGTCCGGGACTTCTTCTATGACCGCAAAAACTACATCGGCGAGCTAGACATCGCGGCCGAGGAGCTGTTCAACCAGAACCGTCTGCGGATAGGCGGACTCGACGGCCAGCTCGCGAAGCTCCTCGCCCACGAACTCGCCGTGACCGTCGTCATCGACGATGGCCAGACACTAAATCCCAACTCCAAACGCCTATTTCAAGCCGAATCGAAGACGTTGTACCTGGCCCGGTGGCTGCATCCCGGCCAACGCGCCTTCCAGCTCGCAACCCAGATCGCTCTGCTCACCCAGGCCGAGTTGATCGCCGGCATTATCGCCAGCGACGACCAGCTCAGCGACGATGCGCGCGGCGTGGCTCGCATCGGCCTGGCCAACTACTTCGCCGGCGCCCTGCTGCTGCCCTACCAGAGATTTCTCGAAGCCGCCGAGAGCGTGCGCTATGACATTGACCAGTTAGCGCGGCGATTCGAGGTGGGCTTCGAAACCATCTGCCACCGGCTGTCCACCCTGCAGCGCCCGGGCTCGCGCGGAGTCCCGTTCATCTTCGTCCGCACCGACAGCGCCGGGAACATCTCTAAACGGCAGTCCGCCACGGCATTTCATTTCTCCCGCGTCGGGGGGAACTGCCCCTTATGGGTGGTTCACCATGCCTATTCCCGGCCCGCTCAGTTCCTGACGCAAGTGGCTCAGATGCCCGACGAGCGCACCTATTTCTGGATCGCGAGGACCACCACGACGGAGCCCAGCCGCTACCTCGGCCCGGATAAGAGCTTCGCCATTGGGCTGGGTTGCGACGTGGCCCACGCCGAGAAGTTGATCTACTCCGTCGGGATCGACTTGACCGACCCCGAGGCGATCGTGCCGATTGGTGCCGGCTGTAAGATCTGTGACCGACCCGCGTGCCCACAACGCGCCTTCCCCTATCTCGGCCACCCGGTGCACGTCGACCCGAACGCCAGCACTGACCTGCCATATCCACCGGCCGCCCCGGACTGACGGCCCGCTCGTTACCGTCCGACGCCGGCGGGCTGGCGACCCTTGATCAGTGCGACCCGGGCCAGGGTCTGCTCTGCCATCTTGACGTGTGCGGCGTCGACGAGAACACCCTCGACACCTACCGCGCCGCGGCCGTGTGCTGCGGCATCACGGTAGGCCGCGAGATTGCGTTCGGCCAAGGCGATTTCGTCGTCGGTTGGTGAGTAGACCTGGTTAGCCACCGGCACCTGGCTGGGGTGTATGGCCCATTTGCCGGTGTAGCCGATCAGCGAGGAACGACGGGCGTCGCGTTCGTAGCCGGCCAGGTCCTGGTAGTCGGGGTAGGGCGCATCGATGGCGTCGATGCCGGCGATTCGCGCCGCGACCATGATCTTGTTGCGGGCATAGTGCCAGAAGTCGCCGGGATAATCACCGAGCGGCATGAAGTTGGTGTCGACCCGGGCGCCTTGCGACAGCGAGAAGTCGCCGACCCCGAATATCAGCGCGTCGATGCGCGCACTGGAGACCGCGATCGCCTCCGCATTTGCCAGGCCTTCGACTTCCTCGATCAGCACTTCGAGCCGAATATGCTCGTCCAGGTTGAGCTTTGCTTCGAGTTGGGTGAGCAGCACGTCTACCCACCACACGTCCTTGGCGGTGCGGGCCTTGGGGATCACGATGGTGTCGAGGTGGGCGCCGGCCCGGGTGACGACCTCGATGACATCGTCATGGCACCATTTGGTATCCAGCCCGTTGATACGCACCGCCCGCGCTGTGGATCCCCAGTCGAGTTCGGTCAGCGCGGCGATCGCCTTTTCCCGCGATTCCTCTTTGAACGCGGGCGGTACGGCGTCCTCCAGGTCGAGGAAGACCAGGTCGGCACCGCATGACAGCGCCTTGGCGAACATGTGGTCATTGCTGGCCGGCAGGGCCAGCTCGGACCGGCGAAGTATTTGCGTCATGTTCGGTGGTCCTTTGCGGTCACAGCACGCCCGCGACGTGCAGATCGTCGATCTCGGATGCGGTCAAACCCAGAATTTCGCCGTACACCTCGGCATTGTGCTGCCCCAGCGCTGGGCCGAGATGCTCGACCCGGCCGGGTGATTCGGAAAACTTCGGGACCGGCGCCTGCACCTTCATCGCGCCGAGCTCGCGATCGTCGACGGAGACGAAGACCCCGCGGTGTTGCAGCTGCTCGTCGGCCACCAGGTCAGCGATGTCGTACACGGGCGCGGCGGCCACCTCGGCGGCGTCGAAGACCTCCATCGCCTCCGCCAGCGTTTTCGACGAAACCCATTTCGCGACAACCTCATCGACCTCCTGCGCGCGTGCCAGACGGCGCTGCGGATCGGAAAAGTCGGCGTCCTCGACCAAGTCGTCGCGGCCGATCGCCCGAAACACCCTGAGCGCCAACGCAGGTGAACTACCCGACATGGCCAGCCAGCGCCCGTCTGCGGTCTGATAGGTATTGCGCGGGGCCGAAATATCCCAGCGATTGCCCGCCCGTGCCGGGACCACGCCGAGCTGGTCATAGCCCAGCAGCGTCTGCTCCAGCAGCCGGGCCAACGGATCGATCAGATTGATGTCGATCAGCTGGCCCGTCGCGCCGTGCACGTCGCGGTGATACAGCGCCATCATCACCGCGTAGGCGGCATTCAACGAGGCGACACCGTCGGCCAGCATGAATGGCGGCAACGTAGGTGGCCCGTCGGGCTGGCCGGTGATATGCGCAAAGCCGCTCATCGCCTCACCCAAGGTGCCGAACCCGGGACGCTGCGATTTCGGCCCGCTCAGCCCGTAACCAGTGATGTGCAGCATCACGATCCGTTCGTTAACCGCCCGCAGGCTGTCGTAATCCAGACCCCACTGGCGCAAGGTCTGGGGGCGGGTGTTGACGACCACGACATCGGCCTTCTCCACCAACTGCCGCGCCAGCACCTGACCTTCCGAACAGCGGAGGTTGAGCATGATCGAACGCTTGTTGCGCGATATCGACTTCCACATCAGCCCAATGCCGTTGCGCTGGTGGCCCCATGCCCGAATCGGATCACCGTGCCGCGGCTCCTCAACTTTGATGACGTCGGCCCCGAACTCACCGAGATACGTCGCAACCAAAGGCGCGGCCGCCAGCGTCGCCAGCTCGAGCACCCGCACACTGTCGAGCATCCCGCTCTGCTGTGCGCCCATCTACGAGACAGCCGCCACACGAGGAAACGCTTCAGGTCGGCTCAGTCCCAGGTGCTCGCGCAGCGTCGACCCCTCGTAGCGGGTGCGGAACAGGCCGCGCCGCTGCAACTCCGGCACCACCATCCGCACGACGTCCTCGAACGCGCCCGGCAGGTGCGTGGCGGCCAGGACGAACCCGTCGCAGGCTTCGCTATCGAACCATTCGGCCATCTGGTCGGCGACCTGCGCGCCAGTACCGACGAAGCGCGGCCCCTGCAGCAGGGTGGCGCGGTGCGCGGCGAGATCGCGGACGGTGATGGTGTCCCCACCGATGTGTTCGCGCAGGCCCTGCACCAGTCCGCGAATACCCGACACCGACGCGATGAGCTCGTCGGTCACCGGGTCGTCGAGATCGTGTTGGGCGAAGTCGTAGTTCATCAACTCCGATAACAGAGTCAGCGACGCCATCGGGTGCACCAGGTCATTGAGGAGCATGGCCTCACGATCTTTGGCGTGGGCTTCGGATTCACCGACCACCGCGTAAGCCATCGGGCAGATCCGCACTTGCGCGGGATCGCGGCCGGCCTCGGCGATGCGGTCCTTTTGATCTCGGTAGTGGGCGCGGGCTACCTCTATTCCCGGGTCGCCGGTGAAGATCAGATCGGCCCAGCGGGAAGCGAATTCACGACCACGGCCCGACGAACCCGCCTGCAAGAGCACCGGACGCCCCTGCGGGGTCCGCGGAACCGTCAGCGGTCCGCGCGCCGAGAAATACTGCCCGACATAGCCGAGCTCATGCACCTTTTCGGGGTCGGCGTAGACACCCGAGGACCGGTCGTGCAGCACCGCCCCGTCCTCCCAGGTGTCCCACAGGCCGGACACCACCTCGAGGAATTCGTCGGCCCGGTCGTAACGTTCGTCGTGCCCAAGATGTGACTGCACACCGAAGTTCTGGGCCTCGCTGTCGTTCACCGACGTGACGACGTTCCACGCCGCACGCCCGCGCGACAAGTGGTCGAGTGTGGCGAACGTCCGCGCGATGTGAAACGGCGCGTAGTACGTCGTCGAATAGGTAGCGCCCAATCCGATGTGCGATGTGGTCTGCGCGAGCACACCCAGCACCACGCTCAGGTCCAACTTGACCGGCCTGGCCCCGTAGCGCACCGCTTCGGCGACCGAACTGCCGTAGATGCCGGGCATCGCGAGCCGGTCGTCAAAAAACATCAGATCGAAGCAACCCTCTTCGAGTTGCCGCCCGATCTTGGCGTAGTACGAGGCGTCGAGGTATCCGTGCTCGGTGGCCGGGTGCCGCCACGACCCCGCATAGACCGATGTGCTGCCCGCCTGCATGAATGCCACCAGTGACATCGTGCGCTGCTGTTTCGACATGGCAGGAAACTAACATGTGATATATCAAATTTCAAATGTGATGTGGTCGTGCCTGTTATCGTGCGCTTATGGCAAGCACAGTCGATATCTCTGGGACCGTGCGGGAGCGCGCTGCCCGCGAGTTGCGAGACCGCATCCTGACCGGCGCATTACCGGCGGGCTCGCGCATTGACCTGGATGCCATCACCACAGAGTTCGCCACAAGTCGCACCCCGGTGCGTGAAGCGCTGCTGGAACTGTCCTTCGAGGGGCTGGTGCACGTTGCACCACGCAGCGGAATCACCGTCATCGGCATCAGCTCCAAGGACGTGATCGACAGCTTCACCATCCTGGGTGTTCTGACCGGACAGGCCGCCGCGTGGGCAGCGCAACGCATAACTCCGCAGGAGCTCGCTTCGCTACGCGAGCTCGCCGCCGAGGTCGCCGCGCGGTCGGGTGACGACAGCATCGGCGAAGGCAACTGGCGCTTTCATCAAGAGATCCACCGCGCCGCTCATTCGCCGCGTCTACTCGCCCAACTCAGGCAGGCCGCCCGCGTGGTGCCCACCAACTTCCTGACCCTTTTCCCCGACCACGAGAAGCACTCATCCGACGAACACGACGAACTGCTCCAAGCAATTGCCGACCACGACTCCGAGCGCGCCCGTTCGATCGCCGAACGCCACGTGCTGGAAGCCGGCCGGTCGCTGGCCGCCTGGCTCGACCAACGCTGACCGGACCACAGCGGTTGGCGTCCAGCAACGGCATCGGCAACATCACGATGCAGATCGCCACTATGAAAGTGCCACCCGGCAATAGCGGGGTTGTCGAAGTCTCGACCCGGGGTGTCAGTCGCTGACCCAACCACCGCGCCGAACAGCCACGGGCGCGCCACCACTGGCGTATGGTGTTGCAAATCATTGGCAGCTAGGCCGCTGATGGGTCGAGGAAATCGGTGATGCATATTCCGGATGGCTATTTGTCTCCGGCGACCTGCGGCGTGGGGTACGCGGTGGCGATCCCGGTCGTGGTGGTGGCCTCGCGGCAAGTGCGACGGGTAGTCAAAACCCGGCAGGTGCCGACCCTGGCGATGCTGTCGGCGGTGTGCTTTTTGATCATGATGTTCAATGTCCCGATCCCGGACGGCACCACCGCCCACGCGGTCGGCGGTGCATTAGTTGCGGTGCTGTTGGGGCCGTGGGCCGCGGTGATCGCCGTCGCGGTGGCGTTGGCGTTTCAGGCGTTATTGTTCGGCGACGGCGGGGTGCTCAGCTACGGGGTCAACGTGGTCAACATGGCGATCGTGCTGCCGTTTGTGGCCTATGGCGTATATCGGATGCTGGCCCGCGGCGCTTCGTTGACGTCGTGGCGGCGAGCGGCGGCCGCCGCGGCCGGTGGCTATGTCGGTCTGAATGCGGCGGCGCTGTGTTGCGGCATCGAGTTGGGGATTCAGCCGGCCCTGTTTCACGATGCCTCGGGTGCCCCGCTGTACTCGCCCTATCACATCTCGCAGGCTGTTCCGGCGATGCTGCTGGCGCATCTGGTGGTGGCCGGGTTCGTCGAGGCCGCGTTGACCGGCGGTGTGGTGGCCTATCTGCAGCGCGCGAATCTGCCCCTGCTTCAGGTCAACCATCCCGGAGTGCCGGTGGACGCCGACAAGGGCGCAGCTCCCAAGCCGCGGCTGCGCCCGGCCGTGGTAGCTGCGGCGGTGATGGCGGTGCTGGTGGCGTTGACCCCGCTGGGTCTGCTGGCCCCCGGCGGCGCGTTCGGCGAAGACAAACCCGCCGAGCTCGATTTGGGCAAGCTGGGCCTAAGCGCAGTGCCGGTCGGGCTGGCCAAATACGCCCGATTCTGGAACCACACGCTGCTTGGCGGTTACGCGTTCGCCAACGGCGCGCACCCGGTGATCGGTTATCTGGTGTCGGCGCTGCTGGGCATCCTCATGGTGGGCGCCGCGGTCTTTCTGATCGTGTGGGGGCTCAACGCGCTAGCCTCCCGCCACGCCAGCCAGGAGGCCCAAGCCCACCACTCGTCTGCGGCGACCTCCGACGCACCATCGGACGCATGACCGCGACCACGCCGCCGACACCGCCGGCCACGGCCACACCCGACTGGCTGCTTGACCGCGAGACGGCGTTATGCCCGTGTGGCTGTATCGGCAAGCGCCGCAAAGGATCCCATGTCGAAAAGACCCTCACCGCTGGCGCGCAGCTGCTGCGGCAGGTGATGTTCAGCGAGGACACCGCGGCCCAACCGGGATTGTTGCAACGACTCGACGCGCGGGTAAAGCTCGTCACCGTGTTGGGGCTGCTGGTGGCCGGGGCTTTCCTGCACACCATCGCCGCACTGTTGGTGCTGTATGCGGCCACCCTGATGCTGGCCGCTTGCAGCGGGCTGCCGGTGGGGTTCTTCGTCAAACGGGTGTGGCTGTTCGTGCCGATCTTCACCGGGATCGTGCTGATCCCCGCGACGCTGAGCGTCATCACCGGCGGGGAGGTGATCGTTCCGCTGTGGCACTGGCACGGCCACGTTGAAGGCATCACCCGCCAGGGCGTGCTGTCGGCACTGCTGGTGGTGTGCCGGGTGGCCTCCTCAATCAGTTTGGTGGTGCTGCTGACCCTGACCACCCCGTGGACCCGGCTGCTGGCTGCACTGCGGGCCCTCGGGGTGCCACGCATGTTCGTGCTGATCGTCGGCATGGCCTACCGGTATGTGTTTTTGCTGCTGGGGTCGGTCACCGACATGTATGAGGCGCGCAAGGCCCGCACCGTTGGGGCAGAGAAACACGACGCGGCTGCTCGCCGATTCGTGTTCGCCGCCGCCGGCGCCCTGATCGGAAAGTCGATGGCCCTCTCCGAGGAAGTACACCAGGCGATGGTGTCGCGCGGCTACCGGGGTGATACCAAAGTCCTGGCCCAGCCGGCGGTTTCGCGGATGGATGTGGTGTTCGCCGCCGCAATGGCGGTGTTTGGGGCCGCGCTGCTGATCGGTGAGCATGTCGTTGTGCGCTGACCACGGCGTCGCGTCGGCTCCGCACCGCAACAGCCCGCCCGCCAAGGAGCCGGTCGTGGTGTGCACCGATGTGGAGTATCGCTACCTGGGTAGGTTCACCGCGCTGGCGGGGGTGTCCCTGGCCGTGACCGCCGGCGAGAAGGTGGCCCTGCTGGGAGCGAATGGTTGCGGCAAGTCGACGCTGCTGAAGATCCTCGACGGACTGATATTTCCCGACCGCGGTAGCTATACCGCGTTCGGCCAGCCCATCACCGAGGACACCCTCGACGACGAACAAATGAACAGGGCCTTCCGCTCCCGGGTCGGCTTCGTCTTTCAAAACAGCGACGCCCAAGTCTTTTCGCCGACCGTGCGCGACGAGTTAGCCTTCGGCCCGCTGCAGCTCGGCCTCGATCGTACCCAAGCTGCGCGCCGGGTCCAGGACATCCTTCAGCTGCTGGAAATCGAGGACCTGGCCGACCGGGCGCCGTTTCAGCTCTCGGGAGGCCAGAAAAAACGCGTCGCCATCGGCACCGTGCTGGCCATGAACCCGCAGCTGCTGCTGTTCGACGAACCCACCGCCGCCCTGGACCCACGTACCGGTGAATGGCTCACCGAGTTGATCGAAGAACTGGCCAGGGCAGGCAAAACCATCGTGCTGGCCACCCACAACCTCGATGCCCTCAACCGACTCGCCGACCGCTGCTTGGTGCTCGGCGAGGATCACACCGTGCTCGCCGACGGCCCGACCCGCGGCATCCTCGCCGACCGCGGCCTGCTGATCGAGGCCAATCTCATCCACCCCAAAACCCAACTGCCCGTTTATGATCCGAGCGAGCCCGACAGTCGTGGGGCTTAACCGTGGGAGTGACGTGGTCTTCGGTCGGACCGCTCTGCTGCACATATCGACGGCGTTGTTTTGGTTAGGCTAAGCTAATTCTCTAGCGACCTGATTCAAGGCGGGCACAGTTGGTGGCGAGAAGCGAGACGGTCGGCGAACGAAAGGTCGTGGCAGGGCCGCGGTGGCTGGGATTCGGACTGCTGGCTGTCTGGGGGCCAGGTTTGGTGGTGATGCTGGCCGACACCGACGCCGGATCGCTCGTCACGGCGGCACAGTCGGGCGCCCAGTGGGGGTATCGCATGATTTTGCCCCAGGTCATCCTGATCCCGATCCTTTACGTCGTGCAGGAAATGACGGTGCGGCTGGGGATCGTCACCGGCCGGGGACACGCCGCGCTGATTCGTCAATGGTTTGGGCGCGGATGGGCCTGGGTGTCGGCGTTCACCCTGTTCGCTTCGACGATCGGGGCGTTGCTGACGGAGTTCGCCGGTGTCGCCGGAGTGGGCGAATTGTTCGGGCTGTCGCGCTGGCTAACCATTCCGGTGGCCACGGCTGCGCTTCTGGCGCTGATGTTCACCGGCAGCTACCGCCGTGTCGAATGGGTCGGCATCGTCTTCGGCGCCGCCGAACTGGCCTTCGTGGTGGCCATGGTGATGTCCGGTCCACACCTGCACGACGTCGTACACGGCTTGGGTTCGATGCCGCTCGGCAACTCGTCGTACCTGTGGCTGCTGGCCGCCAACGTGGGTGCCGTCATCATGCCGTGGATGGTCTTCTACCAGCAGGGTGCGGTGGTCGACAAACACCTCCGTGTCGCCGACATTAAGGCCGCGCAGCACGACACCGCCTTCGGCGCGGTACTGACCCAGGTGATCATGATCGCTGTGGTCGTGTCCGTCGCGGCGACCATCGGTGTCAGCAATCCCGGCGCCGGCCTGGACACCGTCGGCCAGATCGCCGATGCGCTGACCCCTTATCTGGGTCGGCTCGGCGGCAGGGTGATCTTTGGCGTGGGCTTGCTGGGCGCGGCCCTGGTCGCCGCCATCGTGGTATCCCTGGCAGCGGCGTGGGCACTGTCGGAAGTCTTTGGCTGGCGCCACACCCTCAACGAACGGCCCGGCCGTTCGACCGCGAAGTTCTACATCACCTATGCGCTGGCCCTCATCGCCGGGGCGGCACTGGTACTGGCCAGCGTCGAACTGGTCCGCCTGTCGATCGTCGTCGAAGTCATGAACGCACTGCTGCTGCCGATCGTCCTCGGCCTGCTTCTCATGATCGAGGCCAAGGCCCTACCAGCCCAGTGGCGCATGCACGGGATACGCAAATACAGCACCTGGGCCATGTGTCTACTCGTCATCGGGTTCGGCCTCTACATGGTGCCCCGAACCCTGAGCTGGATCTAACCAACCCTCTCCCGGAGCCACCGGACTCTCAGCGGAAATTTCTCATCTGTCGACATTCGGGACCGATCGAATCGAACCTTGTCTCGACGGTGTAGCGAGTCCACGGCTGCCACTAAAACGGCTTCCAATTTCTTGAACGAATCATCGGCTCAGCTGTGGCGGTCAACCGAGCGCCCGAGATAGGCCATGAGCTGAGTGGTTGGCGTCGCGTCCTCAGGCACAGGTTGGGCCGGCCCGAACCCGCCCGGCCGCCGAAACATGTCATGCGGCACCGACTCCACCAACTCACGACAAAACGCCAGCAGGCCCTCGGGCAGCGCGACCAGCCGGCCCTGTGAGCGATACACGTCCCAGCTGTGCAGGGCCAGGTCGGAACGGGGTAGGTCAGCGTCCGGTGCAGCGGGACCTCGCCCTCCGGCGAAGCCCGCATCGCGTCCAGGTCTGCATTGGGCAAGGCGTCCTGGAACCAGGCATCCAGCTCCGCGAAGCCATGGTCAGGTCAGTGGAATGAAACACCGCGGGCTGATCGGGGACGCTGACCTTCTATGTTCTACGTCCCGCCAGCGGATTACGGTGGAACTCTAAGAGCCGAAGCAGACCACCCGCATAAGGGGGCCGTCATGAAGGCCTTGGTTTATCAGGGACCGGGAAAGCGAGCCTGGGAAGAGGCGCCCGATGCCACGATCCAGCAATCTACCGACGCGGTCGTCCGGGTCGACCTCAACGAGTGTCGGATCTCATCTAACTTGTCGGTTTCTCACTTATTTGGCGGGCGCGTGTCAGTTTCTCATTTAGGTGTCGGTCGCCTTCGCCCACCGAGCCGTCGCCACCATCAGACAAGCTGGCCGCCCCGCCCGACGTCCTCGACGAGGGATGGCTAGACTGGCGCTTGATTGAAAGCTTGTCCAGGTCGACGCCTCATCTCCCCGGATGATCACCCGACGAATGTTCCTGGCCGCCTTGGCCGGATCGGCAGCGGTTGCGGGCTGCGGAATACTCGACTGCATCGCCATACCGTGTGCCGCCGCTGCCCCGAGGCAACCTCCGGCCTCGGACCCGGCCGCCATCGCGGCTCGCTATCGCGATGTGCCACCGACTAAATGGCGAACGTCGCTGCGCGGTGTTGCCACGACGTTCGCTGCGTCCGGCCGACAAATCGCGTTGACCTTCGATGCGTGCCGCGGCGCTTGCGACGACGCGCTGCTTGCCACCCTCGAACGAAACGCCGTTCCCGCCCTGTTGTTTCTCAGTTCGAAGTGGATCGACGCGAACCCCGGCCGCGCCGAACAACTGGCTGCAAATCCATTGTTCGAAATCGGCAACCATGGCACCCGCCATGTCCCGCTTTCGGTCACCGGGCGTTCCGCATACGGAATCAGGGGAACCCGGTCAGCCGACGAGGTCGTCACTGAGGTTTGGACCAACCACACGAGACTCGTTGCGCTGACAGGTAAACCGCCTATCTAGTTCCGCCCCGGCACCGCCTACTACGACGACGTCGCGGTTGCGATCGTTAACGAACTCGGCGAAAGGCCCCTCGGCTTCAGGGTGGATGCCGACAACGGCGCGAAGGCGTCCGCAGCACAGGTCCGCTCCAAGATCACGGGCGCGGCGCCAGGATGGGTCGTGCTTGCACACATGAACCATCCCGAGTCGGGTACCGCCGCTGGAGTCAGCGACGCGATCACCGCACTGCGCGCGTCGGGGTGGGAGTTCGTTTCGGTTACCGGCCAAATCGTGCAGTGACGCGTCGACCAACTACACGGAACCCTCGGGCTGAAGCCGTGCAGGCAGCCGTCGAGCGGGAGCGCATAGCATCGCCGCCTGCTGGAGTAGTGGAACGTCCCAAGGTGCCAGACGAAGTCCGTGTGGGGGTTTCTCCACTTGTTGTCTCTTGTCACGGCTATGCCGCTGACCTGCGGCGCCCGTCCACGGTGGTCTCAGTGTCGTCCTGTGGGATCGGTTGCTAGCTATGAGAAAATGAGGTCGGGGGTTTTTGATGTGGCTGCGGTGAAACGTCTTTGGATATCAGGCCAATTGACAACATTCCAGAACGCTTTGACGTAGTCAGGTCTCGCGTTCTTGTATTGCAAATAATACGCGTGCTCGAACACGTCCAGACCGAGCAGTGGGATGGTTCCGAGGGGAACGTTGGATTGTTGGTCATACATTTGAAAAGTGAACAATTTCTTGCCGAGTGTGTCATAGCCAAGCCAGGCCCATCCTGATCCTTGCACTGCATTGGCGGCTGCGGAGAATTGATCACGGAATTTGTCAAAGGAGCCGAATTGGTCATCGATAGCAGACGCCAGATCGCCTTGCGGCTTGTCTCCACCGTGCGGAGACAGGTTCTTCCACCAGATCGAGTGATTCACATGGCCACCTAGGTTGAAAGCGAGGTTCTTTTCTAAAAGAAGGATTGTGGCTTTGTCGCCTTTGTCGCGGGCCTCAGCGAGCTGCTGGACAGCCTCGTTGGCGCCCTTCACATATGCCGCGTGGTGTTTGTCGTGGTGTAGCTGGTTGATTTCCCCCGAGATATGCGGTTCCAATGCCGCGTAGTCCCAATCTAAATTTGGCAAAGTGTACACTTTCTTGGTCTCCTCGGTCCGGGCTGGTTGATTAGGATTTGCTTTGGTACATGCTGCGGCAGCAAGAGCTCCGGCCGCAGCCGTGGCGAGTCCTATAAACTCACGTCTAGGTAGTTGAGAGGCAAAGACATTCATGTCTCTCACTGTATTCCCGTCGATATCACAGTCAAGACCGCCGAAAAGGAGCGCAGGCTAACTCCGCGGCGAGGAGGCTAGTTCGTGAATTCGATCAACAAACTGTTGACTAGTGATCCGTGACTTTCTTGGCTCGCGGCCGAGCTTGCGGCGTTCCTCGAGGTAGATCTCGATGAGCTCGTCTTTCATCGGCCCGACGCCGACGCCGACGCGCGTCTCGCCAAGGCCTCGACGCTGCCGACCATGATGATGTCCTCGGGCTTTCGCATCGGCAGCGGGCGGAAATAGACCGGCAGCTCGTTCGAATTTCAGGGCGCTAGTCGATCGCCCACGCCAGTGTTGGCTGAAATCAACTGAAGCAGGGCAGTACAGCAGAAATCTATCTGCACGACACTGTGGTGGTGTGGAAGCTCGACCGGCTGGGCCGTAACACGCTTCACATCCTGGAGACGGTCAAACAGCTGACTGATCGGGGCGTGACACTCGTGTCGACCACGGACGGGATCGACTCATCGACCCCGGCAGGACGCTTGATGATCGGGGTCCTGGGTTCCCTCGCCGAATACGAACGCGAGTTGGTTAAGGAACGCACAGCGTTGAAGCGCCAGGCTTCTCAGGCGAATGGGACTAAGTTTGGTCGACCGAGGAGGGTGGCTGACGTCAGTCACATCGCCACGGCCAAGCGGATGAAGGCAGATGGGCACACTCCGCGAGACGGTCGTGTCCGGAATCCGGTGTAAATAAATCCGGTGTAAATAGGGAGCACGGGCGTAGGTTCCGCTTCACGACCTGCAAGTCTGCGAAGGAGGAAGTCACGCCCGTGCCTATTCGAGTATCAGCCACCGACCGTATCCGCACCAAGATCGACGCCTTGTTTGCCGAGGATCGGGAGCTGCCGGAGATCCTTGAAGAAGTCGCCCGCCTCGGCGCCCAGCTGTTGATGCAGGCGGCCCTGGAGGCTGATCTCCACCAGATGACTATGCCACGCGGCCGCAGGCAACCAGCATCCCTGGACCGGGGTAAGCCCGTTCCCATACACGTCACGCCACCTTCACATCCCCAGTCCGGCACGATGATTGCGGCCCTCGCCGAATGTGTAAACAGTCTCGATCTCACTAAAGAACTCCTCACAACACTTAGGACTGGTCACGACCGCCAGGTGTGCACAGCTCGTGGTCTCATGAAGTCGCTGTCAACGGCGGCGGCTGCGATGCCAGCCGTCGCATGTCGTAGTTGAGTGCAAGCAGGAGCGGTATAGTTCACGTTGCAGCTGGTCTGCCAATGGCGCTTGTGTGTCGGAGGCATCGAGCGATGCGCGCTGGTTAGGTGCATCGTGAGAGGGAACCCGGTGGGAATCCGGGACTGTCCCGCAGCGGTATACAGGAACGACCGCCGTCATCGGCACTGGTTTGCAGCGAGTCTGCGGCTGGGAAGCGACGGCCAGTAGGTACGCCCGGCGGGCGTGTGCCTGTAAGTCCGAAGACCTGCCAGTTGTGCCGGGCGCGCCGCGTCCGGCGCGCGTCGCCTCGTGGACTGGGCGGATGGCTGAGGGTGGGATGTGCGTCGCGGAGCGCACCGTGCCCATCGTTTCGGCGACGTCCTCAACGGCGACGAGCACCCCGCCGTATTGAAGGACATCACGATGACACCGCCACGTTTCACCGCCACGATTCTCGGCGCTCCTCGCATCGGCCCGAACCGCGAGCTCAAACGCGCGATCGAGAAGTATTGGGCAGGCTCGGCCACCCGCGCTGATTTGGAGGTCGTCGCCTCGGGTCTGCGCCAGACGTCGCTTGCCGAACTTGCCGCGGCAGGCCTGGATTCGATCCCGGTCAACACCTTTTCCTACTACGACAGGTGCTCGACACCGCGGTAATGGTGGGAGCGCTGCCCCCTCGGGTCGCGACAATCGAGGACAATCTCGACCGCTACTTTGCGGCGGCCCGGGGCGCCCGGTGGCCTGACGGTGGGCGGACAACCGCCAGCCTCCTCGAGCTGCTCGCTTAATGATAATGATTTTCGACAAGCGCCACCGGAAGTTGTAACATGAGTTTCGCACTCATGCAAATCGCTTGCAACAATAAGTGGGGACAATGCGTACTCCTGTAGCACTGGTGGCCGGCCAGGGCGACACCGACGCAGTGACAAGCACCCTGCCGCGCAGGCCCGGAACGCTGGTCATCGAGGACGGGTTCGACGGGCACGTGGTGCGACGTACCACATTGATGCTGCAGCATGGCCTGCTGATCACGGCGGAAACCGCCCTGGAGCTGGCCCCCGGATGTATCTCCTGCACCCGCATCGAGACGGCATCGGCCCACTTGGATCCCGACGCGGGGCGCGGCGCCAGTGACGATCCGCACGATCCGCTGCTGGGCGGTGAACCCCCGCTGCACGCTGAGGGAGGCGTCAAGATTGTCGAGTTCCATGCGCGTCGCCCGTTTCACCCGCAGCGCCTCCATAGGACCATCAACGTCCTGCTGGACGGGGTGATCCGAACCCGGGGCCGGGCCTGGCTGGCCAACCGGCCCGAGCAGTGCGCATGGATCGAATCGGCCGATGGCGGGATGCGGATCGACAACGCGGGAAAGCGGCTCGCGACGATGAGTCCTTCCCAGCTCGCCTATGTCGATCCGCAAAGGCGCGCCCTTGCCGAGCTGATGCGGGAGCACGACATCGGCGATCGTCACACCTCGATGACCGTACTGGCGTGCGGCGCCGAACCAGCCGAGATCCTAAAAGCCCTGGGCAAGGGCTGCTTACTGAAGCCGAAATGGCCAGGTCGCATCCGTGGAGCCGATATCCCGATCCTTTCGGCGAATGACACCAGGATCCTTGTCACGATCTCCCCGGGCTGGCCCACGAAACGCCGCCACGCCGTAGCCCGGGCGATGATTAGCGATGAAGCCAGGAATCCATCCCGTGGTCTTTCAGGACGCTACTACCGGCGCAGCGTTTCTCACCCGCTCAACAATCATCAGCTCGCGCACCATCGACCGGGAAACCCCCGAGGGTGTACGCACCTATCCCTTGGTGGTGGTCGAAGTGACGTCGGATTCCCCCGTTTTGGACCGGCGACCGTCGCATCGTCGACACCGCTGGCCAAGTCGAAAAGTTCCACGGCGTTACGGGCGGCGATAAACCTCTTGGACCGGCTGTGCGCAGAGAAGGTGACCATTTTCCATGCTTTTCGACCCCGTGGGCGCGAAACGCCTAGACAAACAGAGGGCGGACCCAGATGCCGGCTGCCCGCCGTAGATCACAACAACGAATCATCGTTGAAGGGTTAGAAGGCTATGTCGGCGCACAGGTTAAGGCTCTACCGCGGCGGTCGCGACCCGCCGCGACACCGCTGAACTCAACGCCCGAAAGTCGACGCCGGACCCGTGCCCTAATCCCTGGGCGCCGTAATCCCTTGGCGCCCTGGTTGTTTGCGAACCGGTGGTGGTATCTCGTGTGCCCTGGCCGTGACGAGGTAAGAGCAAGGCTGATTCTCAGTGATAGTCAGTATCCGAGATTGATAGTCCCCATCCGATATTGATGATCGTTTCGTTTGGATCCGGCGAAGGCACCGTTACGTGGGGCGAATCGGATTGCGCCGCATGACTTGATGCACGCGTCGCATCGCGGGCACGTGTGAACATGGCGCGCGGTGACACCATCGCAGCGGCCCGGGTTCGACCTGATTTCTCGAGGAGAAAGTCTATGTCATTCAACACTATTCAGCGGGAAATGGTCGCTGCGGCAGTGAGCAATTTGCAGAGTTTCGGCTCTTCGGTGGTCGCGCACAATGTGGCCGCGGCGGCTGGGACCACAGGGGTGCCTCCTGCCGCCACTGATGAGGTATCAGCCTTGACTGCAACGCAATTGAGCGCCCATGCCGCCATGTATCAGGCAGTCGGCGCACAAGCGACGGCCGTTCATGAACTGTTACCGCGATCTTGGGTGCCGGTGCCAGATGGTATGCGGTCACCGAAACCGCCAACACGATCGCAGCCCGCTAAAGGAGGAGGCGAACGATGACCGCAGCACTGGATTTCGCAATGCTTCCGCCTGAGATCAACTCCGCTCGGATGTATTCGGGGGCGGGCTCGGGCCCGATGCTGGCCGCCGCATCGGCGTGGAAGGGTCTGGCCGCCGAATTGCGTTCCACCGCGCTGTCCTATGGCGGGGCGGTTTCGGCGCTGACCGACGAAGAATGGCATGGCCCGGCGTCGGCTGCGATGGCGTCTGCGGCCGCGCCGTACGTGGCGTGGTTGAACAGCACTGCGGTACAGGCCGAGCAGACCGCCACACAGGCCGAGGCTGCCGCAGCGGCCTATGAGGCCGCCTTTGCGGCCACGGTGCCACCGCCGGAGATCGCGGCCAACCGTGCCCAGCTGATGTCGCTGGTCTCGACCAACATCATGGGTCAAAACACCCCCGCGATCGCGGCCACCGAGGCCCAGTACTCCGAAATGTGGGCCCAAGACGCCGCCACGATGTACGGCTACGCGGGGTCCTCGGCGGTTGCCACCCGACTGACCCCGTTCACGCAGCCAGCTCAGATCGCCAACCCCAGCGCGACCACGACCCAGTCCGCTGCGGTGACCCAAGCCGCGTCGACCTCGGCCGGTACCGGGCAAAGCACGCTGTCCCAACTTGTCTCGGCCACGCCCAACGCGCTGCAAAGCATGGCCTCGCCGTCGTCGTCGACATCCACGGGTCTGAGTGGCCTGCTTAACGACGATCTGGGCGGCTGGAATCCGTTTGCTTCCGGCTCGGCCAGTGACACCACCGGACTCAACGGCGTACTCAACGCCCTGTTCGGCGAAAACACCGCCTTCGGGCAGTTCATCAACGCCAACATCTGGAACACCATCTTTTCGTCCGGCTTCTACATGCCGGGCAACTTCTTGGGCACCGCCGTCGACTTCATGGGCCTGGGTGGAGCCGCCGGAGGCGCGGCGGAGGGCGCGGCCGGCGCAGCGGAGGGCGCGGCGGGAGCCGCGGCCGGGGCAGGGGAGGGCGCAGCGGCTGGCCTCGGGGCTTTGGGCAACTCCGTGTCGGGAGAGCTGGGTCGGGCAGCCCTGGTCGGACCGCTGTCGGTACCGCCGAGCTGGACCGGGGCCGCGCCGCAGAGCCCGCTGGCCTCCACGCTGGGGGGCACACCGATGGTGGCTCCCCCTCCCGCGGTGGCAGCAGGCATGCCCGGAGTACCGCTGAGCGGGCTCGCCGGGCAAGGCTTAGGCCGCAACGTACCCCAATACGGCTTCAAGCCCACCTTCGTGGCACGCCCACCCGCAGCGGGATAGCCCCCCGGATGCACGCACTTCACCGGCTGTTTTACCACGATTTTCAGCGGCCAGCGCCGATCCGCCCGCTGAGGCCGCCTGGCTAAAGGGGAGGAGGCTAACGATGACCGCACCACTGGATTTCGCCATGCTTCCTCCCGAAGTTAACTCGGGTCGCATGTATTCGGGGGCTGGCGCGGGCCCTTTGTTGGCCGCCGCGGGGGCCTGGAATGGACTGGCCGCAGAATTACGGGCCACCGCGCTCGGCTACAGCTCGGTGCTTTCGGAGTTGACCAGCCAGGCATGGCATGGCCCCGCGTCGGCGTCAATGGCAGCTGCGGCCGCGCCGTACGTGGCGTGGCTGAGCACCACCGCGGCGCAGGCGGAGGAGACCGCCGCACACGCCGAGGCCGCCGTTGCGGCCTATGAGGCCGCGTTCGCCGCGACGGTACCGCCACCGGTGATCGCGGCCAACCGTGCCCGGCTGATGGTGCTGATCGCCACCAACTTCTTTGGCCAAAACACACCCGCCATCGCAGCCACCGAGGCCGAGTACGCCGAAATGTGGGCCCAAGACGCCGCCGCGATGTACGGCTACGCCGCGTCATCGGCGGTTGCCAGTCAGCTGACCCCGTTCGATCCGCCCCAGCAGACCACCAGCCCCAGCGGGCTCACCGCCCAGTCCGCTGCGGTCGCCCAGGCCGCCGCCACCCCGGCCGGCACCCAGCAGAGCACGCTGTCCCAACTGATCTCCGCCATGCCCAACGCGCTGCAGGGACTGGCGTCGCCGTCGTCGTCTTCGTCGCCGACGTCCACATCCACGGGTCTGGGCAGCATCCTCGATCTGGCTGGGTGGAATCCGTTTGCCCCGGGGTCGGCCAGTGACACCACCGGACTCAATGGCCTGCTGAACTCGCTGTTCGGCACCAACACGGCCTTTGGACAGTTCATCAACGCCAATATCTGGAACACCATCTTTGCGTCCGGCTTCTACATGCCGGCCAGATACCTGGGCAACGCCGTAGACTTCATGGCCCTGAGTGGACAAGCCGCCCCACAAGCCGTCGGAGACGCCGCCGCAGCGGCCGCCGGCGCAGCGCAGGGCGCGGCGGCCGGCCCGCTGGGCAGCATCGGGGGCCTAGGTAACTCCGTGGCGGCAAGCATGGGCCAACGAGCTGTGGTCGGTCCGCTATCGGTACCACCAAGCTGGATCGCCCCCGCGCCACTGCATAGCCCACTGGCCTCGACGTTGGGGGGCGCACCGCTGGAGGCGCCGCCCCCAGCAGTCGCAGCAAGCACGCCCCCGGTGCCGTTGGGCCAGATGGGCGCCCAAGGCGACGGCCGCGCTGTGCCCCAGTACGGCTTCCGCCCCACCTTCGTGGCACGCCCACCTGCCGCCGGATAAAAGAAAGAAAGGAGGCCAACCCACAGGGGTTGATGACCGACTACCTGTGGAAGCGGATTCCGGCGCCAGCCAGCCTGACGAACATCCTGGAGAACTACGCGCAGGTCGTCGTCGAGAAGGACCCCAAGATTCGCAAGAAGAAGCTCAAGTAACGACGCCGCGCGCCTGGCTAACGCCATGCTCGACAAGGTGAAGGTCTGAGATTGGGGAACCGCAACATCCCCCACCTACCCGGCACGGCGGCAAGACTCGGCCCCGCTCTGAGGGGACCAGCAACCAAATAAAGGAGGAAAAATGCGAGACCAAATAAAGGAGGAAAAATGCGAGACGAAACAAACGATTGGCTCGACCCGATGCTGGACGAGGCGCTAAAGCGTGACATCGATGTCACGGCCTCGATGCGCCAGGCGTCCATGCCGGTAGCCGAAACTGACAGGCCCGATCTAGAGCGGATCAACGACATGGTGGCTGGTGGCCGATGCGGTCCCGGAGCTACAGCACGCGGGCCGCGCGATTGACTGGATCCGGTTCGGTCAGCCCTTGCGTCACGATCTGGGTTGGTATGACTACCCGTCGAGTCCGCCGGACTGAACTACAACCCGTCAACGATCCCCGTGGGGACCACCGGCGCAACCAACCCGGATGCGTCACACCGAAAAGGAGATGAATTTGACACCCGAAGACCTGCCAACGAATGACCCAGCCAGGCCGCTAGCAAGTCCACCATCAACAGGCCCGGCACCCGCCAGGCGGCGGGAAATCGTGCGCACGAGACGGCACCATCCAGCAAACACCGAGCACCCCCACCGGCGGGAAGCCCCCCGGCCCCTCTGTCTGAGGCGCACCGGCCAGGACAGGCGATTCGGGTGGCTACGGGTCCGGGAGTTTGCGCTGGCAGGAAAGCCGCAGGTCAGCGAAGACCGGGCCGAACCGTATTGAAGGACATCACGATGACACAGCCACCTCGCCGAACTCCGAATAGCACAGATGGGTGTGGATCTGCGTAGCGTCGCTGACGCCCGATGTTGCCAGCCGGAAAGCCCGTAGGAGATAGGAAGTAACCGCATCGCTGCGCAACATGGTCAACGCCGCCAAAGAGGTTCGCATCTAGCAGGGTTGGTCTAGGGCCGGCCTTCGAAGGCCGGTCTGAGGCCAACACTCGGGGTCAGTTGAGCACAACCAGTAGGTCGCCGCCTTCGACCTGTGCGGTCTGCGAGACTACCACGCGTTTGACGGTAGCGGCTTTCGGCCCGGTGATGGCAGCTTCCATTTTCATGGCTTCGATGGTGGCGATGGTCTGCCCGACCTCGGCGGTGTCGCCGACCGAGATCCCAACGGTGACCACGCCGACGAACGGCGCGGCGATGTGATCGGGATTGGCCCGATCGGCCTTCTCCGCAGCGGGAACCGACGATGCGATGCTGCGGTCGCGCACCGGCACCGGGCGCAACTGGCCGTTGAGGATACACATCACGGTACGCATGCCGCGTTCGTCGGGATCGGAGATGGCCTCCAGGCCGATCAGCAGCTCGACACCGGCTTCCAGTTTCACGCGGTGTTCCTCGCCGTGGCGCAAGCCGTGAAGAACTGGTTGGCGCTCAGTCGTGAGGTGTCGCCGTATTCCTCGCGGTGCGCTTCGAACTCTGCTGTCGGTCCGGGAAATAGCAGCCGGTTCAGGGTTGCTTGGCGTTTGGGACCCGGCGCGGCCAGCGTCGCGGTGTCCTCGCCGGAGAGCTGCTGTTCGGGCTTGGCGGGCTCGCGGCCATGTAAGGCCTTGCTGCGCAACGGCTCCGGCCAGCCGCCGGGCGGATCGCCCAGCTCGCCGCGCAGAAACCCGATCACCGAGTCCGGGATGTCGTAACGGCCCGGGTCGGCGTCGAACTCGTCGGCTGACACCCCTGCACCGGCCAGTGCCAGCGCCAAGTCGCCCACGACTTTGCTCGACGGGGTGACTTTGACCAGTCGGCCCAGCATCCGGTCCGCTGCGGCGTAGTTTGCCTCGATGTCCTCGAACCGGTCGCCCAGACCGAGCGCGACCGCCTGCTGACGCAGGTTGGACAACTGGCCGCCCGGGATCTCATGGGTGTACACCCGCCCGGTCGGGGCGGGCAGCACAGACTCGAACGGCGCGTAGACCTTTCGCAACGTCTCCCAGTAGGGCTCCAGGTCGCATACCGCCGACAGCGACAACCCGGTGTCGTAGGTGGTGTGTGCGGCGGCGGCCACGATCGAGGACAACGCCGGCTGGCTGGTGGTGCCGGCCAAGGGGGCGGCCGCGCCGTCGACCGCGTCGGCACCGGCGTGCCAGGCCGCCACATAGGTGGCCAGCTGCCCGCCCGGGGTGTCGTGGGTGTGCACATGAACGGGAAGATCAAACCGCGACTTCAAAGCGGTGACCAAGGTCTGAGCCGCCGGCACCCGCAGCAGGCCGGCCATGTCTTTGATTGCCAGCACGTGTGCATCGGCAGCGACGATCTGCTCGGCCAGCTTGAGGTAGTAGTCCAGCGTGTAAAGCTTTTCACCGCGATCGTTGAGATCGCCGGTGTAGCACATCGCGACTTCGGCCACCGCCGTGCCTGTTTGGCGGACGGCGTCGATCGCCGGGCGCATCGACTCGACGTTGTTCAGCGCGTCGACGGAAGATGTCGATGCCGGTGGCGGCGGCCTCGTCGATGAATGCCGTGGTGACCGTCTCCGGGTACGGCGTATAGCCCACGGTGTTGCGGCCCCGCAGCAGCATCTGCAGGCAGATGTTGGGCACCGCCTCACGCAATACCGCGAGCCGCTCCCATGGGCGCTGTCATCCCTGAAGGGGCGAGGCCTGTCAACTGGTTGTCGACCAGTGGTTTTGCTGGCTTTGGGCCTCCGTGTAGGCAGCATCGGGTAAGGACCGGGGTCAAGACGCAGCGCCCGCAGCGTAGCGAGGACGAACGGTCTTGATGCCGGGCCGGGCCCGATGCAACACTTCGGCGGATGCCGGAAGATCAGCCGCGGATCGTGTGGTTGTGGGGGCCTTCTCCAATGCTGTGATGGTGCAGATACGTTGGGGCAGGGCCGGATTGGTCCGGCTGCCGGTCATCCCTTCGCCCAGCTGTGTGGGCATGGAGCGGTGCGGTAGCAACCCGCGGGGTCAATCAGGTTGGCGACCACGCCGGGTAGGGGGTCAGACAGTGCAGCGGCCGCGCACGGGTTGCGTCCGGAGTGCTCACGCCACCCTGGCACGGTCAAGCGCGCGGATGTGGCCGTCGCGCAGCCCGTAGTAGACCAGCGTGAGCAGTTTGCGTGCCGCGGCAACCTTGGCGATGTTCTTACCGCGGCGAGCTTCGATACGGTCTTTGTCGGCCGAGATCTTGGCCGTGGTCTGCTGGCGCTGCACCGCTTCGATCGCCGCCCAACGGACCAATTTGGAGCCTTGTTTGGTGATGTGCCCGCGGTGCACGACGGTGTCGGACTCGCGATGGCGTGGGGTCAGCCCGGCCCACGAGCACAGGTAGCTGGGCCCGGCGAAGCGGTGCACGTCACCGATCTCGGCGGTGAATACCGCGGCCAGCGTCGGTCCGATGCCGGGCAGCTGCTGGATCGCGTGATAGCCGCGGTGGGTGTTGAGTCGTTCGGCGATCAACCCGGCGAACCGGGCTTCGTGGTCGTCGAGGATGTCGATGAGTTCCATAAGCGAGCGCACCCGTTCGGCGTAGGCGCCGCCCAGTGGCACCTTCGCCAGCCGTTGGCGGCCACCGACGCCGAACACATCCGACACCGCGATCAACACGCCGGCCTTGGCCAGCACGGCATGGATCTGGGCCTTTAGTCCGGATCGGATCGCGACCAGCTTGGCTCGGTAGCGCACCAGCTCCCGCAGCTCGCGAGTGGCGGGTGGGGCGATCCAGGCCTCGGGCAGTCGGCCCATCCGCAGCAGATCGGCCAGATCACCGGCGTCGCGCACGTCGTTTTTCACCCGCCGATACCGAAAACCTTTGACTCCCAAGGGATGCGCCAAATGCACCCGAGCCCCGCAGGCTTGCAGCACGTCCACCGCCCAATACCAGCCGTAGGTTGCTTCCAGCACCACCTCGGGGTCGACGCCGGCTCGTTCGAGCTCCAGCTGCAGCGAGACCGGATCGTTGAGGATCCGCACCGCCGAAAGCTGTTCACCGGATTCGGACTGACGCACGATCACCGAGCGCCGCCGATGCAGATCGATCCCGACGAACTGCATTCCGTCATACTCATCCATAGGGGCCTCCCTTGATTCGTGGAAAGTGAACACCCCCAGCATCCGCCGGGGACGTCACGAGGAGCGGAGGCCCCGCCCCTTCATCGCATCAGGTTGGTGATCCGGGAAGGTGAGGTGGGGCAGGATCGACGATCGTGACCGCTGCAGGCTCGTCGTATACAGGGTTCCGGTTTCCGCCCGAGATCATCAGCCGTTGCGTCTGGCTGTACCACCGGTTCCCGTTGAGCTTCCGCGACGTGCAGGAGCTGATGCTCGAACGTGGTGTCGACCTGTCCTATGAGACGATCCGGGCCTGGTGCGACCGGTTCGGGCAGGAGTACGCGAACCAGCTGCGCCGTCGTGGTCCGCGGCCGGGCGACAAATGGCACCTGGATGAGGTGTTCGTTCAGATCAACGGCGCACAGCGGTACCTGTGGCGCGCGGTCGACCAGCACGGCAACGTGCTCGACATTCTGGTCCAGTCGCGCCGAAACGCGGTGGCCGCAAAGAAGTTCTTCCGCCGACTGCTCAAGGGCCTGCGGTACGTACCCAGGGTGATCGTCACCGACAAGCTCGCCAGCTACCAGGTCGCGCACCGCGAGCTCATGCCATCGGTGCAGCATCGCCGGTCGAAGTACCTGAACAACCGCGCCGAGAACTCTCACCAGCCGACCCGGCAACGCGAGCGGGCGATGAAACGCTTCAAGTCGATCCGGCACGCGCAACGATTCCTGTCCGCGTTCAGCGGCATCTCGCCGTACTCTCGGCCCCGTCGGCACCTGCTGTCGGCGGCCGACTACCGACAGGTGATGGCCGACCGCTTCGCGGTCTGGACCGAGATCACCGGGGCGACAACCACGGCCGCCGCCTGAATCGGCGACTGGGACAGGACGTTCGTCCAAGCCACGGCCCATCACCCCGAATCATCACATCGGCCAATTAGGTTGGCTCAAGTTGACAGTGCCATCTAGAGAATATCTGGATCAAGGACCTGACCATCTCTACCGGTCTGGTCGATACCTACTCGATACCGACGCTGATCGAGCTTGTCGCCAGTCATCGGATCGACACGTCATCAATGATCACCCACAGATTTGGCTTCAATGACTTCCAGACGGCCTACGACACCTTTAGCCGGCCCGTCGAGACGGGCGCACTGAAGGTGCTCAGCGCGGCGTATTAGTTTGTGCCACAAGGAAAGTCAATAAGGTCTCAGTCGGTGGCTCATTGACGCAGCAGCCAGTAAATAGGGCACCATCACTTATCCTGGCCGGATTCGCCCCGTCAACGACCTGACATGCTCATCTTGAGTGCCGGTCAACAGACAGGGCCTCGAGGATTCCGGCGTTCCGGTAGCGCCCGAGACCGACCCGGCTGCGCCATCCACGCCGCGGCGTGCACACGCCCAAGATGCGCTGAGCCGTCGCGTGCCGTGACGTCGTGATGGGGTGCCGCTGCCGATGCAGAGACTGCGCCGAAAGTATGCCGGGTCAGTTCGGGCTGTATCTACGCTTGTATGACATTGCGCGGGTCGCCGCGCGCAAATCCCTCGATGTTGCGCAATGTGGCATCGATGATCCGGTGGACGGCCTCATCGGTGTTATAGGCGTTGTGCGGGGTGACGAGCACATTCGGGAAGCTCAAGAGCACGTGGTTGGCGACAAGCGCCTGGAAGTTGTAAGCGCCGGTTGTTCGGTCGCGGAAGATTTCGGCCTCTTCGCGGATGACCGGTTCCTCGGGCAGCACATCCAGGCCGGCCGCTGCCAGCTTGCCCTCGGTGAGCGCCCGCACCAACGCAGCGACGTCGACGACGGCGCCGCGAGCGGTGTTGATCAGGACGACACCCGGTTTCATCAGCCCGAACTCCCGGTCGCCAATCAGGTGGGTGGTGTCGGGGGTGGCCGGTACGTGCAGTGTGACGACGTCGGCCGCGGCGAGCGTTTCCTGCAGCGCTGCATAGCGGAATCCGAGGCGGCGCGCGACCGCAGCGTCGGGGTTCAGATCGGTGGCGATGACCGTCATGCCGAAGCCGCCCGCGATGGCGATCACCCGTTGGCCGATGCGACCAGTTCCGATGACACCGAGGGTTTTTCCGTTCAGCTCAAACCCACGCAGCCCGGATTGGGTGAAGACCCCGCGGCGGGTACGTTCGCTGGCCTCGACGAGATGTCGGGCTAGGCCGAGCAGCAGCGCGAAAACGTGCTCGGCCACAGTGGAATCGCCGTAGTCGGGCACATTACACACTGTGATGCCTTGGGCGCCGCAGTAGCCGAGGTCGATATGATCGATTCCCGTTGAGCGGGTCGCCACAAGCTTCAGCGTCGGAAACGTGGCCAGGACGTCGGCATCAAGCGTTGAATAGACGAACGGGCTGAGCACCTCGGCGTCGGCGTAGTCGTTCGCGTTGCGCGCGTCGAGTCGGTCGGCGCTGCAGCGAACGGAATGGGCGGGCTGCAGCCGCAGGCACGCGCGAGATTCCCACGGGTCAGCTTCGAAGACTGCCACCCTCATGCCGATCAGGCCTCGCACAGGAGACGGCCCGCGACCGCGACCACACCGACAGCGGCCGCGGGCCCAATAAGGTTCGGAAGGCCGTCTTGTGGAACATCAGCTGCCGACGAATGTGCGATGTGCTGCAGCCTTAACAGGCTGAGGAGGCAGCGGGACGCGCTGAGGCTGGTGAGGCTGGCCCCGAAGATCTCCACCAGGTGACTATGCCACGCGGCCGCAGGCAACCAGTATCCCCTGGACCGGGGTAAGCCCGTTCCAATACAGGTCGCGCTCTCGGCGCAGCTGGTCTGGTAATGGCGCTTGTGTGTCGGAGGCATCGAGCGATGCGCGCTGGTTAGGCGCATCGCGAGAGGGAACCCGGCGGGAATCCTGATGGAGACCCGGGTCATGGGGCGCGGAGTCCTCGCCGGTCTGATCGCCGGAGTGTTGGGCTTCGTCTTCGCCCGGATTTGGGCTGAGCCCGTAATCGCCAAGTCGATCGACTACGAATCCGGTCGCGACGACATCCTGGCCGCGTTGAACACAGCGGCAGGGCGACCGGTGGCTCCCGAAGGGCCGGAAATTTTCAGTCGAACCATGCAGTCCACGGTCGGCATCGCCACCGGCATCATCGTGTTCTCGGTGGCGATGGGTGCACTCGTGGCAGTGGCGAATTAATGCCGCCGCCATGGCAACCGATGAGCGCGCTCATACGCCGAAGGCCACGTGCTGGAAGCCGGCCGGTCGCTGGCATCCTGGCTGGAACAGCGCTGACTCGAACGGATCCCGCTTGACGTGCCATTGTCGGGGTGTTTCCCTAGGTCTGGATGGCGGTGCATGGAACCCGGTGAGAGTCCGGGACGGTTGCGCCACTGTGAACCCGGCTCTGTTCGACGGGTGAGTCAGATCTTTCGCCGCCACCACATCCGTCCGATGGTAGGGGCGCACAACTCCTGAAGGAGGTTTCTGGTGGCAAGCATTCCCGCTTCCGTACCGGGTCCCCGTGTGGGTGTCTCCCCTGAGGCGCTGTCGAAAGGCCGGGTAACGGCGCTGCTGGGCGTGACGGTTTTCCTGGCGCTGTTGGCCTACTACTTCGTCGGTATCGATGAGGGCATGGTCTCGGTGTTCGGCAAGACGATGGTGGTCCACGAGTGGGTGCATGACGCGCGACACTTCCTGGGCTTCCCCTGCCACTGACCAGGGGACCTGATGGAGATCCGTGTCATCGGGCGCGGAGCCCTCGCCGGTCTGATCGCCGGAGTGTTGGGCGTCGTCTTCGCCCGGATTTGGGCTGAGCCCGTAATCGCCAAGTCGATCGACTACGAATCCGGTCGCGACCACATCCTGGCCGCGTTGAATACGGCAGCGGGGCGACCGGTGGCTCCCGAAGGGCCGAAAATTTTCAGTCGAACCATGCAGTCCACGCTCGGTCTCGCCACCGGCATCATCGTGTTCTCGGTGGCGATGGGTGCACTCGTGGCGGTGGCCTATCTGGTGCTGCACGGCCGTTTCGCGGTGCGCCCGCAAACACTGGCGTGGCTGCTCTCCGGGTTCGGCTTCCTCGGTGTCTTTCTGCTGCCGTTCGTCAAATACCCGGCCAACCCTCCTGCGATCGGACACAGGTTCACGATCGCGACCCGCGGGCAGCTGTATTTGATAATGGTCGCCGCGTCGCTGGTCTTGCTGGGGCTCGCTGTGTTTGTCGCGCGCCGGCTGTCCGGGCGGTTCGGGCTGTATCGGGCGGTGCTGATCGCCACGGTGGGGTTCTTGGTCCTCTATGGCGTACTGCTTGCGGTGATGCCGTCATTGGGAGAGCTGTCGGCAAACGCCGCGCACGCCGATCAGTTCGGCTTCGCCCCGGCTGCCACGGAGACCCCGCAGCCGATCACCAACATCTTGTCGACGCTGTTGTCGGTTGACGGCAAGACCATGGGGCCCGGGCAGATCGTCTACCCCGGCTTCGACGCTGATGTCCTGTGGAAGTTCCGCTGGTATTCGCTGCTCAACCAGGTGTTGGTCTGGACCACAATCGCGTTGGTCTTTGGTGCGCTCGTCGAGCATCTGGTCGGGCACGCTACGCCCGTCACCTCAGCGGAGGAAACGGCTTCCGTCCGTAGGTCGTGACACAGAGGGGTCTGTCGCGGTACCGGACGCTGTCCAACGACTTGAGGGCGTTAGGGCCCTTTTTCGCTGTCAAGACCCACGTGGGTGGCGAGTCGATGCCGGCGCCATGGCAGCCGATGACCGAGCTCATAAAGGACAACGGAGCGTTGGCAGCACGGGTCGATGCGGTTCGGACCGGTCTCGCGCAGCGCGCGGGTAGGCAGCCCGCTGACGTCGAGGTTCGGGTGGCGGCCTCGGTCGCTCACTTTGGGCTGATTGCCCGGATTCTGGCACCGGCCATCGGGGCGATCGCGCTGGGCCACCGCTGGGCCTCGTTGTCGCTTGATGATCTATGGTGGCAAAACGAGCTGGGCGGGCCCTACCCGCTGTCGATTGCACCGAGATCAACGACCGAGGCCCCCGGAGCAGGACCCGCAGTCGAGGCGATCACCGCCGCGATGGCCGACCGCTACACGGTGAGCCACCAGGTGCTCTGGGGCAACATCGGGTCGGCGGCCAACAGCGCCGCCCAGCTTATCTCCACCGCTCGAGCCGACCTCGCAATCACGGCTCACGCTGCAGCAGATGTCATCCTGACCGACCCCCGCATCGACGGCGGCGTCCTTCGGGCCGGACCGTTGTTCCGACGACGCAGCTGCTGTCTGATCTACCGCCTCGCCAACGACCGCACCGCAGTCTGCGGCGACTGCATCCTACGGTGACCGCAAAACGTCGGCCGGCAAGCGGTGATCATCCCGTTGACCGCAGGAACACTCTTGGCCCCGAACAACTTTGGCACGAAGCGGCACACCGAACGCCAGCAACTGCGGGTGGCGGATACGACCACAGCTTCCGAAGTGAGGCGGGGAGATTAATCGACACCGCCGTAACCAAGGCCGCATCAGCATCGGCACGTAGTTTTATGGGCGACGCAGCGCGTCAGGTCCTGTGACCGCGAAGACCAGGGTCCAGAACGGTGTCGGCGGGTATGAAAGGCTGTAGATGCCAAAGGCCCTTGTCTTTCAGCGCCTGGTCGATGGCGGCGAGATCGGCCTCGCTCAGCAGCGTCTTCACCACTGTGGTGCGGAATTCGTGCTTCAGGCCGCTGCGGGCAATCAGTTCCACGCTCTCCTTGACCTTCTCCACATCCACTGCGACGCCGCACAGCTGCTCGTACTTGTGCCAGGGCGCCTTGACGTCCATGGCGATGTAATCGACGGCACCCCCATCGATGATCTCCCGCAGCATTTCGGGATGGCTGCCGTTGGTATCCAGCTTGACCAGATATCCGAGCGCCTTGATCCGACCGAGGAACACGGGCAGGTCTGTGTGCACGGTGGGTTCGCCGCCGGTGACCACCACTGCCTCCAGCAGCCCCTCGCGGCAGCGCAGGAACTCGAACAATTCCGCCTCGGGTACGGCGGGACGGAAGTACTCCTCGAGCACCAGTTCCCGGTTGAAGCAGAACGGGCAGCGGAAGTCGCAGCCCTGGGTGAACACGATCGCGGCTATCCGGCCTGGATAGTCCAGCAGGGAAAACCTCTGCAACGCGCCGATGATCATAACCGGTATGGGGTGCGACGGTGGAACTCCTCCTGCTTGCCCAGGTTCCATTGCCGCACCGGCCGCAGGTAGCCCACTACCCTCGAATAGACCTCGCATTCGCCACCGCAGCGCGGGCAGCACTCATGTTCCCCTCCCAGATAGCCACAAGCGGGGCAGACGCTGAAGGTGGGGGTGATAGTGAAATAGGGCAATCGGTAGCGCGAGCAGATGGTGCGCACCAACGAGCGCACCCCCCGCCAGTCCTCAATGCGCTCACCCACGAATAGGTGCAGCACCGTGCCCCCGGTGTAGAGCGTCTGCAGGGGGTCCTGCTTTTCCAGCACCTCGAATGGGTCGTCCGAGTAGTCCACCGGCAGATGCGTGGAATTGGTGTAGAAGGGCGCGTGGCCCTCGCGGTAGCGGGCCTCGTTGGCGCAAGGGATTGCCGGGTAGTGTTCCTTGTCCAGCTTGGCCAGTCGATAATTGCAGCCCTCCGCCGGAGTGGCCTCCAGGTTGTACAAGTGGCCGCTGGCTTGCTGAAACGCCGTCAGCCGCTCGCGCATGAAGTTCAGGGTACGGACCGCCAGGGCCTGGCCTGCCCCCGAACCGATGTCCTCCCCCACCAGCTGCAGGCAGGCCTCGTTCATGCCGATCAACCCGATGGTGGAAAAGTGGTTCTCCCACCAGCTCCCGAACCGTTCCTTGACCGAGCGCAGGTAGTGTTTGGAATAGGGATACAGGTCCTGCTCCATGAACCCCTCGATGGTCTCACGCTTGATCTCCAGGCTGTCCCTAGCCAGCGCCATGAGGTGCTCAAGCCCGTCGAAGAAACCTTGCTCCGTGCCCCCCAGATGGGCCAGGCGCGGCAGGTTCAAGGTCACCACTCCGATGGAGCCGGTCTGGGGCGCGGAGGCGAAGAATCCCCCCGCGCGCCGCTGCAGCTGACGAGTGTCGATGCGCAGTCGGCAGCACATGCTGCGCACCTCTTCCGGCCGCATGTCCGAGTTGACGAAGTTGGCGAAATAGGGCAACCCATACTTGCCCGCCAGTTCCCACAAGCCCTCCAGGGCCGGTGACTCCCAAGGGAACTCCGGCGTGACGTTGTAGGTAGGGATTGGGAAAGTGAACGGGCGGCCCTGCGCATCACCGGCCAGCAGCATTTCCAGCAGGGCCCGGTTGAAGAGGTCCATCTCACCCTGGCACTCGCCGTAGGCGTAGGCCTGGCGTTCCCCGGCCACGATGGCGGGCTGGGCCGCATAGTAGTCCGGCACGCGGCCGTCCAAGGTGATGTTGGTGAAGGGCGACTGAAATCCTGCGCGCGTAGGGGTATTCATATTGAACAGGAATTCCTGCAGGCACTGCCGTATCTCGTCGTAGCCTAGGCGGCCCTGGCGGATGAACGGCGCCAGCAGGGTGTCGAAGTTGGCGAAGGCCAGCGCGCCGGCGGCCTCCTGCTGCATGGTGTAGAAGAAATTCGCCACCTGGCCCAGGGCGCTGCGCAGGTGCCGAGGCGGCGCGGCCCCGATCTTGCCGGCCAGTCCCTGGATCCCCCCGGCCAGCAGCGCCTCCAGATCCCAGCCGACGCAGTACACGCTCAGATATCCCAGATCGTGGAGGTGCAGGTCGCCACGCGCGTGGGCCTCGGCGATGGCGGGCGGGTAGACCTTGTCGAGCCAGTAGCGTTTGCTCACTTCACCGGCCAGGTACTGGTGCAGGGCCGGCAGGGAGAAGGACCTGTTGGCGTTTTCCGTCACCAGCCAGTCGCTCTTGGTGAGGTAGCGATCGACGAGTTCGACAAAGGGATTGCTCATGCTGCTGCCATCACGGTAACCGAACTGGTATCTGTTCTTCCGCACGATAGCGGGAACCGTGATGTAGTGCGTTGATCTGCATCCAGGGTCGGAGACTGCTGAGAAGCGCGGCACCCGCGGCTTAATCGCGAACGGCCAATCGCCCTGGTCAGCGGGGTGCGACCGACCGTCCCTGTCGGACTGCTTGGATACCAGTACATAGTGGTAGCGCGTTTGCACAGGTCGGCGGCGGTGTGTGCCGGCCCCGCACCAGCTATCCCGTCGATCTGGAGCGTGTCCTCAACACCCGCCGCGCCGCGACATCCCGATTCGAAGACATTATCGAGATCAGGATGCTGCTCGACGGCTTGGACACCGAGCGTCGTCACGCTTTGGTCCTGACCCAGGTCCTCGGACTGTCCTACGCAGAGGCAGCTGAGGTCTGCAGCTGTCCGGTTGGCACCATCCGCGCTCGTGTCGCGCGCGCCCGAGACGATCTACTCAACGCTGCAAAGCGCGACGACCGAGTGGGCTGAGCGCGTACCGGAAGGGTCGGGAACCTTCCTGCACCTTGATGCGACCACTCAACGTGTCCACCGATAACGACACCCATATCCGGGCGCTGCTGAAGAAGATCGGCCAGCGTGTGCTCGAGGATGTCTGGATAAGTGGGCGTGCACTGGCCGCCGCGCGCGCCGAGGAAGCCGCCGCGCGCGAACAAGCCCGCGAGCTGGCCATCGCCGCGATCGCCGCAGGACAGACCGAAGCCGGCGTCGCCCGGGCGCTCGGCGTCGATCGCATGGCCGTCCGCAATTGGCTAGGCAAGCGCAAGTAAAGCACCGGGGTGGTCGGCGTCGATTCGATGCGGCTGCGGATCTGGCTTGACCGAATCCAGAAGCGGCGCAGATCAAGATTCTGAACTGCGAATCAGGACTCGCACCGTCATTCTTCTGAGACACACCCCCCACGGAAATGGTGGCGCACCGCCGCGTGGGTCGGCGCGTACAGGGACACCCGCTTGAGTTGTCCGGTCGCCAGGTCGGTGTGCGTGATCCCCTGCGACCCAATCACCACTGTGGGCGCTTCGGTTCTCGTACGGCCAGCACTCGGCGGCAGACCGAACATCAGCGAGCCGACAACCAATGCAGGGTGCATCCGTTCCGCCGGGCCCACTCGACCACATCCTCGTAGCGCCACACGCTGCCCATGCTGAGCCAGGCCACCGGCGCTGGGAAGTCCTTGCGCGCGGTCAGTTGCGATACCCGCTGTCGGCTCAGGCCGCCAAGCGAGACTCTAGCTCCGGCCAGACCGAGAAACGTTGCGACGTGCGCAGCGTGAGCAAATGCTGGGCCATCAATGGTCGACGGCTATCTGCCGTCGGCGATTGGGGACTCGGGGTCGAATCGTAGGCGAGCCTCATCGGGGTTGGTGCCGAGCATCCGCGCGATCTGCGCCTAGTCGCGGCCGTTGGCCCGTTTCCTGCTCACGGCCCATCACGCTACGCGCGCATGCCGACAGTTTCGGTGTCGGCGTCGCCGGCGTTCGTCGCCTCGTCGGCCGGCGAGCCTAGTGCTTCCGACGAACTCTTGACAACCACACTTTGCGCGCCGCGCGCAGCCGCGAATTTCAGATACATGCGCACATCGCTAACCGTGGCCTCGGCGAGCCGAGCGATCGCGGCGATCGATTCACCGCGTGCGCGAATCCGCGCGACGGCGACCGCAGCTGCCGCGCGATGTTCCTCGCGCCGGCGGGAGGCCTCCGCGCTCACCTGGGCTACCCGATCGGCTTCCCACTGATCGACACCGGCCAGCCGAGCGCGCGACACCAGGAACGTGGCCATGTCCTCGATGTTGGCTCGCTCCCGCAGCTCGCGCTCATCGCGAACCTTCTGCTGAGCTTCACGCACCTTTTTGCGGGCCGTCGTCTTGGAATTGTAGTCCGCCATGCTCGCACTGTAGGGCCGGCGTCATGCCCGCCACCACCACCGCAGCCAACATCACCAATAACCAATCTCGGCCCAGCCCTTCTCTCAAACCCGCGCTCTACCACTACGATTCACCGCTACTCCTCCCCATCCTGCAACCATTAGCAAGTCCCTCCGTCACCCACAGGCACCGTTTCCACCCTCACCAAACACCACACACCTCTTGCATTTAGGTCACGGTTGGGTAACAACCTCCGGCGCGGCGTTGGATTTGACGGCCGTCAAGTTTCTAGCGTCCGCAGCGAGGGGTGATCCGGCCATGATGTCGCTGCACAAGTTGACTGCCGGCGATGGCTACCTGTACCTGGTCCACCAGGTCGCCGCCGCCGACAGCACCGAACGGGGCCGAAGCGCCCTGTCGGATTATTACTCGGCCAAAGGCGAGTCCCCCGGCCGCTGGGTCGGCTCCGGCTTAGCGGCCCTGAGCCACACTGGTGCCCGGCCAGTTTCACCCCAAGCCGTCGGAGAAATCTGGACGGTGGCGGAGGGTTCGGAGGTCAGTGAAGCCCAAATGGCCGCTCTCTTCGGGGAGGGCTTACACCCCAACGCCGATGCCATCTCGGCCTATCTCACAACACGCGGTGTGCACGGCCGCGCGGCGATCGACGCCACCCGGCTGGGCCGTCGCTTTCATATCCGCGACAGCGAGACCAGCTTTCAGCGCGCCCTGGCGGTGGCCTACCGCGACCACAACACCGCGGCCGGCCGGGCGTGGAACGCGCCCATCGACGCGGCGACGCGCGCCGCGATCCGCACCGCGGTCGCGCGCGAGAAATTCGCCGCGCAGTACGGGCGCGCGCCGGCCGACGAGCGCGAACTATCCGGTTTCATCGCCCGCGCCACCCGCGCGCTCACCACCGCGGTGGCCGGCTACGACCTGACCTTTAGCCCGGTGAAGTCGGTGTCCGCGTTGTGGGCGGTCGCCCCGATCGCGGTGGCCACGGTGATCGAAGAGTGCCAAGACGCGGCGGTCGCCGACACCGTGGCGTTCATCGAGTCCTCGGGTGCGTTCACCCGCTCGGGCACCAACGGGGTGGCCCAGGTCGATACCACGGGCTTGATCGCCGCGGCGTTCACGCATCGTGATTCTCGCGCCGGGGACCCCGACCTGCACACCCACGTGGCGATTTCGAACAAGGTCGCCACCGTCGACGCTGACGGCATCCAGCGCTGGCTGGCGCTGGATGGCCAACCGTTGCACCGGATCACGGTCGCCGCCTCCGAGCTGTACAACACCCGCCTTGAGGCACATCTGCAGCAGCGACTGGGGGTGCGCTTCGCCGAAACAGAACCGGCGGGGCGGGGCAAGCGTCCGGTGCGTGAGATCGTCGGCGTCGCCGCCGAATTGCTGCAGCGGTGGTCGTCGCGGCGCGCGGCGATTGAAGCCCGCGCCGCCGAGCTGTCCAAGCAGTTCCAAGCCACCCACGGCCGGGAGCCGACCAACGTCGAGGCGATCGCGCTGGCCCAGCAGGCGACGTTGGAATCACGGGAGGCCAAGCACGAGCCGCGCTCGCTGGCCGAGCAGCGCCAAACCTGGCTAGCGGAAGCCATCGAGATTCTCGGCGGGCGGCGTGCGTTGACAGCAATGCTCGGCGAAGTCCTGTCGACGTCGCAACGTGCGGTTGAGCAGGCCACGCCAGAATGGATTGCCTATCAAGCCGCCAAGGTCATCGACGTCGTCGCGGCCGCGCGTTCGAGCTGGCAGCGCCACCACGTGTTTGCCGAGGTTCAGCGCCTGGTGCGCGCCAGCGGGCACGCCAGTGACCACACGTTGGCCGACCGGATCACCGATGCCGCTCTCGCCCAACCATTGTCGGTGCCACACGCCCGCATCGACGACGGCGACCTCGACGAGCCCGCCGTGCTGCGCCGCCACGACGGCCAAAGTGTCTACACCCGCCACGGCACCGCCCTGTACACCTCGGCCAACACGTTGGCGGCCGAACGGCGCATCCTCGCCGCCGCCACCCGCGCAGGTGGCCGCCGCGCCGGCGCCGACGATGTCGAGTTGGCGCTGGCCGACGCCGCGGCCCGCGGCAAAACCCTCAACCCCGGCCAAGCCGCCCTAGTCGCCGAGATGTCCACCAGCCGATGGCGCGTCGCGCTGGCATTGGCCCCGGCGGGCACTGGCAAGACCACCGCGATGGCCGCGCTCTCACACGCGTGGCGTTCCTCGGGCGGTCGGGTCGTCGGGTTGGCGCCGACCGCGGCCGCCGCGATCGAACTGGCCACCGACCTGGCCGCACCGACCGACACCGTCGCCAAATACGTCCACCTGACCCGCGGCGCACCCACCCGCACACCGCCGGGCTGGTTTGACCGCATCGACAACACCACCCTGCTCATCATCGACGAGGCCGGCAAAGCCGGCACCCTCGAACTCGACGCGGTCATCGGCCACGCCCTGGCCAAAGGCGCCAGCGTGCGCCTCATCGGCGACGACGGCCAGCTGGCCTCGCTCTCCGCCGGCGGCGTCCTGCGCGACATCGCCGCCCAAACCGACGCGCTCACCCTCTCACAGCTGGTGCGGTTCGCCTGCGCCGCCGAAGGTGCGGCCTCGTTGGCGCTGCGGGCCGGTGATCCCGCCGCGATCGGCTACTACATCGACCACCACCGGGTGCACGTCGGCGCCGACGAGACCGCCACCGACATGGCCTACACCGCCTGGCGAGCCGACATCCTCACCGGACGCGACAGCCTGCTGCTCGCCCCCACCAACGACACCGTGGACGCGCTCAACGCCCGCGCCCGGCTGGATCGCCTCACCACCGAAGGATCGTCCCCGGGCCGGGAGGTAATGTTGGCCGATCAGCTGGCCGCCTCCGCTGGTGATCTGGTGCGGGCGCGCCGCAACGCCCGCTGGCTCCGGCTGGGTCGCGGCGACTTCGTCCGCAACGGCTACCGCTTCCAAATCCTCTCGGTCCACGATGACGGTAGCCTTCGGGTGCGCCACCTCGGCACCAGGCGCCGTCTCGACTTGCCCGCCGACTACGTGGCCGCTCACCTCACCCTGGGCTACGCCGCCACCATCGACTCCGCCCAAGGGCTGACCGCTGGCCACGCCTGCCATGTGGTCGGGGCGGCGCAGTTGACCCGCCAACTGCTGTATGTGGCGTTGACCCGCGGCAAGGCCGAAAACCACATCTATTTGTCGACCGCCGAAGCCGACCCGCACCGGGTGCTGTCCCCCAAGGCCACCCACCCCGACACCGCCGTGGACGTGCTGACCAAGGCGTTGGCGCGCGACGCCGCCCAAACATCGGCCACTAGCGCCGACCGCGCCGCCCGCGACCCATTCACCCGCCTGGGCACCGCCGCCGACATGTACCACGACGCCCTCGCCACCGCCGCCGAACACCACCTCGGTGCAACACGGCTGGCCGAACTCGACGAGGCCGCCGAACTACTCTTCCCCCGGGTGACCCGCGCCGACGCCTGGCCGGTACTACGTAAGCACCTCGCCTTGGCCGCCGCCGCCGCCGCCGATCCGCTCACCGTCCTGGCCGACGCGGTCAACCAAGCCCCGCTGGACAACGCCGTCGATGCCGCCGCCGTGCTCGATTGGCGCATCGATCCCACCGGCGGGCAGTCCACCGGCGTTGGCCCGCTGCGCTGGCTGCCCGCCATCCCCGTCCAACTCCACGACGACCCCCTCTGGGGGCCGTATCTGTCCCGGCGCGCCGAGCTGGTCGCCGAGCTGGCCGACCAGATCCGCGGCATCGCCCGGGATTGGACCCCGGCCACCGCCCCTGCGTGGGCCAAGCACATCGTCGCCGCCGACCCCATCCTGGCCGCCGAGATCGCCGTCTTCCGCGCCGCCCACACCGTCGCACCCGAAGACACCCGCCTGCTCGGCGCTGAACGGAACGCCGTCCGCGCCCGCGCCATCCAACGTCTCCTGGAAACCCACGCCATGACCGCGATCGGGCGCCGCCACCCCGATACCCACCGCTGGCAACAGCTGATCGATGTCATCGACCCGCGCATCGGCACCGACAGCTACTGGCCCCAACTGGCCGCCCGGCTCGCCGACGCCGCCCGCAGCCGCCCCGACCTCGCCCACCTCGTCAAAGCCGCGGCCGCCGACAAGCCCCTGCCCGACGAACTGCCGGCGGCTGCGCTGTGGTGGCGGCTGTGCGCCGAGCTGGCCCCAGCTACCCTCGACACGACCCACGCCCGGCTACGCCCGTCCTGGACACGCGACCTGCACGACATCTTCGGCTCCGCGCTCGCCGAGACCATCACTGCCGACCCCGCCTGGCCCGGCCTGGTCGCCGCCATCACCGCCACCGACCCCACCCGCTGGACACCCCGCGACCTGCTGCACCTAGCCGCTGAACACCTCGCCGACGTCCACGCGGACATCTCCGGCTACGACTTCGCCCGCCTGATCACCTACAGCATCGAGCTGATCAGCGGCCACCCCCACAGCCACCACATCCCCACCCCCGAACAGCCCCCACTCACCCCCGAGGAAGAAGAACAACTCCCCCCCGACCCCAACCGCGTCCAACCCGATATCGACACCGCCGCAACGCAACTCGCCGCCGAACCAGCCCTCCTCGATCCGCGCTGCCACCAACACGACCAACGTCTTGGTGGGCTGCAATTCGAATACCTACACACCAGCCGCCCGGCGCCAGAACTCAAGCCCGCGCTAGCAAACGTCCACGAATTACGTGACCAAAACGCGCAGGCGCTTAAATCGCTCGCCGAACTGGAAAACCAGGTGCGCGAGGGCGATGGCCCGGCCGTACAACAAGCGATGCCACACATCAGGCAAATGCGCGCCCACGCCGACGCCGATCGCCCCTACCTGCTGGCCGTTCAAGATGTCATCGCCCAATGGGCCGACGCTGAAATCGAATACGACCAGGCAGTTGAAAGTGTCGAATGGGCGCGCCGGCAACTGCAAGAGCTGCAAGCCCAGCCAGACGCCGACCCGCTCGACATCGCCTCAGCCACACTCGACATCGAATGGCGCCTCATGCTGGTGCCCGGCATCCCGCCCGCGCAGCACTACCACGCGGCGCTGCGAGAGGCACTCGCCGCGCGAGCACACGCCGCGCGAGCACACGCCGCCGGGGGCGCAGACAAGATCATCAGCGGCGACGACGTCGACGCCTACCTCGCAGGACTCCGCGCCACCGACGAGCGCGCGCTACGAGCCGCACGCGAGCACATCCAGCAGCTGCGCTGCCAACTCGACCGTGCTGAAATCGCCGCCGCCGCAGCGTTCGCCGCCGCCCAAACCCGCACCGCCGAACACCTCGAGCAACAGCGCGCCCAACTCGACATCGAATTACGCGTCCTGCAGGTCGCCGGCCGCTACCAAGACACCCGGCCGCTTCGCCTACCCGCCGCCGCGCTCACCGGGCTGCCCACCCCCACCGCGCAGGCACTGACCAGGCTGGCCGAACTGCCCTTCACCGTCACCCCGGTGCGCGCGGTTCCTAGCAAGGAGCGAACCCTGGCGCTGCACACCCTGCACGCCGCCGCGGCCGCCGCCGACCGCAAAATCCTGTGGTGCACTCCTACCGACGAGCACACCCAACAAGTCCTCACCGACAACCTCGCCGACACCGCCACCACAATCACCAACGCACATCAACAGATCCGCGACGGCCAGTGGCAACTTCCCGGCGGTGCCCTGCTCATCATCGACCAGGCCGCTAACGCCGACCCCGCCGCGATCGCAGACCTCGCCGAGCACGCCGCCGCCAACCGCGCCGGCCTCATCCTCATCGACACCACCACCCTCACCGACACCTGGTCCCCCGCCCCCTCTACCCGGCTGGTGCGACTCCTGCAGGCAGAGGTGCCATGGTCACTCACGCTCGGATCCGCACCCCGCATCGCGTCCAGCCACCACCGCGACCCACCCGACCTCGACCCGGCGCTGACCCAAATCCATCGACTCGCCCCGCACCTGGTCAACGGCGAACTGCGTGATGTTCTGGCCCGTCAAGACCGCATCCGCGCCGCCAACACCGCCGCTCAGCAACGCCACCTCGACGCCACCTGGATAAAAACACGACACCGCGACGCCGGCATCGACCTCGGCCGCGACACCAGCGTCGACCTCACCGACAACTGAAAAGTCGTCATCGCGCGGCGATTCAGAGCGAATTCGCCTGCGGCAGTGGACACGTGCTACGCGCGGCTCCCACGATCAGCCCCATGGCGTACCCGTTTGAGCCCTACAGCCCCTACTGCGGGCTCACCTATAACGAGAAAAACCAGCCGGTGCGCGCCCAAGGCGCCCCGCATGTTGCGATCAGCGCCCCCACCCGCACCGGCAAGACCCGCCGCATCTTAGCCCCGGCCACGGTACTTCACCCCGGGCCCGTGGTCTGCGTCTCATCCAAAGAAGACCTCGCCGAACTCGTCGCGACGATACGCTGCCTCGGTGTAACCGGTGTGATCGACCTGCGCCCCGAGAAGACCCTCGTGTGGCCCGCCGGAGTCCGCCAAATGGTCACCGACCCCACCCGCGCCATCACCAATCCCCATGAAGCCCTGACCGTCGCCGAAACCATGTTGGCCACCTCCGGTGTTGGCTTCGGCGGCGTTTCCAGCGGAACCACCGCCGCCGCCGGCGGCCTCTGGGAATCCACCCCCTCCAAACCACTGGCATGCCTGCTCTATGCGGCTAGCCCGCAAGGAAACAACCGTGGAATGCCATGGGTACTCGAGGCCGTCGAAAACGTCGGCACCGAGAACGCCGACGACGATACCCGGCCCGCCGCACTCACCCGGCCCTCCTGGCTCGCCGCCTACGGACTATGCCCCCACTCCCTGCTGGCCGAACCCTCTACGCCGTCCTGCAAATGGACGCCCGTATGCGCGACAGCATCAAAATCACCACCGCCAAGGCCGTATCCCCCTGGGTGCGTTTAGGTTTGAGCGCAACCGACACCACCAAACCGCTCAGCGCCGTCAAACGACTCAGCATCGAATCCTTCGACCTCGACATGCTCGACGAACCCGACGCCACCCTATTCGTCTTGGCCCCCAACACCGGAACCGCCGCCGGCGCCGCCGTCGCCTTGATCGACTCCATCATCCGCCGATTCCGCAAAAAGACGGCCAACCACCAACTTGAGCACCGCCTGCTGCTCGAACTCGACGAAGTCTGCAATTCCTGCCCCTTGCCCAACTTGCTGACCTACGTCGGCGAATCCGCAGGCTTGGGCCGGGAAAGTGAGTTACACCCGACCGAGGGATGGATCGCAGGACTCCATGCAAGCGCCTAGCTTGGGTCCGGGGAACTTCAATCCATGCGCGACACTGTCAACGGTGGTTATCGTGGCCATGCCGCACGCGCCGCAAGCGAGGCCGTGGAAGCCGGACCTTGATCACTTTGGGGGCAGAGGGCGCACCCGCAGCAGGTAGCGGTCGTCGGCACGGACGTCCTCGACATGGGCGAGGATCGTGTCCAGATCGTCGTCGACGCTGAGATGACGGCCGCTGAGCTGATCAGCGCGGCCGGCGGCTATGCGCACTACCAGCTCTCCGCAACTTGATGCGGCTGCGCGGTGCGGCCGGCAGCGAACTCGCCGCGAAACCATTCACGCACCCCACCGTGGGGACCGTCGCCCTCCGCGATGGCGGTCAATGCCTGCTCAGCGAAACCGATCGGCAGGATCCCGGGGTGGACGCTGAACACCGCTATTCCGTGCCGCTTCGTCTCCTGGGCCAGGTTTTCGGTGTACTTGACAACGGCCGCCTTGGACACCGAGTAGGCCGACAGCAGCGGCCACCGATAAACGCCGGCGCGGCTGGTGATGTTGACGATGCGGCCCCGGCCACGGGCCACCATGTCCGGCAACACCAACCGACTGCACACCGTGACGGCGCGCAGGTTCACCTCGACCGTGCGCCACCAGTCCTGTTCGGGCACCTCCCATGCCGGCCCGATCGGTCCGGTGATCCCGGCGTTGTTCACCAACAGATCCGCGGGGCCGAGCTCGTTTCGCAGCCACCGCATGGCCGTCTCGGCGGCGTCGGGATCGGCCAGGTCGGCGGTCGTCGCGACCGCCACGCCGCCGTCGGCCTCGATCAGCCGCACCGACTCGGTCAGCTGGTCAGCCGAGCGCGCCACCAACCCGACAGCGGCACCGGCACCGGCCAACGCCTGCGCCAGCACCCGCCCGACGCCCCGACCACCTCCAGTGACCACCGCCGTAGCCCCACCGAGGTCCGGCGATGTTGTCTCAGACTCCACGGTGCACTCCTCTGCTGCTCATGCTCGCGTCACGAGCCCATAAGGCAACGACCACGGAAACGCAACGACCACCACGCGGTTCCTACAGTATTCGCCTCGGCCTGGCTGGCCTCGCGGTCGGCGCGGAAGATAGCCCGAGCTTCGTCAGCACTGACGAAATGGACAACTTCGGGCCCACCTTGTGGCACCCCGCACAAGAACATTCCGACCGACCACTTGGACCGACCAGCAGGCTGGCATCGAGCTCATTTGGCACCGCCCCGGTTGGGTGGGACCGGTGGTCTTGTCAAGCGCCCGCAATAGACTGACTCCGCGCGCGCAAACGGTGGTATTCACATTCGCCTCCGTGCAGCCCCCGGTTGCAGCCAGGTGCTTCGCTCGTATCTGAGCCCTGAAGGCAACGCTGATCTGTGGTCGGTGCTTGGTCGGTGAATCCGCGACACGCCGTGATTTCGCTTGATGTCGAAAAGCGCTATATGGCCAGCTCAGACGCCTTTTCTGGACCTCAACCAGCCGGGCTGGCAGGCTCTTCTAATCCCTAGGTCGCACGTTCGAGTCGTGCCGGGGGCACCGGGAACGTCAACCATCAACCGACTCTGAACAGGTCTCGCTTCAGCTGTTCACGACGATCATTCCGCTGATCATCCTCGGGTTC
>Ga0335071_10000177_pt1 | contig 75839 bp, 78 predicted proteins | sample Lox_Sample_15_FD_206724 | JGI IMG/M metagenome (GOLD analysis project Ga0335071, IMG submission 206724) | Soil microbial communities from Loxahatchee National Wildlife Refuge, Florida, United States - Lox_Sample_1.5 | ecosystem: Environmental > Terrestrial > Soil > Wetlands | place: USA... | reverse complement strand
GACCACATCGACGCCTACGTCAACGCCTACAACGACAAAGCCGAGCCTTTCGTCTGGACCAAGAAAAAGGTCCGTCAACGCAGGTTCAAAGGCCGACGTATCACTCAGCTATGATTCCGGGTACTAGGTGGTCTTACCTGGTCTGGCGCGGCATGTGGTGATGCCGAGCATCGCATACGGCGGGCACCAGCCAATCAGGGCCGTTCCGAGCGGAATGAGGCCCAGCAAGGCCCACATCGTCTTCGGTCCGACAAAGATCAGGCTCAGCGCGATCAGCCCAACGATTGCGCGGATCAGCCGATCAATTTTTCCGACATTTTGCACCATGGCACAGCTCCTCGGTTGGTGACGACACGACCGTAGGCTCACCTCTCCTGTTCGTATGTAACTAAGTCACTGAAGCCTGAGATTTCGGAGGACCGAGTGGATGCACGATCAGCCATGCTGTGCCAGACGGGACAGAGCAGCCAAGTCCGCGATTTCGATTGTGCCCCTGGATGGCTTGATCCAGCCGCGTCGTGCAAATTCCTGCAATTGGCGGCTGATCACCTCGCGGGCGCTACCGAGTTCGTTGGCGAGATCCTGATGAGTGGCGGTGACACGATGTTTGTGACCCGCGAGCTGCAGCAGCTTATGCGCCAGCCTGACATCGATTCGTTCAAAAGCGACTTCCTCGATGACCCGGAACAGGTTCGTCACACGGCGGCTAAAGGCGGTGAATACGAACTGGCGAAATTCCCGGGAGGTCGCGATCAAATCATCAAACAGGACACGAGCTATCGCAACGGCGCGAATCCTCGCTTCAGCAATTCCCTCCGCCCGGTATTCCTCGTAGCCCATCAGGCATGCGGTGGTCAGGGCGCAACTTTCGCCCGCCTGGACGCGATACAGCACGATTTCCCGACCCGTCTCGGACGTCTGCTGAACGCGAATCGTTCCCTCCAGGAGCAGCAAGAAATGTTGCGGCGCTTGCCCCGGCCCAAATATTCGGCTGCCCTCGGGGAGTTCGATGATCAAACTTCCATCGCGCAGCCGCCCGGAAATGTCCGCTGGCAGTTGCCGTAGAGGCGGGAAGGCGTGAGTCCAGTCTTGTTTTCGAGGCATCTCGAATATTCCGTCAGCAACGCACGAGTATGGCGAGGACACCGTCAATTCGTTCAGATCAATGGAGAGACTCCTCTCCAGACCACGTACGCTCCGACCATGATGACGATTGCCGCGAAGACGATGCTGAGCGCGCCTTTTCGGCTGGCGAGCAGTTGCCCAAGCCGTACGCCGGCGGTACCGCCAAACAAGCCTCCCAGAATGAAAAGCCCCGCCAAGCGCCAATCGATCATGCCCGACACGGCATAGCTTGCAGCAGTTGCCGCACCGAACGCACTGACCGCCACCAACGACGTGCCGATCGCGGACTTGAGCGGCATTCCCGTCGCCAGCATCAGCCCCGGAACGATCAGGAAGCCTCCGCCGATGCCAAAGAAGCCGGAGAACATGCCAACCGCCACGCCAATCCCGACCAGCTGCGGCAACAGCTCGCGCGCGGTCTCATGGGTCAAGCGCACGTCGGGGTTACCTTCTCCAGTACGCCGCACCAGCATCAGGCCGCCGACCGCGATCATGAGAACGCCGAACAGCGCCAGCAGCTTCTGGCCATCGATGGCCTTCCCCGCAGCCGATCCCAGAAACGCCCCCAACACTCCAGCGGAGGCAAACACGGCGGCGCAGCGCCATTTGACGTTTTGAGCCCGCCAATGAGCAATGAGATTGCCGAGCGCGCTCGCGGTCACCGCGATCGCGCTGGTTCCGATCGCCACATGAGGCGAGCGCACTCCGACCACGTAAACAAGCAGGGGGACGGCGAGGATCGAGCCGCCGCCCCCGACAAGGCCGAGCACCAGGCCCACAATAGCGCCTGAACCGATCGCCGGCAGCCAGGTGAATGCCATCACGTTTGCCCTTCAGTCCGCCGCGAAAGCGGCCGATCGAACTGCGTCTAGAGGATAGGGAAAGGCCGTCCAACCTCGTTGACCGATCTCAACGCCGGTCAGCGCCGAAGGCAGGCTCGTTTGCTGCCTGCCAGCAGCTTGTTATATTCGAAAATATGAATATAATGATGCCTTATCAAGCCCAGCCACGGCAGTTCCGCGCGTCGTACCAAACACGAGGTCCACCATGCATCTGTTCCGCAATCTTTTCGCCTCTGGCGCTCGGCCCGCCATACCGGAGGTCGACGCGTCGACGGCGCGGCAATGGCAACAGGACGGCAACTGCGTGCTGATAGACGTACGCGAAGATCGCGAGTATCGGGGCGAACGCATCCCGGGCACCCATCTCGCGCCGTTGTCGCGCCTCGAGCGATCGCTGCCTTCAGTGGCTTCCGGCAAAAAAGCCGTGTTTCTGTGTCAAAGCGGTGGGCGTACGAGAATGCAGGCCGGCCGACTGGCTTCTTGCGGTTTGAGCGAGGCCTACATCTTGAGAGGCGGCTTGATGGGCTGGAAGGCCAGCGGATTTCCGACCGAGCAAGGTTGAGTCGGCGAAAGACTTCCTGAACTCTACGGCGTGGCCGAAGCAGCGGCCCCGGGTCACTGACCGGGGCCGCAACGTAGTCATCCGACCGTTCGCTCGGCGTCATCGGCCCGGACCTTGACCGCGGCCTCGTCCGCGACCAGTCGTATCAAGCGCTTGGCGGCATTCAGGAGACACCTTGTCGCGATTGGCTTCGAGACACGAGCGTGTTTGCCGGGTCCCATGTCCCTTGGTCGCACAGAGGCTTTGGATGTCGTTTGCACACTGTGCCGCCACCGGACCCGCGCCCGTGCCCTGGGCAAGTGCCGGAACGGCTGAAAATAAGGCGATGCAAGTTGCAAGCATGATGGATTTTGTCATTCGGATCTCCATTTCAACGTCGCTCTTGAACGTTGATAATGAAGCGCGCGTTGTCTTTGACTGGAGTCAAATCGGTGACAGCCGGTGGTTTGGGCAAGCGGCGCTCTCGGCAACGCATGACCCATGCGCGCGATCAGTCTTTCGATCAGGAGAGCGCGATCAGGAGGGCCGGCGCGCGACCATTCCGATCAGTGCGGAGCGGCCGTGATGGCCGCTGCCTTCGCTGAGCTCGGTCTCGTACTCGCGCAGCTCGATGATCTCCAGCTCAGAGAAGGCCTCTCGGAGCATCGGTTCCGTATAGAGGTGCGAAACGGCGGATGGGCCGCCCGTTTTGTACTCCAACTGCTTTGGCGTATAGCCCTGCAGGATCAGGGTCCCACCTGGCTTCAGGCTTGCGATCATGTGCCCGAACAGCCGCTTCCTTAAATCTGGGTCGGCAAACTGCACAAAAATCGCGGCGACGCCGTCATACGCCGCCGCCGGCCAGGCGAAGCCGTCGCAATCGGCAAGCTGATAATTCACGCTGACGCCGGCTGACGCGGCAAGCTTGCGCGCTTTCGCGAGACCCACGTCCGAGATGTCGAAGGCATCGACCTGGAATCCCTGCCTGGCGAGCCACACGCTGTTGCGGCCTTCTCCGTCGGCCACGCAGAGAATGCGACCATGGCGCAGGAACGAGGCGGCGTGGCGATGCAGCCATTGATTGGGTTCGGTACCGAAAACGAAATCATCGCCTTCGAACCTGCGATTCCAGCGGCCAGCGTCGCTGCTTGGGGTTGAACTCGCGACCATGAGGCAGTCCGGGTTTCGAGCCGTTCGTGTATTCGGGAGCTATCCTAACCCCAATTGCTGCCAAGCCAAGATCGAAGCGAGCGGATCAGCGCGTCGGCTTCCAGCCCCTGCACTTGGTAGAGAACTGGTCCGACCTTGGCTCGCCGAGATAAGGGCCACACGCGACTCGATACCGCCTGGCATGAACCCGCGCTGCGACGGGGCTCGATCGCCGATTTGTTATCGTCCCGCCAAAATGATAGCAACAAGGGGGCGGCCCTTGGTTGATATGACGGTACCGCGGTGGCCGCCACCACGTATCAGATCGAATCGGCCAGGTTGAGGAATATGCGAGCAACGAATATGGCAACCAAGCGTGCACGCAGCAAGTCTCCGCTCGAGGCCGACGCCTTGCTCGAGAAGGCCCACAAGGCGAGCGAATTCCTCAAGGCGCTGTCGCACGAAGCGAGGCTTGCCATTCTCTGTCTGCTGCTCGACGGAGAGAAATCCGTTGGCAGCATCGAGGATTCGCTGCAGCTCCGCCAGCCGACGGTGTCGCAGCAACTCGCGCGGCTGCGCGCGGATGATCTTGTCAAGGTACGCCGCGATGGGAAGAACGTATATTATTCGATAGCGCGGTCGGAAGTGATCGAGGTCATGTCCGCCCTTTATCGCGCCTTCTGCTAAGTGGCGGTGATGGAGTCTCGCAGTTTGCTGGGAGCCGTGCATCAGGCAAGGCTGGGGACGGCCGCGACGGTGCTTTCAGCGGTCACACGATCGATAAACTCCGCCACCGCGGCTATCACCGCGGAGGTCGCCTGCTGGTGGGGCGCATGGCCGCAGCCCTCCAGCACGCAGGTCTCGATCCGGGTCGGCACGAGGGTGTGGAGCGTGTCAAGCTGCGCAGGGGTGAAGAACTCGTCTTCAGTCCCTTGAATGGCCAGCACCGGGGCGCGAACCCGCCGAACGTAAGGCTGGATACCCCAGTCGCGCGGTTCTTCTCCAGTCCAGGCATTGACCAGCCGGCCAAAGAGGTGGTCGGTCTTGCTGCCATGATAGCGCGCAAGCCGCGCCCTGAGGTCACCGTGCTCGAAATCCCTGATCTGGGCGGCGATGCCCTCGACCGTTCGCGGTTCGCGAAAGAGGTGAGGGGCGATCGCGACGACTCCGGTGACCTCATCGGGAAAGGCACCGGCAAACGTCAACGCGATCGCAGCACCGTCGGAGTGTCCGACCATGATCGGGCGCCGCATCCCGGTCGTCCGTAGCACATCGGGTAGGGCATCCAGAGCTTCGGCGAGCAGATAATGCCGCGAATGGGGCAATTCGAGTGGCTCCGAATCCCCGGAGCCCCAGCGGTCAAACACCAGGACGGAGCAGCCGGTCGCAGCCGCAAGCCGCTCGGGGAAGTCGCGCCACAGCCGGGCGCAACCCAAGGCGTCATGCAGCAGGATGAGCGGCGGACGTTCCGGTCGCGTTGCCGCGATCCAATGGCCACGAAGACGGCGCCCCGCCGCAACGAAGCTCAGCTGCCGCGTCGCCGCGACGACGACGTCATGGATCTCGGCTGGACCGAGATTGACGAACTCGGCGGGCGTGCGCGAGAAGAATTCGCGCACGGTCATTCCCGCATCAGCAAGTTCGGTGCCACGCAAGGCGGCCTCAAGATCGAAGATGATGCGCGGCGGCGTGACGAAGAAATCGCCGGTGATCAAGGCCTCGCGGATGCGCGTGCGACCTGGTCCTTCCAGCCGGATGTCGGCCCGCACGCTGCCGCCCCGACGCGTCAGAGTGGCGCTCACCAGTGTGTCGTCCACCTCAGGAGCGTCGACCATTTCGACGTATTCATCGCGGCCGATCTCCTCTCGATATAGCTGGTCGGCGAGCTGTTCCTCGACGTCGGAAATCTCGCCCCATTGCGGCACGATGCCAAGCCCCTCGGCGAATCCGTCGAGCAGGCCTCGATAGATCGTCGGCAGATCGGGAAGCCTATCACCGAGAATCTCGCGCATCGTGATGACGCGCTGGCGGGCAGAGGCGAGATCGCGTTTGGCGAGCTTCTCGACGGGCACCTTGAGGGCCGCGATCATCTCGCCCGGGTCGAAGTCGATCAGCAATGTGCCCTGGTAGAACAGCGTATCGCCGTCGAAGAAGCCGCCGGTGCCGCTGATCTTGCGGCCATCAACCTCGATGTCATTGCGTGGTCGGTAGCGTGCAGGAATACCGAGCTTGTTGAGCCCAAGCGCGGCGCTTTCGCAAATCCGTCGCGTGGTTTCGGTGAGGTCCACATGACCGAGGCTCGCGCGGTCGAACACGAGCTCCCATCCGATCTGGCCCTCGTCGAGATAGAGACCTCCGCCTCCCGTGATCCGCCGGCCGATCTCGATCCCTCTGGCTCTGCAATAGTCACGGCGCACCTCGTGGCTCAGGATCTGATGGATTCCAACCAGGGCCGAGGGACGAAATCGCAGAAAGCGGATCGTATCGGGAATGCGGCGTTTCTGGTGCGCCTCGATGAGCGCCTGGTCGAAGGCGATGTTGGCGCGTCCCCCGCGAATGCCGGTGTCGATGACACGAAACGGTTTGATGTTGCCGGTCATGATGATCGTCCTCGCCGCTATTTGGGCAGCCCGTGCCGGAGCTGGCTGCGCACGTGGCGGATGTCGCGGCGATTAAGCTCGAAAGGATAGGAGGCGATATCGCGCGGCGGCGAATCGCCGTAAGGGCGGTCGCAGGCGGAAACATCGGCCGCCTCCTTGCCGGGACAGCCGGAGGTGCGGAACGCGACGCCCGCGTCGATCACTGCATCGAGTTCGTCCTGCGGCAGACCGAAATCGACGAGCTGGCCGTTCTCATCGAAACGCATACGCTCCAGGTGGTGTCCGCGATATTCGATCAGATAACGGGCAAGCTGAACGCGGCGCCATTGGGGGCGCGGCACCGGCGGCAGGTGATCCATCAGGGAGCCGTGCTCCGGAAAGAATGCGAACATGTGGCTGTGGCCGCCGAGATCGCGGAGTCTCTGCACCTGCGAGAGAACGTCTTGGTCGCTCTCACCCATCCCGACGATCAAATGAGCGCCGAAGCGTTCCGGGCCAAATATCTCGGCAGCCGCCAGCAGGATCTCCCAATATTTGTCCCAGCTATGCGGCGATTGAACGCCGTGGCCACGGGTGCGGTCAAAGATGATGGGGGTGGCCGCATCGAGCGCTACCGTGAATATCTCGGCGCCGAGATCCTTGAGCTCCTGCACATCCTGGCGTGTCATCGTGGTCGGGTTCGACAGGATGGACACGGGCACGTGCTTGATGCGCTCGACCCACTTCCTCAGGACAATGCGGGTGTCCAGGTCGGAACGCGGGTGCGTGATCATGCTGATACACATGCGGTGGAAGCGCCGGCCGTCCCTGCCCGAGGCGACGATATCAATGACCTGGTCGTAGGGCACTGCGGGCCAGTCGACGCGGATAAAGTTCCGGTCGGCATAGTTGCGTTCCGCTTCGCGATGGCGCGCAAGCCCGCAATAGGCGCAGTTGGCGCGGCAACCCTCCGGGTAGGTCAGCAGCAGGTTCAGGCAACGGGTGCAACTGGTGCGATGCATGTAGCCGTTCATGACGCCGAGGGTGATCGCAGCTGCCGTCGACATCTGCACGTACTCGGGCGATCGCATGTTCGGCGTCAGAACATTGTCGTTCGGACGGTAGACGCCTTCCGGCCGCACGTCCTGCGCTTTCACGCGCGCCCCATTACGTGCATCCGCCGGCACGGCGCCCGCCTCGCGTGGCTTCATCGCCTCGGCAGCGTTGAAACCGCGGATATCCCCGCCGAGGAAATCCGGCATCGGGTGTGTCGGCCCTTCGAGACAGCTCATGATTTCCTCCCTTGGTTCTGTACTGTCATGCCGCCCAATAGCCTGGCGAACTGATCCATCCCTCGGCGAGCGCAGTCGCGTCGGGGTGGCTGCCTTTGCCGTAGCGCGCAAGCACTTGCTGTCGCCGCCGCAGCGCCCGGCTCAAGGCTGCATCGAAAATGTCGCCCAGTTCTTCTTCATAATCATCGAGCGCGCTGCTGCGGCCGGAAAGCGCATCCGCCGCGGCTTGCGCGGCGAGCGTTCCCGATTGCACGGCAGAGGCGATGCCGGCGCCGGTCACGGGATTGGTCAGACCGGCGGCATCGCCGGCCAACAACACCTTCGTTGCGCCGAGCCGGCCGATCGAACGTAGCCTGCCACCCACGGGTATCGCCCCGCCGGTCAGCGCGAACGGGCGCGTTCCGATCCGGCACTGTGCCGACAGCCTGGCGAAGAGCGCGGCCAGCATCGGCTTCAGCCGCTGCCGGTCCTGTATCGTGACGCCAATGCCGATATTGGCCACGGCGCCCTTGGGAAACATCCAGCCATAGCCGCCGCGGTAGTCGGCGCTCAGGAAAATATCCGTGGCATCGTGCGGCACGATGAGTGGGGCGGTCAATTGCCTCGTGTCGACAAGCGCGCGATTGGTCTGACCGACGGCGGCGCCGAGTTGCGAACGAGGGCCGTCGCAGCCGATCAGGACGCGTGGCTTCAGGGAAAGACCGTCTGATGTATGAATCGTGCCGTCGGCATCGATGGCAACCACGGACGTGCCGTATCGGCACTCGGCTCCCGCATTTGCCGCCTCATCAGCGAGCATTCGATCGAAGGCGGCGCGGTCGATCATCCAGCCGCGAAAATCCGGCGTTTCGTCGCAGCGCTTCGCATCGATGAAGGTCAGCATGCGTGCGATTTGCTGCTGGGCGACGGCCCTTATGTTCGCAACATCCCGCTCGATCATGGCAGGCACGAACTCGGCGCACTGGACCGGGCAACCCGCTTCGATCCGGCGTTCGATGGCGATCACGCCATGGCCTGCCTTCGCAGCAACTGCAGCGGCGCGGCTGCCGGCCGGTCCGAGGCCGATGACGACGATATCCGGAGCTTTGCCATTCATCGCGAGACCTCAGGCCGCACAGGACCGCCGGCCGGCGAGGCCGTCGAGCGCGATCGAGCAGCAGGCATGCTCCTGTTCGATCGGTCGACCGATGGCGCGGGCGAGCGCCACGATGCCTTCGGCGGGGTAGGCGATGCCGTCGAAGCCCGCCATCACCGCGTAGGCGTCGGTCATCAGCTTGTGACGGCCGGCCGGCCGGATACAGCCGAGCTGGACCGGCGCGTGGTTGATGCGACGTCGTGCGGCGACCAGCAGCTTGGCAACATCTTCGGTGGAAATGGTGGCGAAGGGCCTGTCAGCGGGCGCATAAATCGTCGTGACAACGACCAGGATCAACGCCGCGACGGCATGGCGCGACACGATGTCGAGTGCGTTCTCCTCGCCGAGGAGCCGGCCATAGTGGAGACCAATCACGATGTGCGGAACGACCTCCATGCTGGTGGCCGATAGGGCGGCCAGAGTGGCTTCGAAATCCGCAACCGGACGGTCCAGATGATAGACCTCGCGGATCGTCTCCTGTGCACCGATCACGTCGAGCATTGCGACGTCGACCCCGGCAGCCTCCATGGATTTGGCGCGCCGCTCGTCGAGCAACGCGGAATGGACGGCAATGCGCAGATGGGGGAAGTCGCGCTTGAGCCTTTCGATGGCGGGATAGAAGCGATCGTAAGGCACCTCGTTACGCCGGTTGGATCCCCCCGAGAGCAGGAACCCGCGGAGATCCTTGAGCAGCACGAGATCGCGCACCTTGCGGTCGAGTTCTGCGGGGCTTGTCGCTGCAATCATGGGCTCGAGGATTTTGGCCTGGCAGTGGTCGCAATTGAGCGCGCAGGCACCGCCGGTGATCGAGAAGGCGGGGAAGCTCGCTTTGCCGCAGCCCTTGAGCTCCTCGCTGGCATAGGCGCGGAACGTCGGAGTATAGAAGCGCATCGGACCGAGTGCGCGCTCGCCCGCGGCGGCTTCCAGTGCGTCGACGAGCCCGCGATCAAAGGGCAGGTCGTCAAAAGGCTCGATTTCCCGCAGCTGCTCGTACCACGCCATTGCGATCCTCACTTTATCATATGCAGAATATAATATATGACATGAGCTGACCTATGGTCGGCGTTTCAGGTGTTTCGTCGGTTCCGGCAGTGTCCATGAAGACGCTCTGCGTGTTGCAGCATTTTGAGGCGGACTATCTCGGCCTGATGGAAGATCACCTCGAGGGCCGCAACATCCGCTTCCGCTATTGCCGGCCGTTTGCGGCCGGAGGAGCCGTTCCTGCCACGGCCGAGGACTATGATGGCCTCATTCTTCTCGGTGCAGGGCCGCTGGGCATCGTCAGCGGCAACCTGCTGCCCAGCCTTGGGCCGGAACTGCGGCTGGTGCGGAACTTTCTCGCGCGCGGCCTCCCGGTGATCGGCATAGGCACTGGCAGCTGCATCCTCGCAGCCGCGTGCGGTGGCGGCGCTGAAGAAGCTCCATTGCGTTTCGTCGTTGACACGGCGCGACGCGTTGTTCTGCAGGCGCTCGGCGGTCATTTGCCGGAATCGTTTCCCGTCGCAGTCTACATGCGCGATCGCCCGGTGCTTCCCGCGGATGCCCGTGTTCTTGCGATCGACTCTGCCGGGGAGCCGGCGCTCTTTCAGCTTCGCGACAATTGTTTCGGGTTCCTCGGCCATCCGGGAATCAAATCGGCCATGATTGAGGATTTGATCATGGAATTCGACGAAGTGCCTCCACGCACGGCGGAAACGCTGGCCGAGTTGCGCGCGGTGCAGCGCGAGATCGCGGCGGCGCTCGGGCCGCTCATGGTCGGCTTGATTGAGTTGACGCATCTGATGCAGCCGTTCCCGTAGGACCGTTCTCCCAGGTAACAAATTTTTTTACTACCTTATAGAAATTATTCAAAAAATGGAATATGTTTTGACTGGGTTCAAAGGACTGGTCGAGTTCGAGATGGCCGTTGGTCTGTTTTTGTCTTGATCTAGGATAGAGGTCCCCGCGCTTGTTGATCTGCATCAACGCCAAGGTGTCGCGCCTCAATATGATTTTTGCCCTCGTCAGGTTGCGCGCGCGTTCGTGTCGATGGTCGCTGCGCAGAGCCCAAGACCAAGAATGATCTGGGAGGATATCCGCGAAATGGCGAAAAAGCTCATCATCATCATGGTCAATACCGATCCTCGCAACGGCGAGGAGTTGGGCGCGCCGTTTTTCCAGGCGACCGTTGCTGCGGCGATGGACTACGAGGTCGAGGTGGTGTGCACCGCGACGGCGGGTCAGCTCATGAAAAAGGGCGTCGCCGAGAAGCTCGTGGTCAAGCCCGGATCTCCCAAAACCGTCTACGACTTCATCAAGGACGCGCACGGGGCAGGGGTGAAGTTTTATTGCTGCTCTCCGAACCTCGATCTGTTCGATATGACCGAGCAGGATCTCATACCTGAATGCGAGGGCATCGTCGGCGGTGCCAAGGTCATTGAAGAGGTGATGGAAAACGACGACGCAAAGGTGCTGACCTACTGAGAGGAGCCGCCAGATGACCAGCGGAGCATCAGCGAAGCTGACTGCGATCGGCGACCCGATCTCAGAGGCGCCGGTCGTTCCCTACGAGAAGCTTGAAGGGGTCTTTGAGGACATCCGTTCGCATGTCCTTTACGATCACGAGCTGCACGGCTGTCTGAATTGCGGCATCTGCACCGCGACCTGCCCTTCGGCGCATTACTACGACTATTCGCCCCGCGAGATCGTCCAACTGCTGTGGACCGAGAATCTCGAAGGCATCTATGACGCGATGCAGGAGAAGATCTGGTCTTGCGCCCAGTGCTACACTTGCGCGGCCCGCTGCCCGTTCGAAAATTCACCAGGCGGGCTCGTGATGATCATGCGCGAGGTCGCGATCAAGCATGGCATGCAGTCGGCGAAGGATGTGCTGCGGCCTTTCTCGCGGGTCCTTCTGAAGGTCATTTCCACCGGAAACCAGCTCGCGCCCAACATGATCACCCGCGACGCCTTTCCGGACTGGGGGCCGAACGTCGCCAAAGTCGATGCGCCGCTCAACATCCTGCGCAAGGCGATTCCGGTGCCGACCATGCACACCATGGACACAGCATGGGAAGTCAATCTGAAGACCTCCGTCGAGCTCTACACCATCTGGGAAGCGACCGGTGTGCTCGATCAGCTCGAGTCCATCGACGAGAACCTGTTCGATGTGGTCAGCGACGTGATGGACGAGAAGCGCGAGGAATACAACGATTGGCTCGAAGAGCAGCAGGAAGAATAGGCTGCTGGTGCGACCACAACAGACGGCGAGACCAATCGCTGCGGTGGACGACGGAGGAAGAGATGGACGACGATAAGGGCAGTGACAGTCAGTCGGCTTACGCCGGATTTGGTGCGGAGTGGCGCCCTTCCAGCCTGACACCGAGCGAGGCGCGGACCGCTACTGCCTGGGTGGAGACCCGAATAGACCGGCGTTCCATGCTGACCAACAAGGATCGCGTCCATGACGTGCGGGACGCGATGTGGGACCTGGAGCGCGACGGCGAAATCGTCGTTCACCGGATCGACGAGCGGCATGAGCCCGTGGCGGCGCGCACGCTCTATGGCTGGGAGAAGCGCATCCCCACGACCAACCTCTGGCAGCACAAATCCTGCGGACAGTGCGGCAACATCCCCGGTTATCCGTCGAGCGTGATGTGGCTGATGAACAAGCTCCGCGTGCGCTATCTCGACGAGACCGACCAGACCTCATGCACCGCCTGGAACTATCATGGCTCCGGCGTCGGCAACGTGGTCAGCCTGGCCGCCGTGTTCCTGCGGAACTTCCACCAGGCCTACATGTCGGCCGAGGCGGAGGGCCTGCCGGTTGGGACCTACTACCCGCTCGTCCACTGCGGCACCTCGTTCGGCAATTACAAGGAAATGCGCATCTTCCTGATGCACTCGGCCGAGCTGCGCGAGCAGGTCAAGAAGATCCTCGGCAAGCTCGGTCGCCTGGTCGACGGCAAGCTGCTCATCCCCGAAGAGATCGTGCACTATTCCGAGTGGCTGCATGTGATGCGCCACCGCATCAGGGAGCAGCAGGTCATCGACGTGAGCAGCCTGCGTGCCACTGTTCATCCGGCCTGTCATGTCTACAAGATGGTTCCCGAAGACGTCATCTATGATGATACTGTCATGGACGGCAATCGTGTCGCTGTCTCCACCGGCCTGATGCAGACGCTCGGCGCGCAGGTGATCGACTATTCCACCTGGTACGATTGCTGCGGCTTCGGCTTCCGTCACATCATCGGCGAGCGCGAGTTCACCCGCTCTTTCGCCATCGATCGCAAGATCAAGGTCGCCGTCGAGGAGGCGAAGGCGGACGTGATGATCGGTCATGACACCGGCTGCATCACCACGCTCGACAAGAACCAGTGGATCGGCAAAGCCGTCGACAAGGCCTATGCGCTGCCGATCATGGCGGATTGCCAGTTCGCGGCGCTGGCCCTCGGTGCGCATCCCTACAAGCTCGCCCAGCTTCACTGGCACGCCTCGCCATTCGAGGGATTGCTCGAGAAACTCGGCATCGACTGGCAGAAAGCCAAGGCCGAGTTCGAGGCCTACCTCGAAGAGGTCAAGGCCGGCCGCATCGAAACGCTTTACGACCCCAAACGCGCGATCACGTCGGGTCGGGGCTACGTCAAGCCGGCATCGACGTCGACCCTGTCAGGAGCTTCAACATGACCCGTCCCGTTCTCGTCGTTGGCGGCGGACCGTCGGGGCTTTCCGCCGCGCATGCCCTGGCCGCGGCCGGCCAGCATGTCGTTCTCGTGGACAAGGCGGAGCAGCTCGGCGGCGCGCCGATCCAGTCCGGTTATGCCAAGCTGGTGCCGTCAGGAGAATGGGCCAAGGACGCCATCGGCGGCATGGTAAGGCGGGTCGAGACCAACAGCCTTGTCGAGATCAGGAAGCGTGTAACCGTGAAAGCCTTTGATGGCAGTCCGGGCGATTTCCGCGTGACCCTGTCGGATGGCACGGTGGTGGAGGCGGGGGCGGCGATCCTGTGCACCGGCTTCACCCATTTCGATTCCGTCAACAAGCCGGAATGGGGTTTCGGCACTTACGCTGACGTCGTCACCACCACCCAGGTCGAGCAGATGCTCTCCTCGGGCAGGGGCGTGCGCTGTCCGTCCGACGGGCGCGAACCAGAGCGGGTCGCCATCCTGCTGTGCGTCGGCTCGCGCGACCGCCAGATCGGCCGTGAATGGTGCTCGAAGATCTGCTGTACCGTCTCCGCCAACATCGCGATGGAGATCCGCGAGGCGCTGCCACGGTGCAACGTCTACATCTACTACATGGATATCCGTACCTTCGGCCTCTACGAGGATCTCTACTACTGGGAGAGCCAGGAGAAGCACCGTGTCAAATACATCAAGGCGCGCATCGCCGAGGTGACCTCGGACGGCAGGCGGCTGATCGTGAAGGGCGAGGACACGCTGGTGAAGCGGCCGATCTCCATTCCCTTCGACATGGTCGTGCATGCCATCGGCATGGATCCCAATGTCGACAACATGACGCTGTCGGCCGTGTTCGACGTCAAGCTGCAGAAGCACGGCCATATCGAGAAGGCATCGGTCTATTGCAACACGTCGGCGACCTCGCGGCCGGGCGTGTTTGTCGCCGGCGCGGCGACGGGGCCCGAGACCATCGACGATTCCATCGCGCAAGGACAATCCGCAGCGATGGCGGCGCTGACCCTGGTCCGCGGCGCCATGCTGGAGGCAGCCGAGTGATGTGGCCGATCGGAAGCCATAGGGCCAAGGTCGCGCCGCCGTCGGCGCGGCCGGTGCTCGACCTCTCGGGCCCGAAGCTGCGACGCGCATTCGAGAACCTGGTCGAATCCGCCGACGAGACCGGCGGCGTCGAGCGTTACGTCGGTGCGCTCGCGCTCAAGGCGTCGCTGTTCGAGGAGGTGCTCGGCAAGGGGCGGGTCAGCGAGCTGACCGAGACTGAATTCTGCGATCTTGCCACGTTCATCACGCCGGTACGCCGGCGCGTCGGCGCGTGGCTCGGCCGTAATGGATTTGCGGCGATGCGCGGCAGGCTCGAGGCCCTGCTGCGCGGCTGGTCCGATCTCGGAACCGCCGATCAGCGCGTCGCTGCCTTCGTCGCGGGCTTTCCGGCCGATCGCGAGTATCGCTGGTCGCGCGATCTCGCCGCCGAGGTGCTGCACTTCACCGTTCCCGAGCGCTACCCGCTGATGACGCGCTGGATGTGGGACGCCCGGGTCAACACCGGCGTGCTGCGCGAAATCTGGTACAGCGAGAAGGCCGACGCCGGGACGATCGCCGTCGGCGACGGCTTTGGCACCTTCGCGATGCTGCGCGAGGAGATCGAGGGCTTCCTGCAGGCGAATGGCGTGTTCCGCGATCTCGCCTTCTACGTCGACCTGCTCTGCGCCCACGTCTATGCCGGCTACATCAACGACAAGGGCGGCCAGTTCCTGCACGCCGATTTCTGCGGTGGCGCCAAGGCCGACGCGATGGCGCATACACGCCGCCTTCTGGGGCTTGATGCGGTCGATACCGAGTCCGGCCGTACGCGTCTCAAGCTGATTGACGGCAAGGCCTATGTGCTCGGGCGGCCGCGCCTGCTGAGCTCGTGAGGGAGCCCAAGATGCCGATTCACGAAAAGTCGCTGATCCGCCCCGAGAACCTCGTCACGCACGAGCACCTGGAGATCGAAGGCGTCGACGTCTCCGGACACTGGAGCACGTTCATCACCTCGCGCGCCGTCACCGACTACAACGAGCAGATGGAGGAGGAGATTGCGGCGCTGCCGGGCGGTGAGTTCATCCACCGCTGCTGGCAATGTGGCTCCTGCACCAATGCCTGCACGATCAATGCCATCAATCCCGACTTCAACCCGCGCTACTGGATCTACTTGATCCGCATGGGGTTCGAAAGCGAGCTGTTGCGCGACAAGGACATCATCTGGCAGTGCGTCTCTTGCAACAAATGCACCTATGCCTGCCCGCGCGACGTCAATCCGGAAGGCGTGATGAAGGCGACGGCACATTGGCTGGAGCTCAAGGGTCACACCGAGAAGAAGCCATCCACCGTGTTCGACGAAGCTTTCTCCGAACAGGTCTTCGCCACCGGCAAGATCGAGGACGGCCGCGTGCTGCGCCAGTTCTTCGCGCGCACTGGGCAGTCACTGCTGCAGGATTGGCTTGTCGCGCTGGTGCGCGGTCTCGTAAGCCGCCTGCCGGTCGGCCTGTTGATGAAGCTTGGGCTTGCCACAGTGTTTCGTCCGCGCACGCAGGGTTGGGGTCCGGCCGGCGCCGCGATCGAGGAATATGTCGAGGAGTGTGAGGCGATCGCCCGCAAGGCACTTCGGTTGGACGTGCAGGGAGCTGAGTGATGAGCGGCAAGTACAAGCAGGTCGCCTACTACCCGGGCTGTGCGCTGGAAGGAACCGGACACGCCTACAATCGCTCCACCAAGGAGCTTGGCAAGGTGCTTGGCCTCGACCTGGTCGAGCTCAGCAACTGGAACTGCTGCGGCGCCATGGAGGTCAAGAACGTCGATCCCAAGCTGCAGACCTACTTGTCGGCCCGCAACCTCTCGATCGCCGAGGCGATGGGATTCGACACGGTGATGGCGCCGTGCAACGGCTGCTATCACAATCTCAAAAAGGCCGAATACGATCTCGCCAAGGATCCCGCTTCGCGCGAGGTCACAGCTCGACTGTCGCGCAAGGCGGGCCACAAGACCTATGAAGCCGGCAAGGTCACAACCATTCATGCGCTCGACTGGATCAAGGAAGCCATCGGCGAGGATGGCCTCAGGGCGCGCGTGAAGAACTCGCTCAAGGGCCTCAAAGTCGCCAACTACTACGGCTGCATGTACACACGCCCGCGTCACATATTTCCGGAAAAGGACAGGGGGCCCGGGTCGGAATCGACTTCGAAGCCGCATTTCATGGACGACCTGCTGGCGGCTGCTGGTGCCGAGAACGTCGAATACCCGCTTAAGACGGCGTGCTGCGGTGGCGCTCACACGCTGTCCGACAGCGACACCTCGACCAAGCTCGTTCTCAATCTGCTCACGACGGCGGAGGCCTGCGGCGCCGACGTGATCGCCACAGAATGCCCGACCTGCCACATCGGACTTGAGATGCATCAGGTGCGTGCCAAAAAAGTCTTCGGTCGCAAGACCAGCGTAAAGATCCTGTACTTCACCCAGCTTCTCGGCATGGCGCTGGGCCTGTCGGCGCGCAAGGTTGGCGTGCAGGAGAATTTCTCTGAATCGGGCGATCTGCTGCGCGCGCGGGGACTCGGCTGATGGCGGATACCGGCACCATGGGCCTCAACGACATCGCAGCTCGGCTCGATCAAATGTTGTCTGCGTCCGATACCGTGCTTGCGGCGGCACCTGTCCCGCTTGCCGAGGAGTTGCTGCAACTCGGCGAAAGGACCCTCGAAATCTGGCTCGCTGCGCATGGCGAGATCCCGACGGATCGTAAGGTCGAGGATTTTCGCTTGCTGGCGCTGCATCGGCAGGGTGCGCGCGGCGATGCCAGCTTCAACGCCTGCCGCGAGAGCTGCCGCGAACTGGTCTATCACCACAACCTCGTACGCTTGGAGCCCGGGCATGCCGACGTCGCCCGCAGGCTGCGGCTCGGCGCCATGGTCGCTCGGCATCTGGTGCTGTTCATCGGCGGCAAGCTGGAGGTGGCCGCGCTCGGCGAGTTCTGCTGCGCATCACGGCCGCTGCGCCAGCGTGACACATCGCTGCAGGCCAACGAAACTGTCTGAAACAAGGAGAAGCCGATGCCAACCGTCCGTGGCTGCAACCTTCCCGACGACCTCCTCTACGACGTCGAGAACAACATATGGTACCGCGAGAACGCGGACGGCACCGTGACGCTAGGCATGACCGCGGTGGCAGCTGCGATGGCCGGTCAGCTCGTTGCTTTCACGCCGAAGAAGGCCGGCCGGTCGGTCGATGCGGGCAAGTCCTGCGCCACGATCGAGTCCGGCAAGTGGGTCGGCCCGGCGAAGATCGCCTTCAACGCGGAAATCGTCGAAATCAACGGCGCGATGAGCGCGGCGCCCAAGCTTGCCAACACCGATCCTTACGGGGAGGGATGGATGGTCAAGGTGCGCCCGAAGGATTGGGCTGCTGCCAAAGCGGTCCTCGTGCCTGGCACGGCCGCCGTCGGACCCTACGAGGCGAAAATGACGGCCGACAATTTCAAAGGCTGCGCATGATGAAATGGACAGCCCGTGACTGAAATCACCGCAATCAGGATGACGATGATGAACCGCGCCGCCGGAGCCGTCGCGGCCGCACGGATCTATTTCCCGGGCGTGCTGGCCAGCCTGATCGTCGCGATCGCTGCGACTTTCCTGTCCGAGCATTACGGCGGGCCGGTGATGCTGTTCGCCCTGCTGCTCGGGATGGCCTTCTATTTTCTTTCGCAGGAAGGGCGTTGCATTGCCGGCATCGAACTTGCTTCCAAGCGCATCCTGCGCATTGCCGTCGGCCTGCTCGGGGCGCAGATCACGATTGCCGAAATCATGAAGCTGGGTGCGACGCCCGTCATAACGGTGATCGGCGCGGTGGTCCTGACCATCCTGTTCGGCGCGCTCGCCTCCCGTGCGATGGGATTGAGCCGGCCGTTCGGCATCCTCACCTCCGGGGCCGTGGCGATTTGCGGAGCGTCGGCGGCGCTCGCGATCTCGTCGGTATTGCCCAAGGACGAACACCACGAGCGTGACACGGTCTTCACCGTGATTGGCGTCACCGCGCTCAGCACCATCGCGATGATCGTCTATCCGCTGGTCATCGCAATGTTCCATCTCGATCACGCCGCGGTGGGAATGTTCCTTGGCGGCACCATTCACGACGTGGCGCAGGTGGTGGGTGCCGGGTTCAGCGTGTCGGAGGAGACCGGAAACGTCGCGACCTTCACCAAGCTCCTGCGGGTCGCGATGCTGCTGCCGGTCGTGATGGCGCTGTCCTACGTGTTCCGCGCCCACCACGTCGGCAAGGCCGGGCGCCAGTTGCCGGGTTTCCTGCTGGTGTTCGCCGTTCTGGTGGTGCTGAGCAGCACCGGCGTCATTCCCGGGTCGCTGCTTGCGGTCATCAAGGACATTTCACGGTGGTGCCTGGTGACGGCGATCGCGGCGCTCGGGATGAAGACGTCGCTCAAGGCGATGGCCGATGTCGGTGGGCGGGCGATCGCGCTGATCGTCGCCGAGACGCTGTTTCTCGCGATCCTGGTGCTGATGGTCGTGGTTTGGAAGGCTTGATCCGATGATCGGCGCAGTCGCGCCTGCGAGAGCACAAACGGAGGGATGCAATGGCCGATGAAAACAACACCAAGCGCATGTCGATGATTGTCACCAAGGGCACGCTGGACTGGGCCTATCCGCCGTTCATCCTGGCCACGACCGCCGCTGCGATGGGTCTCGACGTGACGATGTTCTTTACCTTTTATGGCCTGACCTTGCTGAAGAAGAAGCTCGACCTGAAAATCTCCACGCTCGGCAATCCGGCGATGGAGATGCCGATGTTCGGCATGCATATCGGCATGCCGAATCTCGTATCAGCCATCCCTGGCGTCGACGCGGCGGCGACGACGATGATGAAGAACCTGATCAAGAAGAAGGGGGTCGCTTCGATCGAGGAGTTGCGCGCGATGGCGATCGAGGCCGATGTCAAGATGATTGCCTGCCAGATGACGATGGACCTGTTCGAGTACACCAAGGATGACATGATCGAGGGGCCGGTTCTCGGCGGCGCCGCTACCTATATCGAGACGGCAACCAAGAGCGAGATCAACCTGTTCATTTGAACTGGTTCCAAGCCCTGCAATGACGAGGAGACAAAATGGCTGACCAAGTTCTCGATGCGAAAGGATTGAACTGCCCGCTGCCGATCCTGCGCGCCAAGAAGGCGCTCAAGGACGTACCGATCGGTGGCACCCTCCAGGTCCTCGCCACCGATCCCGGCGCTGTGAAAGACTTCGAGGCGTTCTGCCGCACGACCGGCAATGATCTCGTGGAATCGAAGTCGGAAGGCAAGCAGTTCGAGTTCCTGATCAGGCGGAGGTCATAGGCTGACGCAACACGCGTCAGGCCGGACCGCTTTCCGCCGCGGTCGAGAGCGACCGGCGATAACGGGACCGGCGCATTCCGCGCCGGTCCGTGGCGTCTTGAGCGCTGCGGCCGGGCTTGGGCCTTCACGACGAACGTCACCTCGGCGCCTTGGCCTGGTCGTCCTCGATCAGATGGTCCGCGATGATCTCCACCAGGCTGGCAAGTCCGCCGTCCCATTTCCAGTGCGCCTTGCTTTCGTCCATGGTCAGCCGGCAGTTTGAGCATGCGGAGACCATCGTCTTGGCGCCGGTCTTCTCGACCTGGTCCATCTTGATCTTGAATACCTTGTGACGAAGAGGGGCCGCGCGTGCGATCGCCTGTACCCCGCCGCCGCCACCGCAGCACCAGTTGAGATTTCCGGTCGGTGTCATCTCACGCAAGTCCTTTGCGAAATCCTGCAGCAGGAAGCGCGCATCCTCCGTTGCGCCGCCGCGCCGGGAGATCTGGCAGGGATCGTGATAGGTGATCGATTCCTCGAGCGGCTTCAGCCTTAACTTGCCGTCGCGCTTGAGTTGCGCCATGAATTCCGAAATGTGCACGACCGCGTAGGGCAGGGGGCGGCCGAGCATGTTGGCGCCCGACCATCGCAGCACACCGAAGGCGTGGCCGCATTCCGGGATCACGACCGTCTTGGCGCCGATCGCTTCGGCGGCTTCGGTAATGCGCTGAACCATGATCCTGGCGACATCTGCCTTGCCGGCCAGATAGCCAAAATTCGTGGCCTCATAGCCTTTCGTGCTCAGCGTCCAGCTAACGCCCGCATGGTTCAGCAATTTGGCCATGGCGACGACGGAATCGGGGTATTTCATCGCTTCGACGGACGAGAGCGTCAGCAATATGTCGGCCTTATCCTTGTCGAGTGCGATAGGCACTTCGTGCTCGTCTTGCAGCCACTCGACGCGATCGCGCAGCTTGTCGGCCGTCACGCCCAGCGGGCTTCCATGATCGCGCGAATTGTCAGCCGCCTGCAGAAGATCGTCCGGTCCAAGCCCTGCCTCTACGAAGGCCTGCCGCGCACCACCAACAATGGAAGCGATGTCGATTCCCATCGGACAGATCGTGGTGCAGCGACCGCACATGGTGCAGGTGTCGAACAGCAGCTCTTCCCATTCCTTGAGGTCTTTTTCCGTCACGCGTGGCGCAAAGAGGGAGAGCGGGAATTTCTGCCGGCGATAGGCTTTGGCAATCGGAAACAGCTTGTAGGCGGGCGTATGCCGTGGATCTCCGGAGGCCTCGTAGAAGTGACAGGCTTCGGCGCAGTTCCCGCAATGGACGCAGGCCTCGAGATAGCTGACGAGATGTTCTTCGGTGTGCGCCAGGAACGTTCTGGTGGCTGCTTCGACGTCGATATTGCCGGCCATCGCCTTACCTCACCCGCAATTGCATCAGTTCGTCGCCGTTGGGGTCGATCACATGCACGGCGCACGCAATGCACGGATCGAAGCTGTGTATCGTGCGCTGGATCTCCAGCGGCTGCCGGGGATCATCGAGTGTGTGGCGATCCATCAACGCCGCTTCGTAAGGTCCGGGCTGGCCCTTGGAATCGCGGGGCCCCGCGTTCCAGGTCGACGGCACCACGGCCTGATAATTATCGATGCACTTGTTCTTGATCACCACCCAATGGGCCAGCGCCCCGCGCGGCGCTTCCATGAAGCCGACGCCCATCGCTTCGGCGGGCCAGGTCGAGGGATCCCACTTCCTCGGATTGTGAACTTCGAGGTCGCCCGCGCGGATGTTGGAAACAAGATGGTCGTACCAGGTGAGCATCTGGTCGACGACGATCTTGCTTTCCAGGGTGCGCGCCGCAGTGCGCCCCATGGTCGAGAACATCGCCGTCAGCGGCAGTTCGAGTTTACCGAGTGCGTAATCTGCCAATTCGCGGGTCGGCGCGTGACCTTTGGCATAGAGCATCAGCACGCGCGCGAGCGGGCCGACCTCCATCACATGGCCCTTCCAGCGCGGCGCCTTGAGCCAGGAATAGCTGTTGCCGACATCGAGCTGCTCGAAGGGGGGCGTTGGGCCTGTGTAGTGCAGATTGGTCTCGCCCTTGTAGGGATGCAGGCCTTCATCCTTGCCGCCGGCATAGTCGTACCAGGAGTGGGATACGAACTCCTGGATCTCCTGCGAATTGTTCATGTCGACGGGATGGATTGCGGTCAGGTCGCGATTGAGGATCACGCCCGCCGGGATCAGCCAACTCGCCGGGTTGTCCATGCCTTTCTCTGGGAAGTCGCCATAGGTCAGGAAGTTGCCCACGCCTTCGCCACGCGCGAACCAGTCCTTGTAGAAGGACGCGATGGCCAGCGTGTCCGGCAGATAGACCTGCTCGACAAAATCCTTCATTCGGCCGATCACGGTTTTCACTGTCTGCAGACCGTCCATGCCGATGGCGGTGCCGCCCGTGTTCAGGCTGATCGCTGACGGGGCGCCGCCGACCAGGAAATTCGGATGCGGGTTCTTGCCACCGAAAATGGTGTGAATCTGCACCACCTCGCGTTGCCAGGCGAGCGCTTCCAGATAGTGCGCGACAGCCATCAGATTTGCTTCCGGCGGCAGCTTGAAGCCGGGGTGTCCCCAGAATCCACCTGCAAAGATGCCAAGCTGGCCGCCCTCCACGAAGGCTTTCAGTCTCTTTTGCGTGTCTGCGAAATAGCCCGGGCTCGACTTTGGATAGCTCGAGATCGATTGCGCCAATTGCGACGTCGCCGCGGGGTCGGCCTTCAACGCCGACAGCACGTCGACCCAGTCGAGCGCGTGCAGATGATAGAAGTGCATGACATGGTCGTGCACATATTGTGCGGCAATCATCAGGTTGCGGATCAGTTGCGCGTTCGGCGGAATGCCGTATCCGAGCGCGTTCTCCACCGCGCGGACGCTGGCGATGCCGTGGACCAGCGTGCACACGCCGCATATGCGCTGCGCGAAAGCCCAGGCGTCGCGCGGGTCACGCCCCTTAAGGATCAGTTCGATGCCGCGTACCATCGTGCCGGAACTGTACGCACCAGTGATGGCGCCCTGGGCATCGGTTTCCGCCTCGATCCGCAGGTGCCCTTCGATGCGCGTGATGGGATCGACAACGATGCGCTGGTTCATATCTCAACTCCCCGGCGGCTGTAAAAGATCCCGGTCTCGCTTCTGGTCAGGAAGACGAGGAAGGCATGCATGAGCTTTCCGAACGGGAACCAGATCAGGAACAGGCACACGGTCAGGATGTGCACGGACAACAGCGTCTCGTACGGCGCCCACAAATGGCTCACCGCGATAACCCCTGTCACAACCGGAAGGAACGTCACCAGCCAGCTGACATAGTCGTTGAAAGTCGAGAGCAGCTTTAAGACCGGTTTCGTCATCCGTCGCCCCAGCGCCGCCAGGAGCGACGCCAGCGTGACCACCGACACGACCGAAATCACGCCAGTGGGCAAATTCGGCCATGACAGGCCGAACAATCCACGCAGGAACAGGATGTGCTGCGCCAACCCAAACACGATGATCGCAAGGCCGACGTGAAACACGTAGCCGTTCACGATGCTGAACAGCGAGGCGCGCAGATAGGTGCTCGGTGGCCATAGGTGGCGCACGAAGCCACGGACGGCGCCAACCACGGCATGCGGTGCATCGGCTCGCTTCACCGATCTGTCCTTGGCCCAGGGCAGGAGCAACAGCGAAACGAGGCGCCACAATACGCCGGCCACGAATATCGCGATTGCGATCTCGATCGCGGGCCCGCGCGCGAAATCCAGCAGGCTCATGGCCGGGCCTCCTTCTCCGCTCGTTGCTTGCGCCGCCGCGCCAGCCATGCGCTGGCAACGCCGACCGCCGCACCTGCCGCCGCCGCGCCGCCGATGATCTCCACATCGTTCAACGTGTTGGAGGAAAGCGGCCGGTAGAAGCTGCCGCGGTCCCAGAAATCCGGCTCCGAACAGCCCAGGCAGCCATGTCCTGACTGGATCGGGAAAGAGACGCCGCCATTCCATTTCACGGTCGCGCAGGCGTTGTAGGTGACCGGGCCCTTGCAACTTCATAGAGGCACCAGCCCTTGCGTGCTCCTTCATCGTCGAATTGCTTGGCGAACAGCCCCTTGTCGTAGAACGGCCGGCGATAGCAGCGGTCATGAATCGTGTCGCCGAAAAACGCTTTCGGTCTGCCCTTGTCGTCGAGATCGGGAAGCTTGTTGAACGTCACGAGATAGGCGACCGTGCCGGTGATGGCTTCGGGAATCGGCGGGCAACCGGAGACATTGATCACCGGCTTGTCGGTAATGATGTCGCTGACGGGGACTGCGCCGGTGGGATTGGGATTTGCGTGCGGAATGCCGCCAAAGGCCGCGCAGGTACCGACCGAGATCACGGCGGCTGCCTCTGCTGCCGTTTCCTTCAGCACCTCGAGGTTGGTCTTGCCGGCGTTGGTGGAGTAGACCCCGCCATCCCTGGTCGAAACGGAGCCGTCGACCACGACGACATATCTGCCCTTGTTCTCCTTCATGGCGGCGAGGCGCGCCGCTTCCGCGGCCGCGCCCGAAACCGCCATGAGCGTCTCGTGATAGTCGAGCGAAATGAGATTGAAAATCATGTCCTCGATGGTTGGGCTGAAGGAGCGCGTCAGCGATTCCGTGCAGCCCGTGCATTCCTGAAACGAGAGCCAGATCACTGATTGGCGCCGCGTCTTCGCCAATGCCTCCGCCATGCCCTTCGCGGCCATCGGCGGCAACGCCAGAAGGCTGGCAAGATAGGTCGTATATTTCAGCAGGGCGCGGCGGGAGACGCCCCGGCGCGTCAAGAGTTCGCCAATCGTCTCGCTTTCATGCATCGTCGGCATCCTCTGAAGATATGCAGTTCAGGTCTTCAGCCAGTTTCCTGCTCGCGGCAGCGATGTCGGCCGCATCGCTTGTCAGGATTTCCGGGCACGCCGCAATTTCAATACGCTCGGCGGCAATCTTGTCCCCAGCGCCCAGGTGGCGAACCCACCATACACCGGCATAGCGCGTCTCCCAGATTTCGCTGGTGCCGGCTGCAGTCAGAACGGCCTCGATATCGCCATGACCCAACCGCTCTTCCAATTCGCTGCGGTCCGCCGCCGTCAGAGGCAGGCTGCGCAGATCGATCGCCGCGCACGCGCCGGTTCTGGCAAGCACGTCGAGGTGGTCGGCGATCTCGCGGAGCAGGCTATCGGTCATCGCCGTGCGGAACCCTGCCGCGGCAGCGGCTTCAACTGTCATGATCCCACCTGCTGAGCAGAGTCTTGATTTGCTGACATGCGGTCGGAATCGCCGCGCCGACCGCGGGCGTCAGCGACAAGCCCCATTGCGTGGATTCAGGCTGAATTGCGACGAGCGCCCGACGCGCGGGCTCGCAGCCTGCCAGCCGCGCCGCCGACATCAGGTCGGCAAGCGCGACCTCATGAGCCGTTCGCTTCTTTCCCGTCAGCTGCCGGTCCATGTCCGGACCTTGAAATATTTTTACGGTTCCGGGCTCCGCGCCGAGCTCCACGGCGTCGACGGCGATGAGCGAGCCGAAATCTTCGATCTCCGAAAGCAGGGACAGCCCGAGCGTGCCGCTGTCCCGCAGCGCGACAGGATGCGGTATCTCGCCAGCACATTCCAGTGCATCGAGTGCCCGAATGACGTGCACGCCAATGCCATCATCGCTGAGAAGGATATTGCCGATTCCAAGCACCAGCGTGTAGGCCGCCGCGACATTCGTCCGCATAAGAACCCCTGCGAGATCAGGCGCCTGATTTTCTATGCAGCGAATGTGATGCCCTTTGCTTGATCCACGTCAAATCGGTATCGATAGGGCCATGATGTAAAAAGTAAGAGTACTTACAGGTGGAACGACATGTGTCTTGGCATCCCGATGCGGGTCGTGGAGTGTGACGGATTCATAGCACGATGCGAAGCCAAGGGCATTGAGCGCACGGTAAGTCTGTTCCTGCTGCAGCATGAACCTGTGGAACCCGGCGATCACGTCATGGTTCATGTCGGTTACGCCATCCAGAAGATGTCAGAAGCCGAGGCGCTGAGTGCGTGGGAGCTCTACGACGAAATGTTCGCGGCGGAAGCGGAAATAAACGGCAATGCATGAACTCGCCGTCTGCCAAAGCCTTCTGCGCGAAGTCGAGCGTGTCGCGTCAGCTCACGGGGCCGCCGGTGTGAGCCGGATTGAAGTGGCTGTAGGCTCGCTGTCGGGGATCGAAGCAGCGCTGCTTGATCGAGCATTCAGCATCGCGCGCATGGGCAAGGCGTGCAAGACCGAGACCAGGCCCGCAAGCGCCAATGCCCTGTTGTGCGCGCAGTGTGGCGCATGGCAGGTCGATGTAAGGTCCGGCGACGAACTGGTCTTGAGGCAAGTCGAACTCGTGCAGCCCGCCGAGGCTGCGACGTCTTGAGCGGGCGGAGGGGCGGAACATGTGTCGTGAGTGCGGTTGCTCGGTGACGCAGGACGATGTGCATGTGCACGATCACAACGGCACCGTCTCTGCAAGGTCCGGCAACTCTGCTTCTGTCGAGGTCTTGCGCCGCATCTTGCATGATAATGACCACGAAGCCGCGCACAATCGCGAACATCTGGCGGGCCGCGGCATTCTTGCCGTCAATCTCATGTCGTCGCCGGGTTCGGGCAAGACGAGCTTGCTCGAAGCCACCATCGATGCGATCGGTGCCAGGCATCGGATCGCCGTGATCGAAGGCGATCTCGAAACCGAGAACGATGCAAATCGCATTCGTGCGAGGGGTGTGCCGGCCGTGCAGATCACGACCGGACAGACCTGCCATCTCGACGCGCATATGGTTCATGATGCGCTGCATGCGCTCGATCTCTCGGAGATCGACATCCTCTTCATCGAAAATGTCGGCAATCTCGTCTGTCCCGCCGGCTTCGATCTGGGGCAGCACGCCAACGTGACCTTGCTTGCCGTCACGGAAGGCGACGACAAGCCCGCGAAATATCCGGTCATGTTTCGGGCCGCAGATCTGGTCTTGCTTTCGAAATCCGATCTCCTGGACGTACTGGACGATTTTGCTCCGGATCAGGCCGAGCGCCACATTCGCGCGCTGGCCAATCCGGCTGATGTCCTGCGGATATCCGCCCGGCGCCGGGAATCCCTGGCTCCGTGGCTGGCATGGCTCGAAGCACGTCTCGCCGAAGTGCGCAGCGACGCCGCACGCCACGCACGCCGTCACCACCATGACCATCATCACGCTGCGGAGTGATCATGACCGCCGAATCCAAAATCGGCGCGAAGCAATGGCTGGATCGCATCCGGGAGCTGAGACTCGATGCCCGCATCCGCGTGATGAACGTGTGCGGCGGGCACGAGCGCTCGATCTCGATGGCGGGTTTGCGCGGTGCCTTGCCGGAGCAGATTGAATTGATCCCCGGACCAGGCTGCCCGGTCTGTGTCTGCCCGGAAGAAGATGTCCATGCTGCAATCGAACTGGCGCTGGAGCGCAAGGTGATCCTGGTTGCTTTCGGCGACATGCTGCGCGTGCCGGCAAATGTGCCGAAAGGTCAACCACGCTCGCTGGAGCAGTCACGAGCCGCAGGGGCCGACGTCCGCCCGATCGCCTCTCCGCGGGAGGCGGCGAAAATTGCGGGCGCTCACCCCGATCGCGAGGTGGTCTTTTTCGCGGCCGGTTTCGAGACGACCACAGCGCCGGTCGCCGGTCTCATCGCCGAGGGGGTGCCGTCGAACCTCTCGATTCTTCTCTCCGGGCGGCTGACCTGGCCTGCGGTCGCAATGCTGCTGGAAAGCGAGCAGGCCGGGTTCGATGCGTTGATCGCGCCGGGCCACGTTTCGACGATCATGGGTCCCGAAGAGTGGCGCTTCGTGCCCGAAAAGCATGGAATTCCGTCCGCCGTCGCCGGCTTCGAGGCGGACAGTCTGTTGGCCGCGCTCTATTCGGTTCTGCGTCAGCATCTGGAAGGGCGCCCCTTCCTCGACAATTGCTATTCGAATGTGGCCAGGCCCGGGGGCAATCCCACGGCCAGGCGGTTGCTCGAGGAGACATTGGATGTTGTCGATGCGAACTGGCGCGGAATTGGAACTATTCCGCGCTCCGGTTTTGCGCTGAAACGCGAATTGGCTCGCCTGGACGCAGCCCGGCGTTTCGGCTCGCGGGCCGACGAGACGCGCCGGCGCGCCGGCGAAATGCCGCCGGGCTGTGATTGCGCGCGTGTCGTACTTGGGAAGATCTACCCCAACCAATGTGTTCTGTTCGGCAAAGCCTGTACGCCGCGCAACCCGATCGGGCCCTGCATGGTGTCCGACGAAGGGGCCTGCAGGATCTGGTGGTCGTCGGGCGTGAGGCAGGCAGCGGCCGATGAGCACGCACGCGCGCGATATTGACCGCCTCGCCGCGCGCAGGATCGTGGTCAGCGGCCGCGTTCAAGGCGTCGGCTTCCGACCCTTCGTCTATCGCATCGCACATCGCCTCAACCTGACGGGCTGGGTTCGCAACGAAACCGGACGGGTCGTCATTCACGTCGAAGGCCTCCCGGGCGATCTCCGCCATTTCGAGTCCATGCTCACCAGCGATGCACCGCCTCTTGCCAGGCCGCATCTGGAAGATGCGCAGGACGGCCATCCACAAGACGCGCGCGGCTTCAAAATCCTCGAGAGCGCCGAAGCGGCCGAGGCCGACGTGCATTTGCCGCCGGACTTGTTCTGTTGCGACGATTGCATCGAAGAACTCTGCCGCCCGTCCGGGCGCCGCTATCGCTATCCCTTCACCAATTGCACCCAATGCGGCCCGCGCTACACCATCATCGAGGCGTTGCCCTACGATCGCTCCCACACATCGATGCGCGACTTCACGCTATGCGCCGATTGCGGCGCCGAATACGAAGACCCGCTCGATCGCCGCTTCCATGCGCAGCCGCTCGCCTGTCCGGTGTGTGGACCGACGCTGACGTTCCAACAGGGAAGTGCGGCGCGGCTTCACGGCGAGGCGGCCCTCGTCGCCTCGCTCGATCTGTTGCGGAACGGTGGCATCGTCGCAGTGAAGGGTGTCGGCGGCTATCACCTCATGTGCGATCCCGCCAACGATAAAACCGTGCGCATGTTGCGTAGCCGAAAGCATCGCCCCGACAAACCGTTCGCGGTCATGTTTCCCTGGAAAGGCGGAGATGGCCTCGACGCGGTGCGCACCTGCGCCATACCGGGCGATATGGAAGCGCGCGCCTGCGCTGCGCCGGAGCGCCCGATCGTCCTGATGCGACGCCGCGACGACTGCAAGCTTAGCTCCGCACTGGCGCCGGGCTTGTCGGAGCTGGGCGTGTTGTTGCCTTACAGCCCGCTGCACCATATGTTGCTTTCTGAATTCGATGCGCCGCTGGTTGCAACGTCCGGCAATATCAGCGGCGAGCCGGTGATTACCGACAATGAGGACGCGCACGCGCGCTTGGGGCAAATCGCCGACGGCTTCCTGCACCACAATCGTCCCATCGTTCGACCGGCCGATGACTCTGTCGCGCGAGTAATCGGCGGCGCGCCACGGCTGATTCGCATCGGCCGTGGCATGGCACCACGCGAACTCGACCCACGCGTGCCATTCCAGGAGCCGGTTCTCGCCGTGGGCGGCCATATGAAGGGCGCCATTGCGCTCGGCTGGAACAGGCGCTGCGTGATCTCGCCTCATATCGGCGAACTCGACAGTCCGCGGAGCGTGAAGATCTTCGAACAAGTCATCTGCGATCTGCAGAACCTCTATCATATTGCGCCACGACACATCGTCTGCGATGCCCATCCCGGCTATGCCAGCACGCGCTGGGCAGTAAACCAGAATGTTCCCCTGACGCGCGTCCTGCATCATGTAGCGCACGCCTCGGCCGTTGCCGGCGAACATCCCGATGTCGCGCGTTGGCTCGTCTTTGCGTGGGATGGCGTTGGCCTCGGCGCTGACAATGAATTGTGGGGCGGCGAGGCATTCTTGGGTGCGCCAGGTGCCTGGACCCGCGTTGCGAGCTTGCGGCCATTTCATCTTCTGGGCGGCGACCGAACCGGTCGCGAGCCGTGGCGCTCCGCGGCAGCGCTCATGTGGGAAACAGGCCGCAACTATGCTCCAAACTTCCGCGGCGGATCGCTTGCCCGCCAGGCCTGGCAAAAGCGCGTCGGTACTAACCGTACATCTTCGGTGGGCCGCTTGTTCGATGCCGCGGCGGCATTGATCCTCGACGTCGAGAGTGCCAGTTTCGAAGGACAGGGTCCCATGATGCTCGAAAGCGTGGCCATGCAAACCCGCGAAGCGATTTCGCTTCTGCTATCGCGGGACGACGAGGACGTTCTACGGATGGATTGGGAACCGCTTCTGCCGATGCTGCTCGACCAGTCGCTGTCGCCCGCGCGTCGTGTCGGCGTCTTCCACGAAAGCCTGGCCCGCGCGCTCGCCGCCCAGGCTGCAACGCTGGCGCAAACGGAGGTCTTCGAAGCGGTCGGTCTGACCGGCGGTGTGTTTCAGAATCGGTTGCTCGCAGAACGCGTCATGGAATTGCTCGCGAAGGACGGAATTACGGGATATCTGCCGTCTGCGGTCCCTGCGAATGACGGCGGCCTCGCATTTGGCCAGTTGATCGAAGCGCGCGCACGCCTCGCAAGGGGAGCCGTATGATGGAAGATCGCCACATCTCGCTCGCCCACGGCAATGGCGGCCGCTACATGCGCGAGCTCATCGAGCGGATTTTCTGCCGCCATCTCGCCAACCCGGCGCTTGACATCCATCTCGATGCGGCACCACTGGCGCTTGCTGCTGATCTTGTGCCGTTCATCACCACGGATTCCTTCACCGTTCAGCCGCTGGAGTTTCCCGGCGGCGATATCGGCTCGCTCGCCGTCAACGGCACGATCAACGATCTCGCGGTCAGCGGCGCCGTGCCAAGATTTCTGACCCTCAACGCGATTATTGAAGAAGGTTTGGAGGTTGCCTGCCTCGACCGCGTGGTGAAGAGCCTCGCGGCAGCGGCGCAATCAGCAGGTGTCTGCGTGGTGGCGGGCGACACCAAAGTCGTGCCGCGCGGGCAGGGTGGCGGGCTGTATCTTGCAACCACCGGCATCGGCCTGCGGTCGCCGGACGTCAGGTTGGGAATGGGCCGGATCCGCGAAGGGGACGTGCTGCTGGTCAGCGGACCTATCGGCGACCACGGGATCTCCGTCATGCTGGCGCGCGAAGAATTCGAACTGCGCGGCGAGGTCGTGTCGGATTGCGCGGCGGTGACGCCGCTGACACAGCCGATCGCGGCGATGACCGGCGTACGCTTCATGCGCGACCCCACGCGGGGAGGCTTGGCCACCGTGGTGCATGAAATCGCACAGGCGACAGCCATGAATGTCCGTCTGTCCGAGCAACAAATCCCCGTTCGCGATTCCGTGCGCTCGGTCTGTGCGATGTTGGGCTACGATCCTTACTATCTGGCCTGCGAGGGCCGCGTGGTGGCGGTTGTGGCGCCGGAGACGGCAAGCGACATTCTCGGCATTTGGCGCGACCTGCCGGGCGGCAAAGGCGCCAGCATGGTCGGCAGGATGAGCGCCGGGCCCGGCCGCGTCATTCTGGAGACTGAAATCGGCGGCGAACGTTTCCTCGAAGAGCTGGAAGACGACCCGCTGCCCAGAATTTGCTGAAGAGGTTTACGCGCGCTGTCAAAGGGTGCGATCGCGCTTCGTGCCCGTTGACCATGGGCTGCTGGGACAGACCCGGTCCGCCGCGAACAGCGATACCGGGTCCGGCGGCAGGCGGGCTTGTTCAAGTGCCGTAGTTCTTCTTCAGGTAATCCGCGATTGCCTTGGCATCGCCGTCCTCGATCGGGGCGCCGAAAGCCTTGATCATTTTGGTGACCTCGGCGTCCCAGCCCGCGGCATTGAGATAGACGGAGTTCATCGGAATGTATGCGAGGGTGTGGCAGGCGGCACAATTGTTCTCCACCTTGTCCAAGCCCGGCGCCTGCTTGAGCTTGATGACCTGCTCGTCGGCGCAGGCGGTTCCGGTGAGGAGCCCGGCAGCGAGTGCAACCATGATCGTTCGCATGTCGTTTCCCCTCAGGCGGTCAGCGTGATGCTTTGCATCACGTTGTTGTGGTATCCGGCCCCGTTGAACAGCAGCTGCGACGTCTGCGTCTGACCGATCATGTTGATGGCGTTGACCATCAGCGTGTTCTTGCCGGGATTGGCATTCAATTCGAAGCTCCACGGACGGAAGGCGAATTTGCCGAGGTCCTCTCCAAGAGCTGCTGTTGACCAGGTCTTGCCCTCGTCCGTCGAGACGTCGACCGTGCGGATGCCATAGCCGCCATCCCAGGCCAAGCCGGAGACTGTCAGCTTGCCGGCGTTTACCTTTGCGCCATCGCGATGGCTCGTGATCAGCGAGTTGACGACGATCTCGGTGATCGGCGTCGAGGTGGCGTCTTCCTGGGTGATGAAGCGGTCGCGGATCGGAAATTCGCCGACCGGAAGACGATAGGCGGGTTTCATCCAGAAGCCGCCCTGCGGCTGCGTCCTCGCCTCGATATGGATGATGTGCTTCACCCAGTAGGTTCCGGTCCAGCCCGGCACGATGATCCGCGCCGGGAAGCCGTTGAAATGGGGGAGCGGCTGCCCGTTCATCTCATAGGCGATGATGGTCGCCTCGTTCATGGCGCGCCAGATCGGGATGCTCTTGATGAAGTCCGGTGTTTTGTCGAACACCGGCCCGTCGGCGCCGTTGAAGGCGATCTCGATGCACTCCTTCTTGATGCCGACCTTGTCGAGCACATCCTTCAGCCGCGGCCCCTTCCAACGTGCGCATCCCATGGCGCCGTAGCCCCATTCCACGCCGGGGACATGCGGGGTCGACAAGCCGCGACGGTTGCCGGAGCACTGGTTGACCGCGGCGATTTCGACCGCGGGCATCTTCTTGAGGTCGTCGAGCGTCAGCTCGATCGAATTGGAGGCGCCGTCGCCACCGACCTTGATTCTGTAGCTGGCAACATCGACGCTTGGGATGTCCGCGAGGTGATAGCGCACGAAAAACTCGTCGTTCGGCGTGATCGGCGTGCGGAGATATTCGAGCGGCGATTCGTAGTTCGGCGGCCGGTCGGAGAGCTGGATCAACGGTTTCTTGTCCGGCAAGGTCGCCATATCGGCGTAGGTCGCAATGCCATTGGGGACGCCCGGCGTGAGCAGCGGAGCTGCGGTCTGTGCCCGCGCCGCCGAGGGCAGGACCATCAGGGTCCCTGCCATTCCGGCGGCAGAATTGAGAAAATCTCGGCGGCTGATGGTACCCATTCGTTTCCTTCCCCGCGTTCCGGCGGTTGGTTGCTTGACGCTTCTCGCGGAAGCGCCCGGCAGAAGAAACGGATCAGGCGGTCGATTTATTCCACGCCGAGCGGATGAATTCCGACCTTCTTGTCTCGCTGCGGCACTTAGCCGAGACAAGGCGGGGCGCTGCGGTCGGCCTCCCGCAAGCGGCGGTCGATGCGGCCGGGGTCGGAGCCGACCCGCGTCTGCTGCTCTGCAGCATCGGAGATCAGTCTGAAACGCCAGTCCGGCATGCCGTGCGCAGTCAATTCGTAGGCGAGGGTGCCGGCCACCCAGCGGTGCAGGCTCGTACCAGATGCGGCGGGCACATCGGCGCCCACCGGCCACCCCCTCAATTCGAGGCGACAACCGTGGGGGCCCCGATAAGTCGCCGTAAACAGCGGGATTTTGTCTGGATTGAAGGCAAGATTGATCAGCTTCAGCCCCGCGGTATCGAGCCGCGGGATCGTCGTTCCGGCCGGCAGCGACGCGAGCTTAATCTCTGTCGGACCTTCCACTGCATCGGAAACCCGGGACTGTTCGGCGAGCCATGCCTGCTTCAGCAGCACGACGCCGCCAATGACCAATACGATGCACGCGGCAATGGCCGCTGCGTGCCGTCGGACCGCCAGCCACCAGGGCCGCCGCAGAACGATCGTCGGGCAATCCTCTGTCGTCTCGGCCGTTGCCGCCTTGAGCCGGGCAAGCGTCGCGTAGGCGGATGCGAGGTCGCGATCGGTCGCGAGGCGCGCGGCAATGGCCGCGCGCTCGGCCGGCCCCAACTCGCCATCGACGAGGGCGTTGAGCTTTTCGAGGTCGCGTGTCCGCCCGCTATCCATGGCGCGATTTCAATGGTCTTACGGCACTGGCATCGATCGCCGCGAGCAACGCCTCGCGCGCCCGCGCAATGCGGCTCATGACGGTGCCAACCGGAACGCCCAGCATTGCCGCAACGTCCGAATAGCTAAAACCGGCGATGTCGATCAAGGATATGATTTCGCGATGCTCCACGCCGAGCATGGTCAGTCCCTGCTGAACCGTAATCTTGGCGATGCGTGCGTCGTCGAAACGCCAGAGGTCCGCCATAGCGTGGACGTCCGCGTCCGGCTGGCGACGGCGCCGAATTTCATCGACGGCGGCGTTGCGGACGATGCGAAACATCCAGGCACGGTACGCCGCAGCGTCGGACGGAACACGCGCAGCAGCCAATGCCCTCGCTGCTGCCTCTTGCACGATGTCGCGAGCTGCTTCGGCGTCACCAAGCATGACCCGGGCGAAGGCGACTAGCTTTGGCAGTAATGCCCGCAAGCTGCCGTGCGGATCCGCGACACCCATCATGCCCTCGTCGTCCGGCATGAGTTTGGCGTGCACTGGCGGGCCGCGCAAGCCCCGGAAAGCCGCGAACAGACCCCTCAAGGGCACTTGCAGGCCGCCTGCGGGGCACGACAATTTCCGCGATAGCGCCCGATGCCTGATCCCAGAGTCGATGGCCAGCCGTGGCGTAGCGCCGACTTGGTCCAGTTCTGACGCTGGGTCTGAAAAGCACCTATGCGCGGGAAATGCATATGGCTTGAGAGAACTTGACATGGCCGCCGAGGACATCGGGATCGCGGTTATCGTCGTTGCGGGAAACCTGCCGTCGCTCCGGCCAGTCGGGCGCCGCACCATTGTGCTTCTGCTGCTCCGACGCTGCATGTTCGGCGCGGGCTGCGATGATGGAGTCGAAGTCGAGCGAGGTCGAGATTGGCAAGTCCGTTTGCGGAAGGCAATAGCCGCAGTGCGCCATAGCCCGGGCCGTTGGCGGTCACGAAGACGAAGATCGCCTTGATCGCATCGCAGCCCGGCGACGACATAAGGCCGCGGCGCGAGGCGCCCCGTATCGAGGCCAAAACCTTCGGCACGGACCTCGCGGGCGTGCGTGACAAGCTCGTGCACAAGGTGCTCACGACCGCTGAAGGTCGCAAACCGCCCCAGGACAGACCGAACAGGTTTCGCCAGTGGCTGTCCGGGGCGAAAAAGCTCGGCCAGGGCCCGTTCGTCGCGGTGCGTTAACGCGGCGTCAAAGGCGGTGATCCGGGATTCCGCAGTCTCCTGCGCCGTTTCCTCCGCCGACTGGGCCGGCCTGTCGAGCATTGCCGTGCTTTCTTGTGGTGGAAGCCGCTCGCTCCATCTGACAAAAGGGTGGAAGGGGGCACAATGGAAGGCGCTGCAGGGCGATGCGGCATTTTTGCCGCGACGGCGATCGGCAACCTCAACGCTCAGAAATTCATGACCGGAAAGGCCACGTCTCGTTTGAGAAACTATGTCCTGTTGGAACTGCCTTGCGTCAGCACGGTCTCCACCAACCCGGCCGTCGTCTGATAGTGGCGGGTGAGGAGTCCGGTCGCCAGATCGGCATTATAGGCAAGGGCAGCCTCCATGATCGGCCGGTGTTCGTCGGCCTGGGCGCGCGACTTGCCCGCGGCGCGGCCGAGATTGCGGTAGCGCTCCGCGGCCTCGAACAGTTGTGCGCTGATGGTCATCAGCCAGCGCGATCCGCAACCGGCAACGAGTGCGGCGTGAAATTGTCGATGCGCTTCCTCCCACGCCGGGCTGCGCAATTTTGCGTCTGCATCATCGAAACGGGGCGTACGGAACAGCCGATGGTAGCAGACCAGCAGCTGCTCCTCCCAGCTTTGCTCCCGGCTCTCGATCGATTGGCGAAGGGCCATGCCGTCGAGCGCGCAGCGCGCCCTGGTCAGATCGTGAAGATCGGCTTTCGACACGGACGCGACGGTGAACCCGCGATGATCGGTCTGGCGAACCAGATTCTCGCGCGACAGCCGGCTCAGGGCCTCACGGACAGGGCTCAGTCCAACCGAGAAGCGCTCGCACAGGCTGCGGATGTTCAGCTTGGCGTCGGGCGGCAACTCGACGGTGAGGATTTCGCGCCGGAGCTGTGCATAGACGGTCGATGCCAGCGTCTCCTTGGCAACAGGCTCCGGATCGGTTCGAACGGCGGGTGACGGTTGTGGTGCGGCGCTCATGAAACTGGATCAGCATTCATTATCGATCATCTCGCAAGATACGATATTTTTTCGATTCTTTCAGCATCTCCCGCATCAGGTCTGGTCCCCAAGAAAACGCTCGAGGGTGATGGGGCTGGGAGGTGGCGAGGTCCGGGAAATGGGAGTATCCGCCATCGGCGTCGCCTGCTCGAACCAGCTGCGCTGCGCCGGCAATCCCCAGGGAAACGCGACCGCGGGATCGTCGGGATCCCAGCGGAACGGCTCGTTCTCGAGATCCATGACCTGATAGTGGGTATTGAACAGCTCGACGCGGTGCCCGTCAGGATCGCGGAAATAGACGAACATCGCGTGGCCTGGACCATGACGCCCGGGGCCGCGCTCGACCTGGCGACCATAGCCAAGTTCGCCGGCGACGTCACAGGCGCGCAGCAGATGTTGCGCGTCCGGCACCGTGTAGGCGACGTGATGCAGGCGCGGACCGTCGCCATTGAAGAAAACGAGATCGTGCGGATTTCCCTTCCGCTGCAGGAAGACGCCACGGATGTGATCATCATCCTTGCCGACATATTCGGTCAGCCAGAAGCCGAACTGCATGTAGAAGGTCAGGGCGTCACCAAGCAACGGCGTGAGCAGCTGGAAATGATCGATGCGCATCGCTGATCCGCCGCGCTGATCGTGGAAGCGGATGATGCGGCGCGGCTCGACCGGCATGTGCGCGCACAGTTCCAGCCTGAAGCCGAAGGGGTCCTTGACGTGGAGCGTTTTGCCCTGATGCGGACGATCAGCCCAATCGACCGCGCAGCCACGGCGCGCAAGCGCGGCATGGGCCTTTTCGAGGTCGGTTTCGGTCAATACACGCAGGCCGATCCGCTGGCAGACCGCAGGTCCCGGCGAGCGCCTGAGCACGAGACTGTGGTGGCACGCCTCCTCGACGCCGCGCAGGTACAACGCCTCGTCGGTTTCCAAGGTGACGATGAGGCCCAGCACCTCGGTGTAGAAGCGCCGGCTTGCAGCGAGATCGCGCACGTCCAGCACGACGTGGCTGGCCCTCGTGATGTTGAAAGGCGGCTCGAGAACGCGTGGGGGCAGGGACACCAGAGCCTCCGATTGTCATATGAGCGCCGGGTAGGACCCGCCGTCGAGATGCAAGTTCTGACCCGAGATGAAGCCCGCGTGAGCGCTGCAAAGGAAGGCGCAAGCCGCCCCGAATTCCTCCGGCCGACCGAGGCGCCTTGCGGCAATGCTTTGCACCTGACGGGCGCGGGCCTCCTCGAACGATATGTTTTCGCGCTCCGCTGCCGCCTTGGCCATGAACACCTGCCGGTCGGTGTCGATGCGCTCGGGCAGCAGATTGTTGATGGTCACATTGTGACGCGCAACGTCAAGCGCGATCGCCTTCATCGCGGCGGTCAAGCCGGCGCGCGAGCCGGCCGAGAGGCTCATGTGGGGCCGCGGCGTCGTCACCATGGCTGACGTAATGTTCACGATCCGGCCGAACCTCCGCTCGATCATTCCGGGCAGCAAGGCCTGCGTAAGCAGCAGCGGCGCGATCATGTGGGCTTCTACCGCCGGCAGCCATTCAGGCGCATGCAGATCGAGAAAGGGTTTTGGCGGAGGGCCCGCACTGTTGTTGATCAGGACGTCGACGGCGCCGACGGCGGCCAGCATCAGCTCGCGGCCCTCCGGCGTCGTCACATCGCAGCAAAGTCCGGTGGCAAGTCCACCGCCGATCGCGTTCACCGCAACGACGGCGGTATCGACGTCCTCCGCCGTGCGCCCGGTGATGAGGACGTTGACGCCCTCGCGCGCCAGCGCCTCGGCGCAGGCCCGGCCGAGCCCCCGGCTCGAGCCACAAACGATCGCCGAGCGCCCTTGAAGACCAAGATCCATGCGTCATTCCGCCAATTCTCGAAACGGCTCTGCACCGTTCGGATCTCGGCGCGCCCCTCGTTTTCAGGTTGGCAATAAAATCGATCATTGTCTATTGATTATAAAATAATCGATCAGTACAGTCGGTCAACTGCCGGTGAATGCGGTGTGCGGGCATTCGTGGACCCGCCTGGAGCAGGGAGGCTCGGCCTTGGCGGCGCCCGACTACGACGTCGTCATCATCGGCTACGGGCCGGTGGGCGCGGTGCTCGCCAATCTTCTTGGCGCAGCGGGATGCTCCGTGCTGGTGCTCGACCAGGCAGGGGACATCTACGACAAGCCGCGCGCGATCAATATCGACCACGAGGTGATGCGTGTGCTGCAGCGCGTCGGTCTCGCCGACGCGGTCGCCGCGATGAGCATCGTCTATCAGGGCACCGACTTTCTCGGGCTCGACGGCGAGCCGATCAAAGTGTTCGAGCCAAGCCCGCCGCCCTATCCGTTGCACTGGGCGCCGAACCTTCTTTTTATCCAGCCGGAGTTCGAACGGGTTCTGCGCGGCGGCGTCGATCGCTTCGCCAATGTCGAGACGCGTCTCGAATACAAGGTGCTGGACGTCTGGAATGGGCAGGACGCTGCCGGTCTGCGCTTCGTCGGAGCGCCGGGCGAGGAGTACGAGGCCACGGCACGCTATGTCATCGCCTGCGATGGCGCGTCCTCGACCGTTCGCAAGTTGCTCGCCATCTCGCAGGAGAGCCTCGATTTCGACCAGTGGTGGACGGTGGTCGATGCCTGGGTGATGCGGGACACGCCGCTGCCGCGGCGCACGACGCAATTCTGCTGCCCGTCGGGTCCGACAACTTACGTGGTCGGGCCGCGCCATCTGCGGCGCTGGGAATTGAAGCTGATGCCCGGCGAGGATCCGCAGGATTATGACGATCTGGACGTCGTGCGTCGCAGGCTCGCGCCCTATGTCGACACCGACGCGATCGAGATCTGGCGCGCGGCGACCTATCGCTTCCACGCGCTGGTCGCCGACGCATGGCAGCAGGGACGAATATTCCTGGCCGGCGATGCCGCGCATCAGATGCCGCCCTTCATGGCGCAAGGCCTCTGCTCGGGAATTCGCGACGCCGCCAACCTCTCCTGGAAATTGATTGCCGCGCTCAGCGGTAGGCTGCCCGACTCCGTACTCTCGACCTATGAGACCGAGCGCAAGCCGCATATCCGCGAACTGACTTCGGTCACCAAGGCGCTCGGCGAGGTCATCGCCGAACTCGACCCCAAGGCCGCTGAACGACGCGATCGCGAACTCCGCAAGGCGTTGAGCGCGGGGAAAACCGTCACGGTCCGTCAGCGGCTTGTTCCGAGCCTGACCGCGGGAATTCTGGCTCGGGATGTCGATGGTCATCCGCTCGGGCCCGTCGGCGAGCTGTTTCCCCAACCGCGCATTCGTCTTGCCGGCGGACGATCGCTGTTGCTCGATGATCTCGTCGGCGATCGTTTCCTGCTCGTGCTGCGCGGACGGGCGGCATCCGACTGGATCGGCGATGCGGCGTCAAAAATGCTTGCCCGTCTTGGCGGGATCGCCTTGACGCTGGTCGCGGGCGTGCCCGACCAGGAGCATGAGTTTGCCGACGAGGTCGGCGTCCTCGACGAATGGATGCGAGCGAGGAACTGCGCGGCCGCGTTGGTGCGTCCGGACAAATACGTCTTCGGCGCCGCGCATAATCGCGAGTCGCTCGCAGAGATCAGCAGCCAGCTCGTGGCGCAGATCTTCGCGCACGCGGATGGCTCTCGCGCAGATCGCATGTCGTCGCGCGAGCAAGGAGTCGAGAACAGACGCGGAGTTTCCTGATTGACCGCAATACGGTTCATATGCATTGTATCGTGATACAATAAGAAAAGGCGAAACAGCGCGCCGATCGGGGGAGGACATGGGGGATCAAGCGAATCCTCGATCTCACTTCCTTTCGGCAACCTGCCTCGGCGGGGCTGTCGAGTCGGCCCTGGAAACTTGCCGCGCGTGAGGAGGGACGTTTGCCTGAGGCTCCTCACCGCGGATTTCGTTTCATCACGTCGACGCATCGAACCGCAACGCGTGCATGCATCCGGTCGGCAAAAAAACAAAACGAGGAGAGGGTCATGGAGAGAAACGAAAAGGGCCAAGGAGAGGGCCAAGGAAAGGGCGCATCCCGCATATCCCGACGAGCGGTCTTGAAGAGCGGCGTTGCGACGGCGGCCATCGCGACGATGGCCAGCCCGGCCGTGCTGCGCGCGGCCGGGGAGACCATCAGGATCGGTCACGTCGCGCCGCAGACCGGACCGATGGCCGGCTTCGCGGAAGCGCAGGACTGGGTGCTCGCCGACATCCGCAAATATCTCGACAAGGGATTGGAGATCGGCGGCAAGAGCTGGAAGGTCGAGATCATCACCAAGGACAGCCAGACCGACGAGAGCCGCGCCTCGGAAGTCGCCAACGACCTCATCCTCAAGGACAAGGTCGATATCATCACGGCCTCCTCGGGCTCGATCGATTGCAACCCGGTCGCCAATGCCGCCGAGCTCAACGAAGTGCCGTGCGTCACCGCCGACGATCCCTGGGAATCCTACTACTATGGGCGCGGCGGCACCAAGGACAAGGGGTTCGACTGGACCTATCATTTCTTCTGGGGGCTCGATCAGGTCCTCTCGGCCTTCATCGGCCTGTGGAAGGCGCAGGACACCAATAAGGTCGTCGGCACGTTGTTCAACACCGCGCAGGACGACACCTCCTGGCACGACGCCTTCATCCCGGCGATCAAGGGCGCCGGTTTCACCGTCGTCGATCCCGGCCAGTTTCCCGCCTTCGGCAACGACTTCACGCCGCAGATCACGGCCTTCAAGAAGGGGGGCGTCGAGATCGTCACCGGCAATCTGTTCACGCCCGACTATGCGCTGTTCTCAGCGCAATGCGCGCAGCAGGGTTTCAAGCCGAAGATCGTGACGCTCGGCAAGGCGTTTCTCTTTCCGGCTGACGTCGGCTCGCTCGGCAATCGCGGCCTTGGGGTGACGAGCGAACTGTGGTGGTCGCCGGATTATCCCTTCAAGTCCAGCCTCACCGGCATTTCGTCCAAGCAGCTTGCGAGCGACTATGAAGCTGCGACCAAGCGACACTGGACCCAGCCGATCCCGTTCAAGCACGCCCTGTTCGAAGTCGTCATCGACGTGCTCAAGCGCACCAAGAATCCCAAGGACCCCAAATCGATCCTGGCGGCGATCACCTCGACCAATCTGGATACGATCGTCGGCCACGTGCAATGGCCCGGTCCGGTGAAGAACGTCTGCACGACGCCGGTCGTCGCCGGACAGTGGCAGAAGAAGGATGAACGTCTCGATATCCAGATCGTCAACAGCGGCGCATTTCCCGACATCAGGACGACGTCCAAGCTGCTGCCGCTCGCGGCCTGGAGCTGAGCCCGGCGTATTTGAAACCCTTGCACTGCGGCCGCCCGTCCGTGGCGGCCGCAGGTCCCGAGGCCTCGAGTGGCTGCCATTCTGAATCTCGATTGCGTGTCGAAAAGCTTTGGAGCCGTCGTGATCGCGACCGACCTCGACCTTGCCTTGGCTGAAGGTGAGGCGCTCGGCATGCTCGGTCCGAACGGGGCCGGCAAAACCACGCTGTTCGGCATCGTGGCCGGCACCATCGCGCCAAGCCGCGGCAAAGTGGTGTTTCAGGGCAGGGACGTGACACGCCTGTCCGCGTCGGATCGTTGCCGGATGGGCATGGCCCGCTCGTTCCAGGTGCCGCAGCCGTTCGGCGGCATGACGGTGTTCGAGAACCTCGTCGTTGCCGCTGCCTTCGCGCGGGGCAAGCGCGAGCGCGACGTCTATCGCAAATGCGCCAGGGTGCTCGAGGATTGTGAGCTCTCGGACAAGGCCAATCTGCGCGCCAGCTCGCTTACCTTGCTCGATCGAAAGCGGCTGGAGCTCGCGCGCGCGCTGGCCACGGAGCCGCGCTTGCTGCTGCTCGACGAGGTTGCCGGCGGCTTGAGCGAAGTCGAGTGCGAGGCGCTGGTCGCGCTCATCAAGCGCATCCGTACGACCGGTGTGTCGATGATCTGGATCGAGCACATCGTCCATGCCCTTATTGCCGCGGTCGACCGCGTCGTCGTGTTGGCGGGAGGCGCCCTGATCGCAGATGGCGATCCTCGCGCGGTCATTCGTCATCCCAAGGTGACCGAGATCTACATGGGCATTCCGGCCGGTGAGTGAGCCGCGGCCAGGCGAAGCGTTCGGGGGGCGGCGATGAAGCTGCTCGAGATCGACCATCTTGTCGCGCGCTACGGCGAGTTCCAGGCGCTGTTTGGCGTCAGCCTGTCGGTCGATGCCGGCCAGGTCGTCGCGGTGATCGGCGCCAATGGCGCCGGCAAGAGCACGCTGCTCAAGACCATTGCGGGGCTGATGCCGGCCGAGCCGAACATGGTGCTTTTCGATGGCGAAGCGATCGGGGGCATGCGCGCGCCCAGCCTCGTCGCGCGCGGCATCGCGCTGGTCCCGGAGGGACGCCGGCTGTTTCCGTCCTTGAGCGTTCTCGAAAACCTTCAGGTTGGCGCGCAACTGGGCAGGCCGGGGCCGTGGTCCTTGCAGCGCGTCTTCGAACTCTTTCCGATCCTTGCGGAGCGCAAGCACGCGCGCAGCATGTCGCTTTCGGGCGGCCAGCAGCAGATGGTCGCCATTGGCCGCGCGCTGATGTCGAATCCGCGCCTCCTGCTCTGCGACGAACTCAGCCTCGGGCTCGCGCCGATCGTGGTGCGCGACATCTTTGCGAGATTGCCGTCGATCGTCTCCGAAGGGGCGGCCGTCGTCATCGTCGAGCAGGATGTGATGCAGGCGGTGCAGGCGACGAGCTATCTCTACTGTCTTCACGAAGGCCACATCTCGCTGGAAGGTCCATCGGCTGCGCTGTCGCGCGAGAAATTGCGCGCGGCCTATTTTGGAGTCTGACCGGGATGGAATGGATCAACGCCGTCGTGCAAGGCATCCTGCTCGGAGGGCTCTACGCGCTGTTCGCCGCGGGGCTCTCACTCATTTTCGGCGTGATGCGTCTCGTCAACATCGCCCATGGCGACCTCATCATCGCGGTCGCCTACATGGCCTATTTCGGCATCCAGTTCCTCGGCATCGGCCCGTTCGAGTCGCTGATCATCGTCGTGCCGCTGGCGGCGGTGCTCGGCTATGCGTTGCAGCGCGGGCTTTTGAACTGGACCCTCGGCGATGACCTGCCGCCTCTGCTGGTGACGCTCGGCCTGTCGGTGATCATCCAGAATGTGCTGCTGATGGCCTTCACGGCCGACAGCCGCAAGCTCAACGGCGGTTCCCTGGAGGTGGCAAGCTGGAAGCTGATCGAAGGGCTTCAGGTCGGCATTCTGCCGGTCCTGCAGTTCGCCGCCGCGGTCGCCGTGATCGGCGCGTTGCAAATCCTGTTCTACAAGACCAAGGTCGGGCGGTCGTTCCGCGCCACCTCCGATGATCAGGACGTTGCGCAGTTGATGGGCATCGAGACGCGGCACGTGTTCGCGCTGGCCATGGCGCTGTCGCTCGCCGTCGTCGCCATCGCGGCGATCTTCATCGGCGTCGTCAAGAGCTTCAATCCCTTCGTCGGCCCATCGCTCCTGATCTACGGTTTTGAGGCGATCGTGATCGGAGGTCTCGGCAGTCTATGGGGCACGCTGGCCGGCGGTGTCGTGCTCGGCATCGCCCAGTCGATCGGCGGTCATGTCAATCTGGGATTCCCGATCATTGCGGGGCACGTCGCCCTTTTCGCCGTGCTTCTGTTCAGGCCGCAGGGCCTCTTTCCTAAAGTCTCCTGATGGATGCGAGGACCACGATAGCCGCCTATCGCGTGCTGCACGCCGACAAATCGAGTCGTGTCGGCATGACCGCGTTTACGATCGCGGTCGCGGCTCTCGTCGTCGCACCCTATTGGGGAGATCGGGCGACGCTTCGCACGCTCACCGAGCTGTTTTCATACATTGCGCTCGCCAGTCTTTGGAACCTGCTGGCCGGCTATGCGGGCCTGGTGTCGATCGGACAGCAGGCTTTTGTCGGCATCGGCGGCTACACGCTGTTTCTCGGCTCGCTCTGGCTCGGCCTCAATCCCCTGCTGGGCGTGCCGCTGGCCGGTATCCTCGCCGGCCTGTTCGCGATGCCGGTCGCGCTGCTGCTGTTTCGCCTGCGCGGCGCGTATTTCACCATCGGTTCATGGGTGATCGCCGACGTCCTGCAGCAGGTGTTCTTGCAGGTCGACGCGGTCGGCGGCGGTTCCGGCATCAGCCTGCCGGCGGCGATCGTCAAATCCATCGCGACGACGCGGGATGGGCGCGAACACCTGGTCTACTGGACGTTCCTGGCGCTTGCGGTCGCGGTCCTCGGACTGATTATCCTGCTGCTGCGCAGCCGCTGGGGCCTGGCGCTGCAGGCGATCCGCGACAACGAGGTCGCGGCGCGATCGAACGGCATCGACGTCAATCGTGCACGCATGGTGGTTTTCGTGCTGGCCGCCATCGGCACCGCGATGATCGGCGCTATGATCTTCCTGCAGCGCCTGACGATCACACCGGTCTCCGGCTTCAGCCTGAACGATTGGACCGTCAACGTCATCTTCATCACGGTGATCGGCGGCATCGGGCGGGTCGAGGGTCCGATCGTCGGCACGATCGTCTATCTGGTTTTGCGCGAATTCCTCGCCGATCTCGGCAGCGTCTACCTGATCATTCTCGGCGTCATCGGCATCGTCATCATGCTCCGGGCGCCGAAGGGTCTGTGGGGCTATGTCGCCGACCGCTTTGGCTGGCAGGCTTTTCCTCTCTCGCGCCGGCTTGCGTCCGTGATCGCGGAGGAGGGGCGGTCGTGATCGTAGCACGTCGCCAAAACCGCGGGCCGGCGGCCGCGCAATGCTTGCTGATGAGGCGTCTCTCACGTCGGTTCGGAAAACCGCAGCACCGGTTTGACCACCTTGCCGCTCAGCGCGTCGTCGATCGCGCGATTGATCTCGTTGAAGGGATAAAAGGTGACGAGCTTCTCGATCGGGAAGCGGCCGAGCCGGTGCAGTTCGATCAGTCTGGGCAGAAACACGTCGGGATTGGTATCGCCCTCGATGATGCCGCGGATCGTGCGGCCGCCCGTCATCACATGCTCGACGTCGATCGTCACCTCCGCGCCCTTCGGCGCGCCGCCGACGAACCCGCAGGTGCCGCGTGGCGCAAGAACGTCGATCGCCTGCCGCAGCACGCCCATATTGGCGGTGGTCTCGAACGTAAAGTCGGCGCCGGCGCCGGTAATGTCCTTAATCCGCTCGGATGCGGAGCAGGTCGTGACGTCGATCGTGTCGGTCGCGCCGAGCTCGCGGGCCAGATCGAGGCGCGATGCGACGCGATCGATGGCGATGATCCTGCCGGCGCCCACCAGATTGCCGGCCATGATCGCGCTGAGCCCGACGGCGCCGGTTCCGAACACGGCAAGCGACTTGCCGATCCCGACCTGCATCGAATTGACGACGGCACCCGCGCCCGTGATCACGCCGCATCCGAGCGGCCCGAGCAGATCCAGCGGCGCGTCGCGGTCGACTTTTACGACATTGCGTTCGCGGCACAGCGCGTGCGAGGCGAACGAGGATTGATGCTGGAAGCAGTGGATCGTTTCTCCGTCCTTCGACAAGGGGCTGGTGCCATCCACCCTGCAGCCGGTGAAATTGTGCGCGTAGAATTCGTAGCAGTAGGTCGGCAGCCCGTCCTGGCAGCTCGGACAATGGCCGCAGGAATCGGCGGTCATGATGACGTGATCACCGGGCGCGACCTTGGTCACCGCGCTGCCCACGCGCTCGACGATCCCAGCGCCTTCGTGGCCGAGAACTACCGGATGCGGGATCGGATAGATCGCGTGGTCCCGCATCGACACGTCGGTGTGGCAGATCCCCGTCGCGACGAGTCGCACGACGAGTTCATCGGCGCGCGGCGCCTCCATGGTCAATGTCTCGATCGTCAGCGGGGCGTGCCTGGCCCGGGCCACGGCGGCGATGATCTGCATGACGTTTCCCTTTTCGGCGATCGCGGAGCTGCGCGTTGACGCCGTCCGTTGCATCGTATCGAATGGTGGATCAATAATATCGCAATACGATACAATTGGGGTGACCGCCGCGCAAGCCTGCTGCGGGCCGAAGAACGAGAAGGAGAGGTCATGACGCTTTCGTTTCGCCGCCTGACGACCGGCCGGGACGCGCAGGGCAAGTCGGTGCTCCTCGACGACGCGCGCATCGAGGAGGGAACGCTGGGCAATTTCAACTTGTGGACGACACGACCTGACGGAATCGACGGCGCGGCGAACATTCCCTTCTTCCCGGCGCCCGGAGCCTCGATCTTTCGGGTCTTTCGTCTTCCACCTGCCGATCCGCCGCCGACCGCCAGCGAGATGGTCGCGATAGCAGACGAGTTCTTCAGGGGTGTCGGCTCGCCAAAATGCCGGGTCGACACCAGCCGCCACCCGTTGATGCATGTCACGCCAACCACCGACTACGTCATGCTGCTTACTGGCGCGGTGTCCCTGCTGCTCGATCTCGGCGAGCCGATCGCTTTGCAGCCTTTCGATTGTGTCGTGCAACGCGCGACCAACCATGCCTGGATCGTGACCGGTTTCGAACCGGCCGTCCTGGTTGCGGTGATGTCGGGCGGCGTTGCGCAGGACCCGCCAAATTGACTGTCGTCGGCATGGACGGTCTGCTGGGAGGCACCGAGCTTCCGACGCGCTATGACCGCGCCGTCGAACACACGTCGATCGCGATCGAGCGCGACATTGCCGTACCGATGCGCGATGGCGTGAGCGTCGTCGTCGACATCTACCGTCCCGAGGCGCAGGGCCGCTTTCCGGTGCTCCTTGCCTTTGCCGCCCACAGCAAGGAGATCCAGGGCACCGACTATCCAAGATCGTTTCCGCCGCAGCCGGCGTGGTCGTCGCTCTGGGTCGGCCATATGGAGGCCGGCGACACGCGCTTCTTCGTGTCGCGCGGCTACATCCACGTCATCGGTTCGCCGCGCGGCATGGGCAAGTCCGGCGACGGCGGCTCGCGCCTCTGGGACAGCTATGATCTGATCGCGTGGATCGAAAGCCAGCCGTGGTGTGACGGCAATATCGGCATGGTCGGGATCGGCGCCTACGCCGCCGAGCAATTCCACGCGGCGAAGCAGCGTCCGCCGGGTCTGAAGGCGATATTCCCTTACGATCCGCGCGGCGCGTACGGGCCATTCGGCGGTTTCCGTGAAGAATATCCGGGCGGCGTCATGCATGCGTTCCGCTATCTTCAGGATCATTTCTCCGGAACGCACGGAACGAAGGGCGCGCCCGGCGAACTACCCGCCGACCGCGACCGGTTGTGGCGGGAGGCGATGGATAATCCGGACTACCGGATGTATCCGCACCTGTTTCATCTGCTTGGCTTCAAAGGCCAGCACATGCCGCGGGTCTTCGACACCCTGATCGACCCCTATGATCACGAAGAGTTTGCGGCCGAGGCGGAGCCGGAGATCGCCGGGATCGACATCCCGGTCTATGTGGGCGCGGGCTGGTACGGATACACATACAAGATCCATCTCAGCGGCGCGCAGAACTATTTTTGCCTGCTCGGCTCGCCAAAGAGGTTGCTCTTCACGGGACCGTCGCATCTCGACCGGCCGCTCCGCGCGCTACGCAGCGAAATGCTGCGCTGGTACGACCATTGGCTGAAGGGCATCGACAGCGGAATGACGAACCAGCCACGCGTGACCTATTGGCTGATGGGTGCCAATGAATGGCGGACGGCCGAGGATTGGCCGATACCGGGGACGCGATGGACCAGGCTCTATCTCAATTCCTGGGAGCGGTTGACCGTGCAGCCACTTCTCCCCGACAGCGTCGACGAGGCGCTGCCGCCCGATGCGTTCGTGCAGATGCCGCCGACACAGACCAATACCATCGCCGGGCTGCGCTATCTGAGCGAGCCGCTGGCGCGCGATCTCGTGGTCGCCGGCCCCATCGTCCTCAATTTCTGGGCCTCGATCGATCAGGACGACACCAACTGGATTGTCATTCTCAGGGATGTCGGGCCCGATGTCTCGGTCAGGACCGCCCGCGAAGGCGAGCGCATGCTGCGTGGGGATCTGCCGGAGCGCGAGCTGACCCGCGGCTGGCTGAAAGCCTCGTTGCGCGCGCTTGACCCCGATCGTTCGCTGCCCTGGAAGCCATGGCACCGCCTGACCCGTGAAGCGCGCACACCGGTGAGGCCCGGCGAGATCGTCGAATATTCGGTCGAAATCCTCGCGACCGCCAATCTCTTCAAAGCGAGCCATCGTATTTGCCTCGAGATCACCAGCGCTGATATGCCGACGGGGGTCTCCGGCGCGACCAATGTCGAGTACATTCCCTACCATATCGCGAGCAGCCGCACGACCTTGCACAAGATCTATCACGATGCGCGCCACCCGTCGCATCTGCTGCTTCCAGTGATCCCGAACCGGGCTGATTGATCCTCACCGCTCCGCAATGGTGAGGATGGACCGATGCAGCGCAATGCAGGTTGGAGAGGCGGGGACGCGTCTTGAAAATCGGCTTCAACATGTTGCTGTGGGGTGCGTTGCCATTCAGCTTGTACCGCGTGCCACACTTGCCTGACGGTTTGGCGACGCTACCCCGCTATAGGTCGTCACGAGCCCCAGCCACGATGTTGTTCGGCATGCCGTTCCAAAACCCTTCGACATTATCGACGAGTCGATCGGCGAGCGATTGAACAGCTTCACGACTGGCCCACGCAACGTGCGGTGTAAGAATAGAATTCGGCAGCCCGACCAATTGCATCAGCGGATGATCCGCCGATGGCTCTCGGCCTCGCAACCGTATGAACATTTATCGAGCCGAGCGTGAGATACCAAACCGCGAGCGAGCACAACACGCACGCCAACAGAATAGATGAGCCTCCTGTGTAACCGATGCCTAATGAACGATCGAAGAAATCCGCCGTAGCCGTGCCCACCGTCGTGGAGGCAACGACGGCCAGCCAGTAGATCGAGGGGCTGAAAGGTCGTGACAACGCAGCTATTGCGGGTGCGTGGCCTTGTCGATGAAGCCGCACTCGGCCAAGCGGTTCGCTCGGGTCAGATTTCGGGTGCGGGTTTCGATGTGGCCACCACTGAGCCAACGCGTCCGACCCGATCCTCAGTGCCATCGAGGAGCCAAAAACGGACAAGATCAGTTGGCGCCCGCCTGCCGCAATGTGATTCGCGTCAATTCGGAGGGCCGACCGAGCCTCAGGGCAAAGCCGGGCCACAGCGCAGTACCGTTGTTCACATACAGCGTCATACCGTCAACGTCATAACGGCCCGAGACATAGCCGGCATTGGCGCGCGCGGCCAACCGGTCGATTCCGAGGATCAAACCGCCGTGCGTGTGTCCGGACAGTTGAAGAGCCACGTCAAGGGCCGCGGCATGCCGCGCGTCGCTCGGCTGATGATCCAGCAGGATGATTGGGACGCCTTTGGGGGAGCCTTCGAGCACCGCGGCAAGGTCGCGGACGGGATGGCTAGTGCGGCGCGACGCCCGGTCGGTGATACCGGCGAGAACCAACTGGCCGCCGTTGCGGGCGAGAACGATGCGCCTGTTCTCGAGCGACAGCAGCCCCAACGCGGCGAAGTACGCCATCCACGTGCTGTAGCCGAAGATGTATTCGTGATTGCCGGAGATGACGTAGACACCGTCGGTCGCCTTCAAGTCGCGCAACGGCTCGATGTCGATACGTCGCGCATCGAGCGTGCCGTCGATCAGATCTCCTGTGATCGCGATCAGATCCACGCCGAGTTCGTTCGATCGCTCGACGACGGCGCTCGCCCATGAAGCGGGAAACAGCCGGCTGATGTGAAGATCGGTCAACTGCAGAATGGTGTAGCCGTCGAATTGCCAGGGAAGTCCGCGGATACCGATTTCGATGTCTTTTAGCGGCGGAATCCGCATCGCCTGATGGACCCCAATCGCGGCCGTAACGGAAGCCAGCGCAGCCAATCCGTAGCGAACGCCGTCGGGCGCACCCACGATGCCACCATGGAGCACAATTGCGACCAGAAGTCCGACATCGAGCACCAGTTGCAATAGCACCAGCAAGACGATCGCGCCGAACGCCCAGTTGAAGAGGACGACCACCGGACGTGGAAACTCCGGGGAGAATACCGAGCCCGATGAGAGCTTGCTCCAGCGGTGAAACTGCAATGCGACCAACGCGAGCACCGACGCCACGATCTTGGTCGAGAGCGGCAGCTCCAGCGGCCAGATGAAGCGGGTCACGAGCAACAGATAGATCAGGCCGAATATGAGCTGGGGAATCGGTTCGCTCCGGATTCGATCGGTGCTGCGGGACACCGGAGAGGACGTTAACAAGCCCAGGGACAGCTGTCGCTTGTTGGCGCGTCACGTTGACGGTATTGCAAACCGGGTGAAACCTGGGGCACGAGCGCGCCCATTTGAGTTGGTTCAGCAAATCGACCTCGATAGTTGCTGAAACCATCGACGCTCGAAAACACGGAAATTTTCCTGTGGATTCAAGAGCAAGGATTTTTGACGGATTGGCTATCGGCATTTGACCGTCGACGTCGCCGACTTGTCGTTGCAAATCAACGTGCTACCGTCACATTGGACAATCGAGTGGGAGTAGGGACCCATGGCACGCGTGCGCTGTATCACCGAGATGGGCATGGGCGTTGATGTCCACGGCAAGGACGCCACCAAGGCCGCGAAGCGTGCGGTGTCGGACGCCATCCGCCACAGCAGCCTCAGCTTCGTTCGGTTGTTCGGCAAGACGCCGCACGACATGTTCGTCGATGTGACGATTGGCGTGCCAAATCCCGAGGCCGTCGATACGCAGGCCGTGGCCAGGGAGCTGCCCTACGGCACCGTGACCGTCACCGCAGTCAAGGGCGGCCTCGAGATTCCGGCGGAGCAGGGCGGCGATGCCATCATCATCGCCAATGCTGCCGTCATCGTCAGTCTCGACGATGGGAAGGGCGGTTAAGAACATCACCGGAGCGGTAACAGCATTCTTGCCCAGCCCCGACGCCAGGAATAGCTGCCGCGTTGAACGTCGTTCTCAATGAGGACGCCCCAGAGAAATCGCAACGATTTGGCTGAAACAGGCCATTGCTCGAGGGGCGCAAGCCGGGCAAAGGCCACCTCGAACGGCAACAAAGCAGGACTTTCACCCGGCTTGGAACCTTCAACAACGGACGGGTACGTTGGCGAGCCCCACGTGGCGATGCCAACGCACAACTCCCCAGCGTGGAACCCGACCTAGCACACACCTGCGGTGAGTACCATGCACCTGCTCGACCCAGTTCAACGTCGCCTTGGCTTCAGTTATGGCTTCCGCGCCATGGCTGAGCGGCGCCGCCCCGCCAGCGCTTGCGCCAAAGGCGAGTGCGACCGCAACGCCAAAGGTCATCAATTGATTCGACTTCGTCATTCCATATCCTCATTTGTTTCCAGCCCAATTCAGCCTCGCTCATGTTCTTATCGCGCAACCAAGCGATCAGGAGCCGCGAGCCGCAGAACTTTGAGCGGGAGCGTCTGCGAGAGGTCTCGTTGCGGCAAACGCCAGAAAACACGGCGCAGACAATGTCCGATGTTTCGCTCCGCACACCAACGATCCGAATTGAATGGTACTTCGGCAGCCAGGGCTATCGGGGAAAACCCTCGGCCGCGTTCGACCCATCAGGGGCGTGCTTGCCGCTTTACGATAGTGGCCGAGGGGCGACGTCCTTCCGGTTCGGCCACATCGGGTAAGTGTGATCTAAACTAACAAGGCTTTGAGCATCTTCATTGTCGCATCGACCTTTGCAAAAATGGCCCGAACCGCAGCTCATCTCCTCGCGCAGATGTTTGGTTGCCGCAGCTAGGGTAAACCCCGATGCCGGTCGGTGCTCGACCCCGCTAGGTTCTTGCATCGGCAGCAGTCCGTCGAGGGTACAATGGAAGCCAACTCGTCCGGTCCTTCGACGAGCGTCGACCGCGCGCCCGTCTTGGTCGATCTTGCGCTGCAGGGGGGCGGCTCTCACGGCGCCTTCACGTGGGGGGTGCTCGATCGGCTACTACAGGAATCATGGCTGCGAATCGATGGGATTTCGGGCACCTCGGCCGGCGCCATGAATGCGGTGGTGCTGGTCGATGGCTATGAAAAAGGCGGGCCAGGAGGAGCGCGGACGGCGCTCGAAGATTTCTGGCGGCGCGTCTCGTATTCTGCACGGTTTAGCCCAATCCGTCGGAGCCCCCTCGACATTCTGTTGGGCCGATGGACGTTAGACACGTCGCCGTTCTTTCTTGCGTTTGATCTGGCTGCACGCTTGTTCTCGCCCTATGATTTGAATCCGCGAGGTACCAATCCGTTGCGCGACATACTTGCGGACTGCGTCGACTTCGAGCGGGCGGCGAAATCTCCAATACGCTTGTTCGTGACCGCGACCAATGTTCAAACCGGCAGGGGTCGCGTATTTCGCAACGGCGAAATAACGCCGGACGTACTGCTCGCTTCCGCCTGTCTGCCGACGTTGTTCCAGGCAATCGAGATCGACGGCGAGCCCTATTGGGATGGTGGCTACTCGGGTAATCCGACAATCACGCCGTTGGTCCGCGAATGCGCGTCGCACGATACGCTGCTTATTGCCGTCAACCCGGTCGAACGTCACGGTACGCCGCGCACGGCGCGCGAGATCCTCGACCGTCTGAACGAGGTTTCTTTCAACGCCACGCTGTTGAAGGAGCTACGTATGATTGCCTTGCTGCGCCAGGTCGCTGACATCGGCTCGGGCGAGGGCGCTCTATGGGCGGGCATGCGTATCCATCTGGTCTCGAGTTCAACCATCGACAAGCTTGGAGCGTCTTCCAAGTTCAATGCGGAATGGGACTTTCTAACCATGCTTCGAGACGAGGGGCGCCGTTGCGCGGAGTCGTTTCTGACGAAGCATGGCGCGAATGTGGGTAAGCATTCCACGATTGACCTGGACGTTCTTCTGAAACAGGTCTGATGCCATGGGCCTTCTAGGCATTCTGCTTGCGCTCGGGCTGCTTATCTGGCTGGCCTTTCGCGGGTGGAGTGTGCTTCTACTGGCTCCCGCCGCCGCGCTCATGGCTGCCGCGATTTCTCGAGAACCATTGCTCGCCCATTGGACGCAAACCTTCATGGGCAGTGCGGCGCAGTTCCTCGCGCAATTCTTCCCACTGTTCCTGCTCGGCGCGTTGTTCGGCAAGCTCATGGATGACAGTGGGTCGGTCCAAGCCATAGCGCGCTTCATGACCAAGCGATTGGGGCCGCGTCGCGCGATCCTGGCCGTGGTGCTCGCGGGTGCTTTGGTGACGTATGGGGGTGTAAGCCTCTTTGTCGCCTTCTTCGTATTGGCGCCCATGGCGCAGGCGCTTTTTAGGGATGCCGATATTCCGCGGCGGTTGATGCCGGCCGCAATCGCGCTCGGCACCTCGACATTCACGATGACCGCGTTTCCTGGCACTCCCGCCATTCAGAATGCTATTCCGATGCCCTTTTTCGGCACCACGCCCTTTGCTGCGCCGGGCCTCGGCATTATTGCCTCGGCCATCATGCTCGGCTTTGGATTGTGGTGGCTCGCCCGTTCCGAATCTGCCGCTCGGCGAGCAGGCGAAGGCTATGGCAGTACGGATGCTGCCTTCCGAAGTGTAGCCGATGATCTGATCATTCGAGAGCGGGCAACGACTGCACGTGAGTTCGACCCCGCGGAGATCAGTCACGGCCGACACAGCGACGCCGCGGTGCCGATTGGTGTCGCCGCCCTGCCACTGGTTGTCGTGGTGAGTGTGAATCTCCTGATGTCGCTCGTCGTTCTGCCGCATCTGGATTTTTCTTATTTGTCGGAGGAGCGCTGGGGCACCACATCGTTGTCTGCTGTTGCAGGGGTCTGGTCGGTGGCGGTGGCGCTCGCGGCCGCAATTCTAGCGCTTGTCCTACTCAATTTTCGGCGTTTGCCGACATTGCGCGAGAGTATGGACGCCGGCGCCAACGCCTCTGTCCTGCCTGCCTTCAGTGTCGCAAGCCTCGTGGGCTTCGGTGCGGTCGTCGCGATGCTTCCGGCGTTTGCGACGGTCCGTGACTGGGTGCTCTCGATTGAAGGCGGGCCGCTGGTTTCGCTTGCGGTGGCAACCAACGTGCTTGCCGCGCTCACCGGGTCGGCTTCGGGTGGAATGACGATTGCGCTCGACGCCCTCGGCGACACGTATATGCGCATTGCGGCGGAGCAGGGGATTGATCCCGGCCTGTTGCACAGAGTCGCCGTGATTGGCTCGGGAACGCTTGACAGCTTGCCGCACAACGGCGCCGTGGTGACGCTGCTTGCCGTTTGCGAATCGACACATCGCGAAAGCTATCTCGACATCGTCATGGTTGGCATTGTCAGCGCACTGATCGCCCTGGCGGTGGTTATCTTCCTCGGCTCGAGGTTTGGATCGTTCTAGCTGAGCTAGACTGACCCTGGCGCGGGCGCCGAGGCCATATTCGCCGAGTTCCGATCGAAATCGCTTTACGACGCCAATACCGCTACGCCTAGAACGATGGTCAATACGAGCAACGATATGCCGGCCATCGGCCACTGACGTAGCGCGCTGTCCATTCGCTCCAGCGTTCTACCGCATGCAATGGCCGTCGCCACCCCACCGTCCAGTGCCACCACGACGTCTCCCTCGGGGACGCTTGGCAGCCGCCGTACCCAGCGCCACATTGCAGCTGCCAGTACGGCGCCTAACGAAACCGGCCAGAGTGCCTTCCATAACACCGCAGGAGCGAATGGATTTGGCAGAGTTCCGCTCGGGATCGCAAGAAACAGCGTCCATGGAACGACAAGCGAAGCCGCGGCTGCCGCCAGCCAGGGCCCGACAAGTCCGCGAGCCGCAGTGGCTTCCGGGTCTTGTGCCGCGGTCTGCGAGAGGCTGCGCACAAACTGCAACATCAGCAGCGTGGTGCCGACAGTGGACAGCGTGGCGATCTTGCTCGCTGCACCATCTCCCAGCGGTCCGTCGACGACGATCTTCGCCAATGCGCCACCTGTCAGCGGGAGCCCGCCGAGGCCCACCGCGATAATTGCCACGGGCAGAAGCATCGGCCATAGCCGTCGGCTGCCGGTCGCACCGATAACGCCGATAGACAGGAATAGCGCACCCTTCACCAAGCCGTGGTTCGCGGCATAGAACGAGGCCGCCAACGCAGCGCGGCCATCTCCTGCGATCATTCCCATACCAATGACCCCGACGATGAGTCCCATCTGGCTCACGCTCGAATACGCCAACACGACTTTGGGATTGCGTTGCGTTACTCCGACCACGACGCCGTAGAGCGCGGCGAAAAGTCCGGCGGCCGCAAGCCCCGTGCCCCAATCGGGGATCGCGGTTTGCGGGGGCAGGAAGCGGACGATGCCGAGGACGCTCGCCTTGACGACCGCACCACTCAGCACCGCCGCGGCCGGAGTCGGCGCCGCCGAATAGGCCAGCGGCATCCAGAAATGAAATGGAACGAGGCCGGCCTTCACGGCAAGGGCAGCTATCAACAGGGCAAGTATCAGATCGCGCTGCGGCGAGGTCTGGAGCGCAGTGGCGGCGTCACGGATCAACAGGCTATCGCCCGGGATTTGCGTCGAAAGCAGCACGAAAGCCACCAGCAGCAATGCTTCAGCCAGCAGCGCTAGCCCGATATAAATCGCGCCGGCGCGCCATGCACTGGGCGTTTCACGGTGGGTGACGAGGCCGCAGGCTCCGAGCGTCAGCAGCGCAAGAAGAAAATAGAAGCCGATCATGTCGGCGGCCAGAAATACGCCGATACAGCCCGTCAGCGTCATCAACCAGCACACAACGAAGCGCCCCCGATTCGGCCGGCCCTGCAGATACTGCGATGCGTAAGCACCCGATGCGATCCACAACAGGGCCGCAACGCCAAGCAGCAGGGCTCCAGGAAGGTCGAGGGCGAAGTTAAGGTGCAGGCGCGTCAAGCCGATTGCGAGCGCGCGATCTTTGGGAATGAGAAAGACAGCAACGAGAGCGGGGATCGGTGCGAGCGCCAGATAGGAGGGCATCCGGCTCAATACCCGCGGCGAAAGGCATGCCAGCAGCATAGAGAGTGGAACGACCAAGGCGCTCGCCAACAGGAGACTTGTTTCCATCATCGCACTCCGGCCGTCATGGCTCCCACACGGCCGACCTGGAACACATCGATGGGGCCGAGCACGAGGAGGCCGAGCAATAGCGAGAATAACGCCAACCCCAGCGCTGCCGCTTCTTGATACCTCGGCACGACTGCGCTCAGCTTGAGAGGCTCGCGCGGCGGTACCAGCGCATGCGAAAGCACGATGAACATGTAGCCGCTCGTGAACAGGCCTCCGGCGACTATCACCGTGGCCCACCACCACTGACCGGTTCCGACCGCTGCCTTGAGCAGCAGCCATTTCGCCAGAAACCCGCCACTCGGCGGCAGCCCGATCAAGCACACTCCTCCAAGTGCGAACGCGACGATTGTCACGGGCAGAGCCCGTGCGATCCCGCCGAGTTCGGTGATGCGATCATGTCCGAGTGCCGCGTAGACAAGTCCGGCCGCCATGAACATGGCCGCCTTCGCGGTCGCGTGCGATATCGCCTGGAGCATGCCGCCAGTCAGCGCGGCATTGCTCTGCAGCTGCATCGTGGCCGTGTCGAAGGCGAGCGGAAACATCAGGAAGAGGTAGCCGATCTGCGCGACAGTTGAATAGGCGATCAGGAGCTTGAGCCGCTGCTGCCGTAGCGCGACGACGCTGCCGAATACGATAGCCGCCGCCCCGAGTGCACCGAAGAGCTGCGCGCCGGTTGGACCGAGTATCCCTGGCAAGGCGTCGAACCAGAGCCGAACGGCGAGGAAGAACGACCCCTTCACCACAACCGCTGAAAGCACCGCGCTGGCAGCCGCCGGCGCGCCGGCATGAGCTGGCGGAAGCCAAAGATGCAGCGGAAAGAGCGCGGTCTTGGCGAAGAGTCCGATCGTCATCAGTACGGCCGCAACAAGCGTTGCAGGTGCCATATGAGCCTGGCGAGAGAGCAGGACGATGTCGAGCGTTCCATAGCTGCCGTAGAGCAGGGCCGTTCCGACAAGGTAGAGAATCGAGCCGAGAAGGGCAAAGAGCAGGTATCGCAGAGCCGCCTGCAACGTTTCGAGGCGGCCATCGACACACACCAGCGGGACAGCAGCGAAGGTGAGCAGTTCGAGCGCGACGTAAAGTGTGAACAGATCTCCGCCAATGAAGATCATGTTCATCCCGCTCCAGATTCCCATCAGCAGCACCCAGAACGCGAATGGCGCACGGGTTTCGACGGGCTGTGCGCGGGCATCGAAATCCGCATGCGCAAACACGCCGACAACGCAGATCACGATGGCTATCGCTACCATCATCGCCGCCGAGAGCCCGTCGGCGCGCAAGGTAATACCCAGCGGAGGGGGCCAGTCCCCGACGATGTAGATCAGGTGATGGCTGGTTCGCCATATGTCGGCGAAGATGACAGACGCGACTGCGAGACCGGACGACAGGACAATCAGGGCAATTCGTTCTACCTGTCGACCGCCGAGGATAAACGACAACAAAATGCCGGTGACGGGCAATACGATTGCCACAACAAGGAGAACTCCACCAGCCGTTGTCGCGTCTGGCATGGCTGCATCCGGCATCAGGCATTACCCTTGTCCGCGGGACCATCGGAGCCGAGCGTAGCTCGGCCCGTTGCTTCGAAGAGCCGCAGAACCAGTGCGATCGCCATGGCCGTAGCCGCGAAGGCAACGACGATCGCGGTTATGACCATCGCCTGTGGGACTGGATCTCCCCCGAGCCCGGCGGCCGCAGCTCGCCTCGATATGACGCCGAACACCAGAAACACGCCGCTGCCAAGCAAATTGAAGGCGAGGATCTTGCGCAGCGGTTCTGGATTGGTGATGAGCCCATATAGTCCAAAGCCCACCAGCGCCGCGCCGCACAACCCGAACAATGTTGCATCGTTCATTGCCGTCGTGCCAGTTCCGGGGGACCTGCGGCAAGCAGGCCAAGTACGACGCCGATTGAAAGCGTCAGGGCGACTTCGACGGCGACAATCATCGGCTTGGCGTAGCCCGGTGGATAAGCAAGGAAAGCGTTCGCCAACACCAATCCGGCGAGGCCGATGACAAGGAAAAGCAGCGGCCCGAAGACGAGGAGCGCGCGCAACCAAGGTTGGCCGATTGAAGGTACGTTCTCCAAGCCTGCGATGATGACAAGAAGCCACATCGCAGCGAGGACGGTACCGCCTTGAAAGGCGCCACCGGGATCTTTTGCCCCGACCCAGCACATGTAGATTGCAACCACTATTCCAATCGGTGGCAGAAGCTGAGCGAGAAAGGTCAGTGTGCTGTTCGGCTGTGCATAGACGCGCAGCCCGGGTTGTCCGCCCCATGCCCCGTCCGGTGCCAGCGACCAGATGCCAAGCAAGGCGAGCAGCAGCACCACTTTCTCGAGCAGCGTGTCGAGCGAACGGAAAACGAACAGAACGCCGGCGACGGGATTGCCCAGGCCGGTCGGCACAAGGTTCTGCGTCACCGTCGGAGCGAGCGAAGGAATAACCGGGGGAGGGAACAGTAAGGGAGTTGCGAGGCTCGCCGCGATCAGCGCACACAAAGGTGCCGCAACAAGACGAACCGACCAACGAGTGCCGGCGCCGTCGACTCTGGCAAGGCGCAGGCGCGCGACCGCACCGAGCATCAACATGCCGGTCATTCCACCGCCGATCGCCGCTTCTGTCAGCGCCACATCGACAGCGGAGAGCCTGACCCAGGCGATAGCCAATGACAGCCCGTAGACGACAAATCCGATAACAGCCGCGAATGCGTTGTCGACGATGATGGTCCAGGCACCGATGCCGAGGAGCAGGACCGCAAGACAGATGTCGAACACTGACGAGGCGCTCATCCACGTGGTCCGTGTTGTCGAACTGTGATGGCAAGGAGCTGCGTAACGATCGCGCCGGACAGCTGGACGATCAGCCAGATGCTCACCAGCTTTAGCGCGCCAAGCACGCCATCCGCCCGTGGCAACAGCCCGACGACGATGAAGCCAAGGCCAAGATTGTCCACCTTGGTCAGTGCGTGCAGCCGCGTCAGGGGGTCCGGAAAACGGAGCAGGCCGATCGTACCGGCCAGAAAGAACAGTGCCCCGGCGGCGACGGCGAAAGCGGTGAAGATGTCAAACGCGAGAGTCATCTGCCGTTCGCTACGGTGGGAGTCTTGGTCGTCGATTTGATCGCACCTCTGACGAAGGCAACCGCCGCGAACGCCGCAAACAAAGCAAGCAGCAAAGCGACATCGACAATCGCCGAGCTTTTGCTTGCCACGGCCAGCAAGACAAGGATGGCGGCGCCGCCGGTACCAAGCAGTTGCGCCGCCATCATGTGATCAACGTCGGCCGGGCGCTGAATAATGACGATCAAACCGAGAGCGATCGTCGTCAGCACGAAGCTCGCAGCGCTGAACAGGAAGCTATCCATCGTGTTGCGCCTCTTCGGTTGCCTGCATGTATAAGGTCTCCTCCGCAGCCAATTGCTCGACCACGGGCTGCGCGACATCGAGGCAATGAATGGTCAGGTCATCGCCTTCAGCCGGTCCGCAGGGGAGGGTGCCCGGCAGCAAACTCATGATCGCGCAGAAGCCATTTCTCTTTGACCCCTGCGGAAGGCGCGTGCGATAGACCACAAAGCCCTGTTGCAATGGCAGTTGAGGGTCGAGCGCCCGAAACGCGACATCGGTCCCCGCAACGATCGACTGATGCAGAAAGTGAAACACGAACTTGACGAGCTTGATGGGATGAAGATTCCGATCCTCCGCTGGCATCAGACGCAGACTTAACCAAGTTGCCGCAACAGCTGCGGCGGACCCGGCCGCAAGGTCAGCGGAAGCGGCCTCCGTCAGTACCAGCCAGAAGCCAAAAAAGATGGCCGCGCGGAAAATCACACTTCGAAGTGTGCTTGAACCGCTTGCGGGCCGCTCCGCCCGGTTGCTTTCATGCCCTGATGAATTCATAGACACTACCGACCCCTGGATGTGCATCCAGCACCGTGTCCTCGTGCCGACTTGATCACAACACCAACTCACTCGATGAGGATCAGGAGGCTGCCGTCAGGCTATCGTTCGCCGGGCTATCGGTTTCCTACAGGTTCAGTGAGACTCTGCCGCCAGGGCACTGCCCGATATCCGAAGGTTGACCAGAAACCCGCGTGCAGCCCGTACTCGATCCGCCTGATCAGGCGCCGGTATTGCGCCTGCCAGCGTCTGGATCACGAGCGCCGGCATCAAGATGTTGGCGCCGGCGATGGCCCCCAGGGGACAGCTCCACGGACACGCGCCGCTTTTCGCGACGTTGCGTGGGAGAGGGACATGCCGGCGCCGGCCATGCCGCCGACCACCATCGCCGTGAGGGTGGGAAACGGCGGTCGTTGTTGGGGCGCATTAGTGCTAAACGCGTCTGCGGACGCAACTGCCGCCTCTTCCGCTGAGCGACGCACGACATTGCTCTTTTGTGTGGTACATACAACTGGTGCCTTGGGAAGTCCTCGCGCACCACTCGATCGTCCGAGCCTCAGTCGGCGTAGCCAAGGGCATCATGCTTGCCATGAATGCGACAGAAGCGGCTACGAGACTCAATTTACGCACTACCGCAGCTTTCGAAATCGGCATCGTCGCCTCCCTCTTTCAGTATGGAAAGAATAAGCGTCTAGAATGCGCCACGACATCGGGTGATAACCCCGGTTGGAGAGGGGAAAACACCCTGCGGCAGATGCGACAAGAGTGAGGCTTTGCATCAAAATATCATAGTTGCAGATGCTCATTTGACGATCTGGAGCCGGCGCCAGCACATCGGCGCGACCTTCGCGCGATTTACATTTTTGGGCTATGCGGGGCTTGAGCGTAGGGGGTCCGAGGGTTTCTCCGTTCCTCTGAACCAGGTAACATACAGAGTGGGCAGAAAAATCAGCGTCAGAATCGTAGCGACCAGCAAGCCGCCCATGATCGCAAATGCCATCGGTCCCCAGAACACGGTCGGAGCGATTGGAATCATGCCGAGCACTGTGGAAACCGCCGTGAGCATGATGGGACGAAAGCGGGAACTGCTGGCGTCGATCGCAGCGTCCCAGACGCTCTTTCCGTGCTCTCGCTCGGCGTCGATCTGGCCGATCAGAATAACGGCGTTCTTCGTGATCATGCCGAGCAGCGCCATGATGCCGAGGATTGCGACGAAGCCCAATGGTCTTCCGGAGATCAATAGCGCCGCCACGACTCCGACGAGTCCCAGTGGCGCTACGCTGAGAACGAGGAAAAGCCGCTGGAAGCTTTGAAGCTGGATCATCAGGACCGTGAACATGATGAGCAGCATCATCGGCAATACCGCGACGACGGAGGCCTGCGATTTCTGGCTTTCTTCAACCGTGCCGCCCACAACGATGTCGTAGGATGGCGGAAGGGTCTTTACCAGTGCGGCGACCGCTGGCGAAAATGAGCTGATCACCGACTCCGGCAGGGTTCCGGTTACGACATCGGCTTGCACCGTCAAGGTAGGGACGCGGTCGCGCCGCCAAATCAATGGATATTCCTGCTCATACTCGAAGGTCGCAAACTGGCTCAGCGGAACCGTCCGTCCGCTCGGCAACGGCACCTGCAGACTGCGCAGGTTCGTGAGTGACACGCGTTGTTCATCGGTTGCTCGTGCAATCACGTCCACCAGGTAGATATCGTCGCGTAACTGAGTGACCGAGACGCCCGAGATGACCGTATTCAGGACCGACGCCAGCGCCTGGGAACTCAAGCCCAGCAGGCGCGCCTCGTCCTGATCGATGCGGATGCGCACCTGGCGCGCCGGCTCGATCCAGTCGAAATTGACATGTTCAGCTTTCGGGTTGGTTGCGATGATCTGGGCCAGCCTGAACGCGATCTCGCGGACTACACCCGGTTCGGGACCGCTCACGCGATATTGCACCGGCCAGCCGACTGGCGGTCCGAGTTCGAGCGCAGACACCCGCGTGATTGCGCTCGGAAAGTCATTGGCCAGAATGTGTTCAAGCTTGCCGCGGAGTCGTTCACGTGCCGCAACATCCTTTGCAACGATCACCGACTGGGTGAAGAAACTGTTCGGCAACTGCACGTTAAGAGGCAGGTAGAAGCGGATGGCTCCCCGACCCACGTAAGTGCTCCAGCGCGCCACGTCCGGGTCCCCCTTGAGGACCGCATCAAACTTCTCTGCCGCCGTTTCGCTGGCATAGATGGAGGCATTCTGCGGTAGACTTATGTCGGTCAGCAGCTCCGGACGATCAGATGATGGAAAAAATTGCCGGGGGATGAGCGGGAGCGCGAGGAAAGACCCGGCAAACAGCGCCAGAGAAAGGGCAATCGTCAGCCACTTGGCCCTCAAAGCGAAGGTCAGAAAACGCCGATACCACAGAAACACTCTGCCGGGGGCAGCGTTCTGCGCCGCTCTCGGCGGCTTCAGGATGACGAGACCCAGCAGCGGCGCGAAAACAACAGCAACGAACCAGGATACGATCAGCGCGATGCTGACGACCGCGAAGAGCGAGAAGGTGTATTCACCCGCGGAGCTTGCGGCAAACCCTACCGGAACGAAACCGGCGATGGTGACCAGCGTTCCTGCTAGCATCGCGAATGCGTAGGTCCTGAACGCATATGTCGCGGCGTCGACCTTGTCGTCGCCCTCTGCGAGGCGGTTGAGAGTGGCATCGGTGGTCGTCATTGCGTCGTCGACGAGCAATGCGAGCGCAATGATGAGCGCACCGAGCGATATTCGCTGCATGTCAATCCCGGTCATCTTCATGATCGGAAAAACAATTGCCAGCGTCAACGGAATGGAGAGTGCGATGATCAGGCCGGGGCGTATGCCGAGGCTGATGAAGCTCACGGCAAGAATGATGGCGATTGCCTGCAACAGCGACGTCATGAATTCGGAAATCGCCGCATCGACGGTAACGGCTTGGTCCGCCACGAGCTTTGGCTCGATTCCAAGCGGAAGATCGGCCGTGATCTTCTTCATTGCTTGCGCGAGGTTCTTGCCGAGTGCGAGAATGTCTCCGCCGTCACGCATCGAGATGGCCAAGCCAATCGCGGGCTCGCCGTTGACGCGAAACATGGGCTTTGGAGGATCGGAATAGGAGCGCCGCACGCGAGCGATGTCGCTGAGGCGAAGCATGCGCCCGCCGACGACGAAGTTGATGTTTGCGACATCCTGCTCGGACTGGAAGGCTCCCGACACCCGAAGCGAGAGACTCTCGTTGCCGGTTTCAATTGTGCCTGCCGGCCGCACCACGTTTTGGGTTTGGAGCGCCGCAATCAGCGCCGAACGATCTACGCCGAGGCTGGCCAGCTCCTCCATCGAGAACTCGACAAAAATCGCTTCGTCCTGGGCTCCCAACAGCTCGATTTTCGATACGTCGGGAATCAGAAGCAGCTTGGAGCGAACGTCCTCGACGCGGTCGCGAAGCTCGCGGTGTGTGAAGCCGTCACTGGTGAAGCCGTAGATGATCCCGAATGTATCGCCGAAATCGTCATTGAAGCCTGGCCCGACGATGCCGGTGGGGAGCGTGTGGCGGATGTCGCCGATGTTCTTGCGAACCTGATACCAGGTGTCGGTGACTTCCTTGGCGTTCGCGCGACCTTCCAAATTGACGAAGATGGTCGTGAGGCCGGCCCGCGTAAAACTACGCAGGAAGTCCAAGTGGGGCGTTTCCTGCAGCTTGCGCTCGAGCCGCTCTGTGACCTGCTTGAGGGTCTCGTCCACGGTTGCGCCAGGCCAGGCCGCCTGTACCACCATCGTCTTGATGATAAACGACGGATCTTCGCTGCGGCCGAGACGGAAATAGGACAGCACGCCGGCGATGATGGCGACAATCATGATATAGGCGACGAGCGAGCGGTGCTTGAGCGCCCATTCCGAAAGATTGAACCCGGTCATTGCTCAGACCCAAGCAGCCGAACCTCTTGCCCGGGGTGCAGCGCCTGCACGCCCGCAGTCACAACGATTTCGCCCGTGTCGAGCCCCTGCGACACGACCACCTGCGCCTGTTCGTAGCGCAGCACGTCGACATTCCGTATCGAAACCGTGCGGCTCGATGGATCGACGATCCAGACAGCCGGCTGCTGATTGGATCTCGTCAATGCCGTCGCCGGGATTTCGATGACCGGTACGGCATCCGTCTCCATGCGCCCGGTGACGGTTGCACCAAGCCGCATTGCTGGCGGCGGATCATTCAAACCGACCTTCACTTCGAAGGTCCGTGTCTGCGGGTTGGCTCGCGCGGCAACCTCGCGGACGCGACCGCGTGCAGTTACTGTTGGATCATCCGTCAAGCTCACGGTGATTTGCGGATCACTCGGCGCGGCTCGAATCGATTGGGCGGGCACGTCGAAAACGGCGTCGCGACCGTCTTTCCGAGCAAGCCTGAAGATCATTTGTCCGGCCTGGACGACCTCTCCCGCACCGGGACCCACCGTGGTTATCACCCCCGGTGCGTCGGCCTTGAGTTCGGTAAAGCTCACCAAGTCATGCGCAGTCTTTAGCTGGGCTTCGGCTGCATCGACCTGGGATTGCGCGGTTTGCCGCGCTTGTGTTGCCACGTCGTAATTGGCGCGCGTCGTCCATCCCTGTGCCAGAAGTGTTTCCTGGCGCTCGAAGTGGTTGCGGGCCTGGGTCAGCTGTCCTTGCGCGGCGGCAAGACCCGCCTCCGCTTGGCGCAATGTGTTCGACTCGTTCTGCGATTCGAGGCGTGCCATCAGTTGGCCCGCCTCTACGCGGTCTCCAAGCTTGCCGTTGCTTTCGAGGAGGCGGCCTGAAATCCGGAATGCCAGAGCCACTTCATCCTCAGCTTCAACGCGCCCCGTAAACGAAAGCGGTGTGCCAGCCTTGCTTTTCTCGATTGTGATGGTCCGGACCGGCCTGGGTGCCGGGGCTGCGGTAACCGTCTCTCGCTCGCAAGCCGAAAGGAGCAATGCGAGCGCCGTCGTAACAAGCGCTGTCTTGAGCAAGCGAACGATTGTCGTTCGAGCAGCGCGCACAGGCATGACGAAAACCTCTGATCGATTTTGAAGGAGCGCCTGGCTTTGATTCACGTCAATGCCAGCCGGTGCCGGGTCGCCTTTGCTCCGACTTCGTCCCGAAATGCGCGATGAGCAGTCGGATTCTCGATCTGACGAAAAGCTGTCACTATCGGGAAAAGTACTGAGTTGGCCGTGAAATTTCGATCGGATCGGTTCCAGGAATCGACGCGATCGCTCAGCCAAATCTGTGGTTGATTGCCCTGACGCAAAACGTGAAGTTGCCAACCTTGACGTGTGTTCCTTAGGGATTTACCCTCAATCTTCAATCCGACCTCACTCAAGATGTTTGAGGAGAAAATCCAAGAAGACTCAAAGATGAACTGCCGCTGGCAGATGTCGATCGCAGTTACGGACGGCAGCGGAGCTTTGTCCGATCATGAAGCGTATTCTCATAGCTGACGATCATGAAGCGGTCCGATTGGGACTCCGTGCCATTCTGGAGGCGCATGTTGGCTGGGAGGTGATTGCTGAGGCGCGTGACGGCAAGGCGGCGGTCGCCGAGACTATCGAAAAGCGCCCCGATATTGCCATCATTGACCACTCAATGCCGCTTATGACCGGCGTAGAGGTAACGCGGCACATCAGGGATCAGCATTTACCGACGGAAATACTCATTTTTACGATGCATAGCTCGAATGCGCTCGCCCTGGAGGCGTTCGAGGCAGGCGCCCGCGCATACCTGCTCAAGTCGGATGCGAACAAGCTGCTCTTAGCGGCTGTTGAGTCGTTGATCGTTCACAAGCCATTTTATGCAGGTGCCTTTTCGAGCGAACTAAAGGTCGCCTCGACCGGTCTGGGCGACCGAAGGCAGCTACTTTCGCCTCGGGAAAAGACGATCGTTAAGCTGGTCGCAGAGGGGCATAGTAACAAGCGCGTCAGCGCGATTCTAAATCTCAGCATAAAGACGACGGAGACACATCGAGCGGCCGCAATGCGGAAGCTCAACGTCACGTCGATCGCCGGGTTGGTTCGATACGCGGTCCGTACCAAGCTTGTCGAGGTGTGACGCCTCAGTATCCCGGACGACGTACCGAGTTGCAGGTTTTTAACCGCATGTCCGGGCTTGCGCTGCGCCCGCGATCCGGGAAAGCCGGATCCCGAGCGGTCAGCGCTCTCTCCTATCCGGGAGTCGACGGTCGACAATCGGAATCGTCATCCACTGAACTTCAGGGTTTTTCATGATTAAAGCCCGTGGGCGGTTCAGTATAGTCCATTCGGTTTATATCGCCCCGTTGTGTCGTCGGTCGCGCCACAGCCACTGGTTCCAAATCGACGGGAACGGCACCGTGAAGCAGATCCTGATTGCGGACGACCATGAAGTCGTGCGGTCCGGACTTCGCGCGATCATCGAGAGCCGTCCCGATTGGGCTGTGCGTGGCGAGGCGAGCGATGGCAGGGACGCGCTTGCGCTAGCCCTGGAATTGAAGCCGGATGTCGCAATTCTCGATTACTCGATGCCGATCATGAATGGATTGGAGGTTGGCCGGCAAATCAAGTCGCATCATCTGCGTACTGAAGTACTGATTCTGACAATGCACGAGAGCGAGGAGGTTCTGACCAAGGTCCTTCTCGCCGGAGTGCGAGGATTCCTGCTGAAATCAGATGCAAAAAGCCACCTTACCGCGGCGGTTGAGGCATTAATTGATCATCGACCCTACTTCACCAGCGTGTTGTTGGAAAAGCTGCTTCACGATTATCCGTTGACTACGAGGGAACGACCCGCGGTGTTGCTCTCGTCGAGAGAGCAGAGCATTGTTCAGTTGATCGCGGAAGGACACACCAACAAGTCTGTCGGGACGATCTTGAACCTGAGCGTGAAGACGGTCGAGACCCATCGCGCATCGGCAATGCGCAAGCTTGGCATTTCATCGACGGCGGAATTGGTCCGGTATGCGATACGGGCGAAATTGGTCGGGCCCTGACAGAAGGTATCGTTTCGGTTTCTATGCCATCGATGGCTGGTTGGTCTGGGTTTGTCCGGGAAGACGCGGGAGGTGGCGGCCACGGTCAATTGGGCAGCGCCCGGGCGGGCGGACGGATTTGCTCTACCGAGCTGGACGATCTCTCGGGACACGACCGTGTGTACCTCCGTGAGAGAGCCTCTTGCGCTGCTGCAGTCTATCGCGCCGTGAAGGCGCGCGCGACAGGACGGCACGGGTGCGCGTCGGCCGACGGGGCAGGGGCTCATGTACGCGTCTACCCTTTGTCCTGAGGATGAGTCCTGATCGTCATGTGAGGGTGAGTCCTGATCGTCATCTGAGGTGTTCATCCGATATCGTAACGTTTGGCAGGAGTGCACGGTTCACAGAAGGTAGGAAACGATCTATGCGTGCACAGGGTCGTTGAGCGCGTTGGCGTCGAGGTGTTGGTAAGGGTCAGTAAGGTCACCGTCAGGAGTCCGGCATCATGTGGGTTGGACAAAGCGCCGAAACCTGTCGTCGGTGGGAGCCAATTCTCGGACTGCTGAAACGGCAACGCCGCCCACTCGGTCTCGCTGACCAGGTTATGGTTCCATGCTTGCCGGCTTTCGATTAGCGTGGAAAGAGCCTCCGGCTCGGTCGCTAAGACAAGGAAGGACACCGCTCATGTCGAACTATGACCGAAATGCAGCGGCTCCCGGTATCTCCGTCGACAGCGCCGCCGCAGTGGACGCGGGTCTTCGCGCTTACATGCTGCGCGTCTACAACTACATGGCTGCCGGTGTCGGCCTGACCGGCGTTGTGGCAATGCTGACCTATCAGCTCACCGGTCCTGCACTCCTCCAAAGCCCGCTCATGTGGATCTTCGTATTGGCACCTCTGGGCCTGGTGTTCTACATCACTTCTCGTATCAACACGCTTTCGGTAGAGGCCGCGCGAGGACTGTTCTTCATCTATGCGGCCCTGGTCGGAGTGTCGCTGTCGACGATCTTCCATATCTACACCGGCTCGTCGATCACGCGTGTGTTCTTCATCTCTGCGGCGACATTCGGAGCGCTCAGCATCTGGGGTTACACCACAAGGCACGATCTGTCGAGATTCGGCACCTTCCTGTTCATGGGCCTGATCGGCGTTCTGATCGCGATCCTCGTCAACCTCTTCCTGAAATCGAGTAGACTGGATTGGTTGATTTCCATCATAGGGGTCGGTGTCTTCGCGGGCCTCACGGCTTATGATACCCAGCGGATTAAGGGAATGTATGACCGCGGTGACGACGCGGCGTCGGCGGGTCGCAAGGCCGTGATGGGTGCGCTCACGCTATATCTCGACTTCATCAACCTGTTCATGATGATGCTGCGCTTGATGGGCAACAGGCGCTAGAGAATGGTTAGTTCAACAGTGTGCAAATTCTCCATGCGACAGGCGCAGTGCCCCGTTTTTTCCTCAAGGCAGGCCATGCAGTGAGCCTTTGGAGGCCTTACTCACCGCTCGCCGCTTTTTGAGGAAGTGTTCTCGACACTTGTTCGGCGCCTTAGAGAGAAGGCTGCATGAATCCCTTCGACGCGATACCGGAGGAAACCTGCGATGGCCCATCGATCTTCGCGCAAAGGTGCGCCGCCCCTGATTAATTCAATCATAGCCATCGCTGTTGGAACCGGCAGTAACGAATGTTGAGAGGACTTACAGAATGCTTACATTCCGAACCTCGATCACCGTCGCCGTGATAATGTTCATCGCGGCACTGGCAGGACTCCTGATCTTCATTCAGGTCTGGACTTTCCGGTTGGCCGCCAAGGAGGCGGCGTCTGCCCGCATGGATTCGGCCAGCACGGAGATGCTGGGGCGCCTGCGGAATGAAATCTCCGCAGTGACGTCAATTGTCGACGTTCTGTCGAGCAGTTCGAGTGTCGCCGACTCGGATGAAAGGTCCGAGACCGGCCGCGTAATTCCACTGTTCAAGTCAGCGCTCGACGAAGTGCCGCAAATGGACTCCATTTATGTCGGCTATGACAATGGCGGATGGTTGCAGGTGCGACCGCTGGGCTATTTGAGCAGGGAGCTACGGGACCGGCTGAGGGCGCCGAAGGCGGCTGACTTCGTCATCAATCTGGTGCGTCCAACCCCGGAAGGAGCGTTGCCCATGCGCCGCATGTTCGAGGACGTGCAGGGCAACGAGCTCGACCAACTCGACCTGTGGAAGTATGGCTACGATCCGCGCAAGCGCCTCTGGTACAGCGACACGATAAGAGCCGAACGGCCCCTCATCTCGTCGCCGTATCTTGCGTTCTCGATCGGCGCACCGGTGATCACCATCAGCGCGCCGCTTAAGGGAAGAGTCCGGGGGGTTCTGGCGGCGGATCTCAAGCTCGACGATTTCAGCGACTTTGTTTACGCGCAGCGGCCGGGCGAGCACGGAACGGCCATGATCTTCGATCAGGCGGGCACGCTCATCGCTCATCCCGATTTTGCGGAATTCGTGACGAATGCGATGACGCACCCCTTGTATCCGCAGTCTTTCAAGGTCCGGGACGTGGCCGGCGGAGTGGCCGCGTCGATCCTGAAGGCGTGGGACGGCGGCGATCAATACGACGGAAGCATTCGCGGCAATCAAGGGCAGGATTTCCTCTTCCGGCTGAGGAAGTTCGCACTTGGCGACCGGTTCAGCCTCCATGTTCTCATGGTCGCCCGGGAAGACGACTTCGTCAAGAATATCCAGGATTTGGAACGCCTCGGGCTGATTGTCGCGCTGGTCGCAACTGCCGCCTTCGTGCCGGGTGTTTGGTTTTTCGGCAGCAAGATGTCCCGTTCCCTGAAGGCGATCACGGGGCAGGCGGCCGAGCTGCAGAGGTTGAGCGCTCCGAACAACGCTCCGGTCGATTCGTATATCCGGGAAGTTCACGATCTCGGCCTCACGGTAAGCCTCGCCCAACGTGCCATCTGGTCGTTCTCGCGGTTTGTTCCCAAGGAGCTCGTGAGAGGGGTCGTCGACAATTCTATCTCGACCGAGCTTGGTGGCGTCAGGCAGGAAATCACCGTCCTCTTCACTGATGTGCGCGGCTTCACGACCATCGCCGAGTCGTCGGATCCCGATTCCCTCATGCGGCAGACGTCGCGTTATTTCACCGCTCTGACCGAAGCCTTTCTTGCCGAAGGCGGCACGGTGGACAAGTTCATTGGCGATGCGGTGATGGTCTTCTGGAATGCTCCGAATCCCCAGTCCGATCATGTCAGGCGCGCGTGCCGTGCGGCGCTTGCAGGAAAAGCGGCCAGCGAACAGCTCAACGCGGAGTTCGAGACTGAGGGCCTTCAGCCGTTTTTCACCCGCTTCGGCATTCATGTCGGCGACGCGGTGGTCGGCAATCTCGGCTCGGCCGATCGGATGAACTACACCGCGCTTGGCAACACGGCGAACCTGGCATCCCGTCTCGAAGGCCTGAACAAGGAATATGGCACCGCCATTCTCGTCAGTGAGGAGCTGTACTTGCGTGCCCGGGATTGGTTCCGGTTCAAAGAGATCGGATCGGTCATTGTCAAAGGCATGACCAGGAAGACCGAGCTTTTCGAGCTGATCGCGGCATCCTCATGAAGAGCGCGTCACCAATGCTCCGTCATCTCCTCGGATCTGGACTGTTCCTGCTGTCCGTTCTGTTTGCCAAGCCGGTTGCGCTCGCGGAGGAGAATATCATCAAGATCGGAATTCTGCATTCCCTTTCCGGCACCATGGCGATCAGCGAGTCGGCGCTCAAGGACGCCGTGCTCATGATGATCGATGACCAGAACCGGAAGGGCGGCCTGCTTGGGCGAAAGCTCGTGCCGATCGTCGTCGATCCAGCCTCGGATTCGGATCGGTTCGCGGAAGAGGCCCGGGATCTGCTCGTCAACGAAAGGGTCGTCGTCGTATTCGGCTGCTGGACCTCGGCGTCGCGCAAGTCGGTCCTGCCGGTCTTCGAGCAACTGAACGGCCTGCTCTATTACCCCGTCCAGAGCGAGGGTGAGGAGAGTTCCCGCAACATCTTCTACACGGGAGCCACGCCCAATCAGCAAGCGATCCCGGCCGTGCGTTACTTGATGAGCAAAGAGGGCGGCGCTGTTCGCCGATGGATTCTCCTCGGCACGGACTACGTCTATCCGCGCACGACCAACCGTATATTGGCAGCCTATCTGGCCTCGGAGGGAGTGCCGCAGGATGACATCATGACGATCTACACGCCGTTCGGCCTTTCAGACTGGCGCGACATCATCAAGCAGATCAAGGCGTTCGGTTCGATGGGCAAGAAGACGGCGGTCATTTCGACGATTAACGGCGATGCGAACACGAGTTTCTACAAGGAGCTCGCCGCACAGAAGATCAGCGCCAGTGCGATCCCGGTGATGGCATTCTCGGTCGGCGAGCGCGAGTTGCTTGGCGTAGAAGCAAAGCCGCTGGTCGGCAATCTGGCCGCGTGGAATTACTTTCATTCGGTCAAGTCACCCGAGAATGAAGCATTCATCGCGATGTGGAAGCAGTTTACCGGCGGGAAAGACGACACGACCAACGACCCCATGGAGGCCACCTTGATCGGCTTTCGAATGTGGGTTCAGGCTGTCGTGCAAGCGGGCACGACCGATGTCGATGCGGTCCGCCAGGCCATGTACGGCCGGAGAGTGAACGCGCCAAGCGGGTTCGAGGAAGTCATGAACACGAACCACCATCTCGCCAAGCCAGCGATGATCGGCAAAATCGATGACGGCGGGAAGTTCGAAGTCATCTGGCAGTCGATCAACCCGATCAGAGCCGACGCGTGGAGCAAGTATCTTCCGGAGAGCGCCAGGCGTACGGCCGACTGGACTTTTCCTTGGGTGTGCGGAGGCTGCACGGAGCCCACCTACAAGGACTGGTAATGCCAATTGCTGATCTGTGGATGCAACGAGATTCGGAAGTTGCGGTCCGTCGATCTGAGGAGCAGTCGAACGCGCGGCGGCCTAAAGCGCCATAGCCTGCAGACCTGAGTGTCTCGACGAATGCAGCGAGGCGAATACGCCGATGAATCCGAAGAGCCGTGTCAATCGGATTCAAGCCTCGACCTAGTTCCTGGTGTCGGCGGACCCCGCAACGCTCCGGCCGTCCTGGCGCAGCCAGAAGGTGATTGCAAGGCCGACTAACAAGATAGCGCTCAGCAGGAAGAAAAAGGCGGACTGATTCAGCCAGGATATCGCCGGGACGGCCACGCCCAGTGCAAGGCCGAGGAACGAGATCTCCGGCGAAAGAAGACTGACCCCCGCGAGGAACGTGCCGAGCGCGAGTAGCGTCAGCAGGATCAGGCCGGTTGCCGGTGTTGGAAGCAATTGCTGAACGCCCGACGCCAGCATGATATTCATCGTAACCAGGACGGCAATCCAGTGCAGCGCCTGGGTCCAGATCAATCGGAACTGGGCTTCCTTGCCTTGGATTTTCGACCATTTGTTGACGACGCAGACGACCCCGATGGCGAGCGCAAGGAATTCCCAGTAGCCAACAAGGGGCTGGTGCGAGATGTTGGTATAGGCGACGCCTGCGATGGCGAGCACCAGTGCCACGACGTAGGGAAGCTGCTGCCACCGGAAGTGAGCCATCCCGGAATGAGGCAAGGAAGGCGCTGTGCCCTCATTTCGTTGCGTATCAATCTCGTTCATGGGCCTTCCACTCACGATTTACCGCTGCTGAACGTCGGGTCGAAGTCGTCGCCAAGATAGTCCTCGACGTAGAATCGGATGATTGCGACACGGCCGATCGCGACCAGTGGCATGGCCAACGCGATGTCCATGACGCCAAACAGCGCGCCCAGCAGGACGATCGCGACCAATGTCCAGGCCGGAGGGATCTCGACCGCTTGACGCTGGATCAGTGGGCCGATCACATAGCCTTCGATTGACTGAATGATCGTGTAGATGACGATGGCCCAGACCAGCAAGGAGCCGCCGAGCGGCATCGCTACAAGCGCGATTGGAATTGCGGCCACGATGGGCCCAAGGTAGGGAATGAAATTTGACAGACCTGCCTGCAATCCAAGCACGAAAGGACCGGCCAGCCTGATGAGATGGAGTGCGACCCACACGCACATCGTCATCAAAATGATGCGGATGAGCTGCCCGACGAACCATAGCCTCATGACATTGCCCATCTCGTCCATGACGGCCCTCGTCCTCGCGCGGTACGGTTGCTCCACCAGCATGACCACGCTTTCGCGGTGGCTGGTCGGATCGAAGGCAAAGAGGACCGAGGAACAGGATCACGAGCGCGCCGGTCAGAAGGCTCGATGCTCCCCCAAGAACAAATTGTGCATGACTGAGAAATCTGCCCTGATCAGAGAAAAGCCATTGTGCAAAGTCCCGACCGCCTTCCGGCCCGGGCAGGTCGATGCCGTACGACAACAGGTGCTCCTGCACGATGTCGAGCTGGGCGTCCATTACCTTGAGAAGCAGGCGGGTCTGCTCGGGCAGCTTGCCCGCACCCCACGCGACACCAAATCCCAACACCGCGGAGAGCAATAGAAGGACCAGCGTCAGCCTCCAGGCGCGATTGAGCGGAAGGACTGTGGCAAGAGCCCTCACGGACGCGTCCAAAAATGCGGCGAACAGGACAGCCGCGAAGATGAGCAGCAGGCTCGACACGGTTTGCCACACCAGAAAGAGACAAACGCACGCGACGAGCAGAGTAAGGCCGGTCGCGAGAATGCTGCGCCCTCCGACATCCTCCGGCTGGTCGGCTGAATCGTCGCGCAGAACAGCCTCGCGGAGTCTCTCCGGTCCTGTCCTGGAATCGCTCATCGATCGGTCCAATCGCAGGAGGGCGTCCACTCTCTCAAACATCCTAGGTGCGAACGCGCCGGCTGCCATAGTGCGGATGCTTGCCGCCGCGATGACGCCAATAGCGGTGCTTTGTTGGAGTGGTATTGGTATTGGGCGCGGTGGCTTTTCGGGCCGACGGGGCGGTGTCGTTGGGCGCCGATAGGCCCGTCTCGCTCGACTGGGCCGCGGACGCGGTCAGAGGTGCGGCAGTCGCTACTACGCCACCAAGGATCAGAACGCCGCATACGGCCCGGATACTCATGTTCGCCTCCGCGTGAGCAAGAACAGGAATTCAGATCGAGATTGCGCCGACCGCGAGCGCGTAGACGCCGGCGAATGCTGCGATCGTGAGCACTGCAAAGGTGACGGCTTCGAGTGGCCTGAAGATCGCCTCCTCGCGTTCGCGTTTCGCCAGGAAGAACAGCAATGTTCCGGGCGCATAAAGGATCGACGACAGCAGAAGAAATTTGGTGCCACCCGCGTAGATCATGCCCGCCGTGTAGAGCGTTGCAACGGCCGAGCGGACCCAGTCGACCGTGCGCGCGCTCTCGCCTGCATGGTAGGTCTCGCCGAGAGCAGCCAGCTTCAAGCCGTACGCCGCGACAAAGAAATACGGGATCAGCGTCATCGCGCTTGTCATCTTCAAGGCCAGTGAGAACGCATATTCCGCGAACCAGGTGACGAGGAGAAATGCCTGGATGACGCAATTGGTGAGCCAAAGCGCTCCGACGGGAACCTCGTGAGCATTCACGCCCGCGAGAAAAGAGGGCATGGTACGATTGACAGCTGCAGAATGCAGAATTTCTGCTGCCAGCAACGACCAGGACAGGTAATTTCCGAGAATGGAGATCAGCAGTGCGACGCTGATGAACACGCTGCCCCAGCGGCCGACGATTGATTCCATCACGCCGGCCATTGAGGGTGTCGCGAGACCAGCCAGTTCCGGTCGCGGCAGCACGCCGTAGGACAACAGGGTCACAGAAACAAGAAAGGAGAGAACCGTCAGGAAGCCGACGAGGGTTGCGAATCCGATATCGGCTCGATCCCGCGCATACCGGGAGTAGACACTCGCCCCTTCAATGCCGACGAACACGAACACGGTGAGGAGCATCGTGCCGCGGACCTGGGCAAACACGCTCGAAAAGTCCGGCTGCTCCGTTCCCCAGAAATTGCTGGAAAAGACTTTACCGTCAAAGGCAATAATGGCCGTGACGATGAACAGACAGATCGGGATGATTTTGGCGTAGGTCGCGATCGTATTGAGCGCGGCGGCGCCTCTGATGCCGCGTAGCACCAGAAAGTGCACGCACCACAGAAGGATCGATGCGGATGCGATCGCCACCGCCGTCGAGCCGTCGCCGAAGACAGGGAAAAACTGGCCCAGCGTCGCCTTGATCAAAACGAGACAGGCCACATCCGCAAGGCAGCAGCCGATCCAATAGCCGGCAGCCGAAGCAAAGCCGACATAGTCTCCGAACCCGGCCTTGGCATAAGCATAGATGCCGGCATCCAGATCTGGCTTGCGGCGCGATAGTGTCTGGAACACGAAGGCCAGCATCAGCATGCCCGTGCCCGCGATGAGCCAAGCAGTCATTGCTCCGAGCGCACCCGTCGCCCGTCCGAACGATGCAGGCAACGCGAAGATTCCAGAACCAACCATCGACCCGATCACAAGCGCAATGAGCGCGCTCCGGGAAAACTTTTGATCGGCCTGCTTCGATGAAGACGCCATCACGTAAGCTTGCCTCCCCGTCGGGGATCGGGCAGGCGCGACTAAGTGCAGAGAGGTGGGGCGTCGGCCAACCCTTGCAGAAGACCCTAAAGACAGCCTTCCTGCTCGCATATCGGGAATTCCCTGTAGGGACCGAGGGTAGAAATAGGCGCCACTCCGCCGATGTGGGTCCTTATCGTTTCGCCGCTCGCGCTCGTGTCCTTCATCGGGTCGCGCATCACCACGTTGTCACTTACAACGACCCTTCTTGCTCTATACCGCGCTGGTCGATCGTCGCTCTCGATCCTGCTCCAGAT
>Ga0335071_10000173_pt1 | contig 76535 bp, 67 predicted proteins | sample Lox_Sample_15_FD_206724 | JGI IMG/M metagenome (GOLD analysis project Ga0335071, IMG submission 206724) | Soil microbial communities from Loxahatchee National Wildlife Refuge, Florida, United States - Lox_Sample_1.5 | ecosystem: Environmental > Terrestrial > Soil > Wetlands | place: USA... | reverse complement strand
GGCCGCGCGCCGCTGCGCTGGGATGATATCCCGTATCTTCCGCAATTCTGCGAATCTTGGCCGCCGTCTTCGCATTCACCAGGGGACTGTTCTGCAGAGCCCGCGAAACCGTCGGGTGCGACACATTGGCCAGCCGGGCGATGTCTTTGATCGAAGTCCTTCGCGGCCGCGTAGCGCCGTTCCGCCGCCCCAGGCCTGAGACCTCGCCCCGATCCCCATCAGGCACCGCAACTCCTCCATTTGCACACGTGTACGGCCAGTCTCAGGCAGCCACCGCCACCCCGTCAATTAGACATCGTTTCGCTGTGCCCCGCCGTCGCGCTGGAATCGCAGTTGTAGCCCCGGCATCCATGCCGGCTGTCGTGCGGGCGTCCTCGCCCCGCACCCGCCCGCCGCCGCTGTAAGCCCGCATCTTTCATCGCGTTGGAATCGCAGTTGTAGCGCCGGCATCCATGCCGGCTGTCGTGCGGGCGTCCTCGCCCGCACCCGCACGCCGCTGCTGTAAGCCCGCATCTTCGTCCGGAGGCTGGCGCAACGGTTAAGAATCGTATGAATTCCCCCGGATCAGAGGTGCCTGTGCCCCGTTTATCGCAGCTGTATCGCGATGAGCGGGAACCGAAATCTCACTTGCGACGGACTGTCAAAACTCGAAAGGTCTCAAAAGAGGGGATCACTTCACCGCCTGTCAAGCGCACCTGATCCTCTACGCGCTCTATCCCATTCGGGGCATGTGAGATATTTTCTTGCGCTGATTGCAGATTATTTTCTTGATTTCGCTAAGCTGGAACTGTGCATGAAGATCTCGCCAGCCTCGCTAACCCCCTGACCCCGCCAACCCCTCTAACTTCTTTGTTTTCAAAGACTCAGAGTTAAGTAAATCAGCCAAACCAATCAAAATAAGCCGCTTAGGTCAAAAGGGGGGGTGGGGGGGTGGAGGTACCAACCAGTTAACATCTCGCTGGTGCCGGAAACGCCGACTTGGCTAACTCCCGCGTTTGCCGTGTCGCTACCCCGCCAACCCGCTAGCTCTGTTCACTCCGCGCCTTCGGCGAACTGCCACGATAAGCTGTTGAGCAGTGCTTCCGTCCGAAACAGCCACCGGCTCGCTCGAGCGCCGCATCGGTCTGCGCGCCGCGGTGCTCTTCAACCTGCTCGAGATGATCGGTGTCGGTCCCTTCGTCACGCTTCCGCTGGTGATTGCCGCCGCAGGCTACAAGCTTTCTGTCTGGGCGTGGATTGCCGGCGCCGCCATCGCCATTGCCGACGGCCTGGTTTGGGCTGAACTCGGCGCAGCTTTCCCGCGCGCCGGCGGATCCTATGCTTTTCTTCGCGAAATCTACGGGCCCGATCGCCAGGGAAACTGGCTGAGCTTTCTCTACGTCTGGCAGCTTTCTTTCACCGCCCCGCTTTCCATCGCTTCCGGCTGTATTGGACTTTCCGGATTCCTCGGCGTGTTCTGGCCCGGCCTTCAGCTCGCGCCCGTCGCTGGCCTGCCCGGCTTGCACTATGCAAATTTCGTCGCCGCCGCCGCGTGTCTGCTGGTTACACTGCTCCTCTACCGGAACATCAGCTCTGTCGCGCGCATGGCATGGATTCTCTTCGGCGGAGTCATGGCAGCCATCGCCGGCGTCATTGCTTCCGGCTTCGCCAACTCCGCCACGACAGCCGGTTGGCATCTCCCATCGGCACCCCCTCTTTCCGCCGCCGCTGCATTTTCGGGCCTCGCGCAAGGCACGCTGCTCGCGACTTATTGTTATTGGGGTTACTACAATATCTGTTTTCTCGGCGGCGAGGTTCGTCAGCCCGAGCGCACGATTCCGCGTGCCATTGCAGTCTCGGTGGTCCTCGTCTCGGCGTTTTACGTAGTCATGAACCTGGCGGTGTTGCCGTCACTGGCTCAAGCCACGGCAAGCGCTGCGCCTCGCGTCCAGCTCGTCGCCGATATCGCTCGTTCCGCCTTTGGTTCCTGGGCAGGCTACGCGATCGCTGCACTCATCGTCTGGACGGCGTTTGCCTCGGTCTTCTCGCTCCAACTTGGATACTCTCGCGTGCCCTACGCAGCCGCGCGCGACGGAAATTACTTTCAATTTCTCGCCGCGGTGCATCCCAGGCACGGAATTCCCCATCGCTCGCTCGTCGCTCTCGGTCTCGTCGGCGCGTTTTTCTGCTTTTTCACACTCGCACAAGTCATCACCATGCTCGTCATCACGCGCATTCTGCTCCAGTTCTTCCTCCAGCAGTTCGGCGTGATGCTCCTGCGCGTGCGTCAGCCCGAACTTCCACGCCCGTTCCGCATGCCTCTCTATCCGCTTCCGCCGCTGGCCGCAATGGCCGGTTTCGCCTTCATCCTGGTCAACCGAGCTCACGCCTTCGGCGAGCTCGCGGTGGCCGCTGGAATCGCGATCTCAGGAACGTTGCTGTATTTGCTTCGTGCGCGCAGGCTCGGCCAATGGCCGTATGCCGCAGCCAACTGAGGCCTCGCCGTCGAGTATCGCGGCCGGTTACATCGCAGACGAATCCTGAGCAAGGCAGATGTGCGATCTGGTCCGAAGTCTTGGCCCCATGCGACGCTTCACAACCGAATGGCAATCTCGCGAGTCTCCTCGAATCCTGTAACGTAGTAGCCCTTCGAAGTGTCTAATAAGAGCAGAGGTTCTTTTCCAGAGGTCGTAGATGATCATTGCCAAGCAGTCGGACATTCCTTCATCCGAGATCACGTCCCGTGACGACTATTTCCGCTATCTCAGCCGCCGCAAGTTCTTGAAAGGCGCTGCGGCTGCGGGTGCAGCAACTGCGGCGGCCGCTCGATTGGCTCCGTTCGTGTCACCGCGCGGCGTGTTCGCGGGAACCAAGCTGCCAACCGTTCCCAGCCCGCTGACCACAACCGGCGAACAGCTCACGACCTTCGAGGACATTACCCACTACAACAACTTCTACGAGTTCGGTGTCGACAAGAGTGATCCCGCGAAGAACGCTGGTGGACTACCGACGCGTCCCTGGACGGTGAGCGTCGAAGGGCTCGTAACCAAGCCGCTCACCTTCGACATTGACGCGCTTCTGAAGCTGCGGCCGCTGGAAGAGCGCGTTTACAGGCATCGCTGCGTCGAAGCATGGAGCATGGTGATTCCGTGGGTTGGCTATTCGCTGTCGGAGTTCATCAAGGAGTGCCAGCCGCTTTCGACTGCCAAGTACGTGCAGTTCCTCTCTTACTACGACCGTCATGTGGAGAAGTGGGCCGGCGAGAGCACCATCTTCTGGCCTTACTCCGAAGGCTTGCGTATGGATGAGGCGATGAACCCGCTGGCTCTTCTTACCTTCGGTCTCTATGGTGAAACATTGCCCAATCAGGACGGCGCGCCGGTGCGCGTTGTTCTTCCATGGAAGTACGGATTCAAGTCGGCCAAATCGATCGTCAAAGTAAGATTTGTGGCGAAGCAGCCGCCGACGACGTGGAACGATATGGCGCCGCAGGAATATGGCTTCTACTCGAATGTCAATCCGAACGTTGACCATCCACGCTGGAGCCAGAAGACCGAGCGCCGTATCGGGCTGGCGTTTTACGCGCAGCGCCGCGCCACGCTGATGTTCAACGGCTACACCGACCAGGTGGCGTCGTTGTACACAGGAATGAACCTGGGCAAGTACTACTGATTTTGGCGGCGCAACTCGTAAGCTCCACTCATCTCACCGGTTCGGCCATTCTCTGCCTCGACCTATGAAACGCTCGACGCTGATCATTCTCAAGAGTCTCACCTGGATTGCCTGCCTTTGGCTGGCCGCTCGGCTGGCCTGGGGCGCTGTGACCAACAATCTTGGTCCGGACCCGACGGCCGAAATCGCGTTTTCAACCGGTCTCGCGACGCTTTATCTGCTGACGATCACGCTGGCGATCACGCCGTTGCGCCGACTCTTCCCGCGGCTCAACTGGCTGATCGAGTTCCGGCGGCTGCTGGGGCTGTTTGCATTCTTCTATGCCACTTTGCACATGTTGACTTATGTGGCGCTGTATTCGGGCTTCAGCCTGGCGGCCATGGAGAGCGATATCGCGAAGCGCCGCTTCATCACCATGGGCGTTGCCGCGTATCTTTTGCTGGTGCCGCTCGCGCTGACATCGACAACCTGGGCGATCCGCAAGCTGGGCGGCAAGAACTGGAACTGGCTGCACAGGCTGATTTACGTCGCCGTGATCTGTGGAGTGATTCACTACTGGTGGCAGGTAAAGCCGGGAGTTCTGACACCGATCACGATCACGGTGATCGTCGCGGGGCTGTTGCTGGCGCGGCCGGTGATCCGATTTGCGCAGAGACCGCGGCGGGCCGAGGCGCCGGCACAGGCGGGCGACTGATAGCCGGCGCCTGATTGGTGAGGAACCTGAGAACGTCCGGTCGGCCCTGTTTATCTTTCGGTAACCGTACCCCCCCACCCCCCCTTTCGACCTAAGCGGCTTTTTTTGAGCGGTTTAGGTCATTTACTTAACTCTGGGTCTTTGAAAATAAAGGAGTTAGCGGAGTTAGCGGAATTGCGGAGGAGTCAGGCATGGTTTCGCCTTTCTTTGAGCACAGTTCAAGTTTAGCGACGTGGCGGAAATAATCTGCAAAGTGCGCGAGCAAAATATCTCACGTGTTTTGAGGGAGATAGCGCGCGGACAGGGATGATGAAGGCTTGACAGGGGACGAGAGAGCGAAGGGGGCGCGGCGTTCAGGGGCTGAAGGCCCCTGCTCCCTCCGCCGGCACGATGGTCCTAGAAGTGGTTGCATAAATGCCCGAGGGTGGCCGGAAAACATCCCACTTGGGATGTTTTGGGGGCCTTTTCGGCACGACTAAAGTCGTGCCCTTTCACAACGGTCGATCTGTAGCTGCCATAAGTCAACGCGCGAAGCGAATGCTTCAAAATTTCGGTGCTAACTTTTTGCAGCGCCTGACCAGCACGATAGTGAGTACGTGTTGCCTGCAATCGAAACTTCCGAATAGACGGTGACACGCCCGAAACCTCGAAACAGCATGTCGTCAAATGTGGTGATAGGATTTGGGTGCATCGTTTGAGGCGATTTCACGTGAGCACATCGACGACGATTGCGTGGTTTTTCACGTTTGCGCTTGCATATCTCGTGGCCCCGGTTGCCCTTGTATGGGGCTGGATTCGTTACATCAAGGACCGTCGGCAATTGCTGACAGTCTACTCGATGCTCTCGTTCTCCGGCTTATTGCTCGCCTCTGCATCAGCACTTTGGGGCTTAGTAGTGATCCTTTACGCTTTCGCAGGCGGCTTTGGCACCCTGCCTGAGCACTACGCACCTAACTATGGATTGTTCTATAGATGTGTTCTCTGCGGTGCAGTAGTTTCCCTTTTGGCGATCTTGCTTGCGCTTAGCGGAACCTGGCGGAAAGGCGCGATTCGTTGGCAATCCCTCGCGAGCGCGCTCGGAACGCTCGCTTTCTGGTTGGTAGCGACGACTTGGCCGTGATTGTTATGTCACTGTCCTAGACGGACGACGATCTAAGGCGCGTTTCACGGAGCACTGAGGGCGCTCCGGTCGAATTGTCGCTAAGTCGGAAGTTTCGAAATGGGGCATTCGGCTCTTCGATGCCAATTTTTTGTGCTCATTTTGTGCCTATCTCGCCTATCCTGGCCATTCTGCCTATTGAAGAAACAATAACTTATTTGTTTTCAATCGCGCCTTTTGTTGTGCCCTTTCAAAGCGGGATTGGCGGTCCTTTACGGCACCAGTCGTGCCCCTTTCAAGACGGGATTTGTGCTGACGCGTGGGGCTACGGCCTGGCACGCGCCGCGGGCTTGGGAATCGTCACACAATTTCGAGCAGCTCGGGAAACTCGAGGAGGCGCTGTGCCACCGGGCTCCAGTTCTTGCGGTGCATGGGCGTCGGACCCAGCAGCCGCAACGCTTTCATATGCTCGGGGCAGCAATAGCCTTTGTGCCGAGCCAAGCCATAGCCCGGATACACGGCATCGAGCTCGACCATCAGACGATCGCGATGGACTTTGGCCAAAACGCTGGCGGCAGCCACGGAGAGGCTGCGCGCGTCGCCCCCGACTACCGCTTGTTGCGTGCAGGGCCAGTCGATCGTGTCGAGCCCGTCGATGAGTAAATAGTCCGGCGCAAGCGCCAGCTGCTCGACGGCCATGCGCATCGCCAGCAGTGAGGCGCGGCGGATGTTGATGCGGTCGATGGTCTCCACATCAACGGCTGCGATCGCCCAAGCCAGCGCCTTGCGACGAATGGCTGCGGCGAACCCGTTGCGCTGTTCTTCGGTGAGCCACTTGGAATCGTTGAGCCCACGCAGGCGCCAGCCTTCAGGAAGGATGACAGCGGCGGCAACGACGGGACCGAACATCGGGCCTCGCCCGACCTCATCGATGCCGGCGATGCGCTGCGCACCCATGCGCCGCGCGGCGTTTTCGAGCCTCCATCCGCAGATCGGCAGCCTGGCCATGAGGCCAGTATAAGAATCTGTGATGGAAGATCGGGTGGAAAACGCGGCGGGATCTTATGCTGTGCCGCGATCTGTTTCGCCGGAAAGGAAAACCCCGGCTGACAGCCGGGGCTCGGTGCGGATGCCTGTGCGCGAACAGTTTACGCGCGGGCTTTTCCGGTTTGGCGATCGATTTCCTTGAGGCGAGCTGCCTTGCCGCGCAGACCGCGCAGATAAAACAGCTTGGCGCGACGGACTTTGTAGCTGCGGATCATTTCGATCTTATCGACCACCTTGGAGTTGAAAGGGAAGATGCGCTCGACTCCCTGGCCGAAGCTCATTTTGCGAACGGTGAACGTGCCCTGGGGGCCCCTCTTGATAGCGACGACGAGGCCTTCGAAAGCCTGAAGCCGCTCCTTGTCGCCTTCCTTGATCTTGACCTGAACGCGAATCTGGTCGCCGGGCACAAATTCCGGCAAATCGGTGCGCTTGAGCTTATCAGACAAGCGCTGCATAACGGGATGGATTGACATTTGGGTTTCCTGGCGATTGGTTTCAGAACTTCAAGTTTATCAAAGATTCACGCGGCGCGCCTAATTACCGACGGCAGGATCGCCTGCAGTGGAGCGTGATGAAAAACAGGGCCACAACTTCAATTTGCGCTATAGTTTCCCCATAGACTGAAGCTTTCGATACGCCGTGGTCCTTCCTATGGATGAAAAACGCGAATTGCTCCGTCACACTCTGGCTACGCTAGCCTACCGAACAACGCGCGCTCTTGAGAATGCCCCCATCACGTTTGGCGATTTTGATGGCGGAGGGCGCCGGCCCGCGCAGATTCTCGCTCACATGGGCGATCTTATGGTCTGGTCGCTCTCGATGGCCCTGGGCAGTCCCACCTGGCGCGACACGCAGCCGCTCGAATGGCATCAGGAGGAGCAGCGTTTCTTCCGCGCGCTGGCGTCATTCGACGCGTTCTTAGCCTCGAAAGCCACAATCCACGCGCCTGTGGAGCGTCTGCTTCAGGGCCCTGTTGCCGACGCGCTGACGCATACCGGACAACTCGCCATGTTGCGGCGTATGGCCGGCTCACCTGTGCACGGAGAGAACTTCTACGATGCCGCCGTCACGGTCGGTCAGGTGGGTTCCGTTCAGCCTGCGCCCGTAAAGTCCTTCTAAGAGAGCCTCGTCCGCTGGTCGCGGCGTCGTCGCGCCGGAGAGTGCACGAGATGCCTGGCGGTTGACGTACGCGATCCCGTTTAACACCCTGTGGAAAACTCATTTTCTTATCCAGGGGTTTACGGGATCGCGTTTATTGCGTTCTCGTAAATTACTGGAAAATCATTCACGGGATATTTATCTTGACAATCGTACATAAATGATCGCAAAATAATAACGGTTACTCTAAACCAAATGGAGGTTTCACATGCACCGTATGCTCGCAACTAGCCTTCTCCTCCCCTCGCTGTTCCTTCCTGCAGCGGTGAACGCCAGCGCGCTGGTGGACGACACCTCTGCCACAGCCCCCAAGGTTCGCGTCAGCACCGGGGTGACTGCTCCCAAGCTTCTGCATGCCAACCAAATCAATCTTCAAGTAACCGGAGCCGAAAGTCCGATCCCTGCCGATGCTCAAGTCGGCCTCAGCCTGACGGTAGATGAAAAAGGCCGTCCGCAGAATGTGAAGGTTGTTAAGCCGCTGAACCCACTGTGGGATGCGCGAGTGGTGGAGGCGATCAGCCGGTCCCAGTTCAAACCCGGCAAGGTCGACGAGCAGCCGACCGCTGTCGACATGAACCTTGTCGTCACAATCGCCCACTGATTCCCCGTCCTCTTTAAGTCCTTCGCAAACCTGTTCATTCAACATTCCGGCGGCGAATTTCCGGCCGGGGCTCGCCGCCGCCAAACCCTCTCATCGCTGTTGCCGGAGCGATTCGAGGATCAACCTGTCTTCCGCACTGAGCGCGGCATCCGAGAGAAGATCGGGCCGATTGCGAAGCGTCTTGCGCAATTGCTGTTCGCGCCTCCAGCGGCGTATTTGAAGGTGATCGCCGTTGAGCAGGACATCGGGAGCGCGCAAACCTGCGAATTCAGCCGGACGAGTGTATTGCGGATAGTCGAGCAGGCCGCCTGAGCCGTGCTGCGAGCGGGGAACGCCTTCGACATCGGCATGAATCTCAGAATCGGCGGCGCCGAAGCTCTCAAATTCTCCTGAAGCCTCGTTCCCCAGCACGCCGGGAACCAAGCGCATCACCGCGTCGACTACGACCGCTGCGGCCAGTTCGCCGCCACTGAGCACATAGTCGCCGACGGACAGCTCCATGTCGCAATAAAGATCGTTGATGCGCTCGTCGACACCCTCGTAGCGGCCACAGAGGAGAACGATGCGGTCGAGGGCGGCGAGTTCGCGGGCGACGGTCTGATTGAAGAGCGGCCCCTGCGCAGAGAGCAGGATGACTCTCGTCTGCGTATCCCTGGCGGCCGACGCCTGATCCACGGTCGCTGACTTTTCCCTGATCCCCAGAGATTCCAGCGCCTCGGCCAGAGGTTCGGGCTTGAGCACCATACCCTCGCCGCCGCCGAAGGGACGATCGTCTACGGTGCGATGCTTGTCGTGCGCACAGGCGCGCAGATCGTGGGTTTCTACCGCGACCAACCCTTCCTTAACGGCACGGCGGACAATGCCGTGATCGAAGATGCCGGCAAAGAAGCCGGGGAAGATGGTTACGATGTCGAAGCGCATATTCCTGATGATAGAGGCTCGCAGCCTTCGCGGTTCAAGCTCGCTTGCGCAGGACCGGGATGCGCAGGCGAATATAATTTCATGCACCGAACCGGGCCAAGATCCGGACTATGAGGGACCAAGGAGCGTTCTGCGCACACTTCTGAAGCAGTGGGAAGATCACCAAGGGGTCGGCGGCCGGTTGCAGGAAGATACAGACAACGGAGAGCTCAGATGAGCGATGAGAATCTTGCCGCTTCCGATCCCTTTCGCGAGAAGCGCGAGAGCGACGGGGTCCTCGAAGCTTCTTTCCAGGGCCGGAAGATAGCGATGATCTTGCGGTACAAGGATGTTCGGGCTGCAGCGGCCGATTGGGAGACCTTCAGCAGCGATGCACCTTTTCGCGTCCCCATTCCGTCTGAGGAAGACGTGCGTTCGGTGCGCCAATTACCCATCGAGACAAACCCGCCGGACCATACCGATTACCGGAAGATCGTTGAGCCGTTTTTTCGCCAGGCGAAGGACCCGGAGATGGCTCGCAAGCTGGACAGCCTCATCGCCAGGCTGCTCGAGCAGGCAACGGTCCAGCCGTCGATTGAGATTGTGCGGGAATTCGCGTTGCCTCTGCAGTCGTATGCACTGACTTATTTGTTGTGCGTTCCGGAGGGCGAGGCTAATGAGTGGATTGGCTGGGGAGTCCATGTCTTCCGCGAAGGCAATGGGCAGGCGAAGGGCGCGGCGCTCGAGAACTACATTCGGCGGCAGCTGGACCGTAGCGCTGAAAGGCCCGGCGCCGATTTTTTCAGCGCGCTGACGCAAGCGACATTCCACGGCCGAGCCCTGACGAGAGAAGAGATGATGGGCTTTGCCAATCTGGTCTTCGCCGGAGGGCGTGACACCATCATTCAAACGGTGGCTTCGATCATCGCCTACTTCGGCAAGCATCCCGAGGCATTCGAATCTTTGCGAGCGAAGCCGGAATGGTTGAACAGCGCGGCGGAGGAGTTCTTCCGATTTGTCTCACCGGTGACACACCTCGCGCGCGTCTGTCCGCATGCCACCGGAGTCAAGGGTGTAACGGTCGAAGCCGACGAGCGGGTTTCTCTCTGCTGGGCTTCGGCCAATCGCGATGCCTCGGTTTTTGAAAGCCCCGAGGAATTGCGGCTCGACAGGAAGGTCAACCCGCACATCGCCTTTGGCAGCGGGCCTCATAACTGCCTCGGAGCCTCCTATTCTCGCGTGCTTACCCACTGTTTGCTGCGCCGTTTATGCGAAGACATCGGGGTTATCACGATCGTTGAAGCCGAAGAGCACACGGAATACGAGTCTGACTATGAGCGGCGAGTCGGATACGATTCGCTGCGGGTGGAGATGACACCTCGCCGCAACTCATGATCGTCGCAGCCGAGATCGTCTGAACTGCGCCGACGCGCTCTTCTCTGCGAATTGAATCCTACTTCGCGCTGCAGCCGCCCACCAGTCTTCCTGGCGGCACCGGCATCGAGCCATCCAGAATCTTGGGAATGTCAGCGAGCAGGGTGGGCGGCGCCAAGTTGAAGAACACGCCTGAGCACTCCAATTCGCCGTTCAGGTGGAAGAGCGCATAGGTTCCGACCGATCCGCCGGTGTAAGTAATTTTGCTGCCTTTGATCAGGTTGTCAGAGGCGACCACGTCACCGCCCGATTCCAGCGCCTTCAGCCACAGGACATCCCACGGGCTGTTGTCGCCGGCATTCGAGTCGGGCGCAAATCCTAGCTCCTGCGCCAGGCCGTCGGCCCGCATCACCGCGTCGAGATGCGAAAGCGTGGGCGCCTGCGATTCGACTTGTGCCGGCGGCTGCCCGGGCAGCACCGCGACCTTCGAGGTGTCGGGCTTGGTGAGCGAGTCGAGGAATGCATCCATCGCCGCCGCAATTGACTTCTTGTCCTTTTCCGCTTCTGCCTGGTCCGCGCCTGCTGGCGTGTTGGGAGCCGCGGCCGTGGCGGGCTTCTCGTCGAGGCAGACACGCGCCGACTCAAGAGCCAGGAACTTCGACAAGAAAGGCGAGCGCGCTTCGTTGACGGTGACCAGCGAATGAGGATCGTATGTATCCGGGATGACCACCTGCACGCCCAGCGCTCTCAGGTGACCGGCGATGTCATTCATCATCGTCTGATCGAGGATGTTGCCTTCCACCGGAGTCTTGACTGTGGTCGTGGTAAACAGCGCCTTCGCCAGCGAAATCGCTTCGCCCTCAGGCGTGCCCCCGAGCAGCTTCTCGACCGAGGAAAGCAGCCCGCGCTGCCCGGCCTTCGGGCAATAGTGATTGGCCCGCGTGGTCAGAATGTCCATCGTCGAGATGTCTCCGCGCCACAATTGAAACTCGTCGAGCACATCCGAGCCCCCGCCAACCAGCACCACCCCAGGCGCGTTGCCGCCCTTCGGCGCGCACTTGGCGTCAGCAGCGCCCAGGCCCTGCGCAATGTTGCAAGCGACCGCGGCCCCCTCCGCATCCATAGCGCTGTAGGTGAACATCTCCGATTCGATCGCGAAGCCAAGCTTGATGGGAACTGCACCGTTGCTATCCGCCGACGCCGGCTGCCCGCCATTTTTTTCGCTGGATTGGGCCGGCGCCTTATCCGGTGCGGCAAATGCCGCAGCAGCCACAAAGAGCATCACTCCTGAGCACCGCGTCGCCCAGGCGAACCGTTTCCTTGCATTCATGACGATCCTCCATTTTTCAGGTCGTGAGAGTCAATGTCTCCGCAAAACACACCCGAAAAGGAGGAGACGGACGCCTGGGGGGACCCTTTTTCAGGGCGCTTCCGGGGATTGCCAGTAATACTAGCACTGGCCGTTCACATTGACGAAGAAAAGCGAACTTTGGACGCAGTGGTGTCGAAAATGAACGAGCGGGCGATCGGCGCGATGCAGCGGGTGGTGCGATTCGTGGGCGAGGCATCCTATAATGACAGCCAATTGCCATGGCAGATTTTGAATCGTGGTTGATGCGCCGCAAGCCAGCAGGCGGTGGGGAGCCCACGCGCGGAGGAACGCAGTGGCAGGTGTCGACCGCTCTGACTCTTGGCGGGATTCTGATGGCAAGCGGCGTGGTGTTGTTTGTTGCGGCGCACTGGGATGAACTTGGGTCAGGCGCGCGGTTCGCAGTGGTGTGCGCAGCCGTGTCGGTGCTGCATCTGGCGGGTGGGTTCGCGCGCACCGATCATCGTGCACTCAGCACTGCACTTCATGCTCTGGGGACCATCGCTGCCGGTCCCGCCATCGCGCTTGCAGGGCAGATCTTCGGTATTGAGGAGCACTGGCCAGCTACTGTGTTGCTGTGGACGCTGGCCGCGCTGGCCGGGTGGGCGGTGCTGCGCGATCAGGCGCAGCAGGTGCTTGCGCTGATGCTCGTGCCGACGTGGATGCTCGCGGAGATTGGCGACCGGGCCAGAGGCTTCATCGGCGCGGAAGCCTATATGGGCAGGCTTTGTTTTGTATGGGCGATCCTGTACATCACGTTCTTTCTGGGATCGGGAAAAAAGGCGGTGCGCGCAATCCTGTTCGCGGCGAGCGCGACTGCTGCTGCAGTGGGTGTTCCCCTGATGCTGTCCAACTGGGAGCCGGGAATCATGACTCTTGGCTTCCTGCCGTTCGGACTGCGCGTGATTGCGTGGGTTGCGATTGCCGGAGTGCCGCTGGTGGTCGCGGCATTTCACGGACACAAGGGACTGATACCGATCGCGTTGGCCATTGCCTTCGTCCTCGCGCTGCCCTGGTGTGAGGGCGGATGGAGGCTTACCAATGGGACGGCCGATACAGTGTTCATTCATCGGGGAACGGGCCTGCCGGCTTATCTGCTCGTGGCAGCCTTCGCGCTGTTTTTATGCTGGTGGGGGGCGCGGCTGGTGTCCCGCGCGCTGATCAACCTTGGCATCGCAGGTTTTGCGGCGGCTGTCATTTGGTTTTACTTGAGCGATGTAATGAGCAAGAGTGGGAAATCGCTGGGACTAATCGGCCTCGGCCTGCTGTTCCTGGTTGGAGGATGGGCGCTGGAGAGGACGCGCCGGCGGATTCTGGCAAGGATGCCATCTTCGCCGCCGGGTCACGCCAAGCCTCCGATCGTGAATGCTGAGGGAGCCGCGCAATGAAGATCGCGCGCTTAACTATGTCGGCAGCGTCAATGGCGCTGCTCGTGGTTCAGTTGCTCCTGGTATCAGCAGTTGCGGCGGAGTATCTCTACCAGCGATGGCGGTGCCCGCGAGTGTGGACGCGCGCCACGGAGGTTGATCCGGAGGGCCGGATGCGCGGGCGTTATCTGGAAGCGCAGCTGATCGTCGATGGTTGCCGGAGCACGCTGCCCTCGGCGAAAGCGGCGCAGTTTCCACGAGACGTGAATGGGGCGGCGCTGGCTGGGCCGTACGGGATCGGGTCCTTGGGTCTGGTGAAGTTTAATGGGGAGCTGAGGGTCGAAAACAACGAACTGGTTACGGTAAAGATCGAAGACCCGCGAAAGACGGAGATTGGCCAGCAGGTGAACGCGGGGCCCGGGACGAGGTGCAGCGAGATGCAGCTAGAGAGACCGGTAGCGTTCTACATCGCGAAAGGAGCGCAAGCTAGGCTGCCCCTTAGGTCAGGCCAGGAACTGTGGGCTGAAGTCACTGTGCCGCCCAAGGGACCTCCGAGACCGCTGCGGCTGGCGGTCAAGGATAATGGGGTGTGGAGTCCGCTGGAGTAGAGTGTCCACGAGCCAGGAAGTTGGCCGGTCAGCGTGACGGCTGCGATGCCAGGGAATGAGCCGGGAGTCAGCCGGGTTAGGATTCCTTGTAGGGAGGGCAAGGTGATCGAGGCGGAGAGGATTGTCAAGGAGCGGGAGCCAAGCGCACGCGAGCATTGGAAGCAGGGAGAGATGCCGGTTTGCGAGATCATAACGGCAAAGGGAAAGCAGCTGGGTTTTGCGCGAAACTCGATGTCGCGCCCGCTTGCGGAAACGATTGAAGCAGCCTGGCGGGACGCAGCGAGCCGTCTCGAGGGCAAGTGAGAGGCAGCGGAGTCCGGAGTGCCAGCGGAGTTAGCGAGCAACACGGCTGAGGCTCTGAATGAAATCCCGCTCCGAACCGATCACGATCCTTTTACCGCATTCAAGTCCACCAGCCCTTCGGGCAGGGCCATCTCGATGCGCTTTGCAGCGAGATCGATCCTACGCAGGTAGAGACTGGCGAAAGGAACGAGGATTTCTCCTTTCGCTCCGCGGATGTTAAGGAGCGGCGTAGGGCCAGCGGTGCGGTCGACGTCTTCGACGACGCCGATTTCGGCGGGAACTTCACCAGAGACGTCGAAAAGCGTGCAGCCGATGAGGTCGCCGATGTAGGCCTCGTCTTCGGCTAGAGGCGTGCGCTCGGCAAGGGGAATCGCGACGACGAGGTTCTTCAGCGCCTCTGCGGCAGTAATCGATTCGACTCCGGCAAAGTGAAGGACGACGCCGCCCTTGTGCAACCAGTGGTGCGTGAGCTGTACCGGACGCGCCTGGTGGTGAGGGGATGTGGTCTCCCGGGTCTCTAAATGCGAGAGACCCGGGGCACCCAGGTTTTGGGTTGACGGACGAGGCTGGTGGGTCGATGTGGTCTCCCGTGTTTCCAAATGCGAGAGACCCGGGGCAGCCGCTTGTCGTGAGGTGTCAGGGATAAGCCAGAGGCGGCGGCGCTCAGAGAATTTATCGGGGAAGTCGGTGAGAAGCTCGGCGAAGATCTCGCCCTTGCGACCCTGGGGGCGGCGAATGCGCGCCAGCCAAACCCACTGCTCAGGCGCGGTCATAAGCGGCGGCAGCCCGCTATGGGCAGATGAGATCTGCGCATGGTCTGGATTGGTCACTCGTGCTAAAGGGAGGGAATGAATTCCCTCGGGGGCCGAAGCCCTCGATGATCCAGCGCCGTGAGCGGCACGGCTAGAGCCGTGTCCTTTCGAGGCAGCGCCAGAGTCGCTACTCTTCGTCGTCTTCTTCGAGGATGTCAAGCGTGTAGCGGTGGTGCAGCTTCATGCTGACGGCGCCGAGGATGGTGCGCACCGAGCGAGCGGTGCGTCCCTGCTTGCCGATCACTTTACCCACGTCCTGTGCCGCCACGCGTAGTTTGAGGACAGTATTCTCATCCCGGTTGACAGATTCGACTTCGACGGCTTCCGGCTCGTCCACAAGGGCCCGCGCGATCTCGCGGACCAACTCGTCAACTTGGACCATATCTTGGGTCATGATCTTGCACCTGACCATTTCGGTTCGCAGTTTATCGGCACTGGAACGTGGGGGAATAGTATCACTTAACCCTACGGTAAGCAAAGGTTTGTGCCTCCGCGCCAATTAGGCCAGGCGGAGCCGGCGCGGGTCAGAAATGGGACCGAGGTGCGGCCCAGACTCAGGCTGCAGCCGGATCGGAGACGGAGGCGGCCGGCTCCGGAGCCGTGGCTTTTGCCGAAGCTGTTTCGGTGGGCGTGGTGGCGTAGGGCGGCGGGTTCTTGGTCACCAGCTTCTCCAACGTTGGAGAGAGCGTAGCGCCCTTGCTGCGCCAGTAGGCGAGGCGGTCGTGCTTGAGGTCGACGGTGGCCGGATTGGTGCGGGGGTTGTAGGTGCCGACGACTTCAATCGAGCGGCCATTGCGGGCGCGGTCCTTCTCAATGACCACGATGCGGTAGTAGGGCTGTTTGCGGGCGCCAACGCGCGCCAAACGAATCATCACCACGGCGTGTAAGTTCCTTTCGAATCGAAGACTTGTTGGGGCTCTCGGGCGTCCAGGCATCCGGACCGCAACCAAAGCAAAGGCCAGACTTGTCGTCCGGCCTGGGCAAGACTCAACAACTAAGTATCGCCGAAAGCGGGGGATTGAGGCAAGGGAGGGCCTCAGGAGGCCGAGGAAGGCGCTGGAGCGTCCGCCGCGCGCGCCGGAGTAGCATGGGATCGGAGATGGATCGCGAGTACCACAAACATCACTCAAATTACCTGCGGCGCGAGATGGAGTTGCTGGTGTTCGGGCATGCGGGCGAACCGGTGATGGTGTTCCCGACATCGGGCGGCCGGTTCTACGAGTTCGAAGATCAGGGAATGGTCGGAGCGCTTGCCGGCAAGATCAACGCTGGGCAGTTGCAGTTGTTCTGCGTCGATTCAGTGAACAACGAGAGCTGGTATGACCGCGAAGTCCATCCGCGCATGCGCATCGCGCGGCATATGCTCTACGAGCGCTACCTGTTGAACGAGGTCTTGCCGTTGGTCCGCGAGATGAACCGTGAGGGCAGGGTACTGGCGCTGGGATGCAGCTTTGGCGGCTACCACGCAGCCAACCTGGCGCTGCGACGGCCGGAGATCTTCAGCGGATTCATCTCACTTTCCGGCGCGTTCGATCCTTCGCCATTTCTGGACGGTTACTACGATGAGGATTGCTATTTCCATTTGCCGACGCACTACCTGCCGGGACTCAGCGATCCGTGGTTTCTGGAGCGTTTCAGGGAGAACAGGTTTGTGCTGGCGACAGGATGGGACGATCACTGCCTGGCGGAGAACCGGAGATTAGATGGGATTTTGCATTCGAAGGGGATTGCACACCGGTTTGACGTCTGGCAGGCAGAAAACAGTCATGACTGGCCGACGTGGCGGAGTATGGCGGCCCAATACTTGTAGGTGTCGGGGGCAGGCGTCGGTGATCAGGGATCAGAGAGTAGAGCACAAGGAAGCAAGAGATCGAGAGGAGGGTGAGGTGTGAGCAAAGAAAATCCCTACGAAGAGTTTCTTGATGGACGGCCGGTGGATGTGATCCTGGCCGAGACGCCAAACAAGATTGCGGAGTTTCTTGAGGTGATCAGTCCCAACCAGGAAAAGGAACCGGCGCCAGGCAGATGGAGCGCTGCCGAGATCGTGTGCCACCTGACCGACTGCGAGCTCGTATTCGGCTTCCGGCTGCGGCAGACGCTTGCCGAAGACAATCCGACGATTCAGCCGTTCGACCAGGACAAGTGGGCGAGGATCTACAAAGGCGTGCCGGCGAGCCTCGCGCTTGAGGCTCTGAGTGGGTTGCGCAAATGGAATCTGCAGATGATCAAGAGGATGCTGCCGACGGCGACGGAGAGAAAGATGACGCACCCTGAGCGGGGAACGATGACCTTCAGGGCTGTGGTGGAAACCATGGCGGGTCACGATCTAAATCACCTGGGGCAGTTGCGGAAGATGGCGGAGAAGGGGTGAGGTGACGGAAGGTCGATGCGGAGACCTTCGTCGCGCCCAAGTGAAGCCTGGGGCATCCGCGCGAGCCGCAATCGCGCTGTGCGGGCGGGGACGCCCGCACGACAGCCGGCAGGATGCCGGCGCTACAACGGGTCAGGCATTTCTCGGGCGGATCCCTCGCCCGGGAACCCTTTTCGGGGTTGCGGAGTCAAAATACACAGGTTTCTTGCGCAAGAAAGCCGGGCATTTGCGTTCTCATGTTGAGTGACTGCAACAGCAGCCTCGAGGAGGAGTTATGCGCCGTGTGCTTCTTGCCGCTCTAGTGTCTCTGTTCGCCGTGGTGGTCGCGGCACAACCTCCAACGAAATCTCCGGCCAGGACCGCGTCACCGGCCGCTCCGGTTGCCGGCGCCACGCCGGGTGCGGTGAACGACCTGCCCGTGCGCAAGGTGGTGCTCTACAAGAACGGCGTTGGCTACTTTGAACACGCCGGGACTGTGAATGGGAATCAGCGCGTCGCCATCGACTTCACCTCGTCGCAACTGAACGACGTGCTGCAGTCTTTGACGGCATTAGACAACCGCGGCGGCAAGGTGAGCACGGTGGATTACAACTCCACCACCCCGATCGAGCAGCAATTGAGCGCGCTGGCGCTGGGACTCAAGGATTATCCGGCGACGGTTTCGGTGTACGAGGCGCTGCGCGGGCAGCGAGTGGAGGTGACCGGAGCGGGCGCGCCCATTGAAGGACGGCTGGTAAGCATCGAGACGCGCAAGGAGACGGACAAGAACGGCGCGAGCTCAGAGGATCACTACTTTTTGATCGTAGCGACGGATACGGGCGCGCTGCGCACAGCTGAGGTGAGCGATGCCATTGCCGTGCGGATGCTCGATCCAGGACTGGAGAAGCAGTTTGCATCGTATTTGGAGATCATCGGCTCGGCGCAGAACCAGCAGGGGCGGCACCTGACGCTGGAAGATCGCGGCGAGGGCGAACGCCAGTTGCAGGTGAGCTATATCAGCGAAGTGCCGGTGTGGAAGTCGACCTACCGGATCGTGTTTCCGCGCGAGCCGAATGGCAACGCAACGGTGCAGGGGTGGGCGGTGGTCGATAACACGGTCGGCGTGGACTGGGACAACGTGCAGCTTTCGCTGGTGGCGGGCGCGCCGCAGAGCTTTATCCAGCCGCTCTCGCAGCCGCTTTATACGACACGGCCAGTGATTCCCATTGCGACGGTGGGACAGAGCATGCCGACGACGCATGAGGCGGCGGAGACCAAGCAGTTCGATCGGATCGAGCTTGCGGCGAAGGCTTTCGCTCCGCCGGTAGCGACCGAGACGGTCACCGTGAACGCAGCGCCGATGGCAGCTCAGGTGGCCGGGGTCGTGCCGAATGGCGCGAACATGGCGTCACTCGCCTCGGGCAGCGGCGGCGGAATGGGCTATGGGGGCGGGGTGTATCGCGCCTCCGATGCCATCAGCCAGGGCGATGTATCGACCAGCGCCTTTGACGACTTCTTTGAGTACGCGCTGGCGCAGCCGGTGACGATCCATAAGAATGAGTCGGCGCTGGTGCCGATTTTGCAGCAGGAGCTGCCGGCGAGCCATGTGACGCTCTGGAGCGACCGCGAGCCGAGATCGCTGCGCGCGATCTGGCTTGAAAACAAATCGAAGCTGACGCTCGATTCGGGGAGTTTCTCGATCTTCGAAAATGGCGAGTTTGCCGGCGAAGGGCTGCTCGATCCCATTCATCCGGGAGAGAAGCGGCTGCTTTCTTATGCTGTCGACCAGGCAGTCAAAGTGCATCCGGGGGTTGCCGACGACACGCGCACGCTGCGGCACATTGCCGTACACAACGGCGCAATGGTGCAGACGACGAGCGAGGTGATCGAAAACACCTACACGATCAATAACACTGCCGATGAGCCACGTGCCGTGGTGGTGGAGCACGCTCGGCGAGCCGATGCCGAACTGATCTCCGACACCAAGCCGGAGGAGACGACGGCGACGGCGTATCGCTTCAAGGTGGGCGTGGAAGCGCACCAGACAGCGGAGCTGCACGTGAAGGAGCGCGCGAACCTCTTTGAGACGATCGAGATCGGGCCGCAGATCGAGAATGACAGCGAGTTTCTGGTGACGGTGAGCAAGTATTCGCCGGGGCTCGAGGAGAAGCTGCGGCCGGCGATGGACGCCGAGGCTGCGCTGGCGGCGATCAACGCCAAGCTGGAGGAAAATGACGCGAAGCAGAAGACGCTGACAGCGGATGAGACGCGCGACCGCGAGAATGTGACAGCACTCAAAGGGAACGATGCGGCGAAGCGGTTTGTGGAGGAGCTGAACCAAGCCGAAGACGATTTGCAGGCGGCACGGAAAGAGCAGGCCGATCTGGAAAAACAGCGCGATGCGGCGCAGGAGAAGCTGAACGGGATCATCGCAAAGCTGTCGTTCGATACCGATCTGGATGTGGTGAAGTAGCTAAGAGCCGGCCGGCAGCTAGTAGCTACTAGCTGCTACCAGCTCGCAGTTGTAAGCTGGTCACTGATCCCGGTTATGAAGAAGATAGGCGTTTTATTCGGCGTGGAGAACAGTTTTCCGAGCGCCCTGGTTGAGCGAATCAACATGCTGAGCGCCGAAAAGGCGCGCAACGCCGACGGCATCCGCGCCGAGTTCGTCCTGACAGGCGCTGTGAGCCTGAATCGAGCGCCCGACTACGCAGTTATCATCGACCGTATCTCACATGACGTGCCGTTCTACCGCGCATGGCTGAAGCATGCGGCGATGGCGGGGACGGCGGTTATCAACAATCCCTTCCGGGCCTCGGCAGACGACAAATTTCTGAACTATGAGGTGGCGAGGCGGCTGGGTGTGGCTGTGCCGGCGACGGTGCTGTTACCGCATAAGAACCTGCCGAACGACACTTCGTCGCGATCGATGCGGAATCTCGAATATCCCCTGGATTGGGAGAGCGTGTTTGCGGCCGCGGGCGAACACGGCTACCTGAAGCCGATCAACGGCGGCGGGTGGCGGGATGTGTATGAAGTGCGCGGCCGCGAGGAGTTCTTCAGAGCCTACGATGGGTCGCGCGACCTGTGCATGGTCTATCAGAAGGCGGTGGAGTATACCGATTATTTCCGCTGCTTCGTGGCGGGGCAGAAGACGGTGCGAGTGATGGGTTACGATCCGCGGCGGCCGCATGCGGAACGGTACGCGCCTGCACCGGTTCGGGCGACCACGTTCGAGGCGCGCAAGCTGTTCAAGCGCATGCAGGACGACGCGTTGAAGCTGTGCACGGCGTTGGGCTACGACCTGAACTCGGTGGAGTTTGCGGTGGAGAAAGGGATTCCCTATGCGATCGATTTTCTGAATCCTGTGCCGGACGCGGATGTGAACTCGGTGGGCGAGGCGAACTTCGAGTGGATTGTGGAACACGTGGCCGAACTTGCGATCAGCAAAGCCAAAGCGCGTCCCGGCGATTTGCAATGGCCGACGCTGCCAGCGAAGGTTCCGGCGTTAGGCGGAGAACGAAAACGCGGGAGAAAGAGGGTACCGGAAAATTGACGGCGCCGTTCTCCTTCAGCTTTGGTTCAACTCGCGGGTGCCCTCAACAGGGTGGAATCGCAAAGAACGCGATGAACGGGGCACAACGCTCAATCCCGCAAGGCGGACTAGGATGAGGCAGCCATGGCCTTGCGCAGTTTTGCTTCGCTGTCGGCAGACCAGTAGGCGCAGTTGAGCTCGAAGAAGACCGTGGTGTAAGGGATGGTGAGTTCGGTCTTGATGATGAGAACGCGAAAGACCTGAGAGACCTGGTCGAGCTTGGCAATGATCTGCTCATGAGGCAGGCTGGTATGGCCAGCGTTGGAGAGAAGGCCGGCGAGCTGCTGACGGTATCTGGTCACGCCGGCGGCGTCGGATTCGGGAACGGAATCGAGCTCCTGATCGAGATAGACGTTGGCGCGGACGTGGCGGCTGGCGCGGATGGCGGCGAGCACCTTTTCGACGACTTCGAGCTGACCGGCGCCGGAGACGAGGGTCTCGATGCCCGGCTTGGATTGCGCGGGATAGGCGGAGTCGGCGACGACAATCCAGTTGCGATGGCCGAAGAGCGGAAGCAGGGTTTCCAGTTCGCGTTCCCAGGCAGGTTCGTTACGGCGCGGCGTATCAGACATGGCGATTTTTCTCTTTCTTATTTCAACGGCCCGGATCGTGTGATATTCGCGGCAGATCCGTGGTGAGCTCTCAAGCTGGTTGCATAAATGCCTCGGGATTCGCTGCAAAGCAGCCTAAAGCCCGCGATTCAATTGGTCCATTTTGCGGCACGACTGAAGCCGTGCTTCTTCAAAACCCATTTGTGCAACCAGTTCCAGTGTGAATTGATTGCTGCGCCCAGAATAACGTCGCCGCCCGCTATGCGTCCACGCGGACGAGGAGGCAGGTGATGTTGTCGTGGCCTCCAGCCTGGTTGGCTGCCGAGACCAGCCGGGTACAAAGCTCTTCGAGCGGAGCTCCAACGCTGAGGAGCGATTCGAGGAACGCGTCGGAGAGTTCGCGGGTGAGGCCATCGGAACAAAGCAGGAAGAGGTCGCCGGGTTCGATTTCGAGCTCAAAGATATCGGGGGTGACGGAGCTTTGCGTTCCAAGGGCACGAGTAATTACGTTGCGCAGCGGCGAGCGGAGAGCCTCGGCGCGGTCAATGCGGCCCAGGCGCACTTGTTCCTCGACCAGCGAGTGATCGACGGTGACCTGCTCCAGGTGGCCATTGCGCATGTGGTACCCACGGCTGTCGCCGACATTTATCAACCAGGCACGGCGTTCGCTGGTGAGCAGCGCAACCATGGTGGTGCCCATGCCGCTGAGCTTGTTGCTGCGCTCGGCGCGCGCGAAGATAGTCTGGTTTGCGACAGCGACGGCATGTTCGGCGTCTTCAGGAAGGGTGTTGGAGCCGTCGCGTGAAGTGAGCAGCTTCATCACCTCGTCGACGGCGAGAGAGCTGGCAATTTCGCCGGCAGCGGCGCCGCCCATCCCATCGCAAACGACATACACGCCGTGCTCGACAGAGTACCCGAATGCATCTTCGTTCGAGGGGCGTTTTCGGCCGCGGTCGGAGATCGCCGCGGCTGTGAAGTGGACGACAGCCGTACCCAAGAGAAGTCTCCCGTTGGCCAGTGTACACAATGCAGGGATCAGGGATCAGGGAAACAGGGGTCGGAAAGGCGAGGGAGGAGGGGGCGTCAGCTAATGGGCGGGATGCCTGGCTGAGGCAGGGGGCAGGGCGGGCGGCGCGGGCAGCTGGAAGACCTTGATGGCACCTGCGAAGAGCAGGGCCACCCTGGTACCGGAGGGGGACAGAGCGACATTTCCGCCGGCATCGAGAGTGGGGCTAACAGGTGAGACCAGGGCGATATCGCCGGTCGCAGAATCGAAGACCGTAACCGATTGCTCCTTAATATCTTCTGGGTCCATCGGTGCAAACGAGGTCAGCGGGTGATCGCTGTCGAGGGTCTCCCATGCGAAGCGGAGGCCGTTTGCCGCGGTCATGAGCTTCGGCCAAATCTCGGTGGGCGGGGCCTGGCTGGCCCAAAGAGTCTTGCCGGCGGTGGTCACGGCGACCAACCTGGTTTCTCCCTCGGAGCCGCATCCGCTGACGAGGATCTCGTCTTCGGAGAGAAAGTCGTCAGTGGGCGAGCAGGCTGACTGAACGCTGCCGAGCATTCTGGACCCGCCGGTGAAAAAGCTCAGGTTGAGGATCCACTCGGCAGCCCGCCCTCGGAGGTTTTCGACATAGCCCTCGGAGTTGATGGGCAGGTGAACGGGGGAGCGGACGCGGCTGACGAGGAGCACGTCGCCAGATTCGCGGCGCAGAATGCGGACCACGAGGTCTGGCTCGGCGCTTGCCCGGTCGGAGTCTTCATCCATGGTGATATCGGCGGAGGCGCTCGAAGGGCTGCCGACCTGGCTGGAATTCGAGACCCCAGACGAAGAATTGTCCGCTGACGCGGCGGAGTTTGTGTTGGCAGAAGAGGAATCGCCGGAGGATGCGCCGGATTTTGCGGGCTTCGCTACCGGCTCGCGTGAGTTGGTGACCATGAATTGCTGGGCAGGATCGAGATCGAGCGACAGCAGGTTGCCGGGAAAGTCGAGTAACGGTTTCAGGGTGAGAGTTGCGTCCCCTTCGAGCAGGCTGTTGCGATCGCGGAGAAGAAAGTGGCCGTTTTTCAGAGGCCAGAGATAGCGTGCGCGGTCGTGCAGTGTCCATTGCGCCTGCGCGGCGACGGCGCCGTAGGGAAGAGTCAGAACGAAGGCGCGAATCTGGCGTTCGATGCTGTCCTCGCCCTTTTCGGAATCGCGATGGAGCAAGCCGGGCACGCGGAAGGTGAACAGCAGATGGTTCTCATCGAGAAAATCGAGAGAAGCGAGCGCGTTGCGCGCGCCCAGGTAGATGGAGCCGGGCGCGTTGTATTCCAGCGAGTCGAGAGGGATGGTCCAGGAGGGTGCGAGAGAGGGCTTGTCTGGGAATTTGCTGACGAGATAGCGTTCCTTGACTTCAGGCTTCGCGGCCTCGGTCCTGGTTTGAGGCGCGGGTGCGTCGACCGTTTGAGCACAGACGGCCTGGGCGCCGGCGCCCGGCAGGCCGAGCGCGACCGCGCCGGCGATCATGCGAAGCGCCCGGCGAACCTCAAAACCTCCGCAGCGCGGAAGCCATGCCGATCCTGCATGCACCTTCATCATCGAAGAGTATTCTCGCCGATGCCGGGGGCGTGAGTCGAAATCGCGAGTGGGATGCGACTTATCCGGCTATGCGAGAGTAAAAGAGGGATGGCAGAGGACGCGACGAACGGAGAAACCCGGGCCGCAAAGAGCGGCGGCAGATCCAGGTTTCTGGGCTACAGCGCCTGCGCGCTGGCCGGCGCGTTGTGGGGCACCGGATTTTATTGGGGACGGCTTGCGCTCGACGAGATGAGCGTGGAGTCGATGGTGCTCTATCGCTTTCTGTTTGCCTGCCTGGGGATGCTGCCCGTGCTGCTGACGAATCGCGTGAGACTGACGCGCAGTGAGACGGGCACGCTGTTGCTGGCAGCGGGGTTTGGAGTTCCCATCCAATTCCTATTGCAGTTTCACGGGCTGGCGTTGACGACAGTGAGCCATGCTTCGCTGATGGTGGGTGCGATGCCGGTCCTGCTGGCAGCAGCGGCAGCTGTGTTTGCGGGCGAACGGCTGGACAGCGTCGGCTGGCTGGCGCTTTGCATTTCCACAGCGGGAGCAGCGATGGTGGTGCTGGGAGGCAGCCACGCAACTACGGGGCGAGAAACGCCGTCACTCGCCGGTGACCTACTGGTGATCGCGTCGCTCATCACGGCGCTGGCCTGGATTTTGCTGAGCAAGAAGCTGATGCGGACACACAGTCCCCCGGTGGTGACGGCGCACACGATCTACTGGGGAACGGCGATGCTGGCGTTGCAGATTTTTGGCGCGCAATGGCTGGCAAGGCTTGAGGGACGCGAGGTTCAGCCGATTCCGTTCGCACATATCAGCCTGAGGGCATGGATCGCATTGGCAATCAGCGGCCTGCTGTGCACGGCAACGACTACGTTGCTCTGGAACTGGGGCATTCACCACGTGCCGGCGTCACGAGCGGGAGTGTTTTTGAACATTGAGCCGGCATTGGGGTCGATTCTTGGGGTCGAACTGCTCGGCGAGAAGCTTGGACCCTATGCGTGGCTGGGCGGGGCGTTGATTGTTGCCGCAGCCATTGCCCTGACGACGAGAGGCTATGAAACGGAGCCTGAAGTGGTGCTGGAGTGAAAGAAGCCGGCAATGGGGAAGGGAATAGGCAATTGGGCTTAGAACCGGTTGCATAAATTGATTTGAGGTAGTTCGAAAACACGCCTCCGGGGCTGAAGCCCCGCCATCGATGAGACCTTTTACGGCACGACTTAAGTCGTGCCCCTTCAGGGCTCTATTTATGCAACCAGTTCCAGGTACCAGCTAGCCGCTCTGCATTAGCATCGGACCATGGAACGGGACGCGCCTGTTTCGACGGGACCGAACGCGAGGAAATCCCAGGTCAATGCGGCTGGCCCCAAAACCGGCAAGCGACGCGCGGCCGTTGAAATCTGCGTTGGCTATCTTCTGATTCTCCTGGTGGAGTGGACCCCGCGGCCATGGCAGCGATTTGTCTGGATCGCGGCTGCGGCGGGAATTGCCATCATCGTGTGGCGGTCGTTCGAAGGCTGGAGAGCTCTGGGCTTTACGACGGCGAATCTCGCGCGAGCCTCGTGGATTGCAGGCGCTGCTCTGACGACTGCGGCGATTGCCATAGCCATTGCCGCACACCTGCACACGCTGCGCCTGCCCCCCGGCGGCGTGCCGGGATTCGTTGCAACGTATGTCGCATATGCAATCTGGACGGGGGTGCAGCAGTTTCTGCTGCAGGGATTTTTTCTGGTGCGGCTGCAGCACCTGATACCTGGGCGGACGGCGGCGCTGGCTGCGGCGGGACTGTTCGCGGCAGCGCACTTTCCCAACCCAATTCTCATGCCGGTTACGCTCATTTGGGGTATTGCGGCGTGCCTGCTGTTCCTGCGCTATCGCAATATTTATCCGCTGATGATCGCGCACGCGATCCTGGGAATCACCGTGGCGATGGCAGTGCCCGGGCCGGCGGTGCACAACATGCGCGTCGGATTGGGATACCTGACCTATAGCCGCTACGCACACAGACACCATTCGCGCGGGTTCCAGGGCATCGAGCCACCGCCAGCGCCGCCATCAACGCAGCCATAGCGACCAGATGGCGTCGACGGAGGCGTGAGTGATGGAAGAGGCGGCGACGCGGCGGCGATCACGCCAGGCGCGTCCGTAGAAGATGCCGGCGAGCGCGGCCAACAGCACATAGCGCCAGTTGAAAAGCGCGGCCCGCTTGTTGAAATGGGCCAGACCGAACAGGCAGGCGGTGAGGAACAGAGCGCCATAGCGGCCGATCCGTTTTTCGAGTAGGTTCTGCAGCCAGCCGCGGAAGAAGAGCTCTTCAGGCACAGCGATGAAGAAAAAGGTGAAGACCCACGCGAAGGCAGCGCGGGAAGGCGTGGGCCAGCCGGGATGGAAGTGGAGGAAGCCGAGGCTGAGGCCCAACGCCAACGCGATCGGCGTGTAGAAGGCGCATTCCCGCAGACCGATGCCAAGGTCGCGCAGGCGCAGGCGAAGATCGAAGCCGACGCCATCGAGCCCTCGCACGAGCGTGAAGCCATAGATGCCCGCATCGAGCAGCAGAACTTTGTTGAAGATGGCGAGATGAGCCGGCCAGGCCTGTTCGAACCAGCGCAGATCGACGGCGAGACCGAGTGCGATGAGAATGAGAAAATCGCGCCAGTTGCCACGCTGGTTCGCATCGACTCGGGTGGCATCCCATTCGGCCGCAGCGACCGCGACGGGAAGCAGGAGGTAGACGGCGAACCATGACAAGCGAAAAGTACCGCCGCTGCCGGCGACAAGAGCATAGGGAATCGAGAGTGCGGCCGGCGCCGTGAGCTGGCGCCACTGCGGTATGGAGCGCACGCGGGCTATGACAACATCGGGGAAGAAGGCGATGGCAAGGTAGGGAATGAGCAGGAGCAACGCGGCGACGAGGTTGGCCGGGGTGACGAATTGCATTGTTCCCATTGTGCGGCATCAGAGAACAGTTCGTAGTTCGCAGTTAGTTCGCCAGCCCTCTGCCGGTAGTGGGTCGATTTGAAAAGATACCCCCTCGGCGGCTAAAGCCGAGTTCATTTTGGCTTGCTTACGGCACGAGTAAACGCGTGCCCTGACACGTCGTGCCCCCCAAAGCGGATTCAAACCGATCCACTCCCCCTTTGTCCGCCTTTTGCAGGGAGCATGTACACTTTATGCGGAAAGTATGACGACACTAAGTCAACGCCCTCGTCGTGCGCTTGTGATCTTCGCAGTCCTCGCAGTGTTCTTGCCTGGCGGATGTCGCGAGAGTGGGAACGGTCCAACGTTACCGGCCGCCGGCAGCGCGATCAGCGGATCAGGTTCGCATTCATACAGCACGGCGTTTCCCGAGGCGGAGAATCCGATCAGCGAGAGCGGAAACTGGATTTCGGGAAGCGGTGGCGGCAGGAGTTCTTCGGCTGCGCACTCCAAATACGGAGGGCGGCTGTGGGGTGACGTGCAAACAACGGCAGGCTTCGCCTTTGGCGTTGATGAACCGACGGAGTTCGGTGATCCCAGCGCCATCCTTACCGGCTCGTGGGGTCCGACTCAGACGGCTACAGCCAAGGTGAGAGTGATCAAGGCCCCGGTGGGCGATTGCTGCCATGAAGTGGAACTGAGGCTGCGGTCGACGATTCGCGACGGCAGCATTACCGGCTATGAGGCGTACTGCAGCGTGATGCCCAACCACCGTTACTGCCACATCGCGCGATGGAATGGTCCGAATGGCAGCTACTGGAACTTCGAGCCGGCAGTCAAGACGCTTTCTCTGGCTGATGGCGACATCATGAAGGCGACCGCAACCGGAACGAATCCAACCGTGATCACGCTCTATAGGAACGGCGAGCAGATCCTACAGGCGATCGACACGGGAGCACCCGGAAATGGATTCGCCGGATATGGACCCTGGACTTCAGGAAATCCGGGAATTGGCTTCTTCGACAATCACGACGATAACTGGAAAGATTTTGGGTTTTCCGAGTTCAGCGCAACGGATGTCGAGCAGAAATAGGCAAGCCCATATGGACTTGTTCGAGCGGGGCTGACGCGCCTAGGTTTCGAACGAGAGCTGTGCGGTCCATGACAAGGCGGCTGGTTTGGGCTCGGAGGCCAGCTCGTAGACCAGGCGCTCGAGGACGAGACGTTTATCGGGCGGAGAGGAGCGGAGCTCGAGATCGGCGCGTGCGACAAGGCGGATAGCGCGCGTGAGCTCCCGACGGCTCTTGTAGCGACGCGCTTGCCGGATGAGATCGTCGGCCGCAAAGGGTGGCATGCGGAATCCCTGCCAGAGCGCCTGCCAGATGGCACGCGAGTCGCGGACGTTTTTCTCGAGGATCACGAGCATCTGGCGGAAGGTGCGGGCCAGCATGTAGAGATGGCCGATCGCGGCGTCTTCGCCGGCGTCTGAGCTATTCAGCAGGCCGTGGAGCAGGGCAAGGGCGCGCACGCGATCGCGGGAGCTGATGGCGTCAGTGAGCTCGTAGAGCGAGCGCTGCTTGGCGGCCAGAACCATGGTCTCGACATCGCCCAGAGTGATTCGGCCACGATCGCTGGCATAGAGCAGGAGTTTTTCCAGTTCCGAAGAGACGAGCATCATATCGGCGCCGAGCGCATCGACCAGCTCGCGTGCCGCATCGGGTTCGAGACGAACGTTGGATTGCTGCGCGGTCGAGACAGCCCAGCGCATGGCGTCCTCCTCGTCTGCCCGCGCCAGTTCAACCATGCCGCAGTGCGCACCGAGCGTTTCGTTCATGCGCTCATAGCGGTTCTTGTCATCGAGCTCCATGCGGCGCGCGTCGGAGGGGATACGCAGGAAGTCGGCGATGAAAAGGAGCAGCGCCTGCGAGTTGGGTGAGCGGAAGTATCGATCGATCGCGGCAAACTCCTCTTTCTTTGCGCCGCGCGTGTAAAGCTGGCGCACATTGCGAATGAAGATGACCTGAAACGGAGCCATCAGCGAGGGGGTCTGCGCGCGGTCGAGGATTTCGAACATGGAAGTGGTGGCGAGGTCGAGATCGGAGAGAGAGAAGTCGCGGAGGTCGGGGGGCACGAAAGCCTTCATGACGGCGGCGCGGCAGCGGTCGAGAAGGAAGATCTCGTCGCCGGCGAGGACGTATCCAGGACGAAGCTTCCCGGCACCCGAAGCCGCAGCTTCGATCTCGGCGACAAAACGGGAGACCGAGGCAAACCCTGCGCCCCAGCGTGCGCTACTCACCGAGCGACGCTCCTTGCGGCACCAAACGAGCCGGCATCTCCATGCAGAAACAGGATATCGTTTCGCAGCCGTTGTGGTCACCAAGGAAAAGCGGGTGGGAATCAACGATTGCAGGTAGCGGGGACCTGGAACCGGTTGCATAAACGATTGGAAGCAGTTTGAAAGCACACCTCAGGGGCTGAAGTCCCCATCGGCGAGGCCCTCTACGGCACGACCGAAGTCGTGCCCTTTCAAGTAGGCGACCAGTTCTAGAACCCTTCGAGCACATCGGCGACGAGCTGGCGGGCGAATTCGCGCGAGAGACGCTGGATGGCCGCCGGATCTTCCTGGATGAAGGTGGGCAGATCGGTGGTGGCCTGGTATTGCTCGCGAAAGACGTAGTTGTTGTTTTGAAAAAGCACTCTGCCGTCCCGGGCAGTGAGCGTGACCGAAGCGACGACGGTAATGATGAAGCTGGATGATTGCTGGGTTGCGGCGTTGTAGGTGAGCGGCGTGTTGGTCTGCTTGAGGATGGTTCCGCGCAGTACCGCGTCCGCATCGGAGTCGGAGCCAGCGGAGACGCGGAACCGAGTGCGAGCGGCAAATTCGCGGATCACGGCGTCGGTGAGCGCAGTTTCAGTGCCGCTGGCCTCGGTGCGCGTGGCGAACACGGGCACGGCAAGCGTTTTGACGTCAGCCGGTAAATGCGTGGCCGAACCCAGCGTGTGATAACCGCATCCGGCGGCGGCCAATAGAAGGAACTGAAAACACGCCGCGAAGAGACGGACGATCCGGTGCATGCTCAAATCTTATCGCGCCGTTATACCCAGGCGGTGGCCAGCAGGCCCAGGCCTGGCGATGGCAGGCGCAATCCGTCGGCGCGGCCGGCAAAGTAACGTTCGTTGAGCTGGTCGGGTGTGGTTTGCTGTGTCTGGTTGAATCCGGCGCTGCGTAACTCCTGCTCGAGTTGGTGCGGCGCAAAGAAAAGACGGAAGGGTTCGCCTGCGGCGGCCACCCGCGCTGCGAGCGCTTCGAACGTCATGCGCTGGAGGGGGCCGAGGGATGCCGGAGAAACCGCGTAGTCGAAGCAGATAGCGGTGCCGGATGGAAACTGAGCGATGGCGCTCAATGTGCTGCGAAAAGCCGTTGGCGTGAGGTAGGGAACTACGCCGAGCCAGCCGAAGAAAGCTGGACGTGTGGCATCGAAGCCGGCGGCAGCGAGGCCGTCGGCAAGGGTGTGATGTTCGAAGTCGAGGGCAACGAAGGTGAGCGTTGTGGGGATGGCGATGTTAGCTTCTGCAAGCATGGCTCGCTTATCGGCCTGGGTGGCTGGGAAGTCGACCTCGAAGACCCGGAGTGAGGGATGCGGGTTGCGATAGGCGAAGGTGTCGAGCCCGGCGCCGAGGACGACATATTGCTCGACTCCGCGGGCAACAGCGCTGGCGAGCTGATCCTCGGCGAAGCGGCTGCGAGCGGCCATGTAGGCGCGGAATGCGCGTGCGATGCGGTGCGCTTCGCGCACCGGGTCGAAGGTGAACTGAGGACCGAGCAACGGCGCGGCGATGGGATCGCTGAGGACCGGCGGTTGGTCGAGAACCTGGTGAATGGCACGGCGCTGAGCCACGCGGAGGGCGGTTCGACTGGCGCGGCCGGTTTCCATGAAGTGGAGTGTATAAGACGGAGGACAGAGATCAGGGGACAAGGTGACAAGGTGGCTAGGGAGCGGGGAACAGGCGTCAGAGATATGCTGATTGCCATGAACTGGACCCATAGTTGGATCGGATGGGCGGTGCTCTCGGCCGTGTTTGCCGCGGCTACGGCATTGCTGGCCAAGGTGGGCGTGGCGCATGTCGACTCGAACCTGGCCACGGCGCTGCGAACAACCGTGGTCGTGATCTTCGCCTGGGGCATTGCGCTCGCGTTGGGCAAACATGGTGAGATTCGCTCGCTCGATCGGCGAACGCTGCTGTTTCTGGCGCTATCAGGACTTGCGACAGGACTTTCGTGGCTGTGCTACTTCCGGGCGCTGCAACTCGGGCCTGCCTCACGGGTAGCGCCGCTGGACAAGCTCAGCGTTCCGCTGGTTATGCTCTTTTCGTGGCTGCTGCTGGGAGAAACGATCAATGCGGCGGCGGTGACCGGCGGGCTGCTCATTACGGCGGGAGCGATCGTGATGGTGATGGGTTGATAGCGGACCGAGAACAGAGAAGGGAGCGCCCAGGCAGAGCACGAGACATCGCGGCACCTATACTGATGCAGTGACAGCGGAAAATCAGCGGGACGAAGCTGGTGCGCGCGCTCCTCGGCGCATTGTCCTCACCGGTTTTATGGGCTCGGGTAAGTCGACTGTCGGCCCACTGGTGGCGAGGCGGCTTGGCTGGCGTTTTATCGATGCGGACGATGTGATTGAAGCAGGAGCCGGCTGTTCGATTGCCGAAATTTTCACCCGCGAAGGCGAGGCGGCGTTCCGCAGCCGGGAACGGACGACGATTGCGCGGCTTGCGGAGGGCGATGGGCTGGTGCTGGCGCTTGGGGGAGGAGCCATCGAGGATGCCGAAACGCTCTCGCTGTTGAATTCGATGAGCGAGGGTGTGCTGGTTCATCTCGAAGTGGCGCTGGCGACGGCCCTTGCGCGCTGTCGCGGCACCGAACGCGTGCGTCCCGTTCTCGCCGATGAGTCCAACCTGGCCGCTCGCTATGAGCGCAGGCTCCCGCTTTACCGCATGGCCCGTGTTTCGATATCTGTGGACGCGCTGACCCCTGAGGAGGTTGCCGACGCGGTGCTGCGCGCCGTATGGCCGGAAGAAGCAGGACACGCCGAACAGTGACTGAAGTGGAGCCAACACCGCACGATCTTGAGGAAGTATTCACGCACTTGCATTGTGGAATAATCTCCGAGAGCTGGTCGCATAAATGGTGCGAGGCTAAAAGGAGACCTCCCTCGGGGGCTAAAGCCCAAGGTCTATGCGGTCTTTACGGCACGACTCAAGTCGTGCCCCTTCAAAACCAGATTTGTACAACCAATCTCAGGCCGATTCCGCGCAAGCCTTATAGAAGCGTGCCGGGTGACGTAGGAATCGGCAGAGGGAGAGCGGATGCAAAGCCAGGAAGTTTGTCGGCGGCTGAGTGAGATCGGTATCGTTCCATGCGCGCGCGTCAAGAAGCCGGAGCACGCGCGATTCGCCGCGGAGACTTTGCGTGAGGCGGGAATCCCTCTACTGGAAGTGCCGCTGACCGTGCCAGAGGCCGTGGAGGTGATTCGCGATCTGGCTAAGCGCTATGCGGACCTGATCATAGGAGCGGGGACCGTTCTGGATGAGGAATCGGCACAACAGTGTATCGACGCGGGCGCCAGATTCATCACCAGCCCTGGATTTATTCCCGATGTCGTGGCCTGCACCAGGCGCGCCGAGGTTGTGGCGATCCCCGGAGCGATGACACCGTCCGAGGTGATTGCGGCCTGGAAGGGGGGCGGGGACTTCGTGAAGATCTTTCCGGCAGAGACGGCTGGCGGCCCGAATTACATTCGCGCACTCGAGGTTCCGCTACCCCAGATTCCTCTGATCGTTACCGGAGGAGTGAATCAGTTGACGGCGTTCGATTACGTGCTGGCCGGCGCACGCGCTATCGGGGTAGGCAGCCAGCTGCTGCCCAAGGATTCGCTGATCAATCGGCGTGGCGAGACCATCCATGAACTGGCGCGCAGGTTTCGCATCATGGTCAAAGAGGCGCGGGCGCAACGCGGTGCGGCCAACAACAACTGAAACTGACTTTTCCCGACCGGCGTGGCATTGGCCTTGGAAGAAGTGGATGCCTCGGCGGCTAAAGCCGCGCGATTTTGAGGCGTTTTCCGGCACCGCTGAAGCCGTGCCCTTTCGAAGCCATTTTGAAACTTCACATGTAGAGCCGCTCTAAGAGAAATGCTCCCAGCCGCCTGGCGCGAGGGCAGCCGATCCGCGGTCGGTGAGGAGCGTGACCTGCGATCTGCCTTGTGCAGCAACAATGCGGCCGATGCGTCTGACCGGAACTTTGGCGATGCTGCGCGGTACCGGCGCCGAATGCGGCGCGGTGAAGAGAAGCTCGTAGTCTTCACCGCCATGAAGGGCTTGATCAAGGGTGGCGTCCGGGAAGATGGGCAGCGCGCGAGAATCGACTTCGGCGGCGACGCCCGATGCCTCACAAAGATGCGCCAGGTCAGTCGAAAGGCCATCGCTGAGGTCGATCGCAGCGCTTGCCATGGATCGCCGGGCCAGCCAAAGGCCCTGCGCAACACGTGGCGTGGGATAGAAGTGTGGCGTGAGCGCCATTTTCTGGGGCTTCGGCAGCGATCGGGCCGGGTGGCCTTTCATCTGCGTTCGCAACTGCGCGAGGCACGCGGCTGCCCCGCCGAGAGATCCGGTGACGTAGACCAGATCGCCGGCGCGTGCACCTGAACGGAGCAAGGCTTTGCCGCGCCGCACTGCGCCGGTCAAGACAATGTCGGCGACAGGGAGTGGTGATTCGGCCAGATCACCTCCGGCGAGAGGAAGCGAATAGGCCTCGGCGAGGGCGAAGAATCCATCGAGAAACCGGTCGAGCCACTGACCGGTGAGCTTGCGGGGCAAGCCGAGGGATAGAAAGGCGGCGACAGGTCTGGCGCCCATGGCCGCCAGATCGCTCAGGCCTCGGGCCAGCGCGCGGTGGCCGATGGCCTCAGGTGGGTGCCAGTCAAGGCGGAAGTGACGGCCGGCGATGGAAAGATCGGTGGTGAGGGCCAACTCCTCGCCAGGACGAAGGCGAAGCAGGGCGCAGTCGTCGCCGATTCCGATGCGCAGGGACGGGTTTGGCCTGGCGCTGCGCGCGGCGCGGTCACGAATGCGGGCCAGCAGAGCCAGCTCGCTCACCTTGCCCTGGACCATGTCGTCGTGAGCTTTCGGAGGCATCGGGGTTAAAGATCAGGATAAGGGCTGTCGAAGCGTCCTGGGCGGCCGAAGATGCTTCTAAGGGAGGTAGACAACGGTGGGATTTCCACAAGGTCCCAAACGTGGGCTTTCTCGCTGGTAAAATTGAGGTTAGGGAGAGAAACAGGGCTCTCGCAGAGCGAAGATCCGGCGAGAGGCGAAAGTAATGAGTGGCGGGAGATTTCGTTGACCGTCAAACTAAAGTTCTGCTAGCCTGAACCAACGTAATCGGTTCTGACCCGCTGTGCTGTTGTCGTTGGTGCGGGCCGTGTGGCCTGAACATGTTGTCCTCCCCCGTGTTAAGAGCGCGTTGTTCGTGTCACCCGGGGGTCAATAGGAATGACGTTGCGAAAGCGCTACTACATACTTTTCGTTGCCAGGGATGATGACGGGCAGCTTCGCAAGATTCCAGTTCCACTGAAGTATGCCTATGGGTTCCTCGGGGCCGCCATCGTGGGTGCATTCACGATCGTAGGACTGGCCGGCTCCTACACCCGAATGCTGCTGAAGACGGAGAGCTTCAATCAAGTTCGCGCCGAGCGCGAGACACTGCGCCAAAATTACCAAAAGATGGAGCAGATTGCGCGCAATCGCAGCGTGCAGGTTTCGTCACTGGGCGCGCTAGCCAATGAAGTGACAACTCTGTACGGTCTGCGGCAGAATCGCCTGGAAGCGGGCAAGATGGGTACGAAGGCGGGCACGGCATCTCCCGTTGCCACCGCGCCTGCGCCCGCGCCACTGGCTCAGACCGATGAGGTGAACCAGCAGGTTGCCAGTTCTGTCGATACATTCAATATTCTGCGCAGCGAAGCGCTGTCAGGGAGAATGTCGCGAGCCCTGGAAGGCGGGCTGACTTCGAGCTTTGCCGGTGGCGATTGGACCGAGTTGGCTGACGCGCCTTCGCTCTGGCCGGTTGAAGGCCGAGTGGCTTCGAGCTTCGGTGAACGCCAGGATCCGATCAACGGTGAGGGCGCGTTCCATTCCGGAATCGATATCGATGCGCCGTACGGCTCCCCGGTACGCGCGGCGGGAGACGGAGATGTGGACATGGCGTCGATGGCTCCCGGCTACGGGCGCGAGGTCGTGATCGACCACGGCCACCAACTGCTGACGGTCTACGGTCATCTCTCGGCTTTCGCGGTCTTTCCGGGCCAGCATGTCTCGCGCGGCCAGATCATCGGGTATATCGGCCAGTCGGGACGAGCCACCGGACCACACCTTCACTATGAGGTGCGTGTGCACAACGTGCCTGTGAATCCGCACAAGTATCTGCGGGTGACCTATGAGCAGGCTGCGAACCTGCTGCCCGACACCCGGCCCGGTGAGTAACGAAGATTCGTGAGAATGCAGGCAATCGGCTCCCGGCAGTTCGGGAGCCGATTTCATTTTGACGCACGCGCTGCTCTTCGCGGACGGGCTTCCGGCCATCTTCAGGATGATATGGTTGCCATGTCCGAAAAAGGAGGGATTTGTGCGTTCCTTTCTCTTTTCAGTGGTCATCTTCTGTTCAATTGCTTCGGGAGCCATCGCACAGGACCGCGCGGCCGATGTGCGGACAGCGTTTGACCGCTCGCAGCATCTCAGACGCGGCATCAATGCGTCCGAGTGGTTCGCGCAGTCGTCCGACTACTCCGCAAGCAGGACCGATCGCTACACGGATGCTGCCGATATCGCGCTCATGGCCAAGCTGGGCTTCGACCATGTGAGGCTGAGCATCGACGCGGCGCCGCTGGAGCCGTCGATGGGCGGGTCCGTTGCAAAGAGCGATGACTTTCTTATGCGCCTCGATCATGCCGTAGACACCATGCTGGGCGATGGCTTATCGGTCCTGATTGACCTTCATCCCAGCGAAAGCTTTAAGCAGGAACTGCGTAACGGCGACGATTCTGTCGTGCGCCTGGTGATGTTGTGGCGCAACCTCGCTTCGCACTACTCCAGCCGCGATCCGGACCGCGTGTTCTTCGAGATCATGAATGAGCCTGAGATGAGCGACCCGTACCGCTGGGCCGGCATCCAGGAGCGCGTTGCGGCAGCGATTCGCGAAGCCGCGCCCAAACACACAATCATTGCCACGGGCGGGATGTGGTCCGACGTGTGGAACCTGCTGGCGCTTGAACCACTTGCAGACGGCAATGTGATTTACAACTTTCACTTTTACGAGCCGCACGAGTTCACGCACCAGGGAGCCGGCTGGGGCGAACCGTGGTGGATTTACACGCATTCAATTCCTTATCCCGCGATCGAGGGCTCGATGCAGGAACTGCTAAAGGAGGTTCCCGCCGGGGTGAATCGCTATCAACTGGAGAACTACTGGCTCAACCATTGGGATGCGGGCCACATCCGCGCGCTGATCGACGAGGCTGCGGAGTGGGCGCGCGAAAACCATGTGCCGCTCACGTGCAACGAGTTTGGCGCGTTTCGCGAGCACACCGATGCAGAGTCGCGCACGAACTGGATCCGCGACGTGCGGACGGCCCTCGAAGCAGACGGGATCGGCTGGGCGATGTGGGATTACCGAGGCGGCTTCGGCGTGGTGCACAAGCAAGACGGCCAGGCGGCGCAGGTTGACGATGCGGTCGTGAAGGCGCTGGGGCTGGAAAAGCAGTGAGCGAGGGGCGGGCCCTGTGAGGTGAGAGGCTGTGGGTGAACTGATTCTCGCCCCCACCCAAGCGAAGCCTGGACGAGGCACCCCAGCAAGTCAGCGACCAGGAGATGAGCGATCGCCTTTCCCGATCGATCGGCAGCGCGGGAGGGCACGCGGAAATTTGCGGAGACCAACCGCAGCATCGAACTGACGTGGGACGACGATCTGCGCGTCGATCCGCTGGGAGCGGGAATCGCGGTGGTCGTCGGAATCTGGCACGAGGTTCAGGTCGACAAATCTGGGCGTCGCGTGGAAGAGCGCGGCCATTTCACTGGGGTTGTAGAGCAGCGGCAAGGCCGCTGGAGATTTCGCGACGCGCATTGGTCATCCCCGGTCTCAGCGCCGGCTACGCAGTAAAGAGCGCAGGCGCCCGCCGGGTTTACGCGCTGCGGGTGTGGACGAGAACGCGCTCGGCCACAGCCTCGACAATCTGCTCGTGAACCTCGTCGATGGAGAGGTCGCCTTCGATGAGCACGACGCGGTCGGGGTCGCGCAGGGCGATCTCGCGATATTTTTTCCAGACTCTCCGGAAAAACGCTTCCTCCTCCGCCTCGAAGCGGCCTTCGTCCTTGCCGGTTTCGGCTTCGACCCGATGATTACGGCGGCGGGCTCGGGCCAGCGAGGCCGCGAGGCTGGGCAGCAGCAGCAATGTCAGGTCGGGTTTCAGGCCCCCGCAGATAAGCCGGTCGAGATCCAGCACAATCCCTCCGCCCTGGTAGGCTTCGGTGGAATCGGTGAACCGGTCACAGAGCACGATCCTGCCCGCGGCGAGGGCCGGCCGAATCACCTCGGCGACTGCCTGGGCGCGATCGGCGAACATCAGCACCATCTCGGTCGTCGGCGAGACAACTCCCGCGCGAGAGTCGAGCAACAGCGCGCGGATCCGGTCGCCGGTTTCGGTTCCGCCGGGCTGGCGAAGGAGCACCGGCTCGATGCCGCGCTTGCCAAGCCACGTCGCGAGCCGCTTGATCTGCGTGGTCTTGCCCGATCCGTCGAGGCCTTCGAGCGTGATGAAAATGCCGGGCGGCATGCGGTGAGGATACTACAGGGAGCAACGGAGCAAGGAAGCAGGAGAACAGGCGACGAGTTGACAAGGTGACGAGGTGACGAGGGAACAAAGGGGGCAAGCGGGAAAGACACTCGGATGGGGACGAGGGCCGATCAGTCAGACCGAATTTTGACCGACGGCGAGATTCATCCGCTGCCATGCCGCAGCGTGCCGACGAAAAACTTCGGTCACTTTACAGAGTTGAGAACTGCGGCGTAATGCTGCGCCATTCGGGGCTGACAACCCTCTCTGCGCTGTGATACAACGGCTTAACTTTTCACCAAATCAACTGGAGCCTGGCGGCGGCGCACGGCTCCCCTGGAGTTCTGCATGATCTTGCGCATGCCGTACAGGTTCGTTCTTTGCCTCGCGCTGTTGGCGTTGCCGGCGGCTCGACTCAAAGCGCAGCATCTCACCCTCGAGGGCCAAACCGGCGGATTTCTTACGCCAACTGCCTACGTGGTCTACACCGAGAAGGGTCAATTCTTTTCGCATCCAGCGGTCGGCGTGCATTTCATCGATGCCTCGTTGGTGATCGGCAAAGTTGAAACCGTCAGCGTTACCGAGGGATTTGCCAACCGGGCTGAGGTAGGCTACACGCGAAGCATTCATCAATACGGCGACCAGCCGGTCACAGCCGCGACGCCGCTGGGTTTGAGCAACCTGTGGAACTACGACGGCATGAACGTCATCCACGGCAAAGTTGTGGCCTTCAAGGACGGGCAGTTCGGTCCGTGGATGCCGGGTATTGCGGTGGGCGGGCTGGTGCGCACCAACGACCACTTCGTGTCTGGCGCGGCCAACAAGATGCTGACAGGAACGGACAAGGCCTACACCAACGGCGACGTGTACGTTTCTGTCACCAAGACCTGGGCGAAGCCTCCTATGCCGTTTCTGCTGAACCTGGGGTGGAAGGCGACGAATGCAACCATCTTCGGCCTCGGCGGACAAGCGACGAATTTTCAGGGGCGCTTCTTCGGAGGTCTGGGCATTCCGCTGCCCCTGGGCCATGGGATCGTTGCAGTTCCTTCGGCGGGTTTTACGCAGGAGCCCAAGACTGCCGTAAACCTGAACACGTTGCTCAATGCCGCACTCTTTCAGTGCGAAGCTGAACTCGCGTGCAATCCCGCATCGTATCCACTGATGAGCGCGCATATCCCCACAACGCTTGACTATGCCGTGCGTGTAACACAGAAAGACAAGCCGCATTTTGCGTTCGATATCGGTGTCGGCCAAGTGGCCGGCCATATCGGATCGATCTACGTGCCAAACCCCTATTTCCCAGAGGCGGGCCCACCGGTTGTGACCACTCCGGTAAACCTCCAGGCGAGAGCCGTTGTCGGCATGGGACTTAGCTACCGTTATTGAACAGTGGAGGGTGCAGCGGGAAGAGCACTTTGGTGCAACTTCTGCCAGGAAAAGGGGTTCTATGTGAAATAGACTGAACAGGTCCGGCGGCAACTGGCCATGTGGACGCCAGAGTTGGCCGCCGGCAGGTCGACTGCAATGGAGGTTTCCCCCATGAAAAGAATGCTTCGCTCCGTGCGATGGATGTTGTTCGCTCTGCTTCTCGCTGCAATTCCCGCGTCCTCTTATGCGGGAGTATTCATCAGCGTTGGTTTTGCTCCGCCGGTGCTGCCGGTTTATGTGCAGCCGCCGTGCCCCGAGCCGGGCTGGATGTGGACCCCTGGCTACTGGGCGTACGGTGACGATGGCTATTACTGGGTGCCGGGCACCTGGGTGCCCGCGCCGTACGTGGGCGCACTGTGGACACCGGGTTACTGGGGCTGGGGCGGTGGACTGTATGTTTGGCATCCAGGCTACTGGGGAACGCACGTGGGCTACTATGGCGGCGTGAATTACGGGTTCGGCTACATGGGAATCGGCTTTGCCGGCGGCGTTTGGGCCGGGGGCGCGTTCCGCTATAACGCCGCAGTCATGAATGTGGGCCCCGGCATTCACAACACCTACCGGGACACGACGATCGTCCGCAACACGACGATCATCAACAATAACCATGTCGCATACAGCGGCGGCCGGGGCGGTATCAACCATCCGGCGACAGCCCAGGAGACGGCCTACTCGCGAGAGCCGCATCAAGCTGCGACTTCGTTCCAGGCCCAGCACGAGACCGCGGCACGCGGCAATGTGACCAGTTATGCGAGCCACAATGGAGGACATCCAACAAACCTGGCTGTGGCAAGGCCGATGAGCGCCAACACCGGCGCACGCGCTAACATCGGATCGCAATCGTCGGGCGCGGGCGCGGGCAAAGCGACATTCAGTTCTGCCGGAGGCGCCGGTGCAGGCAAAGTAACCAGCAGCCCTCAGTACAGCAACCGCGGCTTGACACCGCGGCCGCAGGCACGCCCGAGTCCGCAGCAGCACCAGGCTTATCAACCGGCTCCGCAGCACCAAGCACCCCAGTCGCGCCCGCAACCGCCTGAGCGCGCGGCGCCGCAGGAGCATGGCGGTCAACCTCATGGTGGGCAGCCGCACAACGAGGGCCACGAGCACGGGCGCTAAGACAAACGCAGGTCCCGGAACGATGATTCCGGGACCTGCTGTTGTGCCAGTGTCCTAGCGAGCGCGTTCCAGGGCAGACTTTTCTTCCGGTGAGTAATAGCCCTCGCGGGTGATCACGGTCAGGTCGCCGTTGTTGGCCTTCAGGGCGACGCGGTGGAATTCGCCGTCGGTGTCGATCTTGTCGGGCGTATACGTCAGCAGGTATTGCTGGCGAAGGGCTCCGGCGATCAAGCCATAGATATCGTCGAGATTGTCCTTCTTTTTCGCTTCGAAGAACTGGCCACCCGTACGCTGGGCAATCTGCTGCATGATCTTCTTGCCGTCGGTCTGAGGAGAATTCTCGCCGCCGCGACGGCCACCTCCGCCACCGCCGGGCCAGCCGCCGCCGCTGCCAGGATATCCCCCGCCCGGATAGCCCAGACCGCCGCGATGGCCGGGAAAGCTGTTCTCCTGCCGCTCCTCTTCGCCCTTGAAATAAACCGTGAAGACCTGAACGCCGGCATGGTCGGCTGCGTCGATGGCATCGTTCAGAGTTTCCTTGCTGCCGCGGTCCACACCATCCGAGAAGACGACGAGGGCTTTTCTGCCATCTTTGGGCTTCATCAACTCGTCAGAGGCAAGATAAATGGCATCGTAGAGCTGGGTCCCGCCGCGGCCGCCGTGTTGTCCGCCGTAGCCGCCATTGCCGCCATATCCGCCGTTGTTGCTCGTTTCAGGGCCCTGGCTGCTGTGCTCCTGCGAGGTCGGACCCATTGCGTCGAGTTCCTGATGAAGCTTTTCGCGCGAGTTCGTGAAGTCCTCCAGCAATTCCACCTCCCGATCGAAGTGAATGAGGAAGGCCTCATCGCCGTGGACTCCTGCGGCCGGGTCGGCAGGCAGCATGAGGTCGACGAACTTTTCACCCGCTTTGCGTTCGGCATCCATCGCGGCGCTGACGCTGCGGCTGGTGTCGACCAGCAGGCCCAGCTTGAAGGGGAGATTGCTCTGGGTACTAAAGCTTTTGATCGTCTGCGGCCGGCCGTCTTCGGTCAGCGTGAAGTCCTTGGCGGTCAGGGTGGTGACGAGCGCGCCGTGCTTGTCGATAACGGTGACCGGCAGCAGCACTTCGTTGGTTCGCACCTTGATGGTGGTTACAGACTGGCCGGCGGGCTGCGATGGGGGTTGCTGCGCTGAGACGGTTCCGACGAGGCCGAGCAACCCGGCAACTGAAACGACAAGGGGGTGGGAAGTTTGGAATCTCATACAATTCTGTTGCAGTGACATTCTCCGAGAATTAGACGGATTTGACAATGTTCCGTTGACCGCGGTTCCGTTGACCGCGCAACCGCGAGGTCCGACTCAGTCTCACGCATCGGTCGCGTCCGACAGGGATATATCGTGGAGCACCACTCTCTTGTGTTCTTGCCAAATCGACGTTGCGATCGCGGCGGCGAAGGTGAGGACTGCAATCACCTGCGTGGCTAGACCGAATGCGCCGGTCAGGGTTGCAGAACGCTTGCAGCCAGGCAGGGCAGCGCGTAGAAACGAACATTCGATCGTAGCGCTTCCAATGATCTGAGTGCGCTTTTCCCATCAGCGTTTCGCGCCGGCGCGTTAGCGGAGCAAATCCTCAAGCGTCGCGCTGAGGTCTGTCTTGTCGTCGCGATACTTCACGATGACCGCTGCGTAAAGGCTCAGGCCCCATTCCTGCCCTTTGCCTTTATGGACGGCGCGCGACCCGGGGACGACGACGGCGTCAGGCGGGATGATAAGCGGCCGATCGGGCGCGGCGCGCAAGATGTCACCGTTCACGAGATCGTAGACCGGTGTGCCGCGAGTGAGAATGGTTCCGGCGGCCAGCACTGCGCCCCGGCGGACAATTGTGCCTTCATAGACTCCGCAGTTGCCGCCGACGAGCACGTCATCTTCGATGATGACGGGGCTGGCGTTCACCGGCTCGAGGACGCCGCCGATCTGAGCTGCAGCGCTCAAGTGAACCCGCTTGCCGATTTGGGCACACGAACCAACCAACGCGTGCGAGTCAATCATGGACCCTTCGCCGACGTAGGCGCCGGCGTTGACGTACATCGGCGGCATGCAGACCACGCCTCGCGCGAGGTAAGCGCCGGAGCGAACAGACGAGCCGCCCGGAACGATGCGGACGCCGTCTGCGGGTGAGAAGAGCCGGGCCGGGAAGGTGTGTTTGTCGACGAACGAGAGTGGGCCCGCGGGGAAGCCTTCGAGGACCCCGAGGCGAAAGCCGAGGAGGATTCCCTGCTTGACCCAGGCGTTGACGCGCCAACCGGTGGGTGAGGCAGCATCGGGCTCGGCGGCGCGGACCTCGCCGCGTTCGATGGCGCCGCGCAAGGCGAGAAACGCCTCCATTGCCGAGGCATCGCCGGCTGCGTCTGCTCCGGCGGCGAAGTGGCGCTCGATGGAGGGCCTTAAGGAATGCTGAAGATCCAGCGTAGTCATTCAATTGAGAGTGTAGCAATAAGGCAGTGGTCAGTGACCATGGTCAGTGGGCAGTGCTTGGCCACAGAAGAGAGAAAAGAGAACACGGAGCGGGGAACAGAGAACAGAGAGAAGAGGGAAGGGAAACAGAGGAGAGTTTGCCTATCCTGGATCGTGCAGCCGGAGGCTGGATGCGATCGGTTGCAGGCGGAAGCAGTTTTTACCGGAAGGGATCAGCGCGAGTGTAATGGGTGAGTCCCCTGGGCGGTTGCTGAAATTCTTTGATTCGAGCCAGGCCGAAAGCCTTGGGTCGCGGATTTCGGTGTCGCCCGTCCAGAAGTCGGGCGAGAGGTCGCATTGGATCCTAAGGTGGTCGAGGAGTAATTCGATCTCGGCGGTCTCGCGGGGGAAATAACGGCGGACGTTGATGGAGCCGACTTCAACCCCTCTCATTCTGCGCCCTTTGCGATAGGTCTTAACCACCATGTGAGCTTGCTCGCTCTCGCCAAATTCGGCCGACTTGGCAAGTCTACGGGGGATATCTGTTGGCCGCCGCAACGCGGGAAGAAATGCGCTCCGCATTTCCCGTTTCGACCCGTCACCCAGTGCCCGTGCCAGTTTGGTATGCGGACAGGCATGACCAAATGCCCGTGTGCGATACTCGAAGCGGCATGTACAAAAGAGTCGTTCTCAAGTTATCGGGTGAGGCCCTGGCAGGCGAAAAGGGCTTTGGTCTCGACGCGATTAAGGTTTCGCAGATTTCGAATGAACTGGCGGAGATCCACCAGCTGGGAGTAGAGATCGGCCTCGTGGTAGGAGGCGGTAACTTCTTCCGCGGAGTGGCAGAGCAAGCCAAGGAGATGGACCGGGTGGGCGCGGACAACATGGGCATGCTGTCGACGGTGATCAACGCCATCGCCCTGCAGGACGCCCTGGAACGGCTCAACGTGCAGTGCCGCGTGATGAGCGCCGTGTTCATGAACCAGATTGCCGAGCCTTATATCCGGCGGCGAGCGGTGCGTCATCTGGAAAAGGGACGGGTGGTAATTTTTGCCGCCGGCATCGGTAACCCGTTCTTTTCGACCGACACGGCGGCCAGTCTGCGCGCCATGGAGATCAAGGCCGATGTGCTGCTGAAAGGCACCAAGGTCGAGGGCGTTTACAACGCCGATCCCAAGCAGGTGAAAGACGCGGTGAAGTACGACGTCATCACCTACATGGACATCCTGCGCCAGGGGCTGAAGGTAATCGATTTGACCGCGGTGAGCCTGTGCAAGGACAACAACCTTCCGATGATCATCTTCAACATGAACCGCCCGGGAAATATTCTCCGGGTAGTGATGGGCGAGAAGGTCGGATCGATGGTGACGGCGTGACGACAGCTGTCAGCCATTAGCCTGGGCTGTGGCGAGCCGGCGGGTAGCCCGCGCTTAACTGCCGAATTGCATTCCCGGCCCCGATCAGAGCGGAATGCCGTTCCCGCACGTTGAGGCTAAGGGCTGAGAGCTAAAGGCGAAAGGCCGGCAAGACGCCCGGAGACGTCTAACAACTGCGTGGCGACCCTCGAGCAAGCACTGCCGAAAACCAAGCCGGCGCCGCTGAAGGCACTGACTGGCCTGCGCTGCTTCGCAGCCGTCAATATCGTCCTTTTCCACTTTTCTAACCCGCAGTGGTTTGGATTTCTGGCGCCCGTGGTCAATGCGGGCTTCGTCTCGGTCAGCTATTTCATCCTGCTGTCGGGCTTTGTGCTTGGCTACAACTACAACGAGCGAGCGCGCAACGGCGAGCTGGACCGCGTTCGCTTCTGGAAGGCGCGTTTTACGCGCATCTACCCGATCTATTTTCTGAGCCTGCTGTTAAGCCTCAACCAAGTCGGAGCTGAGTATCAGAGTCACACCCACGTGATGTTCTGGGCCGGAGTTGCGCTGACGCCGCTGCTGCTGCAGGGCTGGATACCGGCTATTGCGATCTTTCTGAACACGCCGGCCTGGACGATGTCGGCCGAAGCGTTTTATTACGTCATTTTCCCCTGGCTGGCGCGATGGAAGCGGCCGGAACGGATTGGGCCCTATCTCGTGAAGCTGGCAGGAATCTGGGGTCTGGGGCTGCTCCCAGGGTCCCTGTATATCGCCTTTCATCCCGACGGCATCGTGCATCTCGATCGATGGAGCTACGGGCCGTGGCTGTCGGCCCTCAAATACACACCTTATTCGCACGTTTTCAGCTTTGTGTTTGGAGTGATGCTGGCAAATCTCGATCAAATGATCGACCGCTCCAGCCGTCTGCGCCTCTGGCTCGGAATTGGCGGGTTCGGCGGGATCTACGGGCTTCTCAGCATGGGATCACTGGTGCCGTACGCCATTATGCACGATGGATTGCTGATGCCGCTCTTCGGCTGCATCATTCTGGGCCTTGCGGGAGAGAACCCGCTGGCTACGGCGCTTGGCGTGCGCCCTCTGGTTTTTGTCGGCGAGGCCAGCTACTGCCTCTATCTGCTCCACTTCAATCTCTGGAACCTCATTCATGACACACACATTCTGGACAAGCTGGGGTTGATCCGCTTCGATCCCTGGATCAGCTATGCGCTGCTGATCGGGATGGCTCTCCTGGCGCTCCACTCTATCGAGAAGCCGGCGCAGCGGAAACTGCGGGAGTGGATGCATGCGGCGGAGAAGTGACAAAGAGAGCGGGATTCTGATGCTCTTAACGGGAGATGGCCAAAGCGAATTAGGGGCAGCGTAATGCGGGCAAGCGCGGCATTGGGGGTTCGAGCAACAAGCGCGAGCCAAATTGGCTGTGCCTCTTGCGAGTCCCTTGTTTTGCTGGTCCTTTGCTTCCTTGTTTCCGCCTTTACGGCGCGACCGATTGCGATGCGTGGTTGCCGTGCGCGACTGCGACCAATGCAGTCGGAATGGCACCCGTTGGGTAGGGCGTGGCCAGCGTCGAGTTCAGCGCTCCCGTACTCGGATTCAGGCGGAAACCGGAGATCGAATCGCCGAGGTAATTCGCCGTATAGACGAATCGTGCCAGGGCCGGCTCGACAACGATGGCAACCGGATCGGTATCAGTGGAATTGGACGCTGTGCCGGACGTGTTGATAGTGGTCGATGGCGTGCCCGTGGGCAGCGAAATAGTGTAGGACGAGACTGTGGAATCGAGTGAGTTGGCGACGTAGATGTAGATGCCGCGGGGATCGATGGTAACAGCCGTAGGCTCATTCCCCGTTTTGAATGGGCCGTTCACCATGAAGTTGAGTGACTCGTCGGACTGGATGGTATAGCCGATCAGTTCATTGGAAGCGAAGTCAGTGACATACACGAACCGGCTGACCGGATCGCCGGTGACGGCTGACGGCTTGATGCCCGCCTCGTAGGGGCTGTCGGCAACCGGCGCCAAAGTACCGTCGGAACCGATCGTAAACCCAAACAACCAACCGGGATTGGCATTGCTGGTGGTGATGCCGCCGGGATTGTAAGACGAGTGATCGTAGGCGACCGCGAACACGGCCTTGTTGTTCGTCAGGACCGTCACGCCCGCGGGAACAATCGTATCGCTTGGGTAGCCGGGAACGGTGAGCGACACGGTGGCTGAAGCGGATCCGATGACGCCGGAGGTGAGGGGAAATTCAGTCAGCGTGGCCGAGGATGTTCCCGAAACGACGAACAGGTAAGCGTCCGACTCGCTCACAGCGATTGAGACCGGAGTGGTCGGCAGGGTGACGGTCTCTTTCTGAGCCAGATCGCCGTGGATGTTGATGGCGAAGTGGACGATGGAATTGTCTCCTGTGTGGGCAACATACAAATTGAAACCGTCAGTGCTGACGGCCATGGCCACAGGACCAGCTCCACCTGAGGAAACAACCGGGTGCCCGGTGCGCAGTGCGCCCGACGATCCGTCGGTTTCGTAGCTGTAGATCTGTCCGTTGCTGCCCGGTGTGCTGCCGGTCGAGGCGGCGACGTAGACAAAGTCGATATTCACAAGCTGGCAGGCTGTGAGGAGCGAGGCCACGATCAGGCCGGTTGCCGAGACCACGAACAGCTGGCTCAATTTGTTGAACTTCATGCGCTTCCTTCGTTGTCGGCCTGTATCTTCAAGCCCTGAATCAGTCGTTGAGATAGTCTCCGGTTATTGTAAAAGCCCGTTCGCAATGCTGCTAATGCCCACTGGTCGCATCCGCTGCCTTAATGCCCGCTCCAGTGCCGTTGTGCGGAACGGCGGCCACAGCAACCGGCTGAGCGGCGGTCGGATAAGGAGAAAATTGTGCGTCCAGGAGAGTTCCGCCGGTCATGTTCAATTCAAAGTTAGAGACGGTGTTGTTGAGAAAGTCGATGGTGTAGAGAAAATGATTTGTGGACGGGTCGATTCCGATGGCGACAGGGTCAACGCCGGTTGTGTAGCTGCCGAGGCTGGTTAGGCTGCCGTTACTGATCGAATAGGCGTCGACGGTTGCATCCTGCGCATTGGCGACATAGGCGAAAGGATACGTCGGGTTGACGACGACGGCGGACGGCTGGCCCCCGGTACGGAATGGGCTGCCCGCCAGTTCAGTCAGATTGCCAGAGGCAGCGTTGTAGCCATGGACCACGGCGTTCAGAAGGTCTGTGACGTACACATATGTGCTGGTGGGATCGCTGGCGATTGCAGAGGGTTTTGTGCCAGCGCCGATGAGGAAGGGTGAGCCACTCAAGGGTGTAAGCGTCCCATCCGATGCTACGGAAAAGCTAAAGACATAGCCGACCGGCGATGGTGTGGACGAGTCATAAGCAGTGACATAGACAAACGATCCCGACGCCGTAACGTTCACGGCTGTGGGAACAACCACGTCATTCGAACTGGCACCGGAAAGCGTCAGCGGCCAGTAAGAGCCATTTACAGCCGAGTTGACCAGCGGTGCGCCGAGGCAAACGGTTGCGTTGCAGGGCGCTGAGCCGGAAGAGCCCCCCGCCAGGAGCGGATAGACCCCGATGGAGCCGGAGCACGGATCGGCGGTGGAGCAGAGAGGCAGGGGTTGGTAGGTATCCACGACGAACACATTCGATTTGGTCGCGGCTACCGCCAAAGGGTAGATTCCCGGCGTGTTCACAGTGTTGAAGGGGTAGATCTTGCCGTCGGAGCCAATCACGAACTGGACGATTGTGTTGTCGTCCTGATTCACCACGAAAAGACTCTTGTAGTCGGAGGAGACGGCCTCCGCTACCGGATTCCGCCCGGCAGAGGGAAACGGCGACGTGGGGATCTGTCGCATGCGGCCCGACTCGGAGTTGATCTCGAAAACGTCGATCTCGCCGTACTGATTAGCGCCGGCCGCTTTGGCGCTGAGCACGTAAACAAAATCGACGGTCAGAGTTTGCGTGAACTGGGAACATGCGGTGATCGAGAAAGCCGCCAGCAGGCTTGCCGCTGCCGCCAACAGGAGCTGGCTCGATTTGTTGAACTGTATGCGCATCTTTCTTCATCCAGGCCGCACGCGGCGGTCTGTCAAAAATCGCCTTTGAAGCCAATTGTTCGGGCGGCAGAACCGCCATTCCATTGCGTAACGAACCTGTCACCAGGCCCGAACGTGCCGCCCTTTGCATTCGGTATTGAATCGGCCCGAGTTATCCTCGACGGCCGGGGGGCGATGGGCGCACAAGGAGTTATCCGGTACGCCCGTTCATCAGACACCATGTAGCCGGCCCTTTGAGCGTGTAGGTACTGGTCACACGCATATTGTTGAGGATGCCCGAGCCGGCGTCGAGCACCCGGCCTGTGACCGTCGAGTCATTCGAGTTGGCTTCGAAGATGAACTGGTCGGATGGATCCTCGACAATGCACTGCGGACCAGACCCGGAGCCGAAGGGCTCGCCGGCGATAAAACTCAGTTGGAAAGAGGGGGCGGTGGTCAGAAAATATCCGGCGATGCCGCTGTTGGCATTCGGGCCGGCTGTGTTGTTTCCCTGGTTGGCGACGTAGAGCCATTTGCCTTTCGACTCGACCATCAAATAGATCGGATTGGCGAGAGTGGCGTCGTCGGGGATGATGCCGCTGGGCTCGGCCTGCAGGGAGCCGCCGGTACCCGCGGTGAAAGGCAGGATCTGGCTGGGATAGGTTTCCGCGTTGAAAGGCGAGTTCGAGTTGGAGCCGATTGTGATGGGCTCGTCGTCGAGCACATAGAGCACGCCCGCCGCATTGACGATCGCGGTACCCGCACCGATGCCCAACTGCTGCATGCTGTTTTGGCTGAGCGTGAGCTGTCCTCCGCCATAGGCATACGGCCACACGGCGGTTGCACCGGTATATGGGTAAGAAGTCGGAGTCGGCGCGGCAGTCAGGGTCAGCATGTACGAGCCCGAGAGAACGAAGTCAACAGGATTTGCGGGGACGGGGAAGTAGGTAATGGGTTGTCCGTTGGCCGCCGTGACCTGAGCGTTCTCAATCAGCGACAAACGCCCGGTGGTCCCGTTGATCTTGAAGACGGTAATGTCGCCACAGGTCGTCACCGGGGTGCCTGTGCCCAGGGTGCCCAGGGCCAACTCGCAGTTATCAGTGCTGGATGGGTTGGCGTTGTCGGGAGCGTCGTGATCAAGGGCGAGCAGATAGCTGCCTGAAGCGTCGACGGCCAGGCGGAAAGGGTTCATCCCCTGGGTGTAAAACGTCTGCTGAGGCGTCAGGACGCCGTTTCCGCCGACCGCAAACTCGGTGATGTTGGCGCTGGTGCAGGGGTCTTCGAGCGTGCAATCTCCGTTCCCCGCGCTATTTGTGCCGCGATTGAGGACATAAAGAAAATTGCTGCCGGTGGTGAGCACCGCGCGGACCGGATTAGCTCCGCCCGAAGAAACGGGCATTCCGTGGATGGGTGTCAGGAAGCCAGTGTTGTGGTTGATTTTAAAACCCGAGACGATGCCAGCGCTTCCTGACTGGGCGGTTTCGGTTCCGGTGACATACAAGTAGCCAACTGAATAACTTTCAATGCAAGACGAAACGCCAAAAACGACGCCTGCCGAAAGGGCGCCCACACATAGCGCCTTACCGAATTTCGTAAACCTCATGCGATTCCTTCGTCCTGGTCAGGCGTGCGCCGCCAAGTTAATCATTCCGCAGCCTTGCTGGGTTGGGATGGAGCCCCTGCTGAATTGTAAAAGGCGAAGGCCGGTTATGCCTAGTTGCGGTGCCACGAACCGGCTTCGTCAACTGCCGAACTTCACATAAGTTGCCCGACGGTCGAGTCCCACAGGAACTGCGCATCCGCAGCCGCTGCTTTCTCCCTTGTTGAGCATAGCTTAAGAATCCGCGGGGTTTGGGTCTTGACTCTTCACGCACCGTTCCCGGCCTCGGATTTGCACAACCCAGATTTTCCGGGAAAACGGACGGCAATTAGACGCTGCGCTCCGAGAATCGTCACCGGGCTGGAAAAGGGGCAGCAGGCCTGCTGAAGACCTGCCGGATGCGTCAGGGGTGGGTGTTCTTTACAGGCCCTCGACTGCCCTGCCACACTGAAACGTGGACACCCAGACAGTCGTTATCCTCGACTTCGGCTCGCAATACACCCAGCTCATCGCGCGCCGCATCCGCGAACAGAATGTCTTTTCGGTGGTACTGCCGTGCACGGCCCCGCTGAGCGAAGTCAAGGGATATCGTCCCATCGGGCTGGTTCTGTCGGGCGGACCGTCGTCGGTCTACGATGACGATGCGCCGGCTGCCGACCCGGAGGTTCTGAAGCTGGGGGTGCCGACGCTCGGCGTCTGCTACGGGCTGCATTTCATCGTGCATCATATGGGCGGCAAGGTGCGTTCGGCGCCGAAGCGCGAATACGGCCATGCGGAAGTGGTCCTGGAGGATCGGTCAACGCCGTTGTTTGCGGAGTTGCCGCCGTCGATCCAGGTGTGGATGAGCCACGGCGACGAGGCTATGGAACTGCCGGAAGGCTTCCGGCGCGTCGCGGTAACTGAGAACGCGCTGGCAGGCATTGCCAACGAGCAGAAAAAGATCTGGGCGGTGCAGTTCCATCCCGAAGTGCACCACACGCCATTGGGCCCGCAGCTCATCAAGAACTTTCTCGGCATTTGCGGCGCGCGCGGTGACTGGACGCCGGCGCACTTCATCGAATCCACTGTTGCTTCGATCCGCGAAAAAGTGGGTTCGGGCCACGTCATCTGCGGACTTTCGGGCGGCGTCGATTCTTCAGTAGCGGCGGTTCTGGTTCACCGGGCGATCGGGAGCCAGCTGACGTGCATTTTCGTGAACAACGGCGTGCTGCGGAAGAACGAGTTCCAGAACGTGCAAAACAACCTTCGCGAGAAGCTTGGCCTGAACATCGTAGCCGTCAATGCGAGCGCCCGTTTTCTGGAGAAGCTTGCGGGAGTGACGGATCCCGAGCTGAAGAGAAAGCGCATCGGCGCCGAGTTCATCGCGGTTTTTGAAGATGAGGCGCACCGCATCGAGCACCAAAGCGGCAAGGTGGATTGGCTGGTGCAGGGAACGCTCTATCCTGACGTAATCGAGTCGTCGAGCGTAAAAGGCCCTAGCCAGACCATCAAGAGCCACCACAACGTCGGCGGGCTGCCCGAGCGCATGAAATTGAAGTTGATCGAGCCGCTGCGCGATCTGTTCAAGGACGAAGTTCGCCGCATCGGCCGCGACCTCGGCATGCCGGAGGAGATCCTGAGCCGGCAGCCGTTTCCGGGGCCGGGGCTTGCGGTGCGCATCCTTGGCGAAGTAACGCCGGAGCGCGTCGCATTGCTGCAGGAGGCCGATGAGATCGTTGTCGCCGAGATCAAGGCTGCGGGCCTCTACACCAAGATCTGGCAGAGCTTCGCGGTGCTGTTGCCGGTGATGAGCGTGGGGGTGATGGGCGACCAGCGCACTTATGCCTATACCTGCGCGATTCGCGCCGTGCACTCCGAAGACGGGATGACAGCGGACTGGACGCCGCTGCCTTATGAGTTGCTGAAGCGGATCTCCAACCGGATCGTGAACGAGGTGCGCGGCATCAATCGCGTGGTCTACGACGTGACGTCGAAACCGCCCGGGACCATTGAGTGGGAGTAATTTGCCATTAAGGCAGCCGCGCGCTGTGCGCGCATGTCTCGCGTGAATCAAGTCGAATGTCCGGCGAATGCATAGAGGACTGCACCTGTCGCTTCGATCAAAAGTGAGAGAAAAGAGCCCCACCTTACGACACGGGATGTAGAGTCTGCATATCTCAGCGCGAGAACGCCGGCGACCAGAAAGAGAATCGCGCTTAGAACGAAGCCGATTTCAAAGGCGAAGCGCGGCAATTCAATGTCGCCAAACACATAACCCTGAAAGAGTACGGTACGGCTGAGGGTGAAAAGAAGAGGGAACAGAGCAAGATCGAAACACACCGCGGCTGTGAATACAAAGAGAGGTTTGGGTGCGCTCCTCCAGGATGCTCCGGAGGCAAGGTCAGAGAACCTGACCCAACCGGCCACGACAAAGAGGATCCCTAAGCCCCCGGCGGCGAGCATTGCCAACGCTGGAATGATCAGGTTCAATCCCTCGAACATCGGGCGCCTCACGAACCGATAAGCATGTTAATGCGCGCTCCCCACGGCCTTGGCAAAGTGGAAGGTGCAATTGACCTGGCGCGTGGCTTCGTCCGGCTTTATGTCGTAGGTGATGATGACTGTTTGCATCCATTTGGCCAGCGTCTTGTCCTGTTTTTGTGCGCGGATCGAGAAGCCTGAGACGTAGCTTTCGTCGAAGGCCGCCCCTGGCGCGAGCTTCCATGCATTTCGAAGCTTCATCGCCATCGCGTCGGGAACGCCGTCGAACTGGACGGCGCCCATTTTGTAGGCTGGGCCGGGAACGATCTCGACACTGTAGTTCACGATGTGCGTGGCCTCGCTGAATGAGGGGTGCGGTACGACTGCGCAATCGAGATATCCCCGGGCGTGATAAGCGTCGCGGACCGCCAGGAGAAACAGATCGAGTGGCCTTCCGGAGCCGGCCTGGTACTTCGCGAGGATCTTCTGCGCGTCGGCGCGGGGAACGAGCGCGTCGGGCGGATAGCTGATCGTGCCGAGCTTGTAGATGCCGCCTTCCGCGATCGTGACCGCGAAGGGTATGTCGACCGATCGATCGGAGACGATGGGAGGATCGATCTGGGTTACGTGGATCTGGACGGCCGAATAGCCCTGGTCCTGATAGAGATCCTCGAACGCGTGCTGAAGGCCGATGGCGGTATTTTCGGTGTCGAAACCGTTGCCGGTTTGGCCTGCGATGAGGCCATTCACCTTGTCCTGCATGGCGGCCGACACGCCGGAGACCTGGATCCGGCCGATGCGCACGTCCGGCGACGTGATGGCGAAGTTCATCGCTGTGGTTTTCTGCCGGCCCACGCCACTGGTGACGTCGGCCTTCACCGTTGCCTTGATGCCCTGAGCTGCGAGCATCTCTTCGAATGTCTGGCGGATCCCCTCGACGAGCGAGCCGCTGGCCGGGACCAGACCGTGATAGAGAGGAAAGCGCTGGTGGAGCTTCTCGTCGAGGTCTTTGCCAGGCCCCTCGCCTGTTTTGAACGGCAGATTGTCGAGGTGGATGGGGAACAACTGCGAGACGGAAGTCAGAGTGAAGAGCAGCCCCTTGCTGTCGCTCGAGAACTTTACAACAGCGAAAAGGCCGGAATCGTTGAGCTGTTTGGCGGCAGCTTTCACCTGCGCTGGGCTCAGGCGCGAGCCCAACTTCAGACCGGCGGCGCTGAGCAGCTCCTCCTGGGTATATTGCGGCGTTCCCTGAAAACGGATCGAGGCAGCCGGCGCTCTCTTCTGCGTGGCTGGCGCCTTCTTTTGCGCGAACGAAAAAAGAGGGCAGAGAAAAATGAGTGCGGCAAGGAGAGCAGCCGGTTTGTTCATGTTGCGCCAAGATTAGCAAACGGGAGTGCGTCCGGTCTTCGCCACTTTCCGGCATCCAGCGGCAGATCGACCGTCGGCGTTGACAGTTTCGTGCTAACCGGCCGCCTTGGCTCGCAGTGCGGCAATCTCGCGGGTCATGGTATCGAGCTGCGTCAAGAGCTCGGAGTGCCGCTTATCGGCGAGCGATGGCTCATAGGCCTCCACATAGAACGTCCCGTTCGGTTCGAGCTCACAGCGGCTCACTTGGTGGAGATCGTCGAATCCCTGGCGGTGAACCACGCTGAGCAATTCCTCGCGCGTGAGGGACTCGCGTTCGAGCGCTTTGCGATCGATCTGCCCATTGCGGATGAGGACGCTGGACCGACCCTCGAGCAGGCGGGTGAGCCGCGTGGAACGAAAGAGCACACGGACCACGAGATAGTTGATCGCCAGCAGGCTGAAAGCGCCGATGACGCCGCCGGAGACGGAGTTGTCGTCGCCGATGATAGCGTTCTGCACGGTGTTGGAGAGTGAGAGCAGAACGACGAGGTCAAACGGGTTGAGCTGCGCCAGCTCGCGCTTGCCGAAGACCCGCAGCAGGATGACCAGGGCAAGGTAGACGACGATGGGGCGGAGCAGCTTCTCCAGTACGGGAAGCGGCAGGTGAAACATGTCGGTGAAGACGGTGTGCGGCATGGAAGAGAGGATAATGGGGCGGCTATGGCTTTTCCAGACGGATCGCAACATTCACTTCATAGGTGTTTGGATTTGCCTTTACATCGAATTTGGCCTTCACTCCGGCAAGAGATCGCCTGAGCACCGGATCCTGCATTTGGGCCTTGACGAGAAAGTTGGCAACGTAGCTCTCGTCAAAAGGATCGCCAGGCCAGTTATGGATGAGGAGCGTCCGCAACTGATCGCTGACATTGTCGAACTCACTTGAATGCAACGTTAGAGACGACTTCGGTGTCGAGCAGTTTCCTGGTGTAGCCGCTCATGTCAGTGAAGCTGAACGCAACGCCTTTCTTCAGCCCTGCGGCCATCAGCTCCCGGTCGGAATACTCGGGGTCGCCCTGAAACTTGATTGACTTGGGGATGAACTTCTGGGCGACTGCGGGACACACGGCAACGACGACAGCAAGAACGGCTGGAAGCAGAAACACCAGGCGTCGCATGATGCGTCGAGAGCACCGCGGAATCAAGCGACGGGCATGGGTCCGGACCGGGATGCGGCAGAGTGCGCCTCTGTTACATTGAGGTGGGTCGAATTGATGACGCCTACAGAAGCTTCTTCGCGACAACTCGCGCCCTTTCGTATTGATCCGTGGTACAGCCCGCGGCCGTGGGGATTTCGAGATTTGCGGCCCTGGTTCGATCGCGTGGCCGAAGGCGAGCCGATCGGAGAGGCATGGCTGACGGGCGACGAATGCCTGGTTGCCAGCGGGCCGCACCAGGGTGAAAAACTGGGCGCGGTTTTTGCCGCGGATCATGACGCGATAGTTGGCGCTGGAACTCCTTCGGGGTCGCCGCTGTTGATCAAAGTGATCTTTGCGCGAGAAAAGCTCAGCGTGCAGGTGCATCCCGACGATGCGATGGCGCGGAGATACGGCGAGCCGCGCGGTAAGACCGAGTGCTGGTATGCGCTGGCGGCGGAGCCGGGCGCCGAGGTTGCTCTCGGGCTGAAACCGGGTACAACGATCAAGCAGGTGGGGGAAGAGATCGCCGCAGGCACGCTGGAGTCGAGCCTGAATCTGGTGTCGATAGCGCGCGGCGACATGATCTTTGTCGATTCCGGAACGGTGCACGCCATCTGGCCGGGAGCGATCCTGCTCGAGACGCAGCAGTACAGCGACACCACCTATCGCATGTTCGACTATGGGCGGCCGCGCGAGCTGCACGTTGAGAAAGGGCGGGAGGCGACGAAACTCGTGACGCGTGCAGGCAAGGTCCCGCCACGGCGGCTCGCCGATCGGACAGTGCTGATCGATGTGGAGTATTTCCGCGTGGAGAGGATCGACATCGACCGCAACCGGACCAGCGCGAGCTTGCGTAACCAGGGCGAAAAGGCAGGGCTCGCCTATCTGTTTGCAGCGGCGGGCGCGGGGCGCCTGAGCGGGCCTGGAATTGAGACCCTCGATTTGCTGGCGCGAGGCATGATCGCGGTGCCGGCTTCATCGCCGGAGTTCGTGTTGGAGGATGCAGGCGGCTCGAACGCGAAGCTCGATTTGATCCGCATCACGCCGAACTGGCCGGGATAGAAGCGGCGGGTCAGCGAGTTAGCAAGTTAGCGGGTCGACAAGTCAGCGCGATGGATCGTGCCGCCATGCTGCCTCTCGCTCCCATGCCAGCGTTTCGTCATGCGATTGAGGGTGCTTTTCGTGGGCCCGGCGATCCCGTTCTTCCTGCGCAAGGACGTCCAATCTTCGCAGGTCTTCGACCTCGGGGAGCGACTTGCCTGTTCTGATCAAAGCATTGCCTGTGGTCTCCTCGACTTGGCAGCTCGGCCAGGCACTCGAATGTTTTGTCTCTAAAATAGAAAAGAAAATGAACTCGCTCGACGCCGGACCTGTTCTCAATGGCAATCCAGTCGCGGGGGGGGGGGCCCTCGACAGATCTTGGTTCTCCAACAATCGCATAGAACTCGCCCCAACCAGAGGCCAGCTTGCTAAATCGACACTTGCCGAGATCCCACCCCTCATCGTTGGTCGGCCCAATTCGAAATTGGGAACAGTTCAGGAATCGCAGGAATCCTTGCTCCTCTTCATGAAAGTCCGAGAAGCGAAACGGATTCATTAGGAAGGAAAGGATCACGTCGGCACCTTCCACACGCGCTCGGGGATCCGGGGCATTTGGCTCGGCATTCCACCCTAAATTGAGTTGAACAAAGGCGGGACTAATAAGAGGAGTATCTTGCGCCAGGCAAACTTTTGCACAATCTTTGCCTTGCAACCGGGCCTAATCGGTCAGAATCGATAGTGTTATGAATTATCGTCTTGAAGCTTCCGCTGACCTGAGGGGCGCTTTTGCTGCGGCCTCCGCCGACTGGCAATCCAACAACAAAGTCGAACGGTTCTGGAAAAAGGATCCGAGTCTCTGGACGCGCGATGGCGAAGAGAAGTGGATGGGCTGGATCGACATCGTCGAGCGCCAGCAGAAGGACCTGGGCTCGTTTGCCGAACTGGGCGGGGACGTGGAGGCAGGGGACTTCAGCGCGGTGCTGCTCCTCGGTATGGGCGGGTCGAGCCTGTGCCCCGAGGTGCTGGCCAAGACCTTCGGCATGCGGGAAGGTTTTCCGGAACTGCGCATCGTGGACTCGACAGATCCGGTGCAAATCCTGGTGACCTGCGACGAGATCAATCTTGCTGGAACGCTGGTAATTGTGGCCAGCAAGTCGGGGTCGACTCTGGAGCCGAACATTTTGAAGCAGTTCTTCTTTTCCGAAGTGAGTCGCGAGGCGGGCGAAGCCGAAGTGGGGAACCGCTTCATCGCCATCACCGACCCCGGTTCGAAGATGGAGCAGGTGGCCAAAGCGGGCAAGTTCCGCGACATTTTTTATGGAGATCCGGAGATCGGCGGACGCTACTCGGCGCTTTCGAATTTTGGCATAGTGGCGGCTACCGCGGCAGGGCTCGACGTCGAGAAGCTCTTGAGCGAAGCGGGCAAGGGCGTCGCTGCGTGCAAGAATTCCGTCGCCGATAATCCGGGCGTGCAACTAGGCCTGTTGCTGGGCACGGCGCACAACGCCGGCCGGAACAAGATCACTTTCTTCACTTCGCCAGAGATTCACGACCTGGGCGCGTGGCTCGAGCAACTGATCGCCGAGTCGACCGGCAAGCAGGGGAAGGGAATCACGCCGGTAGATCGTGAGGCGATCGGCGCGCCTGAAGTGTACGGGAAGGATCGTGTTTTCGCTTATGTGCGGATGAAAGACTCGGCTGACGCTGGCGCTCAGTCGGATCTCGACGCGAAAGTAGCGGCGCTTGAAGCTGCCGGTCACCCGGTGGTGCACTTCGAGATCGGCGACCTCTACGAGATCTTCGGTCAGTTCTTCATCTGGGAGGTTGCGACAGCGGTTGCCGGTTCGGTGATGGGGATCAATCCGTTCAACCAGCCGGATGTGGAATCGGCCAAGGTGGAAACGCGCGCGCTGATGACCGAGTACGACAAGACGGGCAAGCTGCCGATACGTACGCCGTTCCTGACGGTGACCGACGGCGGAACTCCTTTCGCTCTGTACGCGACAGAAACGTATGCCGCCACCCTGAAGTCGGCAGCGCGGAGCCAGACGCTGGCCGGGATTCTGCGCGCTCACCTCGATCAGCTGAAGGCGGGAGACTACTTTGCCACCCTGGCATTCCTGCCGATGTTCGAGGAGCACGAGGCGGCAATCCAGCAATTCCGGCACAAGGTGCGCGATAAGAAAACTGTCGCGACATGTCTCGGGTTCGGGCCGCGCTTCCTGCATTCAACGGGGCAGGACTACAAAGGCGGACCCAACACGGGAGTTTTTCTGCAGCTTACCGGCGATCACGCGGACGATGTGGATGTTCCCGGCGAGAGCTACAGCTTCGGCGTGGTGATCGATGCGCAGGCGGCAGGCGATCTGGCGGTGCTGGAGTCGCGCGGGCGGCGTGCCCTGCGCGTCCACCTGGGCAAGGACCTTGGCGCCGGGTTGAAAGCTCTAAATGCGGCATTTAGCGAAGCCCTGAGCTAGGAAACTTTTTCTCCAGATCCGTGTTTCAAAGGAGTAACAGGCTCGGGCTGGGCCCGTCTAAACGCCTGAGCCCAGGCATTATGGTTCAAAGATGTCATTTTCGCCGTGACTTTTGCCGGGGAGAATCATCGGAGATATAGAGGAGAACGAGGATGAATCGCACAATGCTGAAACTGACGGCATGGAGCGGGGTGGCGGTCCTGGCCGCCGTCGTGGCGCTGGCGCAAGACCCTGCGGCGCAAAACGTGGCGCCCGACTCGTCGCAAGCGCAACCCGCGGCACAGACTCAGGGACCGCGTACCGATGGGCAGATTGAAATGGATGTCGTTCACGCGCTTGATGCTTCCGCAGCGCTGAAGAACGATCTGATCACAGCGGCGACGATTCAAAGCGAGGTAACGCTTTCGGGCACGGTTTCGAGCGACGCGTCAAGGCAATTGGCTGAGTCGATCGTTGCGCATGTCGATGGCGTGACCAAGGTTCACAACAACCTGAAGGTCGGGAATCCGGGAGCGGATGCGCAGAACATGCCGCCCGCCGACGCTGGCGCGCAGGAGATGCCTGACAACGGGCAGCCCGAAGCGACTCCGGGCCTGGCGCCTCCGGGGCCTGATCAGCAAGCGGGAAATCAGCCGCCTCCGAGCATCCAGCAGAATCCGCCGCAGGGTTATCCGCAGCAACAACCGTACCCGCAGCAGCCTTATCCGCCGCAGCAAGGCGGTTATTATCCCCCGCCGCCGCAGCGACCGCAGTATGGCGCTAACCCGCAATACGCGCCGGGGCCGAGCTATCAGCCTGCCAACGGACCGGTAACGGTCCCCCAGGGAACGCTGATGTATCTGCGGACCAGTGAGCCGATCGAGAGCAAGCACGCGAAGGACGGGGAGCCGGTTCAGTTCACGGTAATTCAGGACGTGGCTGTGGGCGGCGTGCTGGCGATTCCGCGCGGAGCAACGGTGCATGGGGTGATCACCGAGAGCAAGAATGTTGGCTCGGGCGACCTGGCCGGAAGCTCGGTGCTGGCGCTGAAGCTGGTTTCGCTCGACCTCGGTGGACGCAGCTACCCGCTGGACTCCGACCAGTTCAGGGTGAAGGGCCCGAACAAGGCCGGGCAAACGGCAGGCAATGCAGTGGGCGGCGCGGTCATCGGCACGATCATCGGTTGTGCACTGGGCCGTGGCGCGGGTTGTGCGATTGGCGCCGGAGCCGGTGCGGCTGCCGGAACCGCGGCGTCGGCCGCATCACCTGGACCAAGAGCATGGATTCCCGCCGAGGCTCTGGTGAAGTTCCATCTCAACACACCGGTCACAGTGGACCCAGTAAGCCCGCAGGAAGCTGCGCGGCTGGCTGAGGGACTGTATCCGGGTGGGCCGAGTCTCTATCGCCGCGGGCCGTACGCGCCTGGATATTACGCGCCGTATCCATACGGCTATCCGGCTGTGTATTACCGGCCGTATTTCATGACCGGCGGGTACTACTACTGGCGGTAATGACAAGGGTCAGGCGTCAGGGGTCAGAATCGGGCATCCGTTGAGGCGGCTGCCCGATTTGTTTTGGGGGGCTGAGAACGCGCGCGGCTGTTTGGATGCCCGGGGTTTCACCGCGAACCCTCGTCTATAATCAGAGAGTCGCATCGAGCGAGAATGAGCAGAGACGGGCGCCGAAAAGCCTGATATTCCGGCTGGTTGGCGCAGTGAAGAGTCCTGCAGGTAAAGGGTTGAATTCCATCCATGATTCGTTTTCTGCAAACTGACAATCGCGTGACCAAGGCGCTGCTGGTGGTGATTATCGGCGCCGCATCGATTTCGATGGTGGTGTACCTGATTCCCGGGTTGACGGGCGCCGGCGCAACCGCGCCAAACACCTATGCCGTGGTTTATCCGCACTGGTACAGCCGGCTTCTTTCTTCGGGCGACACAGTGACCGAGATGCGGGTGGAGCAGGTTGCCAGGAATGAGTTGCGCCAGCGGAGCCCGCAGTACGCCAACAATCCAATGCTCTTGCAGTTTTTCGAGCAGCAGGTGGGGCAGCAGCTGGTTCAGCAACGAGTGTTGCTGCAAGAGGCGCACAAGCTCGGGATCAACGCTAACGATGACGATGTTCGTCAGTACCTGCAAACCGGCCCTACGGGTGAAGTGATTTTTCCGGGCGGCAAGTATATTGGCGATCAGGCCTATGCGCAGCTGGTCAACGACCGGCTGAACATGTCGGTGAAAGATTTTGAAGACGGGATCAAAGACGACATTACGGCGCGGCGCCTCGAGGCGCTGATCACCAGCAGCGTCACCGTGAGCGACCAGGAAGTGCGCGAGAGCTATCGCAAGCAGAACATCAAGATCAAGTTCGACTACGCGGTGATCTCATCGGACGACGTCAGCAAAGGGATCAATCCCTCTGACAGCGATCTGGAGGCGTTTTTCAAGAAGAACGCCGCGCGTTACGCCCAGGCGGTACCCGAGCAGCGCAAGATCGTTTATTTCGCGTTCACGGCGAACCAGATCCCCGGTGGCGTTCCGCAGCCGACGCCGCAGCAGATCCAGCAGTACTACAGCGAGCACATGAGCGATTACCAGGTTCCCGAAGAGGCCACGTCGCGGCACATTCTCATCAGCGTGGCAGAGGGCGCCGATGCCAAGACGGACGCCGCAGCCAAGGCGAAGGCGGAGATGGTCGAAAAGCAACTGCAGGCCGGGGGAAGCTGGACCGATCTGGCGAAGAAGTATTCCGACGACCCCGGGAGCAAGAACTCGGGCGGCGAACTGGGCCCTGCGCAGCGCGGCAAGATGGTGCCTGAGTTCGACAAGGCAATCTTCACTCAGAAGATCGGCGACATCGCGATTGTGAAGAGCCAGTTTGGCTATCACGTTGTGCAGGTGGAGTCGCGGCAGACCGCACAGACCAAGCCGCTGAGCGAGGTGCAGGGCGACATCCAAGCTGCGTTGGAGCGGCAGAGCTCGGCGGCCGCGCAACAAAGCTACGCGGAGAGCCTGACCTCCGAGGCGATCAAGACCGGCCTGGAAAAGACGGCCGCGGCGCATCACCTGGAGTTGGTGACGACCGAGCCGGTTGGGCGCGACGGCGTGATTCCAGCATTGCCGGATAGCGCGCAGCTCCTTACCAAGGCCTTCGCGGCAAAGCAGGGCGATCCACCGCAGTCGGCGCCCACGGGAGAGGGGTATGCGGTCTTCCAGGTGACCGGCGTTGCACCGGCGCACGCACCCAGCTTCGCGGACTGGAAATCGCACGTACTCGACGACTACCGGGAGCAGCAGGTTCCGGTCTTGCTGGCCCAGAAGACAAAAGATCTCGCCGACAAAGCGAAGTCGATGAACGACCTGGCGAAGGCGGCCAAGGCCGACGGGGCGACCGTGAAGACAAGCGACCTGGTGGGCAGCACCGGCCAGGTGCCCAACTTTGGCGAGGTGAGCCAGGTGGCTCCGCAACTCTTCGACATGAATGTCGGCGCAATCGTGGGGCCCATCAATACGGGGCGGACCGGCGTGGTGGTGAAGATTGTCGACAAGCAGGAACCCTCGGCCGACGAGATCGCCAAGAATCTCGACCAGACGCGAGACCAGTTACTGAGCGAACGACGCAACGAAGCCTTCAGCGTGTTCATGAGCGGGGTGTGGAGCGACTACAAGAAGCGCAATCTTGTCCGCTTGAACGCCAAGGCCCAGCAGACTCCGGGCATGTAATTCCGACGAGCGAGAACAATAGGCCCGCGGCCACAATGGTCGCGGGCTTTCTTGCGTCACTGCGCGCTGCTCAGCGCAGGCCGGCTGTGGCGAGCGGCAGTCCTGTCTGTGGCGAGAGATCGGGCTGGGCGTCGACATTGGGCGCGACGGCGACGCCGGCGAACGACGCCGGTGCAACAGTGACATTCCAGCCGTCGACGACGACCAGAGCATTCTCGGAAACGTCGTCTCCTGGATTCGCCTCGATCGTGATGGTCCTGCTCTCTCCCGGAGTCAGCGAGACATAGTTGTCGCTGTAGAAGGCCGGCAAGATGCGCTCGCCTGACTTATGGCGCAACTGGATGTGCGCCATCACGGCGACACTCTTTGTCGGGTTATTCAGGGTTACGGTGAGGCGCTGGTTGCTTTCGCGCGCGACTTTCGCCTCCAGCGTCACCATCGGCAGTTGATTGAGCGCGGTCAGGTCGTCGGGGTGGTCGGGCTTCGCGCGCCAATAGATGTTCGTGGAGAGGAGCCGGCCGGCCTTGTCGCGCAGGTCGAGCTTGATGAAGTGAACGGATGAGACTGTGGGAGGAAAGTCGATCGGACCGAGATCGGTGGCGGCCTCGGGCGCGGCGGTCAACTTTGTCTCGTGCTCTTCAGCCAGTGAGCCGTCCAGATTGTAGATCGCGATGTGAGCGACGGCATCGGCAACCGGCTCGGGCTGGTTATTGATCACCTGGACGTGGCCGCCCATGGTGGACGTGGATTCGTTGAACTGGATGTGCACCAGCTCCGAAGCGTGCATCACGCCGAAGTAGGACGACATGGGTTCAAGATCGTAGTGGTAGATCTGCCAGACGAAGCTGGGCTGCGCGGGATTGCTCATCCACGTGATGATGGCCGTTGTGGGACGGAAGAGCATCGCATTGCGGCCTTCGTACATGGCGCGGAAGGCTTCGTAGTTCGCCATCTGCGCCTTGCGCACGAAGTCTGCCAGGTTACGAACCGGCCCGTAGCGCGCGGCAATTGCGGCCGGGTAAGTGTCTGAGCCGGAGTTGCCTTTGGCGAAGTCATGCTCGGCCCAGTCGTCGTCGATGGTCTCCCAATCCTTCTGAGGCATCATGCCGCGGATGGATTCGAGGGTGGGCACAGAAACGCTGCCGGTCTCGGTCTTGAAGTAGTCGTCGTCAACTTCGTAAAACCTGCGCGGCTCGCGCCAATGGTAAGGCCCATGCGAACGCACCCCCGCGCCGTCGGTCGAGCTCGGCTGGTAGCGACGAGCGGGCTCCAGCTCGGCAAGCATTTTGCGAAGCGCCGCGTCGATTTCCGGAGGCGGAAAACCCTCGTTTCGCGCGCACCACAGCATGATCGAAGGATGATTACGGAAGCGCAGAATCTTGTCGCGTACGTTGGCCAGGTAGACGTCGAGATCGTCGGGGTCGGGTCCATCGCCGGGATTGGGCTGGAAGAACTCGTCCCAGATCAGGATCCCGTATCTGTCGCAGAGATCGTAGAAGTCTTCGCCGGTGCTCTGGCCGACCCAGTTGCGAATCAAGTTCATATTGGCGAGCTTGTGCAGCTTGATCTCGGTCTCCAGGCGCTCGCGTGAAATCCGCTTCAGGCCTTCGTCAAGTCCCCAGTCGCCGCCGCGAATGAAGACCGGCACGCCGTTGACCGAGATGGTCAGCGTTTCGACGCCCGGAACCGAATAGGAGATCTTGCGCACTCCGAAATCTACATCCTGCGTGTCGCTGACCTGGCGACCGGTTCTAAATTCAAGATGAAGGCGGTACATGTTCTGCTCGCCGTATCCGTTCGGCCACCATAGACGGGGATGCTCCATATGCAGCGCCGGCGTATTCTTTGCGTCGAAGGAGACTTGTTGCGTGCTGTGCGGGGCAAGTTCAACCCGACGCGAGAATTGAATGTTCTCGATGGCGCCGCGCACCTCGCCTTTTTGCGGCTGATCGGTCAGATTTTCGACGGTTGTCTGCACCGTAACGTCGGAGGAATCGGTCTTCGGCAGCGGCAAGTCGGTCGTCACCAGCGGGTCCTTCATCGTCACGGGCCCTGTCGCCGAGAGGGAGACATTGCGCCAGATTCCGGTATCGCGGTCGCGGATAGCGGGAAGCCAATCCCACCCGATGGTGCACAGGAATGTCGGCCCATCGATTGCAGTGATGCCGCCGTTGTCGCCCACTCCGTCGCGAATGGTGTGTTCGTGGGGGATACCGGGATGCGGCTGCGGCGTGACGAGCACTGCGATGACCGCCTGCCGGCCGGGCTGCACATGCGCGGTAACGTCGAAGTTGCCGCGGATGAATGCGCCGCGCATCTTTCCGACCTGCGCGCCGTTCACCCAAACTTCGGCGGAGTAGTTGATGCCGTCGAAGTTCAGCCACACGTGGCGGTTCTTGTAACTCCTGGGAACGACTACTTCCGTGCGGTACCAGTACGAGGTATGAACGAGGCTTTCGGGGATGATTTCAGGGCGGTTGTTCTCGCCGTACAGTGGTTCAGGATAAACGTGGTTGTTGACCAGGGTGGTGAGGACCGTGCCGGGCACGGTGGCGGCGTACCAGCCGTTGGCCGCGAAGGCGGCCGCGGAAATCTGCGCTCCGGATTCAGGAGCCTTGGCGACATCCTGCAACTGCCAGCCGTTGGAAAGAACGACCGGTTGCGGAACCGCAGCGGCGGCGGCGAACTCGACTGCGAAAAGCGCCGCGAACGGCGTCATAGCAAGGCAAAGCCATTTGATCAGGCATGTCTTCACAAAAGTCTCCCGGAACATTCCGCTCCCAAATTCTTTCCTGAGGATGAATGGATTGGACAATTCCTTGATTATTGCAGAAGGGTGAATGGACCCGCATGCATCGTTAAGCTCCGGCGGCAGCCGATAATAGACACAAGATGAAGCTCAACCGATCTTCCGGCGTTTTGCTGCACGTGACTTCTCTGCCATCGTATGGCGGCATCGGCGACCTTGGCCCCGCGGCGCATGGTTTCGTCGACTTCCTGGCCAGGGCCAAACAGCACATCTGGCAGGTGCTTCCACTTTGCCCAACGGGATACGGCAACTCGCCGTATGCGGGCTCGTCGGCGTTTGCGGGCAATCCCGCGCTGATCAGTCTTGAGGTGCTTGCGGACTGGGGCTGGATCGATAGGACGAGAATCGAGGGACTTGCGGGCCATTCCGGAGCCGTCAACTTCGAGGAAGTGGAGACGCGAAAGTTTCCACTGCTCTGGGAAGCTGCGGGCAACTTTCTCGATCGTGCACTCGACCGCGAGGAGCTTGCCGGCCAGTGGCGCGACTTTGAACATTTTCGCAACGCTGAGGCGGCCTGGCTCGACAACTACGCGCTGTATGCCGTACTGCGCCGAGAGCTGAAGACAGGCGCCTGGACTGAGTGGCCGGAACCGCTGCGGCGGCGCGATCCGCACGCCCTGGGAAGATTTGCATTTGAGCACGAGAGGGCCGTGGCCGCGGAGCGCGTGCTGCAGTTTGCATTTTCAGTGCAGTGGGACCTTCTGAAGAAGGCTGCGGCGCGCAACTCGATACGCATCCTCGGCGATGTAGCAATCTTCGTCAACATGGATTCGGCCGATGTGTGGGTTCACCCGGAGATTTTCGAGCTGGACGCGGAGATGAAGCCGATGCGCGTGGCCGGCGTTCCGCCCGACTACTTTTCCGAGACCGGCCAGCGATGGGGCAATCCGCTCTACCGATGGGACGTGCTTGCCGAACGAGGATTCGACTGGTGGATTGAGCGCATTCGCCGGGCCATGCGGCTCTACGACATCATCCGCCTCGATCACTTCCGAGGATTCGAGGCCTATTGGACGATTCCGGCAGAAGAAAAGACGGCGGTGAAGGGAGAATGGGTTAAAGCGCCGGGGCTCGAGCTCTTTCACACTCTCGAACGGGCTCTCGGGCCGTTGCCGCTGGTGGCCGAAGACCTGGGATTGATTACACCCGAAGTCACGGCCCTGCGCGAGGCGCTGGGCTTGCCGGGCATGAAGGTTTTGCAGTTTGGATTTGGATCGGAGGGCGATTTCGATCCCAGGGGCGCGCATGTGCACTTGCCGCAGAGCTACGTGCCCGCCACCGTCGCCTACACGGGCACCCACGACAACGACACTACACAAGGCTGGTGGAACGCAGCGGGTGGATGGGAGCGCGCAGCCGTCGAAGCGCTGCTGGGTCCGGTGCATGGACGACCTGTCTGGCCGATGATTCGCGCGGTGCACGGTAGCGTCGCCGAGATGGCAATAGAGCCGGCGCAGGATTTGCTGGAACTGGGTTCAGAGGCGCGCATGAATACGCCGGCGGTTGCCGCTGGGAACTGGAGCTGGCGAGCCCCGGAAAATTGCTGGACGGAAGCACTGGCTGAACGATTGGCCGCACTGGCCGAGGTGACGGATCGGAACAATGACCCGTTGGGAGGGGCAGGGGGCGAGGGAACAAGATGACGAGAGGACGAGGTGACGAGGGAGCTGGAAAACAGAGGCTACTTGTGCCCTGGTCACCTCGGTCCCTTGTCCCCGGTTTCTAGAACGGTATGTCTTCGTCGGAGATTTCAGCTGACTGCGAGAAATCATCTTGGGCGGCCGGCTGGCGCTGGTCCATATTGGACGCAGAACTCGACGAACGGCTGTATCCGCCCGATTGACCATCGTCGCGGCCGGAGAGCAGCGAGAGGTCATTGACGATGATCTCGGTACGATAGCGCTTGGCGCCGGTTTCCTTGTCGTCCCAGGATCGGGTCTGGATCTTTCCCTCGATGTAAAGTTTGCTGCCTTTCTTTACGTAGTCGCGAACGATCTCTGCGAGGCGCTTGAATGCCACCAGATTGTGCCACTCCGTGCGATCCTGCCAGTTGCCCTGCGGATCCTGAAAGCGATCGCTCGTGGCGAGCGTGAAATTCGCGACCATCGTGCCCCCGCCGGTGGAGCGGATCTCGGGATCTTTGCCTACGTTCCCTAAAAGAATGACTTTATTGACGCTCTTAGCCATACTGTTTCTCTCTCTCCTGTCTCACTGACCCAACGCCGATGGGATCGGCAAACAGCCCACTTGCTCAGGGAATCCACTGCGCTCCTGCCTGTGAGCCAGGGCGCATCTGCTGTTTCTACGCTTCGAGAATCTTAATACATTTCGATTCTAGCCCTGCGCCGCGTGAAGAGACCATCCAAAGACTGTTGTCCGCTTATGCACAGGGTGGACGCAGTCTCGGAGCATAGCAGAGCACCGGTCGCCCAGAGGTAGCCCGAGGAGTTGGCGCGAGATGAGCTCGAAAGCCTCCACGAGCCGTAGGAGGTCGATCTTCGGCGGTTCGTGCTCGTAGCAAATGACGATGACCCCCCGTTGTTCCGGCCCATCACGTGCCAATAGTTTGATTGCGTCTCCAATCGAACTGACATTTCCGGGGTATGGGTGCAGCAGATTCTGCGACCAATTCTCGGCCTCTCTGTCGTTGTCACCGAACGGGCGCACAATTTTGAACTCGAGCGCCCACTTCCCTGGAATCAGGACATCGGGATTGCGGCATGTTCTCGCTCCGCTGTACCGATCGCCGCACTTGGAGACGAGATACCCCGCTATGAGTTTGACGAGCTGCGGCTCCCCGTATGGCCCGGCTCCGGGCCTGAATTCTTTGAATGGAATACCGCTTTGATCGACGCTCCGAATCGCGCCGGCTATGTCGTCGACGAGTTGTTGCACGGGCATCTCCTTTAGTCAGAAATTGCCTTCAGCGCATGCGCCCGATTTCTCTGAACTGGTGAGCGATTGCCTCAAGAAACGTCTCAACGCTGACTCCCGGCGGGATTTCGAGGCCCGATTTGGCGGAGAGCGCCGAGGCGATTCTCGCGGCGAGGGCGGCGCGGGTGGTCAGGTCCATGTCGAGGCGGCGGGCGAAGAATCCTTCGAGCACCTCGAGATCGCCCACAGAGAGCCTGGCGAGTTGCGACGCCGGCAGCACGACGCTCAAATGAGGGCTATCCCAAAGACCGGGTCCCGTCGGCGGGGAGCCGGGCGGCGGGATGGGTGAGGCCGTGCTGAACGCAGGACCGGTGAACGTGCGCGAGGCCGGCATATTCCAGTGCGGCTGATCGGCGTCGCGGTCGCGAACCACAAGAGTGCCTGCCACCATGTCGCCGAGCCGCTGATTGCGCTTGCTGGCGAACATGGCTACGACGCCAACCGCATAGAAGCTAGGCAGCCAATCAATGAAGCGCACCAGGTTGCGCGCCAGCGATTCCAGAAAGCTGACGCCTCTGCCGGACTGATGGATGACGCGAATTTTGGCGACATGCTTGCCGGGGGTGCGGCCGTGGTTGAATGCCTCAAAGAGGGAGAAGTAGCCCCATTGCACGAGAAAGATGATGAGGAAAAAGATGCCGATGGCCCAGTTTGCCGAGACTCCGCCAAACATATGAAGAGCGGGAACGATGATGGCGAACACGATGAGGAGGAGCAGCAGAAACGCGCCGCAGAGGAGGTAGTCGATGAGGATGGCGATGAAGCGGCTGCCGATTCCCGCAAGCGCCGCTTCGATCGCAACAAGTTCCGGGGTGTCGATGTTAAGCTGATCTCGAATCGGCTCCATGGCCATCGTTCTCTCCAACCAGTGGCTTGAAAAGCGCCGGCCTTACTGGGAACGGCTTTCTGTACTGCTCGGCGAGGCGGGCGCGACCGGAGTGCGGCGGCTCAATCGTGCCGAACTGCGCGAAACCGCGCTCCTCTACCGGCAGGTAGCCAGCGACCTGTCGACGCTTCGCCAGGACCCGACGGCGCGCGTTTATGCCGAGCACGTTAACCAATTATTGGCTCGCGCCCACCATATCATCTACTCCAGCCGCGGAGCCACCTTTCTGAAGGTGGTGCGCTTCCTGCGCGACGACTATCCTGCGATCTTTCAGCGCCAGATCCGCTACGTTCTGGTCTCGCTGCTCATGCTGCTGGCCGGAGCGGCGCTGGGCTCGGTACTAACGCTGGCGCGTCCGGAGTTCATGCGCCATATGCTGGGGCCGGATATGGTTGCCACCATCGAGCGTCATGAGATGTGGACGCACTCGATTGTCGGCATCGAGCCGATGGCGAGCAGCATGATCATGACGAACAACCTGAGCGTATGCTTTATTGCCTTCGCAGGCGGCATTCTGTTCGGGCTGCTCACGGTGTGGTCGATGTTCTATAACGGGCTTCTGCTTGGCGTGATTGGCGTGGCCTGCCAGCAGCACGGCATGGCACTGGACCTGTGGAGCTTCGTTGCCCCGCACGGCTCGCTGGAACTGCCATCGATCATTCTTTCGGGCGCCGCAGGGCTGCGGCTTGGTTACGGCGTGCTGTTCCCAGGCATCTACCGCTGGGGCGACTCGATTGCGCAAGCCGGCGTGGAGGCTGCGCGCCTTGTCTCGGGCATCATTCCGCTGCTCGTGATTGCCGGAACCCTGGAAGGATTTTTCTCGCCATCGAATGCGCCGGTCTGGCTGAAGCTCACCGTGGGCGGCTCACTCTTCGTACTCCTGCTCATGTGGCTGTGCCGTCCTGTGACCAGACCAACCTCCTGAAAATTGATTCGGAATGGCTCTCGAATTGGCCGCAACAGAGTGAGTGCGGGGTTGCTCCATGGCGAAAATGCGCTTTGATCGCGCAAAATCCCATGAATGCCAGAACTTCTTTTGATTGAGATGCCCTAGCAGAAACCTGCCATGAGTTTTTCCATAAAGCCGAATCCGGGGCGCTGGCCGGGGTTTCGCGGGCGTCCGAGGGCGGATTCGCGGTTCGGGACAACTCAGTGGTTCGCTTTGTCCCCCTTTGGGCTGAGTTCCCACTCAATTGCGCTTTCTTTTGAGAAGTCGATCTTATAAGTCTTACCGTCGGGCATGCTGGCCGTGACAGAGTAAATATGCTCCGGGTCCGTTCCATCGTACCTATAGGTGTAAACTCGACCTCCGGAGAGGGTCTGACTTACCAACAAGCCGTTTTGAAATTCGTTGCGGAACAACACTCGGGGCGGCGCATCTGGGCTTGCGGCAACGCTGAAAGTGAGCATATGCTGCGCGTCGTCGTATTCGTAGCGAACTGTCTCGCCCGAAGGGTGGATGACGGTCACGAGCTGATTGCTCGCGTTGTAACCATATCGCACGACATGACCCAGGTTGTCGTCCGCCTCCTCAATTTCGCCGTCCGGCGTATAGCTCAGGTGAAGCCAGTTGTTGCCCGGCGAGGTCAAACGGATAAGCCGTCGATCTCCGTCGCGCTCGAATTTCAATTCCTGGCCGTTGGGCGCGCGATAACCGTTCAGCAGGCAGTACTTTCCGACCACATAGGACGTGAGATAGGTACTTACTTCTCCGTCAAAGCGGCGCAGTTCGAAGTGCTCAGGATTGCCGGGCCGCCACCTCAATTCGCTGAGTCCGGACTCTTGTGCATTCTCGTATTTGGCAAGCGAAAAGAACGGCAGCCAGCGCGGTTCTCGCAAAAAATGATCCTGCGCCCCGTCCGGATGCACCAGAAAAAGGTCCACGTCGTTGTGTGAACCCAGGAACTCGTCGTAGCTGTCGATGCCGCTGACACCAAATTGGCGCTTTGTCCACCCACAGCGTAGTACGCGCTGAAATTGAATCGGAATGGTGTCCGGCAGATAGATGTCATTGCGTCGGTCTATCAACAACCCCGAGCGCAGATCTGCTTCAAAAATCTCTTGCGACGGGTTTGCCTGAGGATCGGGCCCGGTGCCGCAAAAACCGATCGGCTCTCCCGGCGCCGTTTCTATCCCACCTTCTGCTGAGTATCTGAAGACGACGCAAGGATCGGCGTCTCCAAAGCTCTCCCCCTCGGGACTCTTCGCCCGATTGAGTTCAGATTCGTAGATGTCCTCACTGGGAAGATCTGGATCGAGGATGTTCTGCAGCAAGCTGGTGGGATCCTCGTTCGACCGCAAATGCCAATAAAGAATGGCGACATCTTTGAGAAGGATCCGTCGGAGGCGTGCATGAAAATGCTCCTCGGCTGTCTGGGCGGACTCAATTTTGCGTTCAGACCCGTTGTCATCCATGCCGTCAGTTGAGATGATTGCCGCACGCTGAAAGTCCCGCTGAGTGAAAACCGAAAGCCAGGGGCGGCGGATGGAGTACATCTCGGCTTCGGTGAACCCGACAAGGTAGGCGTTCGGATTGGCCGCGAGATCGGGGTGCGCCCTCTTCATCTCATAGTAGAGGGACTCGGCTATGTATTGATGCCGCGTCGGGTTCCACGTAGATGGATCAATTTGCATGTCTGGCAGAACTTGCACGTCGAGGGCGTATTTCTCATGCAGCCAGGCGGCGAATTGATCGAGGGAATACGGCTCGCGACGTTCCCCCACCTGAATGAGATAGATTCGGCCCGCGCCTTTGAGATCTTTCAAGTTGGCAACCGGTCCGGGGTGGGCCGGGTAGTGTACCGGAGCAGATCTCTCCATGAATTTAAGCCGTTCAGATTGGAGCTGCTTGTACAAACTCAAAACCATCACCGCAATCAGGATGAAGTAAGCCAACAGCGTCAAGGGCACCTGCCACGCCGCCACAGAAACTTTGGCTTTGTTGTCGTCCATCACATCGCCTCTTTCTTGATTGCTCATGCAAACCGCACGGTAAGGCTCTGCGCCCGCATGAAAGGCACAACAACAGATCCGTCTACAGTCGAGGTTTGTCGGAATTATAGCTCGGAGTGAGCTCGGCCTCGCCGGCGCTTCAGGACCCGGGGCAGAAAGAGGTCACCGCTGAGCGACCATCGTCACCTTGGCGCCGCTACACCATCGCTCGTTCTTTTACCTTCAAGTATTGATTCAGCACGGCGGATGTGAGGTGAGCGGGGTCGAGGTCCAGAGTAAGTGCACCTTGCTCACGCAGGCGGGCGAGCAGGAGCTCGCGGCGGGTCGCCAGTTCCTGGGCGGCCGCGGCACGGTACATCTCCGCAACGTTCTTAGGCCGCGCGTGCGCGATGGTTTCCACGTCGGGTTGCGCCATGGCCACGAACAGCAGTACATGGCGATGCAGCAATTGCATGGCGCCGTCGATGACCTCGGGCCGCATGGCGGTTTCGGCGATGTCGGTGATCCAGAGAATGAGCGCGCGGCGCGGTTGCCAGCGATTCAGAGTTGCGGTGGCACGGAGATGGTCGGCTTCGCTAGACTCTGCGCGCGCCTGGGCGAGCGCCTCCACGATGAGCCGCAGATGCGCCAATCCGCGCCCAGGAAGAACGCGCTGCTGGATTTGCAAACCATAGACAAGCAGGCCGACGCGGTCGCCGGAATAAAGAGCCAGCTGCGCCAGTGCGATCGCGGTCGAGCAGGCAAAGTCAAGCTTGGAGTGGCCCCAGCGGTTCGGATCGTCAGTATCGGGAAGGATTCTGCCGCGAAGCAGGCGGCCGGCGTCGAGCACGATCCATACCGCCTGGTTGCGCTCGGTCTGATAGCGCCGGGTGATTAGCTGTCCACGCCGCGCAGAGGCCGTCCAGCAGACGTCACGCAGATCGTCGCCCTCAATGTACTCGCGCAGGCTCTCGAAGTCGCGGCCCAGCCCACGTTCGCGCGCCTGCCGAAGCTGCATGTCGATCTGGCGGCCGCGTGCGAGAAATATCTCCTGATCCTCGCCCTGGCGAAGCGTGGGATAGACCCGGATTGTCTGCTCGAGCGGCGCCATCGCCCAGCGCTCGACAAGCCCGAGCGGAGAACGGCAACGGAGATAAACGGCGCCGGTTGTGACGTCGCCGCGCTCGCGGGGTGCAAAGCGGTAGCGGAGGGCGGCATGAACATTCGGATACGCGCGCAGATGGCGCTCAACGGGTGTGGCGACAAGCGCTTCGGGCAAGTCGTCGACGATCCGGCAGAGCAGTATTCCCGTGCCGGTTTGTACGAGGGACAGGTCAACTTCGGTTTCGTTGTCGAGAGAAGGTGCGTTGTTCCATGAGCGCTCGACAGTGATGCGCCCGGCCGCCGGAAGGCGGAGCAAGTCGAACAGAGACGCAGCCAGGATCAGCAGGTCCCACTCCAGCATCCCAAATCCCCACGACAGATGGAAGAACCCAGGCAGTCCCAGCAGCAGGCCCGCGACAAGCAGCCAGATCGCGCGCGGAGTCAGGCCGAATGAAAGAACACGCCGCCGCGGCCGGCAGGTCGCGCGCACGGATTCGGGATGGAGTGAGGCGGAGATCATTCTTGGAGAACTTATCCTCGCGGTACCGGGACAGCGGCGAGCACGTCGTTCAGGATGCGGTCCGCGTCGAAGCCTTCGAGTTCGGCTTCAGGCTTGAGCAGGATGCGGTGCCGGAGCGCAGGAAGCGCAGCTCGCTTCACGTCGTCGGGAATGATGTAGTCACGATCTTCGAATGCCGCCTGGGCCTGCGCCACGCGCAGCAGGCAGATGGCCGCGCGCGGGCTCGCGCCCAGCGCCAGCATCGGCCACTCGCGCGTGCGGCGGACCAGATCGAGAATATATCCGTACAAGTCGCGCTCGATGCGAATGTGCCGGATTTCCGTGCGCGCTGCCGCGAGCAATTCGGTCGGGAGCGGCTGAATGTTGGCATCGTCGAGCAGATTTGTGCTGCTGCTCCGATGCCGCTCGAGCATGGCGAGTTCTTCGTCCAGACTGGGGTAGCCAACTTTGATCTTGAGGAGGAAGCGGTCGAGTTGCGCTTCCGGCAGCGGATAGGTGCCCTCAAAATCGATGGGGTTTTCGGTCGCGAAGACGGTGAACCATTCGGGCAGCGGATGGCGCACGCCATCGGCCGTTACCTGGCGCTCTTCCATACATTCCAGAAGCGCGGCCTGGGTGCGGGGCGGCATGCGGTTGATTTCATCGACGAGCAGCAGGTCGGTGAATACCGGCCCGTTGTGGAACGTGAATGCATCCGACCCCGGCCGGAAGATCGTGGTTCCCAGAATGTCGGCGGGCATAAGGTCCGGAGTTCCCTGCACGCGCTGGAAGCCGAGACCGAGCAGACGCCCAACGGACTTGACGATGAGCGTCTTGGCGATGCCGGGCACGCCTTCGAGCAAGGCGTGGCCCTGTGCGAGAACCGCGATGAGCACCTCGCCGATGACATCGCCTTGGCCGGAGATCACGCGCCCCAGTTCGGCGCGGCTGTGAGCGACTAACTTCTGCGTTGCCGGCAACGCAGCGCCAGAAGCAAGCGCGCTCGGTTCCACTTCCCGTTCCTCAGTCATTCCGGTCTCCTTGCTTTCGCCTAGCCTTTTTTCTCAGGGGCTAAAGCCCCAGTGTTTATGGGGTTTTTGCGACAGTCAGGGCTGAAGCCCTGACCTCCGAGCCCTCAGGTACCCAGTCGCGTCGTTTCAAAACGATATTCATGCAACCAGCTTCAGCCCTTTCTTCACTTCGCTCGCGCTGCCGCCAGCAGCGTTTCGCTATGCCGGTTGAGCGCTTGTACCAAAATCAAAGCGCGCTTCGGCGCGAGCCGATCGTCCTTGACTGCAGCTTCACAATCCGCGAGGTCCTTTTCAAGCGCAGCGCCAGTTTGCGGAAAGCGCCGACGCAGCGCGCCCGCCAGTTCCTCGGCACTCATTTGCGATCCCCTCAGGCCACACAGATCGCCCGTCTTGCGCCGAAATCGTTCGAGGGCAAGCTCCACTGCGGTCGCCGACGCGCCGGCTTCAGCGTACAACGATCCCAACGCTTCAAGAAACTCGACAGGTGTGGCGCGGACGGGGACGGGGAGATCGCGCACCGGACCGTGACGCCGGCTGAAACTGAAGATAACCAGCAGCGCGATCGCGAGCAAACCGCAGATGAGCAGATACAGTGTTGGGCCACGCGCAAAGTACCAGATGGAGTGAGTTTCGCCATGCAGCGACTCGTCCCAGTAAAAGCGGTGTCCTTCGCGCGGCCCCAGTGTGTTGAGGAAGAGATTCAGGTCGTCGGCACGAGCGAGCGATCCGTTTTCAAGCGGGGTAGAAGCGGCCCACCAAACCACTGTGCCCTTACCAACACCGTATTCAACCACGGCGGGCGCGCCGGTGCAGTTGTACTGCACGCGGTCATGTGGCCGGTCCGCTGCCCAACCAGCTTCGGGAACCATCCACACTTCCCCCGACCCGGCGAGCGAATCCAATCCCTGCGGGGTGAGTTGACAAGCCGACTGAAACTGCATCGGCGCCCGTACATCGCCGTCCGGCGCGAGTTCGCCTCCCATGAATCCTGTCAAGAGCACGCGACCTCCGCGGGAGGCAATCTCGCGAACTGCCTTGACGTCGTCGGGCGAAGTCAGGATGGGCTCGGCGAGGATAACCACGGTCTGCGCGTCAGCCTGCGCGGCAAGATTGCTCAGGCGGTCCTCCCAGCGCTGGACTTGATAGCCGCTCGTCTCGAGCAGATCGTATGCGGCGCGTGCACCGTGCCGTCCGGTCAGATAGCTGCTGGGTATCGTATTCGAATCGTCATTCTGGTTGCGTGAAAAGAAAGCCGTGGCAACGGCGAGCCCGACGACGACGCACGCGCAGATGAGGAGCAGCTTGCGGTCTTTGGCGTCGAGCGAGGCGAGGAATGTCATTCGGTCTTCACCCCAAGGGTTGCCGCCTGGTCCATTGCAGCGTTGAAGTCGGCGGGATCGGCAGGGCGGCCGCCGTACCAGGTGCGTTCAAAGCTGCGCGTGAGTGCGGTCAGCGCAGGCTTGCGCGAGTCGGCGCCGGGCATCAGCCCGAGATATTCGCGGGGGGTGCGCGTGCGGTCGGCGGGCCATGGACGACGGGCGCCGGGATTCGATTCCAGCCGCGCAATGGCGGCCCAATAGACGAGATGGATGGCGTCACGCCACCGCCCACTGGTCGCCATGGCTTCTGCATCCTTGAGCCAAAGCTGCCATTCGCGAGCTGAAGGCGCTCCCGAGGCCGGCGCAATGTCGTCTGGGACCAACTTCAGGCGCGAGCCGCGCTCGATGCGGACGAAGACCCACACCAGTCCGACGCAGATAACCAACAGCAGCAGCACGCGCAATGTCCAGACGATCCACGGCGACCGCGCGCCCAAACTCACCAGGCTGGAGAGGAACTTGTCGAGTTGGGCGTATAGCCACTCGCGAAAACGGCTGGCGGCCGATACCTCAGTTATGCCCTGGTATTCCTTCCGGGACAGTATTGTCGTAAGCGCCTGACGTTCGGCTGCATAACTTGCGCCAGGTCCGGAGGGGCTCGCTGCCTGCTGCGCATCGCTCTTCAGGCGTGCCAACGCCTCGGCGAGCAAAGTATCCACGGTGGGCGGAGCATCCGCCGTCTTGCGGGAACCGAGCGAGATCGTCGGCAGGGCGGAAGGATTCTTGTTGCCGGCACGCGCCAATACAGCGCGAAGCCAGTCGTAGCGAACCTCGCGCGGGTGCGCGTCAGCCTGGATGGCGCCGGTGACGCGATCATCGGGGCCAACGCGGGCCGGATCGCAGGCGTTTTCGCTTGCCGGCGGCGGACTCTTAAGCTTCACTTGAGCCGCG